>Ga0114909_1001132_pt1 | contig 15756 bp, 15 predicted proteins | sample MalvireepMed_906_FD_87290 | JGI IMG/M metagenome (GOLD analysis project Ga0114909, IMG submission 87290) | Marine viral communities from the Global Malaspina Expedition - Malaspina viral metaG DeepMed_906 | ecosystem: Environmental > Aquatic > Marine > Oceanic | place: Mediterranean Sea...
CGCTAAGCCAATAATAAACCTAACGATAATGACTGAGATTTTAAAATTACCGATAAACAATGTTTACGCCAAAGGCGATTACACGGTCACCATGTACCTTGGCAGTGAAAAAGCGCCAGTAAAATTGTTACTTGATACGGGCAGCAGCACCTTAGTGGTTAAAGCTGATAGTTACCAACCCGAAAATGATAAAAACCTTGTTGCTAGCGCAATTGCCCAAGAAGTAACTTACGGCATTGGAGGTTGGAGTGGTCCTGTTATTTATAGCAACATTAATGTGCATGAACATTGCCCAAGCAGTCACAGTGCCAACAACTTGGCAACAAAGCCTAGCGTAACCTTAAACCATACGCCAGTAGCATTGGTTTCTTCTACTAAGCAACAGCAAACCTTTGCAGAGGGAGATGGTATTTTAGGGCTTGCTTATCATCACCTTAATAAAGGCTTTAACTTAACCGGCTATTTCACTGAGCATAATATTAGCCCCGCAATCACATATCCTTGGCCATTTTCACCCCCTGACGCAGAGATTAACAATACCGCTTCAACAACAGATAAAAACTTAGCACCAAGCAGTGATGACCTAAAAGCCTTTAAGCATTTCTTATGGCAATACCCAGAACATGACATTACTCCCTACTTCACCGAACTAGCAGAACATAAGCTAGTTGCTAACAAGTTTGCTTTTTATAGCAAGCGCTCAAGTGTTTATGTTAATGAGCAACATAAAGCATTAAATGTTGCCAACGCAAGCAAAGCGCAATTAGCTCCCCTTAGCCAACTACCAGAAAACCAAGGTTTTTTAATTATGGGTGGTGGTGAAGAGCAAACCGATTTATACCAAGGTGACTTTCAAAACGTAAAAGTCGCGCACGATGTTTATTACAACGTAACGCTAGACTCAGTACAGGTAGCCGACAATGCAGCAATAGCCGCAGCACCGCTTGAGCAAAGCCGACTAAAAAGCTATTTCACCAATGCCATAATCGATACTGGCGCCGCTGCTATAGTGCTTACTGCTGAAATATACCAACAAGTCATTAACGACCTTGTTGCTGTTGAGCCAAGTTTTGCAGCACTACTAAGCCCTTTTAAAGACTACAACGCACAATACACAGGTATTGATGCTAGCCTGATTGAATTAGAAAAGTGGCCCACCCTCTACTTTACTTTTATTGCTGAAGCAAAAAGTGATATTAATAATGAAGCAGATACTGGGGCAGGCGAAAGTAGCACTAACACTAGCACTAACGACCACAACAATAACAGCAGTAACGAGAAGCCCCTCATAAAGCTGGCCTGTACACCTGAAACCTATTGGCAGCTCAATACCCCCAGTTACGGCAAAGCCTGTTTTAAGTTATTAAGTCAATTACCACAATGGCCTAACCAATCGATTATTGGTTTACCGCTGCTGAATAACTATTATGTGGTGTTCGACCGCAGCGAAGATAAAACCGGTGTGATTAAATTTGCTCTACAACAATAGGAATAAACGTTAATGCATAGCTTCACTACAGAAAGATTACTGATAAGACCTTTGATAGCAGAAGATGAAAATTTTATCTGTCAGCAATACACTGATGCTGAAATGATGCGCTACGTTAGTAAACCAATGACATCAGAAGAAGCTCGTAAAGTTTTTCAGCGCACTATAAAGAGTAATGCGGGCAGTAAAAAATTAGTACTGACATGGGGCATCATTGAAAAAAAATCTCAAAAAATTATCGGCTTTCAAGCATTATCATGGCAAAAAGCAACACAAACTCCAAAGGCAAGTCCAGCAAATATTAAGCAAGTTGAATCTGGCTTAATGATTGCGAGCAAAGCTCAAGGTATGGGATATGCCACAGAGGCTATAGGGGCGCTAATAGAATACGCCTTTAACTATAAGTCAATCGAACGAATTAATGTTTTTTACGCAAATAAAAACCTAAATTCTAAGCAACTTTTTGATAAATTAAAGTTTACTTATGATGTAAAGTTACAAGACAGTAGTACGGAAAACGGTTATCAATACATTGACAAACACCATTGGCATCAAAAGTATATTTGCCAAGTAAATATGTAAAACAATGAGTAATCAACTGTAATCAACATCATTTTTCTGATACTTTAACTTAACGGGTAAAAGCCTAAAGCAACGACCTTATATCTCATAAAGTAGATAACAGAGAGTAACGGCCGCATAATAATAAAAGGTAACATAGATGTCTGGAAGTTTAGTGTGTGTAGGTACAGGCATGACCTTAGGGGCGCATATTAGCCCTATCGCTAAAAGTCATATTGCACAAGCTGATATAGTATTTTCACTCATGGCTAATGGTTTTGCCGAGCGCTGGTTAGAAGAAATGAATAGCGATGTACGCAGCCTACAAGGTTTTTACCAAGAAGGTAAAAACCGTAATATTACCTACCGTGAAATGGTCGAAACGATATTAAGCGAAGTACGTAACGGCAAAAAAGTAGTTACTGCCTTTTATGGTCACCCAGGGGTTTTTGCCTGTGTTAGCCATAAAGCCATCAAACAAGCCAAATTAGAAAACCTGCCTGCAAGCATGGAGCCGGGAATTTCTGCCGAAGATTGCTTGTATGCCGACCTAGGTATAGACCCCGGAAGATCGGGCTGCATGCATTATGAAACTAGCCAGTTTATGTTCTACAAACGTAATATTGATAATTCTGCTCACCTTATTTTATGGCAAGTGGCACTCGCCGGTGATAAATCATTGGGTAAGTTTGCTACCGGTAAAGCTTACCGACAAGTCTTAGTCGATTTATTGCTTGAACATTATCCTAGCGATCATCACGTTATTTTATATCAAGCCAAAGGCATTGCCATTGAGCCAATGCGCGCTGATACCATCATGCTTACCGAATTAGTCGATGCCGAACTCTTTATGCAAACCACCTTGGTGATACCACCTTGTGAAAAAATGCAACCAAATGATAAAGTTTTGGCACGCTTAGCCGAAATAGACAAGCAAGAAACACGGACGAAGAACCGACCTGCTTTAAGCCTAGTATTATAGATAGCACGGTAAATAAAACACCGTTACAGCAGAACACACAATAAAATGGAGAGTAGTATATGAGTAACGCAGTTCAATTATTAGCCAAAATGGCCAGTGATGCGAGGTTAATTAATCCTGAGTTGCTAACCCAGATGTTAGCCGAGGCAGGAATTAGCCAAGTACAACAGCAGGCTATCATTGCCAAGGATATTGATGCCTTAACTGACACGATTCATGACTTACCGGTAATTAGATGCATCCCGATTTTAATTCCAGAAGACGAAGAACAAGAAAGTTATATCTTTAACAAAGTTACTGTAAATTATTAATTAATAAAATTAAGTAAACCCACAACAACAAGAAAGATGGAGTAAGCACTATGAGTAAAGTAATCCAAGTGTTAGCAGCAATGGCGAGTGATGCCTCGTTAACTAATGCAGAACAAGTAACAACTATGTTGGTTGATGCTGACATCACTAAAACTGAAATGAAGGCGATTGAAGCAAAAGATCTCGATACCTTAACGGAAATCATTCATGATTTACCAATAATTAAATGTGTGCCTCTTATCCCTGCGGAAGATGATGACGATGAAGAAGAGGAAAAAGAAAACGACACAGAAACACAAGATACATTAGCTATTGTTGTTAACGGTTAGTTCTGGAATATAATGAATAACAACTGCCTTTTTTGTAGAGTTACATATAAGCCACTTCAAATTTTGTGGTTGTTATTATTTTTATTTTCGACACCTTTCTCCTCCTATGCACTTTCGAATAATGATAAAACAGAACCTCAAAACCAACAAATAACAAACGTCATAAATGCTATTAATTCAAAGCTTGAACTTGCTGATGAAAATAGGCGTGCAGACCCTCTTAAGTTCAGACAATTATTAAAAGAATTAGATGTAGAACAAGCTTCATTTACTAAAGAACAACTGAACTATTATAAATTTTTAACGGCTTATAATTCAGCCTACACAGGACAATACGAAGAATCAGAAAAAAAACTAAAAGCATTATTAAACTCTGACGCCAGTTACCTCATTAGGTATAGAGCAAATTTTACTTTAATCAATATTAGTGCTGTTAAGGAAGAATGGGCAGACGGTTTGAGCTATATAGCCAATAACGCTGAATTCTTACCACATATAACAAATAAAGTTTTTTATCAGGAAGGTTTTCTAAATACAATTACCTTTTATAACCAGCTTAAGCAATATGAACTCGCTTTGAAGAATATTGAAGCACTTGAAAAGCAATTTTTAATACCTAATAACAACTGCTATTTAAAGCAGTTTGCTTTGGAAGCAAGATTAAACTTGCATCAGCTAAGCTTATCCGATGGAACGATAAAGGAAGCGATAGAAATATGTTTACAAGCTGACAATAACATTGGCTTGAACTTAATAAGGAGCTACCAAGCGGAGCTTCTTATTATTGAAGGAACCCCAGAAAAAGCACTAGAGCTTCTATTACCTTTATTAAAAGAAATTGAAAATACTCATTTCCCTATGCTAGTAGCGGTGATAGATAATATAATTTCGGAAGCTTACTTCCAACTTAATGATAAAACTAACTCTAAATACTATGCGCTTAAATCTTTAAGTGCGAACAATGGTAAGAATAACATTAAGAGGGCTGTTCATAGTTATAAGCTACTTTATCAAATTGCTAAACTTGATAAAGACTTTCAATTATCTCTGGAATATCATGAAAAGTATTCTGAATTAGACAAGGCACACCTTGAAGGCGATAAAGCTAAATACTTGGCTTTTCAATTAACTCAACATCAAGCTTCGGAACAAGAGACACAAATTCAGTTGCTCCATGATAAAAATGCCTTATTAGAAGCGGAGCAAGCGTTATCTGACGCTGAAGCTGCCAATACGCAGTTGATAATTATGGTACTCACCGCTAGCATTGTTTTACTTATATTATGGGCGGCACGTTTATTTAAAACCCATAAACGTATTAAAGAGTTGGCAGAATACGATGCCCTGACGGGTATTTTTAATCGCGGTCATTTTACCCATATTGCCAATAGCGCGTTAAAATATTGCCAAAATGCCGAGCAAGACCTCAGCATGATCATTTTCGATTTAGACCATTTCAAATCTATAAACGATAATTACGGTCATGCCACGGGTGATTGGGCATTAAAAGAAACTATTCGAGTTTGCCAAGGTTTAGGTCGTAAAAATGATGTCTTTGCTCGCCTAGGTGGTGAAGAGTTTTGTATTTTATTACCGAGTTGTAATATTCGCAGCGCCGCGTTACGCGCCGAACAATGTCGAGCAGCTATTGCCAGTATTATTACCCAAGCCTCTGGTCATGACTTTTTAATTACCGCCAGTTTTGGTGTAACCGATGCAAATACTTCTGGTTTTGAGTTAGAAAAACTCTTGGCCGATGCCGATAGCGCCACCTATGACTCTAAACATGCTGGCCGAAATTGCGTCACGGTATTCACTCTTGAAGACATGCCAAAACAAGAACAATTAAGTAACGAGTGGAATATAGCTTAGTTATTAGCGGTAATATTTGTGATTAGTGAGTTAAGTTAAGTTAAGTTTTTAATACGTTTGAATGTCGCACTGGCGACAACAGGTTAAGGGAAGCGGCCTCGGCCTCCCTTAACAATCCCGCGGAGACTGCACAGCAAAACACTACGCCAATATTTAGGCTCAACGCTAATACCTGCCGATTTATCGTCCATGAATAACGGCAGTCCTCAACGTCCTGTTTCGGCTTAGCATTTCACTCTCTAAATTTCACCTATGTTGCTGTGACAGTAACGGGAGTTCTTGACTCGATTATTCAATTAACATTTTTTGATGTTTTTTGAAAAGAATAAATACAGACGCGACAAAAGCATCAATAAACGCTCAACAATTTATTTCATCAAAAATATATCAGAGAAGCTATTTTCGTTGCCCGTTTAAGCGCACCCATTCTTCTTGCACGGTAACAGGCTGCATATCACACCATTGGCCGTAAATTTCTTGTAAGTTTTCTGCTTGCTCTTCTAAAACACCTGATAGCGCTAATAAACCTTTGTCGCCAACAAATTCAATTATGGTTGGGGCAAGTTCACGCAATGGCCCTGCTAGAATATTTGCCACAACTACGTCAGCTTTTAACGTCGGTTGGTCTTTCGGTAAATAAAGCTCTAATCTGTCGTCAACATTATTACGTTGGGCGTTGGCTAAACTTGCTTGCAAGGCTTGTGGGTCAATATCAATACCGATAACTTTTTTCGCGCCTAATTTAAGTGCGGCTAACGATAAAATGCCTGAGCCACAGCCAAAATCAACTACGATTTTGTCTTGTAAGTCTAAACCGTCTAACCATGTTAAACATAGTGCTGTTGTAGGGTGTGTGCCTGTACCAAAAGCAAGGCCGGGATCCAACATTACGTTAACGGCTTCTGGCTCAGGTACTTCTCGCCAGCTTGGACAAATCCACAAACGTTCACCAAATTTCATTGGGTGGAAGTTATCCATCCATTCACGTTCCCAGTCTTTGTCTTCAAGTTGCTCAAGTTTGTACTTCATCTCGGTTTTATCAGGATGAATGCCTTGCAAGTAACTGATGACTTTGTCCATATCGTGACTCGCGTCAAATAACCCCATTACCACAGTATTTGACCAGTAGATAACTTCGTCACCGGGTAAGGGTTCATAAATAGGCGTGTCTTTGGCATCAATAAAAGTAACGGCTTGTGAACCACAAGCGGATAACCAATCACTAAATTTTTCAGCGTTATCTTCGTTGGCACTTAATCGGAGTTGTATCCAAGGCATAATTGTCTCTACTTTCTTAATGTTCTTTGTTTGATGTATCGCTACTGGGCATTGTTAGTTAACTATGCCTGTGTGGATATATGTATCAGGTTGGATATTTTCGACAAGTTTTATCGATAAATAGTGCTGATAAATAGTAGCAATAAATAAGCTTGATGCTAGTTTACCATTCATTGCTGCTAGAGTAGGAAAAAATAACCACAAAAAGGTAAATAACCATGTTGGATCTACTGCCGGATTTATTTGATCAATACTATGAACAACTCTCATTGGCGAATACGGCTTTTCATGATTACGGTAAAAATGTGATCTTTTCTGGCGAGATAGTTACTGTTGCTTGTTTTAATGATAACTCTAAAGTAAAGGAGCTATTAGCCAGCGATGGCACAGGAAAAGTTTTGGTGGTTGATGGTAAAGCTAGCAGTAGCAGAGCGTTATTAGGTGATTTAATTGCACAAAGCGCTTTAGACAATAACTGGGAGGCGGTGGTAATTAACGGCAGCATTCGTGATGCGGGCACCATTGCCACTTTGGCTATTGCTGTAAAAGCCTTAGGTTGTAATCCGATAAAAACGGAAAAATTAGGCGTTGGTGAGATTAATACCGAAGTTAGCTTTGCCGGAATAACGTTTGTGCCTGGCCATTTTGTTTATGGTGATGCAAATGGTTTAGCGGTGAGTGAATTAGCATTACAACTTGCGTAAGTTGATGCGAGTATCTGATGCAAGTATTAACGCAGATTAAGGTTTTCTGTGACTTGCTATGTTACTGTGGGCATACGAATGTGACACAGTACATAGAGTTAGCTTTAAAATGAAATACTTTCCCGTTTTTCTTGATGGCAGTAAAATTAATGCCATGGTGGTTGGCGGCGGTGATGTTGCTGCCCGTAAGATAGAACTATTATTAAAAACGACCACGAGCATCACTGTGATGGCAGCGAATGTTAGCGCGTCAGTCGAGCGTTTAATTAATCTGCATGAGCTCACTTGGTTAACACATAATTATCAACCTGACTTACTCGCTGGCATCACGTTAGTGATTGCTGCAACAGATGATAAGGCCGTTAACGAAAGCATCTACCATGAAGCAGTGGCCGGCAATATTTTAGCGAATGTGGTTGATCAGCCAGAACTTTGCACTTATATCACGCCAGCAATTATTGATAGAAGCCCAATGATTATTGCGTTGTCGAGTTCTGGCAGTGCCCCTATTCTTATTCGCATGTTACGCGAACAAATTGAAAAAATATTACCGCAAGGTTATGGCCGTTTGGCTGATTTCTCCTTGAAGTTTCGTGACCATGTTAAAGCACGAGTTAAGGGACTGCGTAATCGTCGTACCTTTTGGGAAAACACCCTGCGCGGCAGTATAGGCCAAGCATTGCTTGCTGGTGATCAGCATTATGCCGAACAGCAACTCATTAATAGTTTAAAACATGAAGTAACGCCGCCAACTGGCGAAATCACTTTTATTCATACCAAAGATGGTAACCCAGATAACCTGACATTGAGTGCTCATCGCGCTTTACAGTTTGCTGATGCTGTTTTTTATGATGAAACGGTAAATGTTGAGCTGATTGAGTATGTACGCCGCGATGCTGAAAAGTACCCACAGAGCATAAGTTCAACCATTTTAATAAATTACCAACATGCCCTAGAGCTTGCAGAACAAGGCTTACAGGTAATTTATTTGTTAGACGGTAATGAAGAATTACCGCAAAACTCAGCTTTGCTTGATAGCTCGGTTAATACTAGCAGTATTATCAGCGGCGGTTCATAGACCTTTTCAATCTAATAATGCTGGCAAAAGGCTGTCAGCATTCTTTACACTTAGAGCATATACTCCACTCTTTAGAATCAAAAAACGCTTAATAATTAATCTAATAACTACTCTGGCGTAAACTATGCAGTCTTATGCGATAAGAAGCGACGATAATGATAGCGCGGCTTAAAACAGGGATTGTACTAGTTGGTGACTTACTTAATGGCCTAAGTTGATTTAGCCACTTATTACTTACTTAAGGTGTACTTGATTTATACTGCAAAGGAGTAAAAGATGAATACACTGAAGAAAATACTAACAGCAATAACCTTCTCAAGCATGTGTGTTGCTTTCACGGTTAGTGCGACACCTATAGTTACGGATTGGGACTTTATTGTTGATACAGCTTTTACTAGTTCTGAATTAACTGGTGGTGGAGGTTCAGCTGTCGGTTCTGATTATAATGCTTATTGGACTGCTGAAGAAGGTGGTGATACACCAACAACCCTTACTTGGGGGCATGTGTCTGATACTGATGAGCAGAGTTCGATTAGTGTTGCCGATGGTGGAACAGGTCACACAGAAGGTACATTGATGACAAACGGTATTGCTATGCATACCGCAACGTTAGAGCATAACAATAATGCTATAAGTACGAGTTTCGATACGCTAATGGATGCAACGCTGTCTACTCACCTATTTTTAAACCCATTATTGCCAGCTGTTCCTTACGCTGGAGTACCTATTTTTGGTACGCCTGCATTACATTTTGATATTCAATTTACTGAGACATTTAACGGTGGAACATGTGCTGTCGATACCTCTCCGACACCGTGTAATGATATTTTTGTTATTGATCTTATTGGCGGTGCAGGGGGGACTACTTTTGACCCGTCAACTAATACCTTTAACCAAATATTTCCATTATTTGAATATCATTATAATGCGCAAATCATCGTAGAGGGCTTAGATACATTATCTGACCCAGTATGTGCTGCAGCAGGTGCAGCATCAGGTTGTATTGGTATAACTACAGCGGAAAATGTTCTTAACAGTTTTGAAGTAAAATTAAGAATATCACTAGTACCTGAGCCATCCGTTATTTTATTAATGGCTTTAGCTTTAATAGGTATTTTTGCTAGCATGCGAAATAAACATATTTAAAGGTTATCTACTCATATTACTGAGTTTACGATTAGTAATTTAAGCAAAAAAGCAGCTACTTATTAGCTGCTTTTTTTTGAACAGAATTCAAGTTCTTTTGTAAAACTCTCATTGTTATCGGCATAACAACATAAGAGATAATAGGTACAATAATAGCGACAATAATAGCTACTTGGAAAAGATTATTAGCCGGTAGATATGGTCCTACCCATGCGGGGATAAAGTAGACCAAAGGTACGAGTGCAATATAATTAATTAACGCCAAAAGATGTTTGTTGGGTGCTTTCATAAGTTTATCCTCTATTTATATCAGTATGTTAGCTGGAGCAACTAACATACCTAGTTATATAAAATTTACGCTTGACCAATAACAACGATTTCAACAGCACTTTTAGCGATAATTTCTGTTGCTAAACTGCGAATTAAATCGCCCTCTTCAGCCTGAAAGCTACTTTGTTCATCAGACAATTCAGCGGTTCCTCGACTGACATAAGCTAAGATTTCACCTTCCACGTTAAGACTTTCACCTTTAGATAAGCGCACGATATCTATGTAGGTTTTACTGTCAAATGTTTCACTTTGATTTTTACTACCACCATAAATACGAGTAACGCCTTTATCTTTTAAAACATAATGCTTATAACCTGCTGGCTGGCCAGATTCATCAGGCAATGCCCATAATTGCAATAAACGATTTTTACTACTGTCAGGGTTTACTTCATTGTGGGAAAAACCTTCACCACCAGCACGTTGCACTTGCACCTCTCCTGCCAGTAAACTTTGACCATGCTCAAGAGAGCCTTCATGGCTAACGCGACCATCCATCATTACGGTAATAACATCGATCTCTTTATGTGGATGCATATGTGTTTCGCCATGTGGATTGAACTTAGCGTCAGCAAGATAAACAAAGTTACCAATGCCATTAAAAGTTTCGGCGGTTTTACGTGCGCCAAATAGGCGACTGTCAGTCACTAGGCGATGTTCTGTTAATCCGGCAAAGCCACCTAGAGGTAATGATTTTCTAGTTAATATTTTCATGTTGCGCTCCGTTTAATTAATTCGATGATTCGTTAATTCGTTTAAGTGAGTTAATAGTAGCGGGCAATGTTTGTTTGATATATACCGATTAATTGATATAATAATTCCATATTTGACAACAATTAAATTAAACACGACAAGATGAATCACGATTTAAATGACATGATGGTGTTTTTAGCGGTAGTTGAAACAGGTAGTTTTACTCTGGCAGCAGATAGGCTAGGAATACCAAAAGCCAATGTTAGCCGAAAAGTATCACGCTTAGAGGATCGACTAGCGGTGACCTTATTAGAGCGTTCAACCCGCTCGCAACATTTAACTGAAGCGGGTAGCCGCTACTTGCAACACTGTAAACGCATTCATGAAGAGCTCGATTTAGCAACAGCTTCAGTATCGCAAATATTACAAAGCTGCCAAGGCGACCTTAAAGTTGGCGCTTCGGTTGCCTCTGGTCAGCAAATATTACGACCTGCCTTAGCTAAATTTATGCATCAATACCCAAAAGTGAATGTGCAACTAAAGCTAGTGAACCAACGCGTCGACTTTATTGAAGAAGGTTATGATGTTGTTATTCGCATTGGTCAATTGGATGACTCGTCATTAGTTGCGAAGAAATTAGGGACTGTCACTAGAAAGCTATTCGCTAGCCCTGAATATTTAGCAAAACATGGCAAGCCAATGACTGTAGAGCAATTAACACAACATCAGCTATTGATCATGAACCCGCTTAATAATGAGGTAAAACTCAATCTGCAGTCAAAAAATAATAAGCAGGTTAAAATAGAAGCTAAGCCTCGCTTACTGGTGGATGATTTTTCGTTGTTAAAGCAAGCGTTAGTTGACGGTTTAGGTATTGGCATTTTTCCTGAATACATGGCGCGTGATGAAATAAATGCAGGGCAGTTAGTTAATTTATTGCCCGATTGGGGACAGGCAGATGTTGATGTTTTTGCACTTTACCCACGCAGTCGCGCTAAAATACCAAAGGTAAGAGCATTCATTGATTTTTCGGCTGAGCTATATGCTAAAGCATTAACTTTATAAGTAGGCACAAATTTTGAGTTTTTTCATTACTACGAAGATAAAGTTTTATGATTAACTTCGCTTACATAGGTGTCTAAATACTTTACACTTTTGAATAAATGGTTATCAACAACGTATTAGACAATTGAAAATACAAGGTTTATTTAAATGGCACAATTAGTGCTTTCTCCTGCGCAACAATAACAAAATAGTACTCAATTTAATAAGAGTGAGTGTAGGAAATTTAGAATGAATTTAAAAATGGTAAAAGCTACCTTTGCAGGTTTAATTATATTAATCAGTGGTTTTGCTAATGCTACTTTAATTGGCCAGTCAATATACGGCTGCACTGACTCAACATATAATAGTGGTAGTGCTTCTGTAGATACGGCTTTATGTGATTCGGTTTCTACTTCGTTTGAAACTAGCGCATTAGTTCAAGATAGCGCAGCTGAGTTTTTTCTAAGTGATGACAGAGTTGTCGATTTTTCAGCTGATACTATCAGTTTAATTTTTACAAACGTAGGTAGCCCTTCTCCCGATTTATTTGTATTCACTAATCTATGGGACGCACTGCCTTCAATTGAAGTCATTGGTTTAGAATTAATATCGAGCAACATATTAGATGTAACAACTGCATTTAATGCAAATTCTATTGGGTTGCTTGTTAATTCGCCAAGAGCTGGCAATACAACAGTGACCTTTCGTATACTAACTAATACTACGATTCCGGAACCTTCTACCCTTGCCATCTTCGCATTAGGTATTATGGGTTTAGCTTCAAGACGATTTAAAAAGCAATAAGCCGTTTAACTTATTCACTATAAAAAGCACCACTCGAAAGCTTGGTGCTTTTTTATTGGAAAATGGCTTTTGCATTAATGCGATTAACCCTCAAAGAGTTCCACTTAAAGGCTCTTTAACGTTGCAATGACTTTTTGCACATCTTCATCACTCGTAGACCAATTACTTAACGCGGCTCTAATTATTGGCTGACCTTGCCAACTTCCCGGCGTTAAAAATACTTGCCCTGATGCATTAAGTTTAGCAATACATTCATCGCTAGAGAGATCTAGCCGAGTTGAATTGGGTTTGAACAATACAACATTTAGTTCGCAAGGTTTAACCAAGACAAACTTGTCTGATTGATCTAGCCATTTTGCTAGGGTTCCTGCCTGATGAATATTCGCAGTAATATTTTCTCTCACGCCATTTCGTCCATACGCCATTAAAGTAGCCCAAACAGGAAAAGCCCGAAAACGTCGTGAGTTTTCAATGCCCAGAGACATAAAAGGAATATCACTGCTAGAGCCAGCTAAATAAGGTGCGGTAACTTCACAACTCGCTTGAAGTAGCGAGAGGTGTTTCGTTAAAAAGACACCACAATCATAAGGCACGTTTAGCCACTTGTGGCAATCTAACGTGATGCTATCAGCATGTTCTATGCCTTTAGTTTTACCCTCTGCTCCTGAAATTAGTCGTTCAAAAATGCCAAACGCAGCATCAACATGCAGCCATGCATCATGCTTTTTGCAAAGTGCAGAGATAGCGATAATATCATCATAATCGGTGCCTGTTACCGTGGCAGCGCTGGCAATAACAATTTTGCTGTTCGATGTACACTTGAGCAAGGCTTCTTCTAGTGCTGCTATATCCATTGATTCTTCATCATGATTACAGTCGATTGCTTGCCAATTATCTTGACCAAATCCAGCCAAACCTAAGCTTTTGACCATGCTTGCATGCGGTGTAGCGCTAAAAATACTTACGTCTAAGTGTTTCATGCCTGATTTTGCCACATCAATGCCTTGCTGCTGCCCTGCATATTGACGCGCCGTAAACGCAGCCAATAGATTTGCAGCGGTTGCCCCTGTAGTAAAAATACCTTTGAACGTTTGTGGTAATTCGAATAATTTGCATAACCAAGATAAGGTTTGTAGTTCAATGGCAGAAGCAATTGAATCCCCTCCTTTAGAGACATTTTGATTAAATGTGGTAACAAGCCAGTCGGCATAAGTAGCCACAGGATTAGCACCACCGGTAACAAAGCCCCAATATCTACCACCATTACTTGCTGATAAGTTAGCTTGCACGTTGGATTCAATAAATTGGTCGAGCTGGTTAAAGCTCATGCCTTGCTCTGGAAAATTAACAGCCAACGGCTCTATTTGTTTACTGGCTACATCTCGTTGTTCAAGTGTTTGGTGAAAAGCTGAAAACTGACGTGATAGTGCGTCTAATATTGTTTGGTTCATTTGAGGAGAATAGTGCATGCTGAGTTTCACTTTATTGAAAGATGATATTAGTTTATGCTTATTAAAATTAGATAACAGATACAGATTTCAACATTAATTAGATAACAGATGAGTGCATCAGTAAAATATATAGCAATCGCTAGACAAGTCATTACTCGCATTGAAAAAGGTCACATTGAAGCAAATTCAAAATTGCCTTCATTAAGAGATTTTTGTCAGCTGCATCAAATAAGTATGACAACAGCCTTAGCGTGTTACCGCTACTTAGAGCAGCACGGCTACGTTATCGCTGAGTATAAAAAAGGCTACTATGTTCAGTCGCAACAAACAAATAAGGGCATCGTAAACTTTCCAACATTTCAAAGTGCTGTCACGACAAAGCTTACAAGGCCTGACATACCAAGCAATGTTATTGGCATAGCTTCTTTAGCTACCGCGCAACTTGATGAAAAACTAGTTGACGATGCTTTGTTAAAACGCAGCTTTAGGGCGATAACCAAGCAGGAGAATTTCACCTTAAAGTATGATGAAGTTCAGGGTAATCAAAAACTTCGAGAGCAGTTATCAAAACACTTTAACAGCCAAGGTTTTTTATGCCCTTCTGAGGAACTTGTTATTACGCACGGCTGCCTTAACGCGGTATTAATGGCGTTAGAATGTGTTAGTAAACCTGGCGATGTTATTGCTATTACCTCTCCTTGCTACTCAGGGTTATTAGATTTGTTATCTGTTTTGGATAGAGCAATATTAGAAATACCCAGTACCGCGGAAGGTATTGAGCTAATGCAGTTAGAGCAAGCAATGCAAGGTAAAAAAATAACGGCCTGCTTGTTAACGGCAAATCATCAGAACCCAACGGGTCACAGCCTGAGTAATCAACAAAAACAACAGTTAGTTGAACTTGCCACACAATACCGTGTTCCGATAATCGAAGATGATGTTTTTAGGGAGATAAGTCACCAGAGAGCAATACCGCTACCGTTGAAATATTTTGATCAGCATGGCTGGGTGATATGGTGCAGCAGCATTTCAAAAACATTAGCTCCCGGTCTTCGTGTTGGTTGGTGTTTGCCGGGCCAATATAAAGATAAATTTATTCAACAGCGCATGGTACGCACACTAGGTCATAATCAGCCAATACAATTAGCTTTGGCCGACTATATTGCTAATGGCTATTATGAAACGCACATAAAAAAAATTAACCGAGCAATTGCCTCGCATTGCGCTGACTATATAAAGTTTTTCAAAGACAATTTACCTGAGCAGTCAGAAGTATTTATACCAAATGGCGGCCTAGTGCTTTGGATAAAATTTTCTCAGGTAGATACACAAAAACTCGCAGCAAGCTTATTAAAGCAAAGTGTTCATATTAAGGCTGGCAATCTTTTCTCTACCACTCAGCTTTACCAGAACTACGTGCGCTTAAATATAGGTCAAATCCCAACGAAGAAAATATATTCACAACTAGCGTTACTCTGTAAGTTGGTTAAAGGTCAATTAAAAGATGTGTAAATGCTCTTTGGCTTTTTTATGCGCTGCGTCTAACGCTAAATCTGCCGCCACTGGTATATCAGGAATGACACCAATACCTTCCCAGTTACTCAAGGTTTTAGGGTGTATGGGAATGGCTATTGGCATATTCAAACTAAAGTGAGCATTTATTTTCTGCTTTTGAAGTATATAAGCC
>Ga0114909_1001135_pt1 | contig 15715 bp, 13 predicted proteins | sample MalvireepMed_906_FD_87290 | JGI IMG/M metagenome (GOLD analysis project Ga0114909, IMG submission 87290) | Marine viral communities from the Global Malaspina Expedition - Malaspina viral metaG DeepMed_906 | ecosystem: Environmental > Aquatic > Marine > Oceanic | place: Mediterranean Sea...
CAGTAAAACAAGTACCCCTAGGGGAACACCGACAACAAAACCAGATAAAACCTACACAAAACGTAAACAACATGTAAAAAGTATAAATAACCAGTGATTTTCATTACTTTTCATTTGAAAGCAAATGAAAGTCATGTATGATAAAACCAAATCGTTTACACTGAAATGGATAATTTATACATGATAGATATACAAACTGTTTTACAAGCTAACCGTGAGGGTGAAAAAAGAGGGATTTATGCAATTTGCTCAGCTCACCCTTTAGTAATAGAAGCAGCACTCGAGCAAGGAAAACAAGATGGTACTCCTGTATTGATTGAGGCAACGGCAAACCAAGTTAACCAATTTGGTGGCTATACTGGCATGCTGCCGGCGGATTTTTTAAACTTCATTGGTGATATTGCCGACAAGGTCGGCTTTGAGCGTAGTAATATTATTGCTGGTGGCGATCATCTTGGCCCCGTCTGTTGGGTAAATGAAAACGCAGAAGCTGCCATGTTAAAAGCGGGTGAATTAATTGCCAGTTATGTTGCTGCAGGTTTTAAAAAAATTCACTTAGATACCAGCATGAGCTGTGCTGATGATCCACAATGCTTGCCTGATGAAGTCGTGGCTAAGCGCGCTGCAGAACTTTGCTTAGTGGCTGAGTCGACAGCTATAGAAGCCTTTGGCTCTTCTGACTTAGTGTTTGTGATCGGTACTGAAGTGCCTCCACCAGGCGGTGCTGCTGAAGAAATTGAAACATTAGAGTTAACTTCAATTGAGCGGGTAAAACAAACATTAGCGCTGCACAAAACAGCTTTTGAAGTGCGCGGCTTAGGTTATGCATGGCATAGAGTTATCGGTTTAGTCGTTCAGCCAGGCGTAGAATTTGATCACACCAGTATTATTGATTATCAATCAGAAAAAGCACAATCGCTTAAAGCCTATATCGCCACAGTTCCCACTATTGTTTATGAAGCGCACTCCTCAGATTATCAAAACGAAAAGGCTTATAATGAGTTAATTCGAGACCACTTTGCTATTTTAAAAGTTGGTCCCCAACTTACCTTAGCATTACGTGAAGCACTGTTTGCCTTATCTTATATAGAAGATGAATTAATTCCCATTGAACGTCGTTCTCACTTACGCACTGTGTGCGAGCAAGAAATGCTCGAATCACCAACAAATTGGCAGCGATTTTACCCCGTACCACCTAGCAAAGGTACATTATATCGTCGTTATAGTTATAGCGACCGCATTCGCTATTACTGGAACCAGCCTCGTATTCAAAGCGCCGTCAATCTGTTACTTGATAACTTAACCAGTGAAGGAATTCCTTCACCGCTAATAAGCCAGTTTTTGCCAGAGCAATACAAAGCAATTAGAGCAGACGAGCTTACAGCAACACCAAAAGAACTTGTAAAAGCTAAAGTAAAACAAGTTACCGAAGCTTATGCCTACGCTTGTTGGAAACAATAATTCGAGTTTATTACCCTTTTTTATAGAATCAGTCTTGAGGAATACAGATGTCTGAACTTTTATCGTACAACGCAGAATTTTTAAAATCGAAAAATGGTTATTGGACAGCCCGAGAAATATGTCAACAACCGAGAATTTGGCGGGAAGCGGCAAGTTATATTGAAGAAAATAGTGACAGAGTTAATGCTTGGTTGTCACCCCTTTTAAAGCAAAAGGATTTGCGCATTATTTTAACGGGTGCAGGTACCTCAGCCTATGTAGGAGAAGCCATTGCGCCGCATTTAAGTCAACAAACGGGTCGCATTTTTGAGGCTATTAGTACCACCGACATAGTTGGCAATGCCAAACAGTATTTAATAAAAGATATTCCGACTTTACTTATTTCATATGGCCGCTCCGGTAACAGCCCTGAGAGTGTTGCTGCAGTAAACCTAGCCAATCAAATGGTGACTAACTGCTATCACTTAGTCATTACCTGTAATCCCGAAGGCAGCTTAGCTTTAAGTGCCCAAAATAAGAAAAATGTGCTCTCCTTGCTAATGCCAGAAGGAACTTTGGACCAAAGCTTTGCCATGACTAGCAGCTTTACTTCCATGTTAGTTAGCACACTTGCAATTTTTCAACCTCAGCCAGAACAATTAGAGCAAGCAGCGCAATGGGCTGATAGTTTTTTAGAAAGCGGTATTGAAAGTTTAAAGAAACATGCTTTACAGCCTACCCAACGCTTAGTTTTTCTAGGTTCAGGTGGCTTACAAGGAATAGCACGCGAAGCGGCACTTAAAGTATTAGAGCTAACATCTGGGCAAGTTTTAAGTTATTGTGAAAGTCCATTAGGTTTTCGCCATGGACCAAAGTCTTTAATGAATGCAGATACAGAAGTAGTATTTCTCTGCTCGAATGATAGCTATACCAAGTTATATGACCAAGATTTACTCAACGAATTACACAGAGATAACCAAGCATTAGCTATTACTTGTTTAAATAATAACTTCTTTGGACAAACAGCTGAACTAGATGATGTCTGGGCTAGCTTACCTTATATTTTATATTGCCAAATTTTAGCCTTTTTTAAATCAATGCAAGCTAACATTACCCCTGACAATCCTTGCCCTAGCGGCGAAGTAAACAGGGTTGTTCAAGGTGTTACTATTTATCCACTAGATATAGAGGCGCCTTAGTGATGAGGTCAAGCGCACAAGAACTTGCCCCATTAGAAGAGCAAGGTACTAACCAAGTCATCTATGGGTTAGATATTGGTGGCACAAAAATTGAGATAGGTGTTTTTACTAACGAACTTCAGCTTATAGAGAGTTGGCGAAAACCCACCCCCACTAAAAGTTATAGTGAGTTTGTTAGCACTATTGTTGATTTAATCAATGAGGCTAATTTACGTTACAGTACAAAAGGCATCATAGGCATTGGTATGCCTGGCATTATTGATAAAGAAGGCTTAGTTAAATCAGCCAATGTGCCCTGCGCTACAGGCAAAAATATCATTGCAGATCTTCATGATATTCTTAATTGCCAAATATCAATTGGTAATGACTGTCGGCTATTTGCACTATCTGAGAGTGTTGGCGGCGCAGGCGACGGTCACAAAAGAGTTTATGGTGCTATTATTGGTACTGGTGCTGCAGGTGGTTTATGTATTGATGGCCAATTATATAGTGGTCGTAGTGGTTTTGCCGGTGAATATGGCCATCTCCCCGTATCTGCCTACCTAATTGACAAATATCAATTACCACTTAAAAGCTGTGGTTGTGGCTTAACGGCTTGTTACGAGGCTTACGTTTCTGGGCCTGGTCTTGCTTGGATTTATCAGCACTTCGGCGCTCAAGCAGCGGATACATTCCACTTTGTGCAGCAGTTAAATGCGGGTGACAATATCGCCAAATCTGCATTCGATTGTTATATGGATTTACTTGGCGCTTCATTTGCTTCACTTATTCTCTCTTACGACCCCGATATTATTATTGTCGGCGGTGGTGTCTCAAAGATAGATCAAGTTATCGAGTCATTACCTTTATATGTAAACAAGCACTTATTTTCAGGTGTTGAATGTCCACCGATTAAAAGAGCAAAATACGGCGACTCTAGTGGTGTTAGAGGTGCAGCAATTTTAAGGAAGCAATTAATTGAAAGCTAAAAAATATTACTTGCAGGCAAGTCAGGTTTATACCGAGGCAGGCATTAAAGAAAACTGTTACGTGTTGATTAACGACGGTAAAATTGCTGATATTAGTCAGACCCCCAAGCACAATAGCCCTATCGTGTCGTTAGGCAATTTAAAGCTTCTGCCAGGCTTCTTAGACCTGCATATACACGGCCGTGAAGGGGCTGATGTTATGGATGCAACACCACAAGCCATAGAAACAATTTCTACTTCACTGGCAAAACATGGCGTGGTTGGCTTTCTAGCAACAACGGTTACTTCAACATGGGAAAACACCATCGCTGCTTTTGAAAATATCGGTAATGCTTATCAAAATCAGCCTAGCGGTGCTCAGGTACTTGGCGCTTACAATGAAGGCTTATTCTTTACTGAAGACCACAAAGGTGCGCATGATGAAAAGTATTTTTTACCACTAAGTAAAGACAATATTGATACCATTATATCCGCGACTCAAGGCGCCCTTAAGGTCGTCGCTTTAGCACCTGAGTTGCCCGGTTCAGCCGAAATAATTAGCTATTTATCGTCAAAAGGCATTAAACCTATGCTTGGCCATACTAATGCAAATTATCAACAAACATGTGATGCATTACATGCAGGAGCCTGTGGCGGTGTACATGTATTTAATGGTATGAAAGGTATTCATCACAGAGACCCCGGTTGTGCTGGTGCGGTATTATTGGATAAAGACGCTTACGTAGAAGTCATTGCTGACGGCGTTCATCTTCATCATGGTATTTTAGAGATGATTTACCGGATGAAAGGCCCTAAAAAAATGGGCTTAATAAGTGATTGTATCGTTGCAGGGGGTATGAGTGACGGTTCATACCGTCTAGGCATGTTAGATGTTGAAGTTAGTGAAGGCATTGCCCGCACTAAATCAGGCTCCCTTGCTGGTAGCACTTTAACCCTCGAAAAAGCGGTTGATAACTTAGTCACTCTCGCTGATATTCCTGAGCTAGAAGCAACGCATATGGCGAGCTTAATTCCTGCTGAGTTTCTTGGCGTTGATGATTCATTAGGCAGTATTGCCATTAATAAAAGGGCTTGTTTTGCGATTCTAAATGATGATTTTGACGTACAAGCAACCATTATTGATGGTGAACTCGTTTTCAGCCTTGATACTTTTACCGTCGATTTATAAAAAAAAACCAAATTGACTAAACAAGTGCATCTGAATCAGTAATAAAGCTCAGCTATATTTTGTATAAAAAGCCGCCTATATGCGGCGGCTTTCATTACAGTTATCACCTAATAGTGAGCAATTTTTAGTTAATAAATATTGGGGTGTAATAACTACCTATGCACCCGATACGAAGGATCTGTCCAACACTTAGGTAACTCTTCGCCTGAAAGAAAAACAAGCTCTGATTTATCAAACTCTTGCGGATCTTGTAACTCTTCCCCCGCTTGATAACAGCCTACTACTTTATCGTGATACAAATTGGTGAGATCTCTAATCCTGCTAACATCAACCATATCGCCGTTGTTTCTACTTTTTAAAAACATCGTCTGCTCCTGTAATTTAGCACTCAATTACCTTTTCAGTATAGACGATTATCATCAACACAATTAACTTTAAGCAATACTGTCAGCTGTTGATTATTCTACCGAAGCTTGACTTAAACCTAGCTAGGGCTACGCTCTTATATAGACCTAGCGACTTCGAAAGTACCATGACTAAAACCTCTTTTGCCAATAACAAAAACATCGCCTGTAACATCACCGAGTTAATCGGTAATACTGATTTATTACGTATTAACAGTCTGAGCGACTTAACAGGTTGTGAAATATTGCTTAAATGTGAACAGCAAAACCCAGGAGGCTCCATTAAAGACAGAGCAGCCTTGCAACTAGTCAAAGACGCAATGGCAAATGGACAATTACAAGCAGGTATGACCATAGTTGAAGGAACGGCTGGTAATACGGGTATTGGCTTGGCATTAGTCGCCAAAGCTTATGGCTTTAATATGCTCGCAGTGATGCCTAAAGGGCAAGCTAAGGAAAAAGAGCAAATGATCGCACTGTATAATGCACAGTTATTGCTCGTTGATGCCTGCCCTTTTACAAACCAACAACATTTTTATCATACTGCCAAACGCCTTGGTGAACTGCATTCAGATTACTGGTGGGCCGATCAGTTTGAAAATACCAGTAATTGTAAAGCCCACTATCTCAACACTGGCCCAGAAATCTGGCAGCAATGCCAAGGAAATATAGACGCCTTAGTTTCTGTCGTCGGTACTGGTGGCACTATTGCAGGAAACTCATTGTATTTATCAGAGCAGAACCCTCAATTACAAACTTGGCTAGTTGACCCTTATGGTTCTGGTATTTATCAGTATTTAAAAACAGGTGAGTATCAAGCAAGTGGCAGTTCGTTTACCGAAGGCATAGGCATTATGCGTTGTGTTGAAAATTTCCGTCAAGCTAGAATAAATAAAGCTATCAGCTTGCCCGATCAAGACTTAGTGACCATTTCACGAGAGCTCAGTCAGCTAGATGGCATATTATTAGGAAGTAGCTCTGCCCTAAACGTTGCCGGCGCCTTATATGCTGCCGCAAAAATGGGCCCAGGCAAAACGATTGTCACCTTTTGCTGTGACTTAGCAGAGCGCTCTTATAGTAAACTATATAATCCAGCTTTCTTAAAAGAAAAACAACTTAGCGTCGAGCATGAAACCTTAGCCAGCATGTTGGCCCGTTATCAAGCTGAGCCAAGCAGTGCTGTGATTGAAGTTGCTCAATGAGATGCTAACTAGCCAATATTTTAAGTGGTAATGACAAGGCACTGTTGCCTGTTTGACCGACAAACCAAATAATGGCACTCAAACCACCTAACGTGATGATATACCATAAGGCTGATACAATTTGTGCATATCGATTAAGCGGTAATAATTCACTTAAATGCCGACGTTTATATTCAAAAAATATTTCAACACTACCAATAGCCAGTAAAAAACCTAACAACGCTAAACCAAAGTGATAACTTATGTATACCCCCAAGATTGCACCTAATACACAGGCGACTAGGCCAATTTTAGAGTTGATTGAAAAGGCAATGCTTTTCAAAACATGGCCACCATCTAAGGGCAATACCGGCAGCATATTAAATAGATTCAGCAAGGCATTAAATACCGCAAGCCCAGCAAGTATCTCTATATCGGTAAGCCAATAACCAATCAAACAGGCGATAGATAACAGTAAACCAAAGAAAGGGCCCATTATTGAGATGACAATATCTTGCCAACGGGTATTAATTTTGTCATCACTAAGTGCTAAGCCGCCAACGAACGGGATCAAGTAAATGCCTTTCGTTTTCAAGCCAAAATACTTCATCGCCTTAATATGTCCATACTCATGAAAAACAAGGCAAAGTAAAAGTGCGATAGCAAACTCAATAGAAAATAGCCAACTGTACGCAGCCAAACTTCCCGCAGCAAACAAGACTTTTATTACTTTGGCACTTTTTAATAACTTTAAGCCAAGACCTGCCATACCAATAAAGCTAAACTTTATTGGTTGCTTTTCATGTTCGCCTATCACTCTTTGTTCGATGTCTTTTTCATCAAGAGTGCTTTCATTAACCGTTTCACCGTTGACTAAAAGCTGGAATTGCAGCTGGAAAGGTTGCCACTGGAGTGAGCCACTCAGTTCAACGTGTAACTCACCTTGCTCACTTTGCAGGCAAAATTGATGTGAAAAAGACTCGCTGTCGGCATTGGCATCAATTTGAGAGACACATTGATCATCCCAAAAGAGTTGCTGCCATCCTGCCATTGAACCTTCTAACCGTAGTGTTTTTCCTAAACATGCTATTTCTAATAAATGCACTCTATAAACTCAGCAAATAAAACCTTGCCCGATTATCACTATATTTTCTTAAGCAGCAAGGTTTATCGAAAATAATTACTGATTACATCAAAGTCATAAACCACTAGAAAAATAACGACAGCTTTTCAAACAAAAACGACAAAAAATAAACTCTTATATTCCAACGACTTAAAACCAACTAATTTCGTCGTTTTTTTATCAATACTTGTCGGTAATTTACTAGTTTAATTTCCGATAAAGACTCAACCTCATAAATGTTGAATTTTTGTTAACAACATAAAACAACCTATAACAACAATGCGTAAAGCAGTGGCCAACTTTGACTATTGCAACAGCATAAAATACCCATGATGGAGTCAATATCAGATGAAAAATAATAAAAATATGGTACTGAGTACTATAGCCTTATCCATTTTAACCGTAACTAGTACTGCTAGTTACGCAGCGCCACAAGCTCAACTTAATAAAGTAAATAAAGCTGACGCTGCTACATCGTCTTCTGCTCTAAGCTTTGCCGAATGGCGAGCTCAGCAAAAACTCGAACGTAATGATTATACTGACCGTATAATTATTACTTTTAAAGACAAGAGCCAAGGGAAAACTATTCCACCGGGCCTTGCTAAAAAAATCGGCTTAAATTTAAAACATGTTAAAGTCTTAAAAAATAATAGCCATGTAATCTCACTTGATGAAATGCACTCTGTAAAGAATGTTGAAAAATTCATTGAAAAGTTACGCAAGCACCCTTCAGTTGAGTCAATCGAACCCGATTATCAACGCTTCTTAATGACGCAAAACCAGCCTTGGGGCATCGCAGATACACAGTCAGACCAATTATCCGATAATGACTCCGCTAACATGAGCGTTTGTATTATCGATTCAGGTTATCAACGTAACAACCCTGATTTAGCAGCAAACAATGCTTCAGGTACCAATAACTCAGGTACTGGTAACTGGTACGAAAATGGTGGTTCTCACGGAACCCACGTGGCAGGTACGATTGCAGGGGTAAATAACAGTGAAGGTGTTGTTGGTATATTGCCAAATACCAATGTTAACCTCCATATCGTTAAAGTATTCAACGAAAGTGGCTGGGGTTATTCTGGCGATTTGTCTGACGCTGTAGATACTTGTGTAAATAACGGCGCTAAGGTTGTTAATATGAGCTTGGGTGGCTCTGGCTCATCAAATGCAGAAAAAAATGCATTGCAAGCCGCAGCCGATGCAGGGGTATTATTAATTGCCGCATCAGGTAACGACGGCAATTCGACCATGTCATATCCTGCTTCATACGATTCAGTAATGGCTGTTGGTGCACTAGATAGCAACCGTCAGCATGCTGAGTTCTCTCAATACACCAGTCAAGTCGAAGTATCTGCACCAGGAGAAGCTATTTTATCTACTGTCGCGGGTGATGGTCGTTTAGGTTATATCACAGTAGGAGCAACAACCTATGGTAATGATAATGTCGTTCCTCAAACGCATTATATTCAGAGTAATGGTAACTATGTTGTTAGCAATGTTGACGGCGCAGCAAGTGGTGTATTAGCAAGCTGTACAATTTCTGGAAGCAGTTATAGTTGTAGCAATGTTAATGGCAATATCTGTTTAGCTGAACGCAATGATAATCAAAAAGGTAGTAATTACCCTGAAATAAATCCAGCTAAAGCTTGTGCCGATGCTGGTGCATCTGCAGTTATCGTTTACAGTGACAGTACTCGTCCTGGCTTGCAAAACCCTTTCCTTGTTGATGCGAATACCGACGTAACTGTGCCAACCGTTTCTATTAACCGTGCGTTAGGTCAGCAGTTATTAGGACAATTGGGTAGCTCTGCAACCCTAACAGTTAATGGCTCACAAGATTATGCTTATTACAACGGCACCTCTATGGCAACACCTCATGTGACAGGTGTTGCTGCGCTGGTGTGGAGTAATAATCCAAACTGTACAGCAGGCGATGTCAGAAGTGCCTTGAAAAATACCGCTATTGATTTAGATGTTGCCGGTCGAGATGACAAAACAGGCCATGGTTTAGTTCAGGCAAAAGCAGCATCAAACGCCTTAGCACTTAGCTGTAGCGGTACAACACCTCCACCATCAACAGGTGATAGCCTAGAAAATGGAGTCGCCAAAACAAACCTTGGTTCAAGTACCGAGCTTAGCTTTACGATGGAAGTTCCGGCCGGTGCAAGTGACTTAACCTTCGACATGACAGGTGGCTCTGGTGATGCAGATCTTTACGTTAAATTTGGTTCGGCTCCAACGAGCAGCAGCTATGATTGTCGTCCTTACAAAGGTGGCAATGCTGAAAGCTGTCCTATCTCTAGCGTTCAAGAAGGAACCTATTATATTAAGGTTGTTGCTTACTCGACATTCAGTGGTGTTAGCTTAACCGGTAATTTTACCGAACCTAGTACCGGTGGTGGCGCTACAGGTGGCAGTGCTTCAGTAACAGACATCAGCGTGGCTCGCCGAGCTTGGACATACTACACCATTGACGTTCCTGCAGGCATGGCTACGTTAGACTTTACGATGAGTGGTGGTAGCGGTGACGCGGATATGTACATAAGACGCGGCTCTCAACCAACATCTTCGACTTATGACTGTCGCCCATACAAAAGCGGTAACAATGAGACTTGTTCATTTACCAGTCCAACGGCTGATACATGGCATGTAGGTATTTATGGTTATTCAGCCGCTAGTGGTGTTAGCTTAGACGTAACTTATAACCCATAGGTAAACAATAACTTAGAGAGTAAAACTAAAAACCGATAGCAGGTGACTGTTATCGGTTTTCTTAATGCTAAAATCAGCTATAGAATATCGATAAAATGATTAATAAATCGCTAGGGAAAGTTTTCTCAGATATCAAAAACAAAAAAACCAGCTTAATAGCTGGTTTTGTTTCTCTTTAATAAGAGAATGGTACCGGAGGACGGACTTGAACCGTCACGCTCGAAAGCAACGGATTTTGAATATACAACCCTTAATATATTTCTTTTATTTATCATAGCGTAATGTATATTTATGATACCAGTATAAAAGAAAGTATAAAACATTATGGAATATGAATACCATCGTTTAAATGAAGGTTTAGCCATTTACAAGCAAAAACGTAGTAAGAATTATTATATTAGACTGCGTGTAAAAGATGACGATGGTCGCCCATTTGAATTTAAAAAAAGTCTCAAAACTGATAACAAAGATGAGGCAGTAAAAATAGCTTGGGGGCACTATTATGCACATAAGAACAAGTTGACACCTGAGGCGTTTACTCTACCTCAAAAATCCAGTATTAAATTTATAGCAGATGAGCTTCTAAAAGTGTTTAATTCAGACACAAAAAAAATTAACAAAGATTATGCAAGAGTCCTCGAAAATGAAGTAATTCCTGAGCTGGGAAAGTTTAAGGTGAAAGAACTGGAGAGAGGGAAATTAAAAGTATTCATTTCGCAACACGCTAATAGTACAACTCAAGTACAAATTAGAAAAACAGTATTCAAGCACCTTTTTGATCTTGCAGTTGATTTAAAGGTTATTAAAGAATATGAAGTTCCTTCAATTCCAACTATAAAAGTCGACTCTAGTGACGAAAGGCCCATGTTTACAGCTGAACATCTGGTGCTACTCAAATATAATTATAATTCGTTTATTGGTTCATCTAAAAAGGAGGTAAGCCGACGTTATAGAATTTTATTTAAGCACTATATGACTTTTTTACATGAGACAGGGGTAAGGCCGGGTGAAGAAGCATTGAATATTACTTTTGATGACCTAAAGTATGATTATCAAAAAGCACTTTATTCAATACGGATAACTAAAGGTAAAATTCATAGTAAAAAGAAATCATCTTATAGGGAGATCCCCTTATCTAAAATAGCAGTTGACGCAATTAATAGTATTTTTAATGAGCTTTGGGATATTCCTTACGGGCTTTACTTTATTTGCGATGAAAAGCTACTACAACCTAGGGTATTTTTGTTTCGACTACCTGGAAAGCAAGATAAAAGACCACAATTTGAAAAACAGTTTAGTCAGCTATGTAACTTTTATAAATTGGACCAAAAAGAGTTGGGCTATTCACTATATAGCTATAGGCATACATATATAACAAATAAACTTGTTGAAGGAACAGACGTTTATTTGGTTGCTTCTAATGTTGGCACGAGTATAGAAATGATAGAGCGCTATTATAGTAAATTGAAATCGGTAATGAGAAGTGAAGAACTTGTCGGTAAATTTAGTAATGAATTAAACTTTTAAATCCTAGAAAGGAAAAAAGTCACAATTAAGTGACTTTTTCCTAAACATATATGGCAGCTTTTGTCGTAGGAGCCTAGCTGCTTCAGCTTCCTACCTCAAAGAGTGGTTTTTAAGGAAAACCTCAACCTTGAAACAAGTATAATACGATTAAAAATCCCCGTCAAATTTATAATCAAACCTACTCTTCGGCATAAAGCTCTTGAAAAGCAGTGTTCTCCTCTTTTAGAGCTAAAACTTCTACTTCCAGTGCACGTAGTTTTTTTTCTTGTATGCTACATGATTGCTCCAATTCTTCTGTATGCTTAGTTAGCTCTTTATTTTCTTCCGCTAGTTCTTCAATAACTTTGGCTGTATCTGTTGTATTTAGAATCGCCCCCTTAATTTTATCTATATCATTTTGGTTTTTAATATATGACTTAAATCCAGTATCAAGTGAAGGGCGTCTTCCTCTCGGTTGAACCAATAATGGAAAAATTCTGTGACTGCTCACGCTAGTAAGCATAGTACCTTTTACATAATGCTCAATATTATCATTATACTTATATAGGTTATTAGGGAAGTTTTCCAAAGTAACCACACTAGACTTATTGTAGTCATCGTTTTTTGAGCTTATCGGGATAACAAGGCATGGATCTATATAGTTAGATACAACCACACAAAGTCTTCTTTTAACCATCTCAAATGGTAGTTTATAGTTATAGTAATCAACTAACCTTTCAACTTTATTATTTACATCAATACTGTCACTAAAATATCCAAAATCGCACTCTATTAAAGTTCCAAACCTTAAAGATTTATTGATTTGACCTTGATTAATTTTAATACCATTATTATGGATATCATTTAATGAAGGAGCTAATAACTTTTTATTAATTCGTTGAAGAAAAATCTCACATCTAGTACTTCCATCATCACTATTTGAGTTTTCAATACGTAAAACTTTCCATGTTCTAATCTGATCATATCCTTGAAAGCTCCTTGTTAGGTAAACAGGTACCTCGTTTTCAATATCCTCTATGGGATTTGCAGGAATAGGGACCTCTAGGAAACCATCATGTACTTCTGTAGCAAGCGACTCAAAGCTAGTTTCTTCACTTCCTTGAACATTCAACTCTAACTTATACTTAATTATAATTCTTGTCATTCTTGCCCTTTGACTTATCAAACCAATTTTTTATTGTTCTGAAAATCGTACCATTCAGTAATGAGGTACCAAAACCAGCAAGACAAATTAACAGGTACTACCCTAAAGGCAAGTACTATTTGAGTTACCTACTTTATCTGACAAAACAACTTGAAGTTACCTTGAGCGATAACGTATCTACCTAACAAAAAATATTTTCAATTATTTTTCTAACTAAAACTCATATCGTAATTGATATATCAATTAGCATGAAGCTTGTAGCACTTCTCCTCCCCTCAAATAAAACCAATTAAAACTTTATACAACAGTAAGTATATTACCAATATTATCATGCACTTAAGGTGTTTTATTGTGTTGAACTTTACTTTATCCTAAGAGAGGAACTTTTGGATAATCCAATTGCTTCTAACTTTAAAAAGGAAAAGTAAAAATGAAAAAACAACCTCTCATTGGTGAAAGACTTATTGAGCTATATGACAACCATATTAAAGGCTTAAATTATATTGGAGATATGAACTCCACAAACCACGAATTAAGTCGAACTGAATTTATTCGACAAATTAAATACTTGTGGCCAGAGCATAAAACAATTCTCACAACGAGTATGGGACTTACCACTGAACAAATTAATGCGATTTATCAAATCTACTGCTCAGACTTAATAAAACAGCATATTTACAAGGGTGAAATTACATCACCTTTTATTATTAGCGCCAATATTCGAATAGACATCAGTAAAAAATGGGGGGTAATTAATTATGATAGGGACAAATACACTCTTACAGATAAAGTAGCTTGCAGAGATTGCAAAGGAGAAAATAGCTGTGTAGAGCATTCAAATTTGTATTGGACTTCAAAGGAGCTCTTAGCGCAAGACCTAGAGTTAGAGGTCTGTGAGCTGGAAGAAGCGCTGATAGTTGCGGGAGAGTAATAATGGATAAATCAACATACCAAGAAAGAGTGCTTGAAGCAGCTATCGAGCAAAATGAACGATTATTAGGTCACAGAGAGCCTGATGGATATAGAGCATTAAACGGGGCTTTTATATTAAGCAGAGCCGAATTTCAAAAATGTTGCGAGAGAATAAAGCGGCCAAACGAATACTATAAAGATAGGCTTAAAACTCATGCGTGCACATATGAGCATGTCGCTAATCTCCGTGGTGTTGACCCGAAAGATTTACGTAAAGCCGTTAAAAAGTACAGAAAAACGCAACAGCAGAGTAATAAGGCTGCATAGATGAACTATAGTTTGCAATCCAATTACAGGGTTGCAAATTATAGTGAAAAGTAACTCACTCCAAATACACTTCCCGTGATTAATTAGCACTTAAATTAAATTTTTTGAAATCCACCTATTTATTTGATTTCAAAAACTTAGTTAATTATCTAGTAACAACATTATTTAATTATGTTTTGAGGTGGCCGACTTCGTTGAGCTTGATGAGTTTTTTCTTTTAACTTGTCGAAGAGAGCCAGTTTTATATGAGAGAAAGGTGCTTATATTGAGTATATATTCTTTAATTCATCGACATTTAAAAATTAGAATTAATCTTAAGTAATTCTATTTGCTGTCAATAATAAAACAATACCACATTTTTTAATTTAACGGAAGTACTTTAACACACAAGAATCAAACTAACCCATTGTAATATATAAATAATAATATATTACCCTCTGTAAAACCTAGCATATTCAAAGAGTTCCTTAACCGTATTTCAACTCAAAATAATATTCTATTACTTGGCACTCCCTTTCACTTATTTTATTTTTATAATAAATCAACCACACACACCATAAATTATATAAGCCTTTGTATACTAAGCACTTTATTTGACCGATAATGATGACCGGGTTATAATAAGCATAGTGACAGACTATGCTTATTACATAAGCGTCTGCTAAAGATGAGAATCTTTAGATGAAAATAAACTCCACATAATAAAATTAATAGGAGTCATAAAATGGCTGGGTATCAATTTATTCATATTGAAAGCTATGCTCGTATCAGCTCCAAAGATGGGAAGAAGCAAAGTACTAAAAATGTAGCAGCGGAAGCTGAACGAGCTCCTCATGCGTGTAATCACATTAATGATCCAAAACCGCACGTTCACCTTTACGGTTTATCTCCAAGCAAAGCAATAGAACTCGCGGAGAAGCGATCGGTGATAGCCCGTGACAAGATAGGTAGGAAATTAAGAAAAGATGCACAGATCATAATCGCAGGAGTTGCAAGCTACCCAATACCATTAGCCCAACTAACACCGTCAGATCCTGGGTTAAAAAAGTGGCTAAAGTTGACCCATCAATTTTTAATTGAAAAATATGGTGATAACTATAAAGGCCTCTATTTCCATCAGGATGAGCAGATGCCTCACGTGCATTTCATGTTAATACCAGATTTAGACCCTAATAACGGTCAGATGAGGCTTGATCAGATACATGATGGTGTTAAGGCACGTAATTGCGTGACTACAGGTAGGGCAAAAGACAAAGTTCGTGCATACAAAGAAGCCATGGCGGCATTTCAACTAGATTATTATGAGAAAGTAGGAAAGCCATGTGGCCTATGCAAAGAGGGCCCAAGAAAAAGGCGCTTAACGCGTAAACAGTGGCAAGCGGAGAAGTCCGCGTCTCAACGTCAAGCAGAAGCATTCAAAAATATTAAACTGGCTGAATCTTCTTTGCATGCATCTCAAAAAAAACAAAATGAGCTTGAGAAGTTCGGGCAAGAATTAATAGAGTTAGAAAACAAAGCAAAAGCAATGCATGAAAAGGCCCTTAAAAAACAAAGTGAGTTTCTAACTATTAAGTCTAATGGTGACGAAGGTATCATTTCTTATC
>Ga0114909_1001141_pt1 | contig 15647 bp, 15 predicted proteins | sample MalvireepMed_906_FD_87290 | JGI IMG/M metagenome (GOLD analysis project Ga0114909, IMG submission 87290) | Marine viral communities from the Global Malaspina Expedition - Malaspina viral metaG DeepMed_906 | ecosystem: Environmental > Aquatic > Marine > Oceanic | place: Mediterranean Sea...
GCTGTTTAGTCTTAAAAATAACTTTAGCTTTAATAACTTCTTATTAGAAAATGATTTATCTTTTGAACAAGGTGGCGGTTACGCTCAATTAACGACATTAACAGGCAGTTTACTTGAAGGCGATAATTATTCTTTTCGATTCGAGTCAGCGGAAAACTTTAAAAGTGAGGTCATAAATACTCGCCTAAGTGATTTTTATCAATATACGTTATCCTATGCTTTACCAACCCGTTGGTTATATACAAATTTTAGTGTCGATTACTATGTTGATGATTATAATGAAAACAAAAGCTTAACAAATGTGTTATCAAAGAATATTGGTGGTCTTTCTTTAACTCATCGCTTGACTTATAGCGAATTAGAAAGCACCACTCCTAATACAGAGCACTTATCCAGGGATTACCTAAATGGTACTCTTGGGCTGAGTGGTAGTTTTAATAGCTTTTCTGTTAGTGGGCAACTTAATTATGATCCTGCAGCGGATGACCCCATATTAAAATCATCATCGTTAACGTTAAGAAAAAGGATTAAAGATCCATATAACAATAGCCATTATATTGAAGCTCGATACTTCCCATTAAATGATAAAAAATACCTATGGCAGTTAAGACATAATGTAGCCTGGCAAAGTGAAGATTATCAACTAAATTTTTCTTCTGGATATAATGCAAATGATGAGTGGGACATACAGTTTGGTATTCAATTTTTCTTAGGTTATGACTACCACCATAATAAGTTTATTATGGACAAATCGTTAAGCCCAGGCAGTGCGACGTTAGATGTGCACAGCTACTTGGATCGCCATGCAACGGGTACTCCTGATGTACTTGATTATAATTTACCTGATGTAAGGTTTTCAGGTAATTCAAGATGGGATGGTTTAAAAAGTGGTGATGATGGTCGAACAATTTTACCCGGAGTAACAGCCAACGGTGAGTTTGCTTTTGCTGCACAATGGCAAGAAGGTAGTGCCACTTTGATTAATGATTACGTGGTTTATACGCATCCTGGGGCTTATGTTGATGTAAACATGCCATTTTTCTTGATCACAGACTTAGCTGGTTTTGTTGTTCGACAACAACAAGGTGAAGAAATTGGATTAAGAAATGTAGTTATGCAGTTACTCGATGTTAATAATAACGTAGTTAAATCCGCTGAAACAGATGAAGATGGTTATTTTGAATTTTTACAATTAATGCCTGAAGCATATAGAGTGGTCGTTTCTCCAGAGTATTTGGCTAAAAAAGGGCTGACAGGTAATGTTATAGGCACTAACATTGCTACTAGTGGTCGAGGTGGTTTTGTTGAATTACCTGCTTTTGTATTACGGCGTATGGATAGCGATGTTGATTTTGATGCCCAAGACTATTCAACCTTTGTAATTAATGAAGAAAATACTGACGCCTTAGTATGGAGCAAGGATGAAGAAGTGAACAAGAACTACTTCACTTTACCAGCCAAAGGTAAAGTAAATGCTAAACATTCTTTGAGCCAGCCCTCAATATCAACAAAAGATGCTGTCAAAAAGGATCAAAACAAGAAAATAAAAGAAAAACAAGCAGCAAATAAGGATCAGCAGAGTCAAGAAACTGATAAAACCGCTGTATTTACCATATCTTCGGTAATAGAAAAGGTAGAAGCTAGCAAAACAGTACTTCCTCGTTTAAAAGTAAAGCATGTGAAGATTAATGAAGTTAAACCTGATGTCTCGCACGTTGCAGAAGTTATTAAAGTTAATGAAACTGCAACCAGTGAGACCTCAACTGTTTGGATCATTCAGTTTATGGCACACCAACACTCTATAAATATGGTTGCTGCGATTGATAAATATTCAGCAATAGGGGAATTGTTTTGGGCGCAAAAACAGACAAGTGAGAATAAGGCTTTAGAATGCATAGTTAGTCGCAGTTATTCATCTAAAGAAGCGGCAACGGTTGCCCTTAAAAAATCAGGCTTAACAGGTTGGATTACAACCACTAAGGCTTATTCAAACTTTAGCCCGATTAATTAATATTAACCAGAATTAGAGAAAGAGGAGAAAGCTGTGATTAAGTACTCAATAAAGCTGTTATTTTTGTTCGTCATTAGCAACTCAGCCTTAGCAATAACACCTTCATTTAATGTGGTAAGAGAAATTCACTTTGGTGATGTATTACCATCAGCAGGAAGCTGTCGAATGTCTGCAAGCACGGGGGTGATAATTAGCTATATTGGTCAATACATATGTTTATTACATGATACGGCCCAAAATGGTCGTTATACGATAATCGCAAATCCTAATAAAACGATTAGAGTGAAAGTATTACCTAATCAAAATACTGGCACAGGGGTTATTTTTAATCCTTATATTGAACTAGTAAGTACAGGTTTTGTTAAAGAAATCATTTATAACAATGTCGGTTTTAAACAAATGAACTCTGGTCCTGATGGCATTGTTGACCTTTATGTTGGTGGAGATTTAATAACCAGTACTACTTATCCCTATGGGCAAACTATTAATTTTAGTTTTGCAGACGCAATCGAATGGTATGAAGACCCTTAATTTTGACATTTAAAACTCTTAATATCGTCAGTGGAGGCTTTTTGTTTAAATCAACTGAAAATAATAGACCTATTATCTGTACAGCCTTTTTCATTTTATGCTTTTTATTGGTCTTGACTGGTTGCCAATCAACACTTGATGTTGCTGGTGAAGAGCATAAGACTGTCACCGATAAATGGAAAGAGTTATCAAAGTATGCTGAAAGTAATATCGAAGACTATGGGATAACAATTAATGCACGTTTAGCAATCAGTGCTGACCAAAAATTTAAACTTACTCACTTTAAACTAAGTAGTCGTCAGAGCCGGCAAGATATAAACCTATTATCGCCAAATTTTGAGCATAAATATATTTGTTCACCCAAATGTTATCAACTAATTGAGTATTTTAATTTATCAGGTGAAGATGGTACTACCTTATTAACAAACTATTTTGATAGGCATGAATTTGAGCTATTTAAATTTTACGGTGACATTCAATTATTGAATAAGCAATTGGCTAAATTAGCAGTACATGATCAACGTTTGTTAAAGAGTTATCTAACGTCGCTAGCTTACCAACGCATTAGTTTTGAATCAGCTAATGATTTCATTCTGTTTTTAACAACTTCCTTAACAGTTTCTGCTCTAGAAAGTTTCTCTGAAAACCCCGAAGATTTATTCAGTAACTTCTTGAAAAATTACCAAAGCGTAAATGGAGGGCAATGGACAGGAGACAGAACTGAACATGATGACTGGACTAGTGTCAGTAAAGAGCAAAATGAATGGACTGGTATCATTATGGAGAATAACGAATGGACAAATATCACTGATGAGCAAAAAAAGTGGGCTATTACTACAGATGAGCAAGATAAATGGACTGGTGTTAGTCAGGAGCAAAGTGCATGGGCTGATGTCAGTGAAGAACAAAGTGAATGGACTGAAGTCAATAAAGAGCATAATGGATGGACTGCATCTAGCGAATTACCAGAGAAAACTTGGTCAGCTAAGCTGACAGTTTTGCCTGAAGCACTTTGGATGAAAGAAGCATCAGATCAAAAAAACTCGAAAGTTGATGGTGAGCCAACGGGCAAAGAAGGGCTTAATAATGATCAATTAGCTTGGCAATCTGCTAAAGCATCGCCAATATTGATTGGACACAATGTTTGTAGTTACCGAGAAAGCTATTTTGGTGTGGTTGTTGCCTTATCTTTTGATACAGTCACAGTAAACCTTTTAGGGCAGGCAAAAGTAATAAGAGAAGGTGTTGTCTACCCAGCTGAGCAGGGTGATTTATTTACACTAAATGAAAACCTTTATTTCTCCCCAATAACAGAAAAGAGAACGTTTGACAAAGCAGACCTTGCAAGCTGCATCTTAGAATAGATAATGGACACATACATAAAGCTTCCTAACAGTCTGTTTGTAAAGTTAATCTAGCTAAATACAAGTGGGCCACTTAATCATTAATTAACATCTAGCATTTTGGGAAATATTATCCGATGGAGTATTTCTGTCATAGTTAATCATTGCTAACAATTTACAGACTGAATTAGTCTTCTGATCTACTTAGTCAAATTCACACCATATTATGCGCTTAAAGCACTGTGTTTTAGCTAAAGTAGCAGCGAAGTAATAATCAATAAGTACCTTTTAAAGTCTATATTGTCAGCTTGATAGCCTTAGTTGGTGGTATTTCGTGATGAGCTTTATTTTTAATGGCGGCATAATATCTAATGTAATTTTTATACCTGATGTAATGTTAATTGGTTCGGTAAGTAATAGACAGGTATAAAAAATACCAGGCTGAATACTATAGGGCCTAATATTTAGCTAACTTATTTTGATATTGTTAGAGTGATAGCGACCTGATATTAGTCGCTATTTTCAATAGCTATTAACCTTGTATTAAAGGCACTAACCCTGTTTCTTGCTCTGAGACGCTTACAGGTTTACTGCTTAATAAAGCTTTAGCCACATGTGCAGGAATAAAGCTTTGCGCAGAGGCAACTACCGCTTTTGATGAAATGCCGACAATGCGAGCATTAACTAAATAACCGCCCTGATGCTTCACTAAATTACCGGTGACAATATACTTAATGGGTATGTCACTGGTTAAGTCATTAAAATCTCGACTCGAAATAAAGTCACCTTCTTGGGTAATACGCAAAGAGTCAGTGATCTTGAAATCAAGCACAGGAATGCCTACTTTATGAATTTCATGAATTAGACTTTCAGCAATTTGATTGCCCAATAAGCTGGTGTGCTGTAAATCACTGTCTAAAAATGCAAAGCTAGTTACCGCAATAGGGGTGGTATTATTCACATATTGTAAATTACTAACTAAATCTTGCATTAATCCACGCATATAGAAGTTTATATCGTTAGTAAGTACTCGCCCTTCGAAGGTGTCGAGTGTTTCTTCTTTTGGCGATAATGTGCCCTTAAAGCGAAAATTTCCCTGCTTAGTTTTATTGACTTCAGTTGCATATAACTCTTCTTGCGGAGCTGTTGAGTCGTTAAACATTGAACAGCCTGTTAAAGAAGATACAACTATAAAAGAAATAATATGTTTCATAAGGTCACCTTAAAACGCTTTACGATAAAGCATGTTATTTTTCATTGTGATTTTTTGTTTATTGTTGAGAGAGGGCATCGCAATATAATCTGTTGCAGCGGCAATCACTCGTTGATTAGCTAGTTCAATGATTCGTGCATTGACCATTAATTTATTATCATGCTCGGAATAAGTACCAGTTAAAAAATATTGGGCATCAACATCACTCTGTAAATCTTTAACGTTTCTCGATAGCATTACGTCAGCAGTGGTTGTTATTTTGATTGCTGATGCAGTTTTGTATTCAATAACATTTAAACCAGCTTGTGCGGCTAGCGTAATTAAACTTTCCTGAATTTGTAAACCAATAAAGTTCTGCTCAGCCAAATTTGGCTTATTAGTTAAATGTATTGGCAGGAAAGTGCCAATTGCGACTGATTGAGATAAGTGAATATCTGTTGCATTTGAAAATAATTTGTTAGCTAAGCGAGCAACATTTTGGTGAACAGAAATAGAGTCATTGTTATCACTGATGACCAAATCATTTGATGCTTGTGACTCTTGAGCTTGTTCCATAGCACTGTTACTGTTGCCTCTGGTATCATCAGCATGTTCTTGCGAAGACATATCACTACTAGAACAAGCGGTTAAGAATGTAAGTGTAAGTAGAGATATGTAAAAGGTAATAAATTTCATAACATAGCCTTAAAAGAGTTTATGAATTTAGCGATTAAATTCTGTAAGTTAACTTTATCCTGTTAACTCTTGATTATTTATGTAACGGCCTATTTAATTAAATAAAGCGGTAATACCTTAGAAGTAGAGGCAATGACTTTTTTACTCTCAATCTCTATTACTCTAGCGTAAACCATAATACCGTTAACTGTTTTCCTCATGGTTCCTTTGAGTACATAGCCAATATCACCATTACCAGATGATTCTTCTAAATAAGTTAGGTAATCAGCCTGATAATCTTCAGAGGTGTTTGCCACCAATAACTCTGCGGCAGGCAAACCAATGTGCTGCATGTCAATAATGAAAGCTTCGGCTAAGTCTATCGCTAAATTAGGATTAGAAGAGCCGATTGTCGTTAATGATACAAAAGGCGGCACAACGATAGAGCTTGTTATTTTTTGATTAGATAGCTTTTGATGCAAGCGATAAACCATTTGCTCGGTGTATTCATTTAACGTTTGAAAGCTTCTTTGCGATTGAAAGTCATAAGACTTTGTTTCTGTAATCGTTTGGCTTATCTCAACATCATTACATTGATAAAATTCACCATCATCGTCTGCACATAACCGTGTTGAATTATCAACGCTTGAGCATCCTGTTGCTAGCAGGGTACTTAAAAATAAGCCAAAAGCTCTCATTGTTATCTTCATTGTCTTCCACTGCCTATAAGCTGTTATAAGGGAAATTAACTAACTATCAATTAGCTTATTCATCTAAAAGTTAATTTATAATTTTATTAATATGCATTTAATATGCATTTAATAAGCCAAAACTTGTTTTTGACTATTTCTCACTTTTATCTAAGTCAACTTAAGCAATACTTGTTAGTGCTTAATCGCAAGGTCATTTATTTGAATGTTATCAAGCAAATTGCCATCGATAGTCATAGCTGAAGCGCTTTGTCGGTAAACTTGTTTAATTTTTATTTTGTAAGGGCTTAAGTTAAAGCTAGTGTAAGTAAGGCCATCTTGGCTAGTAAAATTGCTTTTATGTAAGAGTGACAACTCATCACCAACTTTTATGCCGTGATCAGAGCCTAAGTTCAGTGTCATTACATTGCCGGCGACTTGAACTATTTTTGCTCTAACTTGCTCACATATAATATTACTATCAAGCTCTTTCACCGCTTTTTGTAAAACGCTATCAACCATCTGGCCATACTGGCTTTGCCAAAAGCTTGGACTATTGATATCGACGCTGTCCCTTTTATTAAAGGCCCAAGGTGCTATGTCACTAAACTGTTGTTGGTATGCAAGCTCTCCATTTACACCTTCATAGAGGTATAAACTAATTGTAAATTTTCGTTTGAAAATACTTTGCTGCCAAAATTGCCAGCTATTGGTACTTTCTTGATCAAATGATAGTTCGTTAATCTCACTGAATAAGACATAATGGCTATCGGTATTGTCTGTTAATGCCATAGCTAACTGCTTAATTTTCTCTGACTGCATATTCTTTTTTAATCGCGAATATTGAGTTTTTTGTGCTAACGCTGACTTCACGTCAATATGTTGACTATTACTTTTTATTTTTCGGGTTAAGTTACTCATTACTGCGCTATCGAGCGCGTAAATACTACCGATATTAGCTTGCTCTCTATGGACAATATGGCTCTTGGTAAGTAGCAGGGATTTTCGAAAGTCGGCAGCAAAGCATTGCTTTTCTTGGGGGTAGATATCCGCTCTAATATTGACTGTGATGCTATTATCGCTATGAATTTCATCAATAAGCTCTATAGCACTTACAATGCCGCTAGCTCTGATACTAATATTATCTTGCGTTAATAAACCATTGACGACTTGCTGTACGCTGGATACAGAAGCGCCAGCAACAAGTAAGGCTTTATTCAAAGCATCTTCAATTGCCTTTGTTCTTGCTTTGGCTGTATCGCCATTCTCAACAATAGCTTGCCCCTGGGCTTGATAGAGTTGTGCTTGTGCAGGGAAACTCAATATCATTGTTAGTATTGCTACTGATGCAATAGCGAACAAGTAACTCATTGAAAAAATGAAACTTACATTGATAGAGTTCTTGGACATAATGGTTACCGTCAGATTTTTGTTAACTAGCTATAAAGAAACTATAAAGCATCTTTTATGCCTAAAGTTAAATTAGGGCGATTTTTGGCTCGAAATATGCTTATTTACTAAATAACTGAGCGAAAAGCTTGATTATTGCTGTACGAAACTTCTTCGTTACTAAAGTAACGGTTAGTCATAACAGCAATAATAAATTTCACTTTAAACGGTAAGAAAGATCAATATTATGAAATTCAAAAAAAAGCAATTATTTATAGCATTTACTTTAGTAGTTTCAACAACTTTTTTGGTTGGCTGTTCATCCGTTTACGATAAACATGTGCAATGGCAGTCAGTTAAACCGGATAGCTTTCCTGTACTGCAAGCTGTAGGTTATGCACCTATTAGCTTACAAAAGTCAGCTAATGAAACTCAGCGTATGTTAATGGCTTTAAAGGCTTCTAAAATAGCTGCCTATGCAGAACTGGCGGAACAAGTTTATGGTCAGCAAGTAAATAATCAAGTAACTATGTCGGATCTACTTATTAATGATGATCAATTAACGGCATCAATAAAAGGTGTTATACGCGGTGCCAAAGTTGTAAAGAGTTATCCTGTGGGGGATACTTATGCGACTGAGTTGTCTTTAGATTTTGAAGATGTTTATAATATTTACCAAGCTAATCAGAACCGAAAAGAAATTAAAGAAGTTTCTTATTTTTAGGGGCTTTTAGATTTACGCATGAACTTGATTATTTTTTGATTTTTACCATTAAGCTTTCAGGCCAATACTGCTTAGACCCGCGCTTTTCTTACCATGACTATCATACGTGATAGCATTTTTATTGTGACTTTCTAATAATGATGTTTTCATACGTTCAACTGCGAGTTGCGATTGCTGTATGATTTGTCCATTTACTAGATTCTGTTGTTGGCAGTGCTCTAACAGTTGAGTAATTTCAGCTAACGGCTGTGTTAGTTTTCCTGCCGCTTTATCCTGAGCAAATTCTTGGTTATGGCTGATTTGTTGATCAAGGGTCTGTATCGCTAATAGTAACTGATTCTTTTCTTGGCTAATTGTTAATAAGGCTTCAGGGTCGTGTTGCTGTAACACCTCTTTTTCGTTGGCAATTACTTTTTCAAGAGCCGTTAATTGTTGATGCTGCTGTGCTAATAACTGCAGGGAGTTTGGTGCTGGCGACATAACGTTATTCTTCTCTTATGAAATAAGTAATTTGCTTTAAGCAACTTTACACTAAATAAGGTTAAACTCAAAGTTAGCGATACTTGCAGCAAGTTTTTCAGGGTTAATTTTATAGTCACCGTCATTTATTGCTTTTTTTAACTCATCAATTTTCTTTTGACTGATACTTGGACCTTCAGTTGCTTTCTTTTGTAGCTCATTAAGTTGCTTAGCTTGAGGTGTTATTGAAACCGAGTCTTGTCCGGCACTTTTTACTTGTGCTTTATTGTTTTCTGCACGCGATGATGTTTGCGCTAACTCTTGTTTTACTTGAGTTTGCTGTTTTTGTTGAACTTGATTGTTATTATTCAAGTTGTTGATATTTATAGCCATAATTATATCCCTAGGGCGACTTTTCTTGCTAAAAAGAGTTCTATAACTGTGTTATCGGCTAAGCATACGATAACTTTAGCTAAAATTATAAATTAATTACCACTTTGTTGACAGCTTTTACTGTCGAGGTGATTACTCGATTAGAGCGCGTATTTCTTACTCTTATTTGCTCATTAATGTTCCCTGAACTTAAAGCTATCCCTTGCGTTTTAATGCTAAAGTTTTCTGAAGAAGCGATAATGGTAACAGTGTCACCTTTGCAAACTAGGCAGATAGACTTTCGACTTATGGTGCGCCCCTTCGCTATCCTTTTCCTCGCTTTAGCACCTAACACAATATTTTTATCTGTTAGCTTTTCGCCACGTATTTTGTTGTTAGCAATAAATTTTATTTCAACGTTATCTTCATTGAGTATGGTGCCTTTAAGTATGGTGCTTTTTGCTACAAGCACAGGTAACGTGATTTCGACTTTTGCAGGTAAATAAATGCTCCATGGTGTTGAATCATCACATTTTATTTTTACATTGAGGTTTCTACCATTGTGATTTTCAGGTATATTCGCTTCAAGTGGTATTTGGCAAGGCTTTATAATTATCCTAGGGTCGAGCGTAGCGACCTTAATAACCACTTTACCTTGTTCTGGTATCACTAAGTTATTTTCAAGGTAAGTTTTAGCAAATTGTTCAATATCGCTGTGCTGCCAAGACTCTGCGAAGGCTTTTGGCATGCTAAATAGCGATATTAAGGTAATAGTAAAAAAAAAGTTCATATAAGGCATATATTTTGTTATCTATCTATAGGTAATTTCAAATACTCGACTATGCTTAATTTAAGTACATAACTTAAATAAATAGTAACAGAGAATAGTTGAACAAGTGTCAACTATCATACACTTAGTTTAATAAATGTTTACATATTGGTATTAAACACAGTAAATGAGTAATAAGGCTTAATTAAGTTATATTTATTGGTCAAAATTAATGAATATATTTTTATAAGTAGTATTCAAGAAATGTGCCTTTTTACCGATAATAAATATTCATCCTTAAGATATTCACCCTTAAGATATTTACATAAGAATATTTAGCTAACATTATTTAAGTAAAGCGCACTAACTCAAATGAGGTTTTTATGGCAGGCATACTCGACTCAGTTAACCAACGAACACAACTTGTTGGTCAAAATCGACTGGAATTATTACTATTTAAGTTAGTAGGCAGACAAAGGTTTGGTATCAACGTCTTTAAAGTTCGTGAGGTAATGCCTTGTCCTCGCTTAACACTATTACCTAAACAAGACTCCTTCGTTAAGGGTGTTGCCCATATTCGTGGTCAGACTATTTCTGTCATTGATTTAAGCAGATCTACAGGTGGTCCAGCTATCGAGCAAACAGCAGATAGCTTTATTATTATTGCTGAGTATAACCGTACTGTTCAGGGGTTTCTTGTTTCTGGTGTTGAACGCATTGTTACTTTAAGTTGGGCTGATATCATGCCGCCACCTGAAGGTGCGGGTAAGTCCAGTTATCTAACCGCTGTAACTGAAATAGATAATGAAATGGTTTCTATTTTGGATGTGGAAAAAATCCTTAATGAAATTAATCCTGTTTCTACAGACTTAAGTGAAGATGTTATTGATTCAACAGTAGGGGACTCTCTAGGTGATAAACTTGTTATGATTGCTGATGACTCTACAGTCGCAAGAAACCAAGTGAAAAGAGCGCTAGAGCCATTAGGCATTACTATGGTATTGGCTAAAAATGGACGAGATGCTTTAGATCAATTATTAGCAATTGAAGCAACCTGTGAAAACAGCATTACAGAAAAAGTTGCCTTAATGATATCTGATATTGAGATGCCAGAAATGGACGGTTATACCTTAACGGCAGAAGTTAAAGGTAATGAACGCATGAATAAAATGCCTATAATACTGCACACCTCTCTAAGTGGTGTTTTTAATAATGCTATGGTTGAAAAAGTAGGCGCGGAAGACTTTATTCCTAAATTCCACCCAGATGAATTGGCTACTGCTGTGAAAAAGTGGCTAAAATTAGATGATTAACTAAAATTTAGCTAGTGAATAGAAAATATCTGCCGTTTTGGCGCAACTATTGTCTTTAATCATTGTTATGACATATGTCGCGATGATAGCAGTGTAACGAGAGCAATAAACAGGAAAATAGCGTGTCAGCAAGACAACTAGATGAAAAAAGTTATAATCAATTTAGAACCTTTTTAGAGCAGCAATGTGGCATTGTGCTAGGTGAAAATAAGCAATACTTAGTAAAAAGTCGACTAGCGCCTTTGATGGCTAAATTTGAACTAGGCTCATTAAGTGAGTTAGTAAATCGCACCCTATCTCCTGTTGAGCGTCAATTACGAGCTGCTGTCATTGACGCCATGACGACTAATGAAACCTTATGGTTTCGAGATGATTACCCATTCAAGTTACTTAAAAGCAAACTATTGCCAGACTTTATTAACCAACGTACTCCCGTGAAAATCTGGTCTGCGGCTAGTTCATCAGGACAAGAACCATATTCTATCGCTATGTCTATTTTAGAGTATCAGCAAAGTAACGTCGGAGCTTTTCCTCGTGGTGTGCAAGTTATTGGTACTGATATTTCGACGACTATGTTGGATCATTGTAAATACGGGCATTATGACAGTTTAGCGCTTGCTCGAGGCTTGTCTGCTGATCGTAAGCGCCAGTTTTTTGAAGATGGTGATAATGGCATGTTAAAAGTAAAGGAGCATGTCAAAAAAATGGTCAATTTTAGGCCGCTTAATTTACTTAATAGCTATAGTTTGATGGGACGTTTTGATATTGTTTTTTGTCGAAATGTTTTAATTTATTTCTCGCCTGAGATTAAAGCACAAATTATTAGTCAAATTCATGGCGTTCTTAATCCTGGTGGTTATTTATTCTTAGGCGCATCAGAATCTTTGTCTGGTCTTAATCAGGATTTCACCATGGTGCGCTGTAATCCCGGTATTGTTTACCAGAAGAAATAGCCTTGTAAGTTGTGTAAGTAAGTAAGTAAGTAAGTAAGTAAGTAAGTAAGTAAGTAAGTAAGTAAGTAAGTAAGTAAGTAAGTAAGTAAGTAAGTCACCGTCGAGCCTAGTTTTACCCTTAATATCCCTGCCATAGAAGTTAATAACTACTTTTATGGCGAAGCTTTTCTATCTCAACTCCAGCCTTGTTAGCTCTTTCTCCAGTGATTGCCTTTATTGTTTTATAAATAGTTATACTTATTTGGCATAATTATTGAATAGCTCTACTCATAACTAATTTACTAACGTAAACCGTGAGTGAGGCTATTATGGCTATAGGTTTTGACAAAGGTTTTCAACTTCATGCGCAAGGTATGCTACTTCGCTCTCAACAGGCAGAAGTGATTGCTAGTAATATTGCCAATGCAGATACCCCAGGCTATAAAGCAAAAGGTTTAGACTTTAAACAAGCGCTAGCTCAAGCCTCACAAAAGCAACAAGCAGGTATGTCACGTACTAATGAAAAACATTTCGATGTACGTATGGAGCTCAACAATAACGTGCAGTTCCGTATTCCCGACCAACCTGATACTGGCGATGGCAATACTGTAGATGTACAAGTGGAACGAAACTTGTATCTAAAAAACTCATTAGAGTATCAAGCTAGCGTTCAATTTCTTAATGGCAAAATTAAAGCCATGAAAAAAGTTATTAGCGGAGGTCAATAATTATGAGTCTTTTCAATGTATTTAATATTACCGGTAGTGGTATGAGTGCACAGTCAGTGCGCTTGAATACTACAGCCAGTAATATCGCTAATGCCGATAGTGTTAGCAGCAGTGCCGACCAAACTTACCGCGCTAGGCATCCTGTTTTTGCCGCGGCAATGCAAGATGCTGCCGCAGGACAAAATGCCAATGATGGCAGTGCTGTTGGTGTTGATGTTTTAGGTGTTGTCGAAAGCGATAAGCCATTAAATGTTGAATACTCACCAAACCACCCTATGGCAGATAAAGATGGTTATATCTATAAACCCAACGTAAATGTTATTGAAGAAATGACCAATATGATTTCTGCTTCTCGCTCGTATCAAACTAACGTGCAATTGGCAGAGTCAGCAAAAAATATGCTCAATAAAACGCTAACATTAGGACAAAGATAATGGAATCAGTTAAAGGTACAAATCCTTTAGATGCTATTCGTTGGCAGAAGGAAGAATACAAAGTCGCAGAGCAAGATAAGGGCATGTTAACCCAAGCTGACTTTTTTGCATTGTTAACTAAAGAATTGTCGAATCAAGATCCAACAAAACCTGTTGATAATAATGAGATGATCTCACAAATGACAGCTTTCTCAACTACAGATGGCGTCCAGCAACTTAATGAATCTTTTGGTTCATTTGCTAGCTCAATGACTTCAAGTCAAGCATTGCAGGCTTCATCACTGGTTGGTCGTAGTGTCTTAGTTGAAGATAATGTCTTTGGTATGGCTGAAGGTGAAGACGTCAAGGGTAAATTAGTTGCAGATAAAGGCGCAAGTAACGTTAGTATTTATGTCGAAAATATTGCTGGTGAAGTAATTCAAACAGTACCTGTCGGTGATGTAAAATCAGGTGAGTTTGGATTTACTTGGAACGGTCAAGCAGCCGATGGTGAAGCAGCCCCTGCTGGTGCTTATCGTTTTAGGGTGGTCGGTTTAGTTGAAGGCCAAGCTTCTGAGCTTGAAGCGATGACCTATAGAAAAGTTGATAGTGTTACCTTAGCTGGTGCCGGCGGTAATATTGTACTGAACCTTAATGGTGGCTCAGCCATGAACCTAGCTGATGTCATTGAAGTTTCAGAAGGTTAATTAAGTTTCACCTTGTAAGCGAAACCTAGTTGTTTCAAATGAAAAGAATTTTTAAGAGGGTTAAAATATGTCATTTAATATTGCATTAAGCGGATTGAACGCTGCACAGAAAGATTTAGATGTATCATCAAACAACATTGCCAATGTTAATACTGTCGGCTTTAAAGAATCACGTGCTGAATTCGTAGATGTCTATGCGGCATCACTACTTGCATCAGGTAAAACCAAAGTTGGTGACGGTGTTTTAACCGCTGACGTTGCTCAGCAGTTTTCTCAAGGTAGTATTCAGTTCACAAATAATGCCCTTGATTTAGCCATAACAGGTAATGGTTTTTTTGCGACTATTCCAGAGCTTGGCTCATTAGAAACGTCTTATACCCGTGCTGGTCAGTTTAAGTTAAATTCTGACAATTTTGTTGTTAACTCGCAAGGTGGTCATTTATTAGGTTTTCCTATTAACCCTGATGGAACTTCATCATCGGTAAGTTTGAGTACCGCTTCACCAATTCGTATTCCTACGGCTTCTGGAGCGCCGACAAAAACCAGTGAAGTTGATATTCGCATGAATCTAGCAGCAGGAGATGTTCCACCAGCAAACCCAGTTTTCGATCCAAGCGATCCTTTAACTTTCAATAATTCTACTTCTGTAACTATTTTTGACTCTTTAGGTGATAGCCATATTATGACCTATTACTTTGTTAAAGCAGCGCCTAATGAATGGAATATGTTTACAGCCATAGATAACCAAATGGTTAATATCCCAACAGCTGCCGCATCACCAGGTCATCCGGCTCCTGTCCCAGTACAACCTACAGGCGCTGGTGTACAAGGTGCGGTTTTAACTTTTAATACTAGTGGTGATTTTACTGGCCAAGTACCAGGGCTAATACAGTCAGATCCACTTGGAGCGACTATTTTAAGTAATGGTGCCGATCCTACACAGCAAGTGATTATTGACTTTAACTTAGATACAGCCGGACCTAACCCAAATGAGCCAACACAGTTTGCTTCAAATTTTGAAGTGACAGCTTTAGAGCAAGATGGTTTAGCGGTAGGCCGTTTAACCGGTATTGATATTGGCACTGATGGTTTAGTGCGAGCAACATACAGTAATGGTACTTCTCAGCCATTATCTCGAATTGCTCTAGTAAATTTTGCCAACGAACAAGGCTTGACGCAAGTCGGTAACAGCAACTGGAAAGAAAGCATTGTTTCAGGGGAAGGGTTAGCAGGAGAGGGTGGCTCTGGTACGTTTGGTACCATTAACTCTTCAGCATTAGAACAATCCAATGTTAACTTAACCACTGAGTTGATCGACTTAATATCAGCGCAGCGTAATTTCCAAGCTAACTCAAGAGCCTTGGAAGTGGATAACCAACTGAATCAGACCATTCTACAGA
>Ga0114909_1001142_pt1 | contig 15638 bp, 30 predicted proteins | sample MalvireepMed_906_FD_87290 | JGI IMG/M metagenome (GOLD analysis project Ga0114909, IMG submission 87290) | Marine viral communities from the Global Malaspina Expedition - Malaspina viral metaG DeepMed_906 | ecosystem: Environmental > Aquatic > Marine > Oceanic | place: Mediterranean Sea...
ACATCCAGCCATCGCGAACCGTCAGCGCATTGTCGCCCACGAGGTGACCCTACCACCCCCCGATTGTAAAGGCAACATTCACAGCGGGCGCGGGACTGTATCGACCTTTTATCCAATAAACCCCTTCTCGCTCTATTGTTTGCGGTTACACTATAGGTACACAAGGAGCACAACATGCAAACCACCCTCGACATCCTCACCACATCAATCCCGTTCGGCGGCTATGGCCGACCGCTCACCTCCACGGAACGCCGACGGCTACGCCAGGCCGCGCCAGGCTGCCCCGTGTCCGAGCGGATGATCGTGCTCAGGCGGCACGACCAGTCAACCGTGGGCACGCTCTATGAGCCCACCTCTGATGGCCGCTGCTACACGCTCTCGGTATTCCCCGCGGTCGGCATTGTCACTAGCTAACCACTCACCGGGGGGCATCGCCCCCCACCACCTGGAGACACCATGCCAGATGATCTGTTCATCCACCCCGACGCCCCCGACATCCGCCCGGAGATGGCTGGGCAGCTATGGGCGGCCCTGCTCGCCATCACGCACGCCGTAGAGTGCATCGAGGCTCAGGACATCGTGAACGACTACCACCGCGCGCACGACGGCGTCGGAGCCCACGACCTGGCCCGCATGGTCATCGAGGCCGCACAGGTCAAGGAGGTGAACTAATGGCCGGCCGTCCACCCCTCCCCCCATCGAAGCGCCGCAGCGAAGCCCTCGCCGTGTACGTCAACCGCTCCGAGCTCAGCGCCCTCAAGCGCCGGGCTGCGGCCTGCCGTCTCTCTCTCTCGAGCTATATGCTCGCGGCTGGTCTCGGCCTGCTACCCAGCGCCGAACAGCCCAGCACCGATAGCGCCGATGCCGTACCTGAGCGCGTCTAGGGCGTGATCTGACTGGCCGGGCTTGGGGGCATCCTTCGTGCCTCCTGCCCGGTCGTCCCAGATGTAGCTCTCCATCTCGCGCACGAGGTTTTGGCACTTGCCCTCATGGACAACCAGCCCCGGCAGGCCATCGACGGCTGACGGGGCGAGGCGTTCGCACACCGCGTTGATGCCACTGCGCACCGAGCCGGGGCCCTTCTTGGCCGGCACCGTGACGATCCCGTGGTCCCGCGAGAGCGAGAGCCGCGCGCCACGGTCCTCGGGGTCAACCACGATCTGACTGCACTCCCGCCCCGCCAGGATGCCCTTGATCGCTCGCGCGTGCTGGGAGATGGTCCACTCTGCACGGTAGTGCTCAGCGATGACGTGGATAGTGTCCGTGGCGTGGTCGTGGGCCAGGAGCAGGAAGACCGCGGGCGCGCGTGTGCCGAAGTCCATGCATCCCGTCAGGGTCCACTCGGGCGGGATGGGCACTGCGGGCACGACGTGCAGATGCCTGGCCCACTCTGCGTAGACCCTGCCCTCGAGGGTGGTCCACTCGCCTCGAGCTCGCGCCGCTCTCTCGTGGGTTCCGTATTGCCTCAGCATCCGGTCGAGTGCGCCGGCCGGGAGGTGCGGGTTGTCCGCGCCGTGGATGTAGTGCACGCGCACGTCCTCGGGCGTGTTGGCTACCCACCGGTCGTAGATGTGGGTGAGCCCGCGAAGGGGCGTCATGCTCACGATGAGACGGCCCCGACGGTCTACCAGCCTCATCATGATCTCGTTCAGTACATGCCCGGATCCGGGGGGTTCTTCGTCGACATGGACGAGATCGACCGCCCCGCCCTGGAAGCCGTCCCGGCCCATGTCGATGCTCAGGAAACCGACGTATCCGCCGCCAGGCAGGGTCACCGATGCGCGCCCGTTGCCGTGCTGGTTGCGCCACTTCGAGCCGGGCGGCAGATACTTCGCATAGGTCGGTCGGAGGTACTCCACCGAGTCGCCGCTATCGAGCGCCACTGCCCACACTCGACCGGGCCGCTGCGGGAGTATGGCGGGGTCAATGCCGTTGTTCCTGCACCATTCTCGGGCGTCCGCGTGCCTACCTCCTAGGGCTGTGGCGATCGCGAGTTGAGCTGCGCCGACGCTCTTACCGCTGCGATTACCTCCGCAGATGACGGTCACCACATCGCCGAGCTGCTGGAACGCTCGCCGCTGGGATGTCCTCGGCAGGGGCCGATCCCACAGATGCGCGAAGCGTAGCGGGTGCTCAGTGCATACCCGCATGAGGTGGTCGGTGTCGTCTACCAGCTCGGGGGCGAGAGCGGTGGTCACTCGAGCGCGCCCGGTCCGGGGTCTTGCCCGTTCTTATCGGCCCACGTTGTCCATCGTCGACGAATCACGTCGCAGTATCGCGGGTCCAGTTCGATTAGCCGCGCGCGGCGACCGGTCATGGCGCAAGCGATTAGCGTGGTTCCGCTTCCGGCGAACGGGTCGAAAACCGGACCGTCGCCTATCCATGAAAGGCACCACACGATAAGATCGACCGGCTTTTGCGTAGGATGGTCCTTGGAATACCCTACTACGGATCGCCTGTATAGTTTTGCCGGGCCGCCGACATTGCTCCATGCCATTTCACACATCGCAAGCGTGAATTGTTCCGGTTGTTTTTTATCCCAAATAAAAAACGTCTGACTTGGTGGAAGACCGAAATAATTGCCCCCCCAAATTATCGCGGACGGACATAGCCTGACAAATTTAATAAGCAATTCGTCGGACGCCGGTGCCGAATCCCAATATGTCCGGTCATGCGCTTGTCGTACCGGGTTTGCACTTATTCCGATACCGTATGGCGGATCCGTTATCAAATGATGTTCGCGGTATGTTTCGATATCGGCGGCCGTACAATCACCGCAAGCCAACCGATGCGGACCCAATTCGTAAACCTCACCAACGACGCTATCGGCAACCTCACCGATCGCCGGGATATCATCCTCGGTTCCGTCCGGGTCAAATGTCGGCGTTAGCAAATCCGCCAGTTCCTCCGCACTCCACCCGAGCCCGTCCAGGTCCACGCCGTCGTTGCCCATCTGCCGCAGCACATCCTCCAGCCCTGACGACCACTCGGCCAGCTCACCCAGCCGGTTGTCAGCGAGCGCGAGCAGGCGCGCGTCTGTGGGGTCAAGGTCCAGCACCCGCACCGGCACCCGGTCCAGGCCGAGGGACTGGGCAGCCTTTAGGCGCGTGTGGCCGGCGATGACCTCGAGACCACCACCGTCCACCGGCCGGGCCAGGATGGGCGCACCGAACCCGAACCGCTCGATGCTCTTGGCCACCTCGGGCACCGCGTGGTCGTTCTCTCGTGGGTTGTCCGCCCACGGCATCAAGTCCCCGATGCGTAGCCACGTAGCCCCCTGATCACCGGTGGGTGGTGTGGTGGTCATGTCCTCTCCCCAATGGTCTTCGGGGTGGAAGGGGCGGATGCCTCGCGCGCGCGCCGGGCTTCCAGTGCCGCCCTGGCTTCGTCCTCATACTCTTTGATGAGCACCTCGAGGCCCCTCTTCACCGCCATTCTGGCCACGATCGAACGGGACACTGCGGGCACGAGGCCTTGGTATTTCTCGGATGCCGTATACAGTCGAGCCAGCTTCTCCATCATCTGGACATCGCCGACGGCAAGCCGAACAGAAAACGGATCGTGGCGCGCGAGATACCGGCGCAGCTCCTCTTGTGCAGGTGTCATGGCCTCTCCCGGTCGAGTATCTGTAGGGCGAGATCCAGACGCCACCGGATCCGCTCTGCTGTGCAGTCGTCATCGACAATGCGGGCCGCCTCGAGCGCGAGCGCGCGGGCCTGCGTGATTGGGTCCGGCTTCGCTGGTGCTACGTCCGCCAGCCGTATGATCTTGATGTCACTCATTCTCGCTCTCCCTGGTGTAGTCCATACCCATCCCGCTCCCAGCCATCCCCTCGGAGGTGGAACGATGAGCGCGAGACCTGCTTCGCCATCTCCTCGGTGCAGGTCTCGCACACGGGGGGTGGGTCATCGTGGCGCTGTAGGCGCTCCCTCTCCGCGCCGCAGCTACCGCATCTCCACTCATAGATCGGCATCATCACCCCTCGCCCATGCGAGCCCCTGCGATGCAATGTGGAACATTTTGGCGAGCACCATCCGCTCCCTCGTATCCGCCTTGCCCCACAGTCCGACCAGGGCAGAGTGGGCATATTCTGGATCCCACTTCGCCAACGGGATCCGGTCCTTCTGGTCGTGGCAGGTCACGCATATCGTCGCTGTTATCTTGCCGCCCAGGCTCTTAGGCACGGGAAAGTGGTCCCGCTCATGTCGGCCAAACAGTTCGCGGGTGCAGATGTAGCACTCCATCACCCCTCCGATGTCTGATCCCTACTGACACACGCGTTGCATGTGCCGCACGGCTCCACCATATCGACCGGCTGATAACAGGACCACGTCTCCGCCAGGTTGATGCCGGCTGTCCGTGCAGCCGTAACAATCTCGGCCTTGGACATCTCGACCAACGGTGCCCTAACTCGGACACCGACATCCGACTTTACGAGGGCATCCAGGGCATCGATCCATCCAGGCCTACAGTCGGGGTAGTGGTTGTCGTTAGCGTTTGCACCGAACCATACCTCATCGAATCCGCGACCTTTCGCGATGTTTATAGCGTGGGAAGCCAAGATAAGATTTCGGCCAGGCACGATCCGTAACCCCGGCGCTCCAATCCCGATTCTCATAGCATCGCCGACCCCCAACATTCGGACGGTTAGTCGGATGGCTTCAACCTTCCGCCGATACGACCAACGCGTAACCGCTTGGCTTTCCATTCTCGCGGCCGGTTGGCCATAGTCAACAAAGAGCACCGCGCCGAGGTGGCCTGCCTCATGCGCGCGGGTGGCCAGCAGGGTGGAATCAATACCGCCCGACATCAGAACTAAGACCATGAGGACCCCCTATCGAAGATGCAGGTTTGAGCTGTGGTGGAGGTGAGGCGGGGCACGTTCGCAGACCATCGGGTAGCGCTCGTGCCGTCCACCGAATGAGCCCCCGCACACATGGCCATGCGGATCCGCCGAACCGTGTTGACCCGTCCGACGTGGTAGTACGCCCCGATCCGCCGAGCGTATCGACCCCACATGGCCATCGTGCGGATCTTCCATTCTGTCGAGCCCCCCAGGAACAGGCCCCGACCAGGTCCCATCAGCGGATCGACATCGGCTATGGACATCCCATCCTGAACTGCGATCAGCTTCAGCGGATGGTCGATACGTGGTAGCCATCTGCGGGAGAGCGATAGGGACTGTAGCCCACCGCCCACGATGTCCGGCACGACCACCCACGACGCGCCGGCTCCGATGCTGTCGACGGTGTGCCCAAACGCGTCCCCGTCGAAGTCTCGCCCCTGCTGATGGCACCCCCATGCCCCGTTATCGAGAGCGTATGGTGCCGGGCTACCGTCGGGCCAGCGCGGGGCCGTCTTGCCCTTGCAGCGGCGCAAGGTGTCGGGACTCATCAGCAGCGACCAGCCGTGATCCTGCAACACGCGCAGATTATGGGCCGTGCCCGTCCAGCTAGCGAACAACATCACCCCTCTTCCTCCCACTGTACGTCCAGCACCGGGAGCTCAGGCGCCGGGATGCCGAGCACCTGACACGCCATCGGCAGCGCTTTCAGCACCCGCTGGGCTACCTGCTCCGGGTCTCCACGGTCCACGCTGTGGATGACCTCCACCTGCTGTGGAGCGTTCGCCCCGGTGAGCTGGGCCTGGAACTCGAGCGTGCGGAGGGCCACCATCTCTCGCCCGTTCTTGAGTGCGAGGGTCTTGATCCCGTTGGACTCCGCGAGCAGGCGCGCCCGGTGGTCGTCCACGGTAGTCTCGTCCTGCTGGGCTATCCACTGGTCTGCTACCCATCGCAGGTCCAGGCGCACCTGCCGGGGGGTGACCCCCCACGCATCCCCGAAGGCGCGCTGTTCCTTGAGCGAGAGGTGCCCGAGTATCATGCGCTGCTCCAGAGCTGCCCTGCGGGCGGACACGGTCTGGTTGTTGTTCTTGCGCCCCATAGGCTCCACGTCCCTCAGTGGTAGTAAAGTACTGCCACCGCCGCTCTCAGTCAACCCATGGCGAGGCGTCACCCGATTAGCGCCATCTGGATGTCGGGAGGTCCAGCCGGCCACTCGGCAGGGTCTACGCACACGGACTCGCGTATGCTCACCCATCGGTGCTTTCCCTGTGTGGGGTGGTCGTCATCTCGCTCTCGTGTTGCTCTTGACCATTCCCCCCCCCCTGCATCGCCGTCGAAGCGCCAACCCGCGCCGCGTAACGATGCGCCGCCCTCGTCAGGGAGCGTGTACGTGATGATCCTGCGGTAGCCCATGGCGAACGCGGCCCGCCGAGCAGCGCCGAGCAGCGCCGAGCAGGCGTTCGGGCATCCGTCAGTGGCGACCCTTGCGACCTCCGCCGTGAACCCGTCTTGCAGCATCCGGGCCACCGGTCGCGCGATGACCGCCACGCCACGCACCGAGCGGGCCTCGTCAACTACAGCGAGGCAAAACAGGCACCCGCGCGTGGGCTTGTGGTGTCGGTGGTGCTTCATGATGTAGCCGCTTGCCTGTCGGAGCGTACATGGCACGACGGTTAACCGCTCACGCGTCCATCCCTCGCTCATCACTCCCCACCCTGGATCACGGTCAATCGTGGCTCTGCCCTCACGGCCCCTTGGCCATCGCCCGTGTCACAGACACCCCATCGCATACAGCCCCACTCTCGGGCGGGAGGTGCGAACATTTCAAACTGTCGCCCGCCGTGCTTTGTCCTTGAGGCCATCGACCACCTTTCGGATTGGCCAGCACGGATATTTGGTTTTGCCTGTCTCCGGGTCACGCTCACCAGTGCGAGCCTGGAACCATGACGGGCGCCCGTACCCTTTAGACTCAAAGGTATCCCCTGTCTTCGCGTACCGTACTGCCGCCAGCTCCTGAACGGCGGTCTCCAGTGCCTCGACTACTTTGACTCGGCCTGGGTCAATCTCAGCCATGTGCCGGATCTCTGACTTACGCGCATAGATGCAAGGCCAGCACCCTACCCGGTGAGCCCCGCTCAGATACAGCGGGTTCGGCGGTACGCTGTGCCGCTTGTGGATGTCCACCACATCCTGATCGGACCAGTGGATCAGCGGTCGCCACTGTTCGCAGTCGCCTGCACTCCAGTCCTCCCACTCAGGCAGCTTCTCTCGGGCTCGAGATTCGGCGGCACGGACTCCCGTGCAATTGATGGGTTCCACGTCGAGCCCGTCTAAATAGTCCCGCATGGCGAATATCTTGAGGCCCTGAGTACAGAAGCGGCGGATCCGGGATGGAAACATTCCCCGATTGAGGACCAGGCGCACCATCGAGGACTCACGCCCCAACATGGCCTCGATGCGCTCGACGTGTGGAACTGCCTCTGGCTTAACCTTGATCTCTGCCTTGATCGTCGTGATGGGCCCGATGTAGGCCGGCAGAACCTCCCGCACATAGTGATCCGTGTCGGCGTGCTCCCACCCGGTGTCCATGTTGACCGCCTGATAGGGGATCTCCAGCTCGCGCAGGTACAGGCACATAGCGGTCGAGTCCTTGCCGCCGCTGACCGATGCGATCACCAGCCGATCTCCGATTCTCTGCATGATGTCTTTCCTGTTGTGCCGCTTCATTCTGTGCCCCCACCGTCCTGTGCGACCTGCTGCCAATCTCCCACCGGCGTCTTGGGTGGGTCGGGTGGCTTCGGACCCATGAGCCTATCGAACGTCTCCGGGTCCATGCGCTGGCGGGTGGGCAGCTTCGGACATCGTGCGTCGGAGACGTGTACCCGGTCGACGTACGGGCTTGCGTCCCACTCGCGCACGACATCGCGATAGTCCGCATAGGCCCCTTGGCTCAGGCGGAGGCCCTTCCCGCAGTCGCACGCGGCGATGTAGTTGGTCACCTTGAACCCACCGCCGGTGCGCCGCTCCCACTTGGCGAGCTCGCGCATACCGGTGTCCTCACACGCACGGCAGCCGGTGGGCTCCGATGCTGGGGTGGTCCTGGGGTCTGCCTCGATGAGCTCAAGAAACCGCGCGACGTTGGGCGGGCTCTTCTGCTTCGCGATCCAGGTATGAGCTGCGGCCATGACCTGGCCGTTGCTCTTCGTCTCGAGGTGAGGGGCGAAGACCTCCAGGGTGTCCTTGACCCAGAGCGGGTGCTTCCCATAGTTGCTCGCGATGAGCGCGAGCGCGGTTCTGATGGTGTCCTGACTGGCCATGGTGGTTGTCCTGTGTGGTTGGTTGGTTGATCGTTTCCTGAGAGCGAGAGCGGGGTGCCTCTAGCCTCGTCGTATCTCTAGCGCGGTCTCTCTCTCGCTCTCTAGTTTGAAGTGGAGTGGAAGGGTGTACGTGTATAACGCGCGCGCGCGATGGGCGGTTTGCCACCGTAAGTTGTTGATTTGTTTCAGGGTCACCGGGCGGTTTGCGGTTGGTTCTTGACATTTGGGCGTGCCATTCGGCCATCCACTCTCGTGCTCGCGCCACCGCTTTACGGGCCTTCCAGTCGGTGATGCCCGCCCACTCTGCGATGCGGCGCTTGCCCCATGGGTGACCGGCCTCGATGCGGGAGCAGAGCACCATGTGGATCACGAGATCCGGGGCGGGGTTGTCGCGGGTCCACCGCCTGGTCAGCTCGTCGTCTATCAGCGCACGAGGCGCCGGATGCCACTGCTTCATTATGTCACCTGGGGTTCTTGCTCAGCACCGCAGAGGAGGGCCCCTGCCGCTGTGGCAGGGCACCCGAACGCTCTGAGGTGACAACAGCGTTCCACCGGGTGATCAAACCCGGCACCTCTACCTATACCCGCTGGGCAGGTAGATAGCTATCAACGTGTGTGGATTCTCCAGTTTGGCGGCGTACAGTTTCTCAGCGCGTAGGCACTGGACCTGGCCATCGTCCTCCCACAGACCGGGGCATATGCCGATCCCATCGAGCACCGCTTTCACGACGTTGTCCAGGTCAGCCCTGGATGCGTGCTCCACGCGGCCGGGCGGGTCCTTCTTGCGCTGTAGGCGCTGGGGGCGCTTCATCACCGCCACGATGTCCACCCGCACAGGAACGCCCGCGGGTGCCCATAGGCTGGCTCTTGGGGGCCGAGGTAGGCCAGACCCCACATAGAGCGCTACGGACCGCTCAAAGTCCACTGTGCGCTTCGAGGAGTATGTCCTCACCCCCCTGTGGGTGCGGGCGAACCGGGGTCGGCCCTTCGGGACGGGCTCGCCAGGGACGAGCACGCGCATAAGCTCCGTCCAGGTCATACCGCCCCCCCGATGCTGGCGACCACCCGACCGACGACCTCCGCGACCTGCGGGACTACGGCGTTGCCGAGGCATCTAAGTCGGTCCACCCGTCGGGGAACCCCATCAGCCACTCGACCCACGCCGGGTTCAGGCTTCCAGGCTTGGACGTATCCGAGGCTGCGAGCGAACAGCTCACCGCTGTTGCAAGCCCGTCCCCGCTCCTGCCCTTGTAGCTGGCCCGGTTGTAGTTGCCGCTCACTGTCGGTGTGGGCCACTGCCCGGTCTTTGCCATCGTTGAGAGGCTGGGTGAGCCCGCCCCCTTGAAGATCGATCCGTCCCCTCTCTTTCCATTCTGCCCCGTCCCGTATGCTGTTGCTGTCGGTGTCGGATACTGACCAGGCGACAATGAACAAGCGATCCCGCCTGTGAGGGGCGCCGACGGCTTGAGCGGGTATGCAGTCCCAGATCGCATCATACCCGCTCGCGGCCAAATCCCCGAGAACTCGACCCAACCCCCGAAGACGCAACGCTGCGACGTTCTCCACGACGACGAATCGTGGTCGTAGCTCGCCAATGAGGCGCGCATACTCTGACCACAGACCGGAGCGCGATCCTTCGACGCCGATCCGTGTTCCAGCATCGCTGATGTCTTGGCAGGGGAAGCCTCCGCAGAGGAGGTCGCAGGCGGGCAGGTTGCCCGCATTGACTTGTCGGACATCGTTGTACCTCCTTGCATTAGGCCAATGGCGGGCGAGCACCAGCCGGGCGTATGGATCGGACTCGACCTGGAACACGGTACGCGCTCCGGGTATCGCTCTCTCGATACCGAGCTCAAGACCGCCGATACCGGAGAATAGAGATCCGATCCTCACCGCTCCACCCCTCGGGCGACCAGCCACCGGGCGCGTGTAGCGTCCGCCTCGGGAGCGCCCAGGGCCCGCAGCAGGTGCTCGAGCTGGCCGGCGTTCGGGACGGTGCGGCCGGTCTCCACGGCGCTCAGCCACGGCTGTGAGCAGCCCTCCACCCGCCGCAGGAACTCCGCGGTCTCGGCCTGGGTATACCCGCGTGCATCCCGCAGCGACCGCAGGAGCCTACCGAGCAGCATACCCGCGTGTCTATCAGTGGTGGGGATAGTCGATGCTTCCATTTTCTCTCCCGCTCTCGTGGTTGTGCCTTTACTTTTATACCCGAGGGGTATATGTGTAAAGGGCGCACGATGAAAGTGCGCACTTACACACACAGGAGAGAGAGCATGACCACGACCAAGATCACACAGCTATCTCGAGCGCACTCGGATGCCGCACTCGGACGGCTGGACCACATCGCGCACAGCCTTGCTGTGAGCGCAGAGATCCTCGCGAAGACGAAGCAAGGCGATCCCGAGTCGGCGCGGATCATCGCGCCGCTCATCGCCTCATCGCTGTTCTCGCTTGTCACCGAGATCGAGCAGGCAATAGCCGACCTATCACCCAACACCTCACCATTTTAGGGGGCGAGCATGCCACTTGATCCAGCCATCCTCGAAGCCCAGCAAGCCATCGGCGCCATCGCCAGGGACGCCCGTAACGAGTTCAGCGGGTACGACTATGTCAGCGCCGAGACCATGATCGGCCTGTGCCGGGATGCCCTCCACGGTGCCGGTGTGGTGCTCACCGCCGGGGATGTCACGCTCTCCCCGCTCGGGGATGGTCTGATCGTTGTCCAGTCGTTCACGCTCTCGTGCGACGGCCAAGAGCGCACCCTGACCCGGTGCTGGCCGGCGATGCCCGCCAAGGGACGCCCGCTCGATAAAGCCGTGGCAGGTGCCCTCACGGCGTGCCTGAGCTACACCCTGCGCGACCTGCTGCTGATACCCCGTGGCGATGCTCCCGGCGTCGGCATGGACGACACAGCCCGCGACCGCGGGGATGCCCGGAGCGGGGGCGGTGAGAAGGTGGCGCGATCGATCGTCACCCACGGACACCTCGACCCGAACTGCCCCAAGTGCGGAGGCCGGATGTGGAACAACGTGGAGAAAAAGCTGGGCGAACCCTCGTGGCGTGGCCCCTGGTTCGGGTGCAAGAACAGGGACGACTGCAAAGGGGCGATCTGGGATCCGCCGCCGGGCATTGACACGCCCTCGCCCGTTGAGGACGAGATGCCGCCGCCGCCCGAGTATGACGGAGGTGCGCGATGACCACCGCCGAGATCAGACCGACATCCCACGACTCCATCCAGAGAGGGCGAGAGTACGTGCGTGGCAACCTCGGCGACGGCGTGTCCTGCCCGTGCTGTGGCCAGCTCGCCAAGCTGTACCGGCGCACGCTCAACAGCGCCATGGCTCGCGCTCTCATCGCCATGGTGAGGCTGGACGACCGGCATGCCGGGGTGATGGTCTATGGCGGCGGGTACCGGTGGCACTATGTGAAGTCCCTGCCGCTCATCCAGGGGCGGCACGGGGGCGGCGACTTCGCGAAGCTGCGATGGTGGGGGCTGATCGCTGAGATGCCGAAAGGCGACGCCCCGCAGCGCCGGACCTCGGGCATGTGGCGGGTCACGGACCTGGGGCGGCGGTGGGTGTTCGAGGCTGATACCGTCCCTCGCAGTGTGCTGATCTTCGATGGGCAGGTGCAGGACATTTGTGGGAAGCCCATCGGCGTCCGTGAAGCCCTCGGCCGGCACTTCGACTACTCGGCGCTGATGGGCCGGAGCGGGGGCCATCGTGGGTAGTACCCTGCACCGGGGCGGCCGTGCTGCCGCTGTGCTCGCGTGCATATGCACCGAGGCGGAGACCATCTCGAGCCTATCGGATGAGCTCGGGTGCTCGCCCCGGCAGGTCCAGAACGCGCTGAAACAGCTACGGGCTCGGGGCCTGGTCGAGCTGCGCGTGCAAGGGCGGGGCGGGGCGGTCGTTCCTACCCCGGAGGGCCGATCCGCCATGATGAACCACCTGCGACGGCTCGGATGTGCGTGGCGCTAAACGCTGCACTGCTCTCTCGCTCAGAACTTTCTTTCGATTATTTCGGGGTTAGCCCTTCTCATCCTATTGTTTGGGGTTACAGTATAGGTACACAAAGGAGCAGAGCATGACCCTCTTTACTGACCATCGCGGCGAGACCCGCCTTCCCCGCACCGATAGCGAGAGCCGGATGGCCGACGCACAAGCAGAGGCGAGGGCTGCTGCTGCCATCGACTCATGCCCACGATGCGGGAAGGGCGTCAACCGCAACCTCGCTATCCGGGGCTGGGTGCAGTGCGAGCAGTTCGGATCCGCCGGGTTCCGCGCTGACGATAGCGCCCCTTCCTGCTCATGGCAGGGCTTCACCTGCTAACCACACACCGGGGGGCGATGCCCCCCACAGGAGCACAACATGCGACGATTTCCAACATGGCTTGAACGTCTACAGCACCCGGACCTTCACTCGGACGACCTTGTTGGCACCCCACCGCCGCCGGCCGATAGCGGCCCAGCGATAGAGGACGAGCCCGACGAGTGGTATGGGACGGAGGAGGACAACGCGCAGGCTGCAATGGATGCACTGAAAACCACGCGAGAGCTGGGCGAAGACCGGCGAATGGGTATCACAAACACATTTGGGCGCGAATTGGCCGCCCTAAAGGGGACAAAATGAACGCGAAGCGAAGGCCATCGGGACGGCGCAAGGCACTGACCAACATGTGGTTAGGTGGTGGTGGGTGCTACTACCTCGTCCGGTGTACTGAGTGCCCCACGACTAAAGAGGTGGAAGCATTCGGCATCCCCAAACAAAAGGCTTTGCCGCTGCTCGAGGGCTGGACCTACGACAACGACGGCGACTGGATGTGCCCTGTGTGCAGCAAGGAAAAGGAGTGATCCGGCGTATCCTGTACCACTTCGCTGAGTGGCTCCTGGCCGCCGGCGTGCTGCTGACGGTAGCCGTCTGGATGGCTATCTAACGACCGCGCCACTCCCCCCGCCTCGCCGGGCGGGGAACCCGGTTCATACCGGCGGGGGGAGTGGCGCCCAGCGCGTTATAGCCCCCTCGCCAGCGATCACGCCGGCACAGCTGGGTGAACCCCCCGCCTCGGATGGTCTGAGGCGGGGGGCTTCTACGTGGAAAACCCCCCACCCTTCACGCGAGAGGAGAGTGGGGGGCCACACAGGAACAGACGGACGGAACCACACCGCGCGTCCAGACCAGTATAGCCCGACCTGTGGCTACGGGCAGCGCGCCCCGGTGGCGGCACAGATAGCCGCGAGCTGTGCGTCCTGATGGGCCATGCGCTCTTTGACCTCGTCGACCTTGACCTCGAGCGTGCCTATCCGGCGCTCCAGATCCCCGACCTTGGCGCCGGTCAGGCTGTGCCCAGAGCCGTATGCGTGTTCGGTGACCTCCTGCTCCAGTGCCTCGAGCTGCTGGGTCTGGTGGTCGATGCTCTGGCCGTGCGCTGTGAGCATCGCCAGTCCGCCGCCCGCTGTGACCAGCAGGCCCCCCAGCGTGACCGCCATCCGCGAGTCGATGAAGCGGCCGACTGGGATCTTCATACCATCATCCGAGCTCATCTCCCCTCCCTCTGAGTATACACCGCGCCGATCCCAGCCCCCACCACTGCCACGGTCAGCAGTGCCTCGAGTCGCCCAGCCCACCGCTGAACCGATGGCCGCTCATACCACGGACCCGGTCCCGACGCAGCCGCATAGCGCGCCCTGTACCAGTCTCTCTCGCTCTCGAGTAGTCGGATATCCAAGGCGTGCAGCTCCTCGAGGGCGTCCCGGTGTCGCTCCACTGCGAGCATATACACCACGCGGCTGACCGGTTCAGCAACCGCGGTGCATCTCACCAGACCGTCACCATCGACGAGCTCGGGCGGGACGGGCTCGCCCACTCGGAGAGGAATGGACCGCGCGCACTCGTCCGGCACGGGGTCGTGTGCAGCAGGGCGAACGAGTGCGCCGGCCCAAGAAACTGAAAGCGCGAGCGCGAGCACAGCCATGGTCATCGCTCGGAGTCCGCCCGCTCGGACGCCTCCGCAGCGCCACCCGCTGGGTCATCGCCTGCCAGGATAGCGTCCAGTGCGTCCAGCTCGTCGCTGAGCGCGTCCACGGCGTTCTGCCTATCCTGGGCGGCTGCCTCGTCCTTCGGAGGCGCTGAGGGCCTGTCTTCGGTCGGTCTGCGCTTGGCGGGGATACAGCGCCACAGCAACACCGCCACCACAGCCCCGACACAGACCGCCCAGATCAGCCCCTCCACCACCGGTCAGCTCTTGGCGGCCGAGTAGTCGACCGCGCCCTGCGCAAACAAATAGCTGACGATGACGGCCGTTGACGCCTGGATGCTCTCCCACAGGGCCACCTCTTCGGAGAGGACACCCACCACGATAGGGGCGATAGCGCCGATGAAGGCGGCCCACCATTTACGGCTTGATAGCTTGGTTTTCAGTGTGTCGAGCATGGTCTCTCCCTCGTTGTTATTATTGAGTGGCTGCCCACTTATCGATCCCGTGCGCCAAAGCGGCGCCCATCGCCCGCAGGCCATCGACCCCGAGCAGATCAGCGTGGGCAGGGCAGTCCAGGAACGCCGGTTCATAGCAGATGCCCACCGGGCGCACGACGCCGCCTATGGTGCCAAATGCGCCCCGCGTCCAGCCGTCCGGCTTGCACTCGATCGCCTTCGCCTCGCTGAGCTCAGGGGCCACCAGCCGCAGCTCACGCGCGATGGCCACCGCCAGCCGGATACCGCGCCGTGACCGGACGTCATAGAACACCGAGCCGTAGCCCTTGCCGGGACGCCCTCCCCATCCAGCGTTCAGGTGCGCCGCCACGTAGACCTGCGGGCCGTACTCGCTGCCGAATGTGCCCGAGTAGGCGTTGACCCGGTCGTGCCGCGCTGAATACCACCCGTCCGAGATCGGGACCACGGTGTGCCCGTCCTCGAGCAGCGCCACCTCGGCCGCCGTCAGATAGTGCATGGTCAGGATCGCCTCGAGCTCGTCGGTGTCGATCGTGCCATCCCCGTCCAGGTCCGCAGACGCGCCACGGTCCGCAGCTCGGCGCCCCGGCTTGCCCGCGTGTTGCCGGTCTAGGAACACCACCGCCACCTATCCGATCCGTTGCGCGTTGATGTAGGCGATCAATACGGCCGCATCGCTGGCGCTCGCCAATGCCGCAGCCCACAGCGCGGCGTCTATCCGAAGCCGAACGTTTACCGTGTCAACCTCTTCGGTGCCGGCCTCCGAAGCGGACCCGTCGTTGGCCCTGCATTCTGTGATCGGATCGTTCTTGATGTCGTCTTGTGTCATGTCATGCCCCTGGGGTCCAGCTACCGCCACCGCTCACCTTGTACCAGATGCGGAACTCGGCCGTCTTCGCCGACGATATCGACTGGTTGAGACCACATGTCACGAAGCCGTATACCGCCCCGGTGCCGGTGATCTTGTTGGTGCTGATGTTGAAGTCTCCCTGTCCTGTATCGCCGGCACCGGTCGGGTTGCTCGGATC
>Ga0114909_1001143_pt1 | contig 15637 bp, 18 predicted proteins | sample MalvireepMed_906_FD_87290 | JGI IMG/M metagenome (GOLD analysis project Ga0114909, IMG submission 87290) | Marine viral communities from the Global Malaspina Expedition - Malaspina viral metaG DeepMed_906 | ecosystem: Environmental > Aquatic > Marine > Oceanic | place: Mediterranean Sea...
ATGAGGTGGTTCAGGCAGCCTGCCGGGGTGGCAGCTTTGCCGTGGAATCAGTGGCAGCTTTCGCGTGGAATGGGTGGCAGGCTTCGTCTGGAATCAGTGGCAACCTTGGTCTGGAATACGCAGCTATATCGCTTTCGATAGGCGTACAGTGGAGTTTGAGAAGCCAATAACATGTGGTGGTGCGTTTTGCGGAGAACTCAGTTTCAGGTCTGAGTAGCTCTGAAGGCTTTCGGGGGAGTATGTCAGGGGCCCTCTAACCTAATTTAATGAACCATAACCACTCAACTGCCGTTCATCTTTTGACGAGAGCGCGCCGGTGCGCAACGATAGCAATAGGACGAGGTACGAATGGACTCAAAATGAGAACGCCGCGGCAAACCGACCAAAGTGAGCGCGGCGTTGTATCGACGATCCGCCAGCGATGGAGAATCATCAATATGGGAATAGTGGCATTTTCATTTAAGAAAGAGCAAGGGGGATACCGACTTGCTTTTGAGATATCGGAGCCATGGCTTGACGCTTTCTGGGTTTGGGCCAAAAGGTTAGTTCTGGGAGGTATGGTGATGATGGTGGCCATCCCGGGCAATGTCGGATATATACCGGTCACGTAATCCAGCGAGGGGCGTTGCCCCTCCTGATCCCCAACTTCCGAGTTTCGATGCAAAGTTTTGGTGTTACCTCGGGCGCCCCAGTTGATATTTTCCTCTGATAGGATAGGGTTTGGCAGTCGCTCGCATGGATTGCCCAGCGACAGCGCCACCTGCCAAATGGTGGGACTGTCAGGAGAGACTGACCTCGGTCATAGCCTGTTCAGATTTTTGAGCACCTTCCTCTCATGATGTATGGAGTGTCGCTTCCTTCGTTTCCGCCCACCCAATACCCAAAGGTGTAAGTGCGAATGAAACGTCCGCTACCCAACTCAAAAATTGTCTCACCCATAAAGCTGCTACATCGGATGGGACTACCTTCACCTTCAATCTCACAAAAATCCAAGGTGGAGTCAGCGCCTAGTTCAAAAAAGCCGTAGATTTCTTTGTCCTCGTCGAACCCTAATTCGCCTTTTTGAAGTTTCCTTAAAACAAATTTTTTATCCTCTGCATTGAATTGCGACGCATGCCAGCCTTGGGCGGGCGAGTATGCAAATCCAACTAGCTCTTCCGCAACGCAAAAGAACTGATTCCCTTCGGCACGAGCAACGGAGACAGCTAATAAAATCACTAATAAAGTAATCGATCTTGACCAATCCATAGATAATCCCTCGATTCCATTAGAGTTATTCAAATTACACAATAGCAATCGGTAATCCAAATGCACGTTTATTCAGAATAACGACCGCGACTATTCGTCACCTCACCCGATTCAATCTATCCCGTTCCGGCTCGATAACTTTCAGCAGTGGCTGGCGTCCATCCATAACGCCCACCACGCCAACACCAGGGATTACAGCGCCCACCATGTAAACGCCAGGGCCCAGCCGCTTGTAGCTGTCGAGGATCATGCATCGCCAGGATTCTATGTCTAACAGAACGCCTCTGGCACCAGGTAAGTTACGAATAACCCTCCGGTCAGCGATACCAAGCCAGCGGCTGTGCTCAATACCTTGGCTTGTGACTATGCCCACAGGGGCGAAAGTAGCTCTCTCATCGAGCGTTGAGTAAACCATGTTGTGCCATCTGCGAAATTCCATCGCCGCAATATACTGTATATAAGTACAGTATCAAGCGGCTAGAGCTGCTAAAGGTCAGAAGCAGTCAATAAATTGTGTAGGTCGCCATATATAGGCAGAATATTGCTACAAAGTAGAATTTGGTGGCACATATTGTGTTTTAACGGTTGGCCCTCGGTTTATCATTCAAGCCAAATGACATCTGATTTGAACAATGGGTGAGGTGGTAGCTCCATGGATAAATTGACCAAGGAAAAACTGGAGGCGATTTTGGATCTCGCCCTGGATGTGCTGTTGTCTCGCGATTCCGACGCCGGCTGGCAGAATTTCGGTATTCTGGGGCGGTTGCAAGACTGTGGCGGGGTTCTTCCGAAAGGGGAAGTTTCGACAGTCACGGTCTGGAAAAAGGGGTGGCTGCTCGGCAACTGGAAGCCAAAGCATATGCAGGCTTTGGCTCTGTTGGAGAAGCTCACCGAGAATAACCGCCAAGCTGTCTTGATACATCGTGCCTACCATAACCGGACAACGGTAACAGAGGACCCCGTGACGGGGCAGAGAACGGAAACCCACTGGAGTTCAGATCGAATTTGCCGGGAACTGGGTATCACCACAGGTGTCCTGAGGCTAAGAGTTCACCGAGGATTTCAGACCCTGGCGAAAGAGCTTGAAGGGGCTGCGCCAATCACCAAGAACTTCTACCCCCAACGTCATCAGGCTAAGTGTGGCAGGCCGATGGCGTAAATTGATCGCACGTGGTCTTCGTAGTGCGTACAGCTTGATCTTGTCAGCAGCCTCTGAACTTTCAGATCGTAAAAGCCGCCTTCTGGGCTCAGCATTTCAAATGATTCCAGCGGCGACATTTCATCTGTTTCGTCTAGCGATCCTAAGAAAGAACCAATTTTGGCCGCGAGGTTGCTAATTTGGCCGGCGTCTCGCTCATCTCTTTGAATCATTGAGTCCATTGATTTCAACAATCCTCTGAGTGTAGAAAACTGCTTGTCAGACTTTTTCAGGGTATCAATGAACCTATAGTCAACCGGGACACGCTTGAACTGGTCTTGAAGTTTTTTCCACGGGTGCCGAGCGAAGCCTTGGTTGAGGTGCTGCGCTTTGCTTAGCTGTTTCCAGCGCGTCTCACTGTCTGTCAATAGGACTGCGCCAGTAACTTGTCCCAAAAACAATGCCATTTCAAAATTAGGGGCCATGCAAGACTGAATGAATTGGCCACCATTACCCGGTCCTAGTTTTTGGAGAACCATGAGCGGAGACGCTTCGGCCATGCTTTCGAGGGCCTTCACGATGCTTTCCGCTTCCGCTTGTGGTAAGTGAAATTCATCCTCTAAAAGCTTTATTCGCTGTGCCCTGGGCATCATAGCGGTTGAGTTGAGAAGATCCTGTGTAGTGAGTTCAAAACTCAGTCTCGCGTCACTGGCGGACGGATCCAGGCTCTCTCGGCCTCGAGCTATTTCCATCATCGATCGCTGTAAGTCTTGATCGTGATTCCCGGGATCCGGTATGACGTTAAGCAGGCCCTCCCAAATAAACGGTTCAAGCTCAAGCATAAAAAGGAAATCTTTCAATGCTTGATACTTATAGGCCTGTGGCGTTTCTATAGGGCTAAACTCAGGTCGCACATTGTTGGGGTTTAAAATGGGGCTTTGGATGAGGAATTCGTCGAAAACTGAAGCCATTGGCAGAGCGCGGGCGCCGATGACACGAATATCTATCTGGCCAGTGTAGAGACCGCGGAAAGTTCCGTCTGGTTTGGGTAGCAGAGAATAAAGGTCGGTCTCACGAGGCCACAATGCAGAGTAAAAGCCATAGATCTCTTTTATTTGCTCGACCGAAAGCTCACGCCTTACATCCAACCAGGTCTTGCCGTTGTCTAGTCCGAGAACGTCACGAATGCAGCTGCAAAACGCAAGATTCCGTTCTCGTATACTGGCAACCTCCCAAGTAGTGCGAAGTTTAACCGGTTTATTTCGACAACAATTTTTATATTTTTTCCCACTCCCACACCCGCAGGCTTCATTTCGACCTATGTTCTTTTCATCAATCCCTTTCTTCAGATAATCGTCATTTGCTGTTCGACCGTAGGCATCTTGGTAGTAAACCGATCCATCCTCAAATCTCGCATATAGTTCACCGCCGAACTTGTAAAGCTCGTTTGATGGCGGTGCCAAAACCTCCTTGATATCAGACCAGTCACAGGTCAACTCCTTTTCCGGATAAAGCCACTCCTCCTTCCCGGCCGCAACGGATGACTGAGATCTGCTCTTAATGATGTGGTTGATTTTGGTTACGTCTGCGGCGGAGAGCTTCCGGGAGTGAATAAATTCAATCGTCTTGACCATGCTCCGCCGAATTCGTGTGGCGTTGATTCGTTGTTTGATCGGGTTGGTGTGCCCGGGATCCTGCGCATAGTCGAGATTGGTCAGTATCAAGCACCGGTTCTTGTCGAGAGGAAAAATCGTTTGTGAACCATTCAGCGAAATATCCGGGTCGTTCGGATATGCGCATAGTTCTGATTCAGGAGTACAGGCATGGTTGTAGATGGTGACAGGGTGGTCAGACACGATGAATTTGATGTCCGAATCCTCAGCAGAAACAAGCTCGCGAACACCTTCAGACCAGATTGTGCAATGCATGGATCGTAAGGCCTGCATCTCCATCATTAGCTGGTGCTGGTTGAGCTCTGGATATTTGCTTGCGATCCAGTCCAATCCTTTTGGCGTTCTCAGTTTCTGTGCGTCCAGGTAGGCAAACAGATCTTGAAATGAATGATGCCATTGCGATTGGTCATCGGTCAGGAATGCGCGGATCGCCTTTGACCCGTTGTCATCGATTGGGCCAAACAGCTTTTGTTCAATTTCATCATTTACCTCCTCTCCAAAGAACGTGGAGTAGAGGTCTTTCTCATAAAATCGTTGAGCTGCGGTCTGCCATTTTTGGGAATAAACTGTTTTATTACTTCCGTCGGGCAGTTTTATATCGCGTCGTTTAAGATGGCAGAGTTGCTCACATCCATCATCCATGAATCCTTTCTGGTACCACTGAGGTACAAAGTGGTTGTCCCTAGTCTTGTTCATCAGTTGAAGTGCCGATTTGGTTGTTTGAACACAGAGGGTAGCAGAATAGAGTAGGCTGGTTTCAGCCAGCCTATAAAATGAGGGTGAGTATTGTGGCGGCAACGCCCAATGCAATCTACTGCTTCGTTTGGGGCGCTGAGCAGTTGGTTTTTTTCAGCCTCCGGATATTACGGTGGGCATTTCCGTGTAGAGCCTCCTTCAAGAATTCGTACTCCGATTCTGTGATGTCGCTCTGGTATTCGAGTAAAAACAGAATGCCCTCTGTTATGGACACGGTTTTTTCCAGGTGTTCGATGCTTTCAGTGGTTTCAAGGTTCTGGAAGCTCCAACCTAAAGGGTGACTTTGGAATCGCTTGGCAAATTCTTCGCTGGTCATAGTGTTTCCCCGGCAAGCCTGAAAGAGCGGCAGTTTTTTTGGGATGGCCTGCCAACATCAGCCCAGCTGGTTCGAACTGGGCCGCAGAGTGTTTTTGCCGGGTGTATCTGCCGCCACCAGCGCTCATCCTTGAGCGCGCAGCCCTCAGCTGCCGCGGGCACATTTCTAGACCATGTGCCAGAGCCTTTTTCTCTGCTAGACCCTGGAGGAGTTGGGGGCAGAGAGTGTTATGGTTAACTTCCGTCTAGCCTGAGCAGCATTTCCTCTCCAGCTGCGTTAACACGAGCCTGAATGTTCTCGAGGATCTCAAACATAAAGGCCTCAAGATGCGGGGCCAGTCCATCCCCTTGAATTTTTATCATGGCATCACCTTGTTTCAATGCACGGGTTCTGGCCTTGATCCATTCAACTTCGGCATCGGTTTTTTTCTGGAGTTGCTCGAGCTGATCCTCTCGTAATTTGTTTTCATTTCTGATTTGTTTACTGATCTCTATCTGAGTAGAGCGACTGGCGTCATCGAAGCCGCCGAACAGGTCGCCTACCAAGTCGGTTGACCTACCGAAAGCCTCACCGATAGTTTTAGCCAGAGCCACAACCTTGTCGGCATTAGCCTCGACTTCGGCAATGTCCAGGGAGACAGAGGCCTCAATATTTTTAATGCGCTCATTGCTCTGGATCTTTTCCAGTTCGAGGCGGTAGCTTTCTGTTTCATCAATTACTTTCCGTGTTTTCTCGGCAGCATCGTCCAGACCTTTGTTCGATTTTACGATGGTCCCAGACCAGCTGTTGACCTTGCCGGTTGCCTCGTCGTAACCAAGCGTGAGGGTCTTGTTTTCTTTCGCCAACTGGCGGGTTGTCTCTCCGATTTCGCCTAAGGCGCCGCCACTGTTCCTAACGCGATTGTTGAGTTCTTCAACGGCGTTTGTGGCAGTGCGTTGGTTGCCGGTGAATTCTTCCAGGGAGCTGTTGAATTTGCTTTGTTCCTGCGAGTTTCTCACCAGTTCCGCAGCCCTTTTATTTAGAGCTTCGGTGTCCAGCTCGGCTGCTTGTTTCGTGTTGTCGAGGGCGTCAGCAAGTCGATCGTTCAGCGTTCTGAGTTCGCTCGTTTCCTTGGCGAGCTTCTTCTGCTCTTCGGTTAGCGGCTTGAGCTGAATCTGAATCTTTTTGATTTCTTCGGCGTTGAACTGCTTGTAGAGCCAGGAACCAATAGATCCACCAAAAGCCTCTTCCATCGGGCCAATGATGTATTCGTTAATCAGCGTGCCCACGCCATAACCGCCAGCCAGGGCAAGACCAACCAGGCCACCTTTGCCTGCTACAGCTGCAATTCCCTGAATCGCACCAAGGTTGCCGATGAGAGCTTTGAAGCCTTGCGCGCCTGCGAGGGCCACCAAACCATTGCCGACTGACTCTAAGCCGCCGCCGAGGGCGCCCAGGGCCGGCAAAACGGTATCTATGGCCTTTGCGATACCGAGTAGTTCCCCAATGCTTTGTTGGGTGGCTGAGTCCAGATCCTGGAATTCCTGGATACCGGCGCCAATCGCTTGGAAGAGGGGCTCCAGTCCGCTCACGATGCCGGAGGAAACATTCACCAGGGCAGTGAAGGCGTCCACGACTTTCTGCAGGGCGCTTTCAAGGCCTTCAACGGTCGAGAGGTCCACCGTTCCAAAAACCGCCTCAAAGGCGTCTCCGAGTTCATCGCCCAAGCCGTCAAACGCTGTCAGCAGCTGCGAGAAGTCGAGGCCTTCGAAGGCTTCCGGCAGATTCTCGGCAATGATGTTCACTTGCTCAGAGAACGATTCGAGGCCGCTTCTCAGGGCGTCAAAGAGCACGCCGGCATTGTCGCCTTGGATCGCTTCCCGGAAAGAGTCCACTAGGTTTGTAGTGGCCAGTGTGACTTCCTTGGTTTGATCGATGTATTCCAGGCCAGCAGTGGCGGCTGCAGTCGTGAAGGCCGCTCGTAGCTGTTTGAGAGCAAATTCGGCGGATTGCGTTTTGACGCTGAATTCTTCCAGGGCGGAGCCGCTCGAATCCATCGCAATTTTCAGGATTTCTTCTGAGCGTTCGGCTCGGTTGAGAACCGCCAGAAACCGGCTCATCTGTTCGGCGCCGGCAATCACCGTTGCCACACGTTGTCTTTCTGTGTTGTCCAGGCCTTGGGTGGCGTTGATCAAATCATAGAGAACGTCTTTCGTGTTTCGGCGTTGCCCGTTCACTTCCAGCTGAATGCCGAGTTCTTCCTCCAACAGCTCTTTGCGTTCCTTGGTTGGCTTAATCAGGTTACTAATGGCCGTTTTCAGGGCGTTGGCGGATTCAGATCCGGAGCGGGTGACTTCCACAACGGGAGTCAGCAGGGCGGCGGTCTCTTCAAACGAGAGGCCCAGGGTCTTGGCAATGGGGCTCAGGATCTTGAAGCCTTCACCGAGCTCACTCACTGAGGCGCCGGCCTGATTCGATACGCCATTCAGAACGTCGAGAAGGTTGGCGGCCTCGGAGGCCGGAGCCTGGAACCCCGCCAGTGTACCAATCAGCAGTTCTGCCGATTCCTTGGTCGAGAGGTCGGCAGCATTTACCGCCAGCAACGACTGTTCAACGAGCGTTAAGGCCTCATCGATATCGAAACCGGCCTGGCGGAAATCGGCAGTGCTTTGAATGATGGAGCCCGCGTCTACACCAAACCTGGTTGAAAGGTCGCTGAAGGTATCCGAGTAATCGCTTGCCTGGCCTTCGCCGTCGCTCATGACCTTCTGCAGGTCAATCAGGGCAGACTCGAAGGAAACTGCTTCTTTGGTGGCGAATGCCAGCGCAGCCACACCAAGGGCAGCGAGAGCCGCGTCCAATTTCAGAATACTGTCGGAGATGCCTGCTAGCGGGCCCGTAATGTCGCCGGCCTTGTTGGTTAGCGCGTCTAGATTTCGACCCACGGAGCTGATAGCTCCACCGGTTCTATCAACGCCTCCGAAGATGATTTCAATGGTTTTGCTTTTATCTGCCATGGTCATAGGCCTCTGAGGAAGTCGGGGAATTCATCTGTGTCGGTTACGCCACATTCCCGCGCCTTATTCCCCAGCTTAATCAGTTCTATCTTTGTGTTTTTATTGTGGGTTTTGCTTTCATCTGGTGAGGCGCCATATGCGCGCAAAAATTTTCCGAAAACCGCGTGGATGCGCCGCCCCCGCGGGCTGGCTCTGGGGCCAGGGTCCCCCGGAAAATTCAGGCGCACACAAATGGCTGTAGCCCTGTGAGAACGCTGAACAGTAAGTGATATAGATCGGCCGACATTTCTTCGCGAAGTTTTTCGGCGTTCCGGGCGGGCCGTAACCTGGTACCGGATGCTTTGCGCAGCACCACAGTTGAAACACTTCACTTTGATAACTGGCGGACAAAGCGGCAGGCGGCCCGGAAAGGAGCTGAGTTCGCCGGTACGCAGGTAAGTAGAGAACGAGGGGGGAGGTAGGTTCTCGAACCTGAGCCGGTAACCGTCGATGTTCTGGCCTATGCTGTGGTTCATTTTTCCTGCTCTCCCGAAACTTTCTGACCCTCAGTGCTCAGTAAGTGGCCAGACAGGGCCGGCCACTTCTCCAACTCTTCAGCCCTTACCGATCTTTGTCAGAATCTCCGCCACCCGCTCGTCTATGACCTCCGGCTGAGGCTCTACCGAGTTATTTTCTATGCCTGGGATGTGGGGCAGATCCACATGGCCCCTCCGGGTTATGTGGGCGAACACGGTTCCATCGCCATGCTGCTCAGAAAGTTCGTTAGCAATGGCGAGCCCAGAGAGAGCGCTTTCAATCTCTTTAAGGGCGCCATCCAAGCGCTTCACCTCTTGGTCGAAGAGTTCTCGGGCATACATAGTCAAAAGGCATGAGAATTCCTTTTCAGCAGCGCGCTGCTCATCACCGAGTCGATCAAGGCGGCGTGCGTAACCGCGTTGGGTGGCCCCGGCATGGCTGGAGGCCTCCTCCAGTTCCGCCAGCTGTTTTTTCAAACCGGTTAACTTGGTGCTGGCTTTTTTCAGGTCGGCTTCTGAAGCTTCACCGAGATCCACGTCAGCGGCGAGAAGATCGCGCTCTGCGGCCGCTTCCTCGAGCGAGTTCTTGAGATTGTCGATATCGGAGGATTGGACTCGGGAGGCTACTTCCTCGTTTGCTTTTTCAATCCGGGCCATTTCAGTACTGACTTTGGAGATGGCTTCCCGGGCTTTCCCCAGATCCGCGAGTGTTACCTTGCCAGGGTTCTTCTCAAGCGATTCAAATTCGCTATCAATTTCTACCAGCTCCGCCTGAATTGGCTGGTATTCGTTTTCCAACTCTTTAATCTGCAGTTCGAGCCCCTGGATGTTATTTTTCAGCTGTTCGATCTCCCCCTTGCGAGCAGGCCTGCTGGCGTAGGCTTGGGGCGGGCGGTTGCCGGTTTCCCAACCCAAATCTTCCTCCAACTTCTGCTTTTGACCGACGTGCTGCTGGATGCGACTTTTCAGGTTATTCGCCTTTGATGTCAGCTCTTCCCGGCGGGCTTCAAGTTCTCTCAGACGATCAAAGCGCTGCGAAGCGGTCAGCTTTTTCATAGGGGCGTTCTCCGTGTGATGGTGGCGGTTTTGCCGTGCTTGATGGCCTCCACGAATTCAGCTCGATCGAATAGGATTCGACGGCCGAACCGGTAGACGCCGGGGATATCGTGTCCGCGTTGGAATAACAGGTAGCGAATACCACCAGGTGTAAGGGCGGGTTCAAGTTCGCAGAGTTGGTTCAAGGTCAGCAGGGAGGGGGAGTCTACTGTTCGATCTAGTGTTGGTAATGCGCTGTTCATTGATTAACCCTCTTGGTCCCATTGAACCGCCGTGATGTTCGGCTGAGGGTATGATTTCAATAAAACAAAGTTGGTACTTAGCAGGCCTTACCAACTTTCTGCTATTCAGTATGAGTTTTATTTCTCACGTCTAATTTTCTTTCGTATCGTTTGCTCCTGTTTGGGATCCATGCCATAGCGCCTCACAAGAATTCTGGCGATTGCTGAGTCCTTCAAACGAGAGTTGTCCTCGCGTAGCTTTTCGGCATCGCGCCTCCACATCGCAATCTCTAGCTCCCTGTTAAGACTTCGCCTGGCATTAGCCGAGTCCAGCGGTGTGCCACGGTTGGCACTGGTCAGGCTGATCTCAGTCTTCATTGCCCTGGTTGCGTACTTTTCCCACGGTTGAACATGCGCCCGAGTAACGATCACGCCGAGATCCAGGAAGGATTTAGCTATGGAAACCAACTCAAATGGCGCGGCTGAGACGGCCCGCAATGAGTCGCTGCAAGCCTTGATGCCAGTCAGGAGCCGGTAGGCGTTCAACTCGCCCTCTGTCCAGTCCTCAGAGACGGAGGGGCCGGGAAGGTGCCGGGGGAGTTGATTTCCGATTCGGTGCAGCTCATGAATGGCGTGGGCCGGGTTGCGAGCGTCTATCCATTCGGGGCGGTCGAGCTGGATATCCAATTGAGCCGCTTCTGGCAGCCGGTCGTTGGCGTGCTTGGTCCAGCCGGTCAGGGCCTCGATTAACTGCTCTGAAGTGTCTCCGGCCATGGCGCCATCGTCGGGCTCTCCGGCTGGCCCCTGCGTTGATTCGAATATGCGTATGTCATCCATGGGGCGATCCGTTCAAGGTCGTGGCGCCTGTGGTGTCCAAGTTTTAAAAGCGTGACGTGTCACGATTGCAAGGCAGGGAGGCCGTTGCTCCGCCAGCAACGAAAATAACGATGGTAAGAATCATGCTGCACCTTGCAGGTCTCCGTTCTGGGTGAACTGGCCATTCCAAGACTGCTTCATCGGCAGGCCGTTGGCCAGATACAACTTGTAGATCACGGCTGCCCCTTTTTCCAGAAGCACCGGGGTGCAACGAACCACTACCAGCCCGCTGCTACGCACAATGTTGTGATGGCGCTCAGTCAGGTACCGGCCCATCGCCCAACTGTGAACCCGCCAGCTACCTGGGGCGTCTGGGTAAAGCCAATCCCGCCGGGCCAGCTCCTGGTTGATTCGTTGGCAGTTCACGCCGTTCAGGCGTTTGGCGAACTCCGAGGGTGTCATTCCAAGCTTAAACAGGGCAGAGGCTGACTCAAGCTTACTGAAACGATCGCGGCGGAACCTGTCCTGTGGATTCAGTTGGTGCATCAGTGCGTTCATGGCTGTGAAACCTCGCTGGCGGACAGTCGCTTAAAAGTTGGGCTCGCCATCGGTGACACCCTCCTTGAGACCTTTTGAGTAATCGCGGGAATCGAAACCTGAATGTCGGGGTGGTCGGCCTGCCTCGAAGGTTGCACGGGCGTGTTTCAGGTCGGTGAACTGCCTATCGAACGAACCTTCTCGGGCCCATTCATCCGCCAGCCTGGCGTTTTTCAGTTCCAGAGCCTTTTCTCGGCTTACAGGGCCTTGATGCTCTGGCGGGCTCCATTCCTGTTCGTACTCCTGGCCCTTTCCGAAGAACCGAACAGCTTGCATCACATATTCCGTGTGGGCTTTGCCGGTGATCTCACAGAATTCTTTGTAGCGGATCGTGCCTTGCAGAATCTTCCCGGGATCTTCGCCTTCCTTGATTCTGGCGTTCCATGCCTGAAAGGCCTTTGACTTTGGATTGCTGCCCGGGCGTTTGGGGTAGGCCTGCCAGACCAGCTCGAACTCTGGCGGGTAGCTACCTGGCTTTTTCTTCGCTGATTTCGGTTTCTCTATAGACTCATCGCAATGCGATGGGTCAATAGTGTTTAGTTTCTCCTCTGTATCTTCTCTAATCTGTATCTTCTCTGGTGCGTTACGCTGCGTTTCATGTGCGTTACAGGGTGGTTTTTCTTTGTCCGGCGGCGGGTCTGATTTCGCCTTCGAGGCCCGCTTTTCGCGGTATCTCCTCACTCTATCCGTGCTGTTGTCCTCGCGTTTAGGTTGGCGCCTCTCCCAGCCTGTCAGGTAAGAGCCATCCAGAACGCGGCCCTGCATCGCTTTGAGAATGGCCTCAATTGAATCGTTATCTGTATCCAATGCTGAGGCCAGATCCTCCTGCGTTACCTCTGAGTTTCCTCGCGTTTCATTCATCGAGGCGTCCACCAGCAGGTGAATGTAAACAGCCTGAACAAGGGCCAGAGCCTGACCAGACTCCCGCGCAATAGTCCGCCATTTCGGATCGTTGGGCATGTCGTGCCATAGTCTCAGCCAGTCCACGACATACCCTCCTGATGCTCATAGGCTTCGACCAGATCCAAGGCTTTTTGTACGGATTCTTCCTCGAGGCAGTAGATTCCGAAGTAGGTTTTCCGGCCATCCCGATCAACGCCGGTTCTCTCTACGTTATGGATAACCAGGCCTTTTGCTTTGAGTGCTGCAATCATTTGCGGGACGCCATTGCATCCAACCTTATCGAATAGCTGGCGAACTGAACGGGGGCCTGTGAGAAGCTCTCGAAGTGCTCTATACTGCCTTGGGGATAAAAGGCGCTTTGCTGTAGGGGCGGGCGTCTTTTTCATTTCCTGGCCTCCCTCAAGCTGATGTATCTCATAACCTCCGCCAGCTCCACGACTTTGCAGCCGGACACTCGCTCGACATGGAGATCTCCAAGGGAAACAGCGTCAGCTATTTCGTGAGCGGGAACGTTTAGGGTTCGTGAGACTTCGCTGAGGGCCAAATATTCGCGGCCGTTGCGGATGAAGGAACCTGGCTTAAGGGGCTTGCGGACATTCATGCAACAGCCCCCTTACAAGCTTCCCATGCTTCAATATCTGACAACTTCCAGCGGGTGCAGTTGGGGCCTAGTTTTACGGGGGAAGGAAATGATCCTTTTTTGGCCCATCGCCAGGGCGTGACCCGAGATACTTCATAGCGAGTTGCTAATTCTCGGTCGGAAAGATACTTCTCTTTTTGCTCGCGGTTCATCGGTTTGCCTCATGTGATTTCGCGTAACACATGGGCAGTTTCAATGTGGTTATGTGGGGGCCTTCAATATGGGTGATGTGGGGATTTTCACCACATCAAGTCATCCCCCTCTAATTTCTCCGCTTTTTTTCAGCTCTTTCCATGCTTCTTTGAACGAATTTTCAGTGAACAACTGTCTATTTGATTTGAGAATGTCCCAGCACTGGCCCTTTGCTCCTTTGTTCGGTCCTTCCTTTCGCGCTGGGAGGTTCAGTGGGTCCAGAAGAAGTTCGCCGGTCAGGGTGTTGAGGACTGCCTCTTTCTGCGCTTCAAGCTTCGTTTTGGGTCTCGAAAGTTGTTGGCTCTGTTTTTCCTTCTCGCCCGCAAAAAGTTTTTCGAGGTTCTTTTGTCGAACACAGAGAATTGCGTTCGATACCAGTTCTGACAGACTGACCAGTGCTGCGCTGGCTTGGTCTGATTCGACTAGACAGAACTCATAGTCAAAGCAATCTGAATCCCCAAGCTCCCCAATCCGGACGAAATTTTCACTTTGAACATTCTTGAGCTCACCGATTTTGTTCGGGCCTTCCTCAACGCACTTTCTCCAGTGAGCCTCAAAGTATTCTTGGGCTAGGTTAGTATCAAGAATGTCCCAAACGCTTGGCCGAAGCATTGAATTGTCATCGATGACTGCCAGCGCTGGGCCCTCCCAGATTTCATCCAGGTCACCCTCCGCAGTCTCCAGCCAATTAACGTTTTCATAAGTGTGCAGCTGCGTAGCCGATTGAGAAGGGGCCTCGCAAAGATAGACAATTTTGCCTTCGAACTCTGCAGGGTTCTTTCCAGGCTGAGGCGGGCGCGAACCTCGCGGATAAAAATACCCGAACACCCCAGGGACATAGGAAAACGTTTTTATTGAGAGGGTGAGTTTCCCTAATGCGGCGTAATGGAGCACATCCGATTCGGTAACTGGCGGAGTAGCATTAACTATGTGATTCAGATGCAGAGCCGCTTCCGGAATGGTCATCCACTCCTTTTGCAGAAGTTTTGTCATGCCTTACCCCCTGCCGTTATGGCCGCCACGTTGTCCGCTTTTTTCTGGAGTGGGGCATGCAGACAAAACCGCTCCCAATCCGCCATCATTAGCCGGCGTTTGTCGATCAACTCTGAGCGGGCGTAGGCGGCCCGTGTGGCGTCACTGTTCACATGTGCCAGGGCCAGCTCTGAAACCTCATCAGCGTATGCTGTGCGCTCCCTGGCCCAATCCTTGAACGTCGAGCGGAAACCGTGCGCGGTAACTTTCCGGTCCATTCGTTTCAGCAGGGCAGTCAGGAAGTTGTTCGAGGGTACGTCACCTTTCGGGCCCGGGAAGATCAATTCATCCGGGGCGCCTTTACCCATCCCCTTGAGCAATTCGATTACGGAATCTGTCAGCGGGACGCGGTGCACCTTCTCGGATTTCATGCGGTCAGCCGGAACGGTCCAAACCTTGCGGGCCATGTCGATTTCTTGCCAGGTTACGCCGGCTTTCCCGATGCGCTTGTCTCCGATTACCTCATTGGTGCGGGCAGCGGTCAGAATCAGGAACTCCAGAGCCCGGGCGGCTGTTCCCGTGCGCTTCTGCAGGTCTGTCATGAACTCCGGCATCTCATCCACCGGCAGCGCGGCAAAGTGGCCACGTTTCTTGATCTTCTCCGGGGAGGGGTAAACCTCATCCAGATACCCCTGCCAGCGGGCGGGATTCTCGTTTGAGCGGTATCCGTGAATCGCGCACCAGCCGAGTATGTTCTCGATTCGGGCTCTGACGCGGTTGGCGGTCTCGGTTTTGGTCTCCCAGATGGGATCCAGAACTTGCTTAATATGTGGAAGGTCGATTTCTCGAACTGGCAATTCACCCAGATGGGGGATGGCGTAGGTGTTCAGGCTGTTGGTCCATTGTGTTTCCTGGCGGGGATTCCTGAACTCCTTGGACTTCATCCGGATGTACTGTTCCATCGCTTTCTGGAAAGTGAGCGTGCTGATTTGTTCCGCCAGCAGAGCGCGTTTCAACGATCGCTTTTCTTCCAGCGGGTCTATTCCGTTCCGGATCTTCTCTTTCACTTCCCTGGCCTTGTCGCGTGCCTGAGCAAGGGAGATTTCAGGGTAGGGGCCTAAGCCCATATCGGGGCGCCGGTTGCCGATCTTCGTCCGGAGGATCCACTGTCGGGCGCCAGATGGCGTAACCTTGAGCAACAGGCCCGACACACCGCCTACCGGATAACGAACTTCCGTTGCCTCTCCGGTCTCCGGATCTATCCTGCAGGTGAGGCGTTTAACCTCAATCGGTGAAAGTTCTTTGGCTATCTTCGGCATCGCTTGGCCCACATCCCGGCACACAAAAAGTATTGTCATTCGATGATACGGGGTGCTATCTTAGATAACAAGCGTTTCAGGTATGTGGCTGTTTTATCGAGGGTATACTGAGCTGAGGGCGTTTAAAATCAGGTGGTTACGGGTGCTTTTTAAGGTCTGGCCCACCGCCATTTTTCCTCTTACCTTTCTTTCTTCCGAATCTCCTGTTCCCCACGTGATATTTCCCGTCATAACGACGTGGTTATCCCTACTTGGTTTGAAGCCAGTTAACCCTCATTA
>Ga0114909_1001144_pt1 | contig 15636 bp, 14 predicted proteins | sample MalvireepMed_906_FD_87290 | JGI IMG/M metagenome (GOLD analysis project Ga0114909, IMG submission 87290) | Marine viral communities from the Global Malaspina Expedition - Malaspina viral metaG DeepMed_906 | ecosystem: Environmental > Aquatic > Marine > Oceanic | place: Mediterranean Sea...
ATCGACAGCAGGCTATCCATGCCCGACAGCGCTTTCGACTGGACCGGCACGCCGAGCACCGGCAGCGGGGTCATCGCGGCGATCATGCCGGGCAGGTGTGCAGCGCCCCCCGCGCCCGCGATCACCACCTTGAAGCCTTCGTCCGCCGCGCCCTTGGCGAAATCGTACATCCGGTCGAGCGTGCGGTGGGCGGAAACGATCCGCGCCTCGTCCGCGATTCCCAGTCCTTCCAGAACATCGGCGGCGCATTTCATCGTCGGCCAGTCGGACTGGCTGCCCATGACGATGGCGACGGTCGCGGCGCCCGACATCAGGTTTCGTCCAGGTAGCGGCGTTCCCCCGCGACCTGCCCATCTTCGAACCGGTAGATGATCGGCCGCCCGGTGGGGATTTCGAGGCCGGTGATCTCGTCGTCGGAAATGCCCGAGAGGTGCTTGACCAGCGCACGCAGCGAATTGCCGTGGGCGGAGACGATTACCGTCCGCTCGCCGGTCAGCTGGGGCAGGATGTGTTCTTCCCAGTAGGGCAGCACGCGCTCGATCGTGAGCTTCAGGCTCTCGGTATAGGGCACGTCGATCCCTTCGTAGCGCGGGTCCGCGCCGGGATCATATTCGCTTCCCGGCTCCATCGGCGGGGGCGGGGTGTCGAAGCTGCGGCGCCAGATATGGACCTGCTCGTCGCCATGCTTGTCGCGCGTCTGCTGCTTGTCGAGCCCGGTCAGGCCGCCATAGTGCCGCTCGTTCAGGTGCCAGTCCTTGGTCACCGGAATCCACAGCCGCCCGCATTCCTCCAGCGCGAGATTGAGCGTGCGAATCGCCCGCGTCTGGAGCGAGGTGAAGGCAATATCGGGCAGTACGCCCTTGTCTTTCAGCAGGCGGCCCGCGGCGCGCGCTTCTTCCACGCCCTTGTCGGTCAGATCGACATCCCACCATCCGGTGAAACGGTTGGCGAGGTTCCATTCCGACTGTCCGTGGCGGACGAGGATCAGCGTCGACAAATTCTTGTGCTCCCTTGCGGATAGGCTGCGAGCCGTTAGCGGGCCTCACCGTTTTTGGAAAGGTCGCGTTCCTGCGGTGTGGCCTGGGTGCCCGCCTTGCGCCGCCGCAGGTTCGCGCGCAGCTGTGCGGCAAGGCGTTCCTCCCTTGTGGGCGGTGCTGGAGGGGGGCTGTCGGGCTCGCTCATCGTGTGCTCCCATGCTATTGCGAAGGCTTCGAGGCAAGCTTGGCTTGACTTGTGCGCCGCACGCGACAATAGCGCGCGGCCTGTGGCGGGCGATAGCGTTCGCCCACGCCCCCTTATGCTGCTGTAGCTCAGTGGTAGAGCGCACCCTTGGTAAGGGTGAGGCCGGGAGTTCAATCCTCCCCAGCAGCACCACCTCTCTACCCCCTGTCGCGAATCACCCGTCGATTCGCCTCGGCCACTCGCCCGAAAGGGCTTGCGGGCCTTTTGCCGCTTGGCCATTCATCGCGGCCATGAACGAAGACGGGGCACACTCAGAGACAGTGGCGACACAGGGCGACGAACAGCCTTTGCAGCAGGGCCATCCCAACCATCCCAAGGCGATGCGGGTCGAGGCAGTGCTGGTTGCCCTGCCGCTGCTGATCGGTGCGCTGGTCGCCGAATATCTGACCCCGTTCCCCAATTTCCTGATCGCGGGCCCGGTTGCCTTGATCCTGCTGCTGGTAGTCATCATGCTGCCCCACCGCCGCTACGCGGTGCGCGGTTACGCGCTGAGCGACGACCGGTTGCGGGTGGTCAGGGGCATGATGTTCCATTCGGACACCGTCGTCCCCTTCGGCCGGGTCCAGCATATCGACGTCGATCGCGGGCCGATCGAGAGGTATTATGGGCTCGCCACACTGCAGCTCTATACCGCAGGCTCGCACGGCGACGTGATCAGCTTGCCCGGCCTTGCGCACCAGGATGCGCTGGACATGCGCGAGACGATTCGCGCCCACATCAAGCGCGCATCGCTGTGAGTGAGCTTTCCGCCAGCGATCCGAATCGCGAGGAGGCGCCAGACAGCGCAGCCGTGGGCGAATCGACCGACGGGGAACCCAAGCGGACCGACCCGCGCACCTTCCTGGTCCAGGGGGTCCAGACCGTCCCGCGCACGATCGTGCCGCTGGTGGCGGTGGCGCTCGCTACCCGCGACGAAGGGTCTTTCGCGGTGCCCGTGATGCTCGGCCTCGGCGTGCTGTTGCTGGCGGCGATCACGTTTTTCACCTTTCTGGGCTGGTGGCGGCAGACCTACCGCGTGGGCGACAGCGACATCCGGCTGGAAACCGGCGTGTTGTCGCGCGCGGCCCGCTCTGTGCCTTACGAGCGGATTCAGGACGTCAGCCTCGAACAGGGTTTCGTGCCGCGCCTGTTCGGGCTGACCAGCGTCAAGTTCGAAACCGGCGCGGGCGGATCGGACGAGATCAAGCTCGCCTATCTCTCCAACGACGAAGGCGAGCGGCTGCGCGAACTGGTCCGCGAGCTGCGCGACGAGGCCGATGGCGTGGCCGCGCCCGCTGCTGCGCAGGAGGCGCGCGAGGAGCAAGGCGCGCAGGAGGCCGACGCCCAGCTGCTGTTCGCGATGGGCCCGCGACGCCTGTTCGTGTTCGGCCTGTTCGAATTCTCGCTCGCGCTTGTCGCCTTCCTTGGCGCGGCGGCGCAGCAGCTCGATTTCCTGCTGCCGTTCGACATCTGGGATTTCGACTTCTGGCAGGGGCTCGTCGTGGGGCAGGGCGAACAACTCGCCCAGCTGGGCCTGATTGGGCAAGCGCTCGGCGCACTCGCCGCGATCATCACCCTGCTGGTGGTGGGCGTGGTCAGCGGAATCGCGAAGACCTTCGCGCGCGACTGGGATTTCCGGCTGGAGCGTACGCCCAAGGGCTTTCGCCGGCGGCGCGGCCTGTTCACGCGGACCGATGTGGTGATGCCGGTGCACCGGGTGCAGGCGGTCCGGATCGGGACCGGCGCGGTGCGTCACCGGTTCGGCTGGAAGAGCCTCAAACTGGTCAGCCTGGCGCAGGATGCGGGAAATGCCAGCCATGTGGTCGCGCCTTTCGCCAAGGCTGCGGAGCTGACCCCCATTCTGGAGGTCGCGGGCTTCCCGCTGCCGCCCCGGGGTCTTGCATGGCATCGCACCACGCGATCCTACCGCGTGGTTTCGGCGCTGATCAACGCGGTCAGCTTCGTGCTGCTTGCCGCAGCAGTCGCGGTGGCGACGCATCTGTTCGTGCCCGAACGGTATGACTGGCTGTGGCTGGTTGCGGCGGCGCTGGCTGTGATGGCGGGCTTTACCGCCATCCAGCAGCTGTTCCTGTGGCGGGTGGAGCGGCACGCGATCTCGCCGCGCCACCTCTACAAGCGCAGCGGCTGGCTTGCGCCCGGGTACAAGATTGCCGACCGGGTGAAGCTGCAATCGGTCGAGATCGCGCGCGGGCCGCTGGGGCGGATGTTCGGTTACGTCACGCTCAACCTCGGGCTGGCGGGCGGCCATTTCGCGCTGCCCGGCCTCCCGCGCGAGGAGGCCGAGGCGCTGCGCCGCGCACTGCTGGCGAGCATGGTCGAAACCGATTTCTCGCGGCTGGTGAAATAGCCGCTCAGGCGCGCACAGCGTCCCAGTCGTTCTCCTCGAACTTCTTCGCGACGTAGGAGCAGTCCGGGCGAATCAGGAAATCCTGCTTGCGCGCGTCGGCCACCAGCCGCTCGACCAGTTCGGCCGCTACGCCGCGCCCGCCGATCGCTTCGGGGACGAGCGTGTGGGTCGCGATGCGCACTTCCTTGCCGTCGACCTCGTCGCCCGGCTCCCACTCCAGCGTGCCCTTCGCATCCTCGCCCTCCAGATGCGCGATATACTTGCCGCCCTGGCCGACGACGTGATGAGTAATTGTGGCAGTGCCCATGGGTGTCCTGTCCTTTGCGATATGCTTGCATCAAACGCCGGGCTGCGTAGGGGCGTTCCAATGCGTTTCATGTCCGACAATGCCGCGACCGTACACCCCAAGGTGTGGGAGGCGCTGCGCGCCGCCGATGGGGTCGATTCGCCCTATGACGGCGATGCGCTGTCGCAGCGGCTCGACGCACGATTTTCCGAGCTGTTCGGGCGCGAAGCCACCGTCCTGTGGGTCGCCACGGGTACGGCAGCCAACTGCATTGCGCTGGCGACGATGTGCCCGCCGCATGGCGGCGTGGTCTGCCACCGCGGGGCGCATATCGAGATGGACGAGGGCGGGGCGCCCGGCTTCTACCTCCATGGTGCCAAGCTGCTTCTCGCCGGTCGAAGCGATGGGGGCGACGGCGCGAAGCTGACCGCGCAGGCGATTCGCGACGTGATCGATCCGATCCGCGACGATGTCCATCAGGTCCAGCCGCACGCGATCTCGATCACGCAGGCGAGCGAATATGGCCGCGTCTATCGCCCCGAAGAGATCGCCGCGATTTCACGGCTGGCGCGCGAACGCGGCCTTGCGCTGCACATGGACGGCGCGCGCTTCGCCAATGCCACCGCCTTTCTGGGGGGATCGGCAACTGAGGCTGCGGGCGATATCGATGCGCTCAGCTTCGGCTGCGTCAAGAATGGCGGGATGAGCGCGGAAGCGATCGTGTTCTTCGACCCCGCGCTGGCGGACGTCGCACGCTATCGCCGCAAGCGCGCGGGCCACCTGCAATCCAAGGGCCGCTTCCTCGCCGCGCAACTGCTCGCGATGGTCGAGGACGGCTTGTGGCTCGACAATGCGCGCGCCGCCAATGCCGCCGCGCAGGCGATTGCCGAACGCGGCGGCGAGCGGCTGATGCATCCGGTCGAGGCGAACGAGGTCTTCATCCGCCTCTCTCCCGACGAGCGCGAGATGCTGCGCGGGATCGGCTACCAGTTCTACGACTGGGGCGCGGACGCGGCGCGCTTCGTCGCGTCGTGGGACAGCGATCCGGGCGAGGCGCGCGCGCTCGGCCAGGCGATTGCCGACCTATGAGCGATAGCAGCGGCGGGATGCTGCGACCCCGCGTGATCCTGCCCTTCCTGATCACGGGCACGATCTGGGGATCGACCTGGCTGGTCATCACCGGCCAGATTGCCGATGTGCCTGCCGCATGGTCGGTCTTCTATCGCTTCGCGCTCGCGACGCCGGCACTGTTTCTGGTCGCCGCGCTGATGAAGCGGCGGCTGCGGCTGACCCGGGGCGAGCATCTGCTGGCGCTGGTGGTCGGCATCTTCCAGTTCAGCGGCAACTTCCTGTTCGTCTATCATGCCGAGTTATACGTCACCTCGGGCATCGTCGCGATGATGTTCGGCCTGCTGATGGTGCCCAACGCGCTGTTCGCGCGGCTTTTCCTGGGCGAGCGGGTGAAGGGCGGGTTCATCGCGGGCAGTGGCATCGCGATCATCGGCGTGTCCTTCCTGCTGATCCACGAATGGCAGGCGAACCCCGATGCGGGGGTAATCGGCGGCAATGTGGTGCTGGGTATCGGCCTCGCGTTGCTCGGCATCCTGTCTGCTTCGGTCGCCAATGTGGTGCAGGCCAACCCGACTGGGCGCGCGGTGCCGATGGTCAGCCTGCTTGCCTGGGCGATGCTGTACGGCACAGTATTTGATCTCGCTTTCGCCTGGGTGACGACAGGTCCGCCGCCGCTGCCGGGCGCGCCGGGATACTGGCTGGGTATAGTCTATCTCGCGCTGATCGGATCGGTGGTCACCTTCCCGCTGCACTACAACCTGGTGCGCGAGATCGGGGCGGGGCGGACCGCGTATAATTCGATCCTGACGATTTCGGTCGCGATGCTGCTGTCGACATTGTTCGAAGACTATCGCTGGACCTGGCTGACCGGCGGCGGGATGGTGCTGGCGGTGATCGGCATGGTGATCGCGCTCACCGCGCGGCGCCAGAAAGCTGTGCAGGTACAGCAGTCGGGCTCTCTGCGACACTGACTCTCGTGGCGGACTAGGGGAGCAGCGCCCTCAGCCCTTCGCGGTAGGTCGGGAATTGCGGCTGCCAGCCGAGCACGCGTTTCGCCTTGAGGTTCGCGACCCGCCGGTTCTCGGCATAGAAACCGCGGGCCATCGGGCTGAGGTTCGCCTCTTCCAGAGTCACCAGCGGTGGCGGCTCCACGCCCAGCAGAGCGCAGGCTTCCTCGACCACCGCGTTCTGGCTCGCGGGCAGATCATCGCCCAGATTATACGCCCCCGGCGGCGCATCGCTCGCCAGCGCGGCGGCCACGCCGCTGGCGATGTCGTCCACATGCACCCGGCTGAAGACCTGCCCCGGCAGGTCGATCCGCTTGGCCTTGCCCTCGGCAATCCGGTCGAAAATGCTGCGCCCCGGGCCGTAAATGCCGGGCAGGCGGAAGACCCGCGCGCCGCGCTCCATCCAACTCGCATCGCAGGCCATGCGGGCATTGCGCCGTCCGTCGCCGGTGGGTGAGCTTTCATCGACCCACGCGCCCTGCCGGTCGCCATAGACCCCGGTGGAGGAGATATAGCCGATCCAGGCGTGGCCCAGCGCAGCGCCATAGCGTTCCAGCACGGGGTCGCTTTCGCTCTCGTGGTCGGGCGGGACCGAGGACAGCACCGCATCCGCGCGCGACAATTCGGCGTGCACGGCGTCTGCATCGTCGAAGGAAAGCTTGCCCTCGCTGCCGGTCGCAACCACTTCCCACCCGAGCGATTGCGCGCGTTGCGCGATCCGCTTGGCGCTGTAGCCAAGCCCGAAGATGAATAATTTTGGCATTGGCGGCCCTGCTGCCACAAATGCCGCGAAAAGAAAAAGCGCGAAGAAACGAGGACCGATGGACCAGCCCAGCAATCCCGCCGCCGCCGACAATGCCCCCGCCGGGGCGCCCGTGCTGCCCGACGCCGCGCCCGAGCCCGACGCGCCCGCCATCATCCGGCGTAAGGACTACACGCCGTTTCCGTGGCGCGTGCCGGAGGTGCGGCTGGCCTTCGATCTGGGTATCGAGAGCACGCGGGTCGAAGCGACGCTGAGTGTCGAGCCCAACCCGCAGGCAGGCGCCGCCTCTTCCATCCGCCTCGATGGGGACGGGCTGGTGCTCGAAAGCGTGGCCGTGGATGGCGAGCCGCGCGACGACTGGCAACGCGATGGCGAGGTGCTGGTCGTGCCATTGTCCTCCGGCCCGCACACGCTCACTATCGTCACCCGGATCGCGCCTGCCGAGAACACCCAGCTGATGGGGCTCTATGCCAGCGGCGGGATGCTGTGCACGCAGTGCGAGGCGGAAGGGTTCCGGCGGATCACCTTCTTCCCCGACCGGCCCGATGTCCTGTCGGTCTACACCGTGCGGATGGAGGCGGACGCGCAGGCCTTTCCCGTGCTGCTGTCCAACGGCAACCCCGTGGAAGAGGGCCAGCTCGAAGGTGGCCGCCACTTCGCCGAGTGGCACGATCCCTGGCCCAAGCCGTCCTACCTCTTCGCGCTGGTCGCGGGCGATCTGGTCGCGCGCCGGGACAGCTTCACCACCATGAGCGGGCGCGAGGTCGAGCTGGGCGTGTGGGTCCGCGAAGCCGATCTCTCGCGCACCGAACACGCGATGGAATCGATCAAGCGGTCGATGAAATGGGACGAGGAGACCTACGGGCGCGAATACGACCTCGACCGGTTCAACATCGTCGCCGTGGGCGATTTCAACATGGGCGCGATGGAGAACAAGGGCCTCAACATCTTCAACACGAAATACGTGCTGGCCGATGAAGAGACTGCGACCGACGCAGATTTCGACGCGGTCGAAGGCGTGATCGGGCACGAATATTTCCACAATTGGTCGGGCAACCGTATCACGTGCCGCGACTGGTTCCAGCTGAGCCTGAAGGAAGGCTTCACCGTGCTGCGCGACCAGACCTTCAGCGAGGATCTGCACGGGGCGGCGGTCAAGCGGATCGGCGATGTCCGGATGCTGCGCAGCGTCCAGTTCCCCGAGGACAGCGGCCCCTTCGCGCACCCGATCCGACCGGATAGCTACAAGGAAATCAGCAACTTCTACACCGCGACCATCTACAACAAGGGTGCCGAGGTGATCCGCATGATGCGGTCCATGGCGGGGCTGGAGGCGTTCCGAAAGGGGAGCGATCTCTATTTCGAGCGCCATGATGGCGAGGCCGCGACCTGCGAGGATTTCGTCAAGGCAATGGAGGATGGCGCGGGGCTCGACCTCACCCAGTTCCGCCGCTGGTACGAACAGGCGGGCACGCCGCAGGTCACGGTCGAGCAGCACCATGAGGGCGATCGCGTCACGCTCACGCTGACGCAGGCCGTCCCGGCGACACCGGGCCAGCCCGACAAGTTGCCCGTGCCGATCCCGCTCAAGATCGCGCTGTTCGACCGCGAGGCGGGCACGCATTCGGGTGAGCAGCTGATCGTGCTGAAGCAGGAAAGCCAGGACTTCGCCTTCGATGGTCATGCGAAGCCGCCGGTTCTCTCGATCAACCGCAACTTCACCGCCCCGGTCGCGATCGAGCGGGACATTGCGCGCGAGGATCTGGTGTTCCTCGCCGGGCACGACGACGACGCCTTCGCGCGGCACGAGGCGATGCAGGAGCTGCTGCTCGGCTATCTGCTGGGCGATGGCGACGCGGCTGCGCGCGAGGCGATCGGCACCGCGGCCGGAGCGATCCTTGCGGACGATGCGCTCGACCACGAAATGCGTGCAGAGCTGCTTGGCCTGCCGACCTTCGCCTATCTCGCCGAACGCTCCGAAATCTTCGATCCGGGCGCGATGGTGGACAAGCGCGAAGGGCTCAAGACCTGGCTGGGCAAGACCTTCGCGAACAAATTTGCCGAACTGCACGACGCGCTCGCCGAACCGTCGCGCGTGGCGGGCATGGCGGGCAAGCAGGCGCGGCGGATGCGCAGCGTCGCGCTCGCCTATCTTGCTGCGGCGGACTCCACGGACGGTGCGAAGCGCGGGCTCACGCAATATCGCGATGCGCCGGGCATGACCGATCGGCAGGGCGCGCTCGCAGTGCTCGCGGGGCTCGACGGGCCCGAGCGGGAAGAGGCGCTGGCCGATTTCTACAGCCGATTCGCGGACAATGCGCTGGTGATCGACAAGTGGTTCACGCTGCAGGCCTCGGCCCTGCGCGAGGATGTGCTGGGGCAGATCGAACAGCTTGCCCGGCATCAGGCCTTCACCATGAGCAATCCCAACCGGGTCCGCGCGCTCTATGCTGCCGCAGCGGGCAATCCGCTGGCGTTCCACGCGGCGGACGGCACCGGCTATCGCATGATCGCCGACCTGATTCTGGAGCTCAATCTCCGGAACCCGCAGCTTGCCGCACGATTCGTGCCCTCGCTGGGCCGCTTCCGCCGGATCGAGCCCAAGCGCGCGGCAATGATGCGCGCCGAGCTGGAGCGGATCTCGCAGGCGGGCAAGCTGTCGCGCGATGTCGCCGAACAGGTCGAGGCGAGCCTTGGCTGACGGCGGCCCCGCACCGATCCGCGCGGCTGCGCTGGAAGGCGTGCCGCACGGCTTTTTCGGCCGGCAGGGCGGCGTCTCGACCGGCGAAGTCGCCGGGCTGCAGGTCGGCTTCGGCGCGGGAGACGATCCGGAATTCGTGGCGGAAAATCGCCGCCGGGTGATCGCCGCCGTGCTTCCCGGTGCGGGGCTGGCGATGCCGTTTCAGGTCCACTCGCCCGACGTGGCGGTCGTCTCCGCGCCGGTCGAGGGCGACGACCGGCCCCGCGTCGATGCGCTGGTCAGCGCTACGCCGGGCCTGCTGGTCGGCGTCGTCACCGCCGATTGCGCGCCGGTGCTTTTGGCGGATCGGCAGGCGGGCGTGGTCGCTGCAGCCCATGCCGGCTGGCGCGGCGCGAAAGAGGGCGTGCTGACCAATACGGTCGCGGAAATGGAACGTCTTGGGGCCGATCGCAGCCGGATCGGCGCCGCTATCGGGCCGACCATCGCGCAGTCCAGCTACGAGGTGGATGCCGGTTTTCGCGATGCCTTTCTGACCGACGATCCCGCCACCGATCGCTTCTTCGCATCCGGCAAACCCGGCCACTTCCAGTTCGACTTGCCCGGCTTTGTCGCCGCGCAGCTGGCCGCCGCAGGTGTCGGCAAGGTCGAGAATCTGGGCCTCGACACCTATGCCGACCCGGCCCGCTTCTACTCGTTCCGCCGCGCGACCCACCGGGGCGAGGCGACCTATGGCAGGCAGGGTGCGTTCATCGGCCTCGGCTAGCTTTGCGCGGCGCGCAACTGGTCGCACGCAAAAGGCCATTGGCAGTTCGGGCCTTACGCGCTAACAGCCCCCGCAGATGGGAAGGGGCCAGCTCCCCCAGCAGGCGTTTTCGCGCCACCGGGGCCGAGCGGATCGCCCGAATTTCCCTGAGAAAAAGCAACTCGCGCAAGGTGGGCGTTTCGTCCATCATGCGCGCGACAAGGCAGGAACGATGGCAGACGCAACCGGTGCCGCAGCTGCGGAACCCAACAATATCGGCGAAACCAGCGAAACCGGTGAAGGTGGCGTTCGTCGCCGCGACTTCATCAACATCGCTGCGGTCAGTGCAGCCGGAGTCGGCGGTGCGGCGGTGCTCTATCCGCTGATCAGCCAGATGGCTCCTTCGGCGGACGTGCTCGCCGAGAGCACGACCGAGGTCGACGTTTCTGCGATCGAACCGGGCCAGGCGATCAAGGCGGTCTTCCGCAAGCAGCCGCTGTTCGTGCGTCGACTGACGCCGAAGGAAATCGCCGAAGCCGATGCTGTGCCGCTTTCCGCGCTCCGCGATCCGGAAACGCTGGCCGACCGGACCAAGGAAGGCCACCTCGACATGCTGGTGACCATGGGCGTCTGCACCCACCTCGGCTGTGTGCCGCTGGGTGCCGCCGAGGGCGAGAACAAGGGCGAATTCGGCGGCTATTTCTGCCCCTGTCACGGTTCGAGCTACGACACCGCCGCGCGTATCCGCAAGGGCCCCGCGCCCACGAACCTGGTGGTTCCGGATTACGTGTTCAGCTCCGACACCACGATCACCGTCGGCTAAGGCAAGAGAAAGACGAGAGCGATGAGTTTTCCCTGGGCCAAGGAATACACCCCGGCAAACGGGTTCACCAAATGGGTTGACGAGAAGCTGCCGCTGCCGCGCTTCGTCTACAATGCGGTGGGCGCGGGCTATCCGGTGCCGCGCAATCTGAACTACATGTGGAATTTCGGCGTCCTCGCCGGGTTCTGTCTGGTGCTGCAGATCGTCACCGGCGTGGTGCTGGCGATGCACTATGCCGCCAACGCACAGGTCGCTTTCGGCACTGTCGAACACATCATGCGCGACGTGAACTGGGGCTGGATGCTGCGTTACATGCACGCCAACGGTGCCAGCTTCTTCTTCCTCGTGCTGTACCTCCACATTTTCCGCGGCTTCTTCTACTCCTCGTACAAGGCTCCGCGCGAAATGATCTGGCTGCTCGGCGTGGTCATCTTCCTGCTCGCCATGGCGACCGCCTTCATGGGCTACGTGCTGCCGTGGGGCCAGATGAGCTTCTGGGGTGCCAAGGTCATCACCGGCCTGTTCAGCGCCATTCCCTTCGTCGGCGAGCCGATTCAGATCTGGCTGCTGGGCGGTTTTGCGCCCGACAATGCCGCGCTCAACCGCTTCTTCAGCCTGCACTTCCTGCTGCCCTTCGTGATCGCGGGCGTCGTGATCCTGCACGTCTGGGCGCTGCACATCCCCGGTTCGTCCAACCCGACCGGCGTCGAAGTGAAGAGCGAAAGCGACACCGTGCCGTTCCACCCGTATTACACGGCGAAGGACGGCTTCGGCCTCGGCGTGTTCCTGATCATCTACTGCGTGGTCGTGTTCTTCCTGCCGAACATGCTCGGCCACCCGGACAACTATATCGAGGCGAACCCGCTCTCGACCCCCGCGCACATCGTGCCCGAATGGTATTTCTATCCGTTCTACGCGATCCTGCGTGCGTTCACCTTCGACTTCATCCTCGAAGCGAAGCTGTGGGGCGTGCTCGCCATGTTCAGCTCGATCCTGCTGTGGTTCTTGCTGCCCTGGCTCGACCGTTCGCCGGTCCGCAGCGGCCACTACCGCCCGCTGTTCCGCACCTTCTTCATCATCCTGCTGGTTGATATGGCGGTGCTGTTCTACTGCGGCGGTGCGCCGGCTGAAGAGCCCTATGTGATGATCAGCCAGATCGCGACGGCGTACTACTTCCTGCACTTCCTCGTGATCCTGCCGATCGTTTCCTCGATCGAGAAACCCAAGCCCCTGCCCTACTCGATTACCGAGGCTGTGCTGGGGTCCGACAAGAAGGCCGTGCTGGGCGAAAACACCCAGCCCGCGACCTGACGGTCGGCCACCGATTGCCTAGTGACGACGGATAAACGTTAAGGACACCCGATGATCCGCATTCTTTCCGCCCTTGCCGGACTCGTCTTTGCAGGCGTCGTCCTGCTCGCCTTCGTCATGGGTGCGACCACCTGGCTGACCGAAGAGCCCATGCACTCGGCCGACCATGAGTTCCATCTCGACGCGCATGGCCCCGAAGGCGGCTATTCGTTCGACGGTCCCGTGGGTAAGTGGGACGTCGCGCAGCTGCAGCGTGGCCTCAAGGTCTACAGCGAAGTCTGCGCGGCCTGCCACAGCCTGAAGTTCGTCGCCTTCCGCGATCTGGAGCAGATCGGTTACAGCGAAGCTCAGGTGAAGGCCTTCGCCGCGACCAAGCAGGTGCCCGGGATCGATCCGAACACCGGCGAAAGCACCATGCGTCCGGGTGAACCGACCGATTACTTCCCCTCGCCGTTCCCCAACGCGGTGGCTGCCGCCGCGGCGAACAACAACGCGATCCCGCCCGATCTTTCGCTGATGACCAAGGCGCGCCACCACGGCAGCAACTACGTCTATTCGCTGCTGACCGGGTACACGGATCCGGCCACCTTCGAGAAGGACGGCAAGCGCCTGATGGAGGAATTCCCCGACTTCCAGACGCCGCCGGGGCTCTACTTCAACCCCTACTTCGCCAACCTCAACCTGGCGATGGCTCCGCCGCTCGGCGTGGACGGTCAGGTGACCTACGACGACGGCACCGAAGCGACGGTGTCGCAGATGTCGGCCGACGTCGCCGCGTTCCTGACCTGGACGGCCGAGCCCAAGCTGGTCGAGCGCAAGCAGACCGGTTTCGCAGTCCTCGTCTTCCTGCTGTTCGCGACGGTTCTGGCCTATTTCGCGAAGCGGCAGGTCTGGTCGAGCGTGAAGCCGAAAAAGGCCTGAGCCGATCCCGGCTGATGCTTCCGTGAGCAATGCTCCCGCAGCGCTCGATCTCGAGCAGCTGCGGGCCAGCATCCGCACGGTTCCCGACTTTCCCAAGCCGGGCATCCAGTTCCGCGATATTACCACCCTGTTGAGCGAGCCTGCCGCGCTGCGCACCAGCGTGTCGCTGCTGGCCGACATGGCGCGCGATCAGGGCGCCACAGTAATCGCCGGGATGGAAGCGCGCGGTTTCATCTTCGGCGCGGCGGTCGCGATCCACGCGGGGCTTGGCTTCGTGCCGATCCGCAAGCCGGGCAAGCTGCCGGTGGAAACGATCGGCGTCGACTACGCGCTGGAATATGGCACCGACCGCCTTGAACTCGACCCGAGCGCGCTGGCACCCGGAGCAAGGGTTGCACTGGTCGACGATCTCATCGCCACCGGGGGCACCGCGCTGGCGGCAGCCGAGCTGGTAACGCTCACCGGAGCGCATGTGGCTGCCGCGCTCTTCGTGGTCGATCTGCCCGATCTGGGCGGTTCGGCCCGGCTGCGCGATGCGGACATTCCCGTCCACTCGCTGGTTTCGTTCGACGGCGACTAGCGTCAACCACGCGTCTCTTCAGGGACTTGTGGAACGGATTGCCTTCGGGCACCGTTGCTAGCGGATCGAAGGGGGTCTGATCTCGCCATGCAAACGGCAGCAGTTGTAATCGCAGCGGTCGGCGCGCTCGGCATCGGCGCGCAATGGATCGCGTGGCGGACCAATTGGCCTGCCATCGTGCTGATGCTGGCCGCCGGTTTTCTGGCGGGCCCCATCCTCGGCCTGTTCGATCCCGAAGAAACCTTCGGCTCCCTATTGGAGCCAATGATAGGAATAGGGGTCGCGCTAATCCTGTTCGAAGGCGGCCTCAGCCTCAGCTTCCGGGAATTGCAGCATTCGGGCAGCGCGGTCTGGCGGCTCGCAACGATCGGCGTAGCGGTCGGCTGGGCGCTAGGCGCGGTCACCGGCTATTACGTCGCCGGGCTGGTGTGGCCGGTGGCGATCCTGTTCGGCGGGATCCTGGTGGTCACCGGCCCGACGGTTGTGCTGCCGCTGCTGCGCCAGTCCAACGTGCAAACCCGGCCCGCCTCGATCCTGAAGTGGGAGGCGATCGTCAACGACCCCACCGGCGCGCTGTGTGCTGTCATCGCCTACGAATATTTCCGCAAGGTCGCCGAGTCGCCCGGCGCGTCGCTGTTCGAGGTCGTGCCACCCTTGATCGTGGCCGCGGTCATCTCGGGCCTGATCGGCTATGCCGCGGCATGGATCATCTCGTACCTCTTCCCGCGTGGCGCGGTGCCCGAATACCTCAAGGTGCCGGTGCTGTTCTCACTCGTGATCGCGGTTTTCGTCGTGTGCAACATGATCGAGCACGAGGCCGGGCTGGTCGCGGTCACCGTGATGGGCGTCGCGCTCGCCAACATGGACGTCTCATCCCTGCGCAGCATCCACCCGTTCAAGGAGAACATCGCGGTTCTGCTGGTCTCGGGCATCTTCATTCTGCTGTCCGCCTCGCTCAGCTACGACGACCTGCAATATCTCAACTGGCGCTTCGGCGCGTTCCTGCTCGCGCTGCTGTTCTTCGTCCGTCCGGCGACCGTGCTGATCAGTCTGCTCGGCAGCCCGCTTCCGTGGAACGAGCGCCTGTTCCTCGCCTGGATCGCCCCGCGCGGGATCGTGCTGGTTGCGATCTCCGGCCTGTTCGCCCTGCGTCTGAGCGAACTCGGCTATGGCGATGGTAATGTCCTGATCGGGCTGAGCTTCGCCGTGGTGGTCGCGACCATCGTGGCGCACGGTTTTACGGTCGATCTGGTTGCCAAGCTGCTCAAGGTGAAGGGCACCGATCGCCCCGGCCTGATCATTGCCGGCAGCACACCGTGGACGATCGCGCTGGCCAAGCAGATGCACGCGCTCAAGACCCCGGTGATGATCGTCGATTCGAGCTGGCAGCGGCTCGCCGCCGCGCGGCGCGAGGGCCTGCCTTATTATCACGGCGAATTCCTCAACGAGGCGACCGAGCACAATCTCGACCTCAACCCCTATCAGGTGCTCGTCGCGGCGACCGATAACGAGGCTTACAACGCGCTCGTCTGCAACGAGTTCGCCCACGAGATCGGGCGCGACAGCGTGTACCAGCTTGGCGAAGCGGTCGAGGATGACCGGCGCGCACTGCCGGGCAGCCTGCGCGGCCGCGCTCTGTTCGAATCGGGTTTCGGAGTGGCCGAGGTCGATCAGCGGCAGAAGGAAGGCTGGGTCTTCCGCAGGACCAAACTGACCGAAGAATTCACGATCGACGACGCGCGCGAGAAGCTGGGCGATAAGGCCAACATGCTGCTGCTGCTGCGCGAAAACGGCACCATGCGCTTCTTTACTCACGCGGCCCGGCCCGAACCGCGCCCCGGG
>Ga0114909_1001150_pt1 | contig 15574 bp, 12 predicted proteins | sample MalvireepMed_906_FD_87290 | JGI IMG/M metagenome (GOLD analysis project Ga0114909, IMG submission 87290) | Marine viral communities from the Global Malaspina Expedition - Malaspina viral metaG DeepMed_906 | ecosystem: Environmental > Aquatic > Marine > Oceanic | place: Mediterranean Sea...
ACTTCGTCGACCAGGAAGCCGGCGTGCTTGCCTTCGATGTTGACCACCAGAATGCACGAGCGCGCGTGCAGCACGCTCGGCTCCCAGCCGAGCCGTTCGGCCAGACCGACCACCGGCACGACATGGCCGCGCAGATTGGTGACACCCTTGATGTAGGCGGGCACGCTGGGCAGCGGCGTGGGGTCTTCCCACTCGCGGATTTCGATCAGCGCGGACATGTCGATGCCGAAGGTCTGCTTGCCGAGCAGGAAGGTCACGATCTTGCGCTCTGCATCGTCGACCGTTTCGGTCGCTTGCACAGACGCAGCGGTCATGGTGTTGAGATCGGCGGTATCGGTCGCGTTCATGCTGCCATTCCTTTCAGGACGAATTTGTTGGGAGAATTTGCCGAGGCCACCAGCGCCTCGATATCGAGAATGAGAGCGATCGAGCCGTCGCCAAGGATGGTCGCGCCACCCAGCCCGCGGATCGGGTAGAGGTTCTGGTCGAGGCTCTTGATCACCACTTCGCGGCGGTCTTCGATGGTATCGACCATCAGGCCGACATTGCCTGCGTCGGTTTCGACGATGATCACGACGCTGTCCTCGTCTTCCCGATCGGCGGGAGGCAGCTGGAACAGCTCGGACAGGCGCTTCACGGGCACGTAGGTGCCGCGCATGTCGATCACTTCCGAACTGTTGGCGACCGGGCGCATCTGCCCGGGCTCGGGCTGGACGGTTTCGACCACGTTGGACAGTGGCAGCACGTAGCGCTGGCCACACAGCCGCACGACCATCCCATCCAGGATCGCCAGCGTCAGCGGCAGGATCATGGTGAAGGTGGTGCCCTTGCCGGGAGCCGAGGTGATCTCGATCCGGCCGCCGAGCGCCTCGACATTGCTGCGCACCACATCCATGCCCACGCCGCGCCCGGAAATGGACGAGATCGTTTCGGCGGTGGAGAAGCCGGGGGCGCAGATCAGGTTGTCGATCTCTTCGTCGCTCAGGGTAGCGTCCGCGGCGACAATGCCCTTCTCGACCGCCTTCGCAAGCACGCGTTCGCGATCAATGCCGCGTCCATCATCGGCAACGCGCAGGAAAATTCGCGCGCCCCTCTGCTCGGCAGACAGCTTCAGATTGCCCTGGGCGGGTTTGCCCTTCGCAACGCGTTCCTCCGAACTCTCGATGCCGTGATCGACCGCATTGCGGATCATGTGGGTCAGCGGCTCGCCGATCTTCTCGATCACGCTCTTGTCGACCTCGGTCGCCTCACCCGATACTTCGAGCGCGACATCCTTGTTGGTGGCCGAGCACAGCTCGCGCAGCATCCGTGGGACGCGGGAGAAGGCCTGGCGAATGGGCTGCGCACGCAGCGCCATGACATTGTCCTGAATCTCACGCGTCAAGCGCGCCAGTTCAGGCAGTTCGACCCGTTGCTGGTCCGCCGACGAGAGACGGTCCGCCAGGATCGAGTTGCGAATGACGAGCTCGCCGACAAGGTTGAGCAGCATGTCGAGCTTAGACACATCGACACGGATATTCTGCGGTGCCTCGAGCGCCTTGGCCTCCGCCGGCGAAGCGGCGGGCACCGCCTTCACCGGCAGCGCAGACGGCTCGCTTTCGGCTGCCGCCACGCTCGGGCTGGGGGCGGCCGAGACGGGCTGATCTTCCGCTTCGGGCTCGGCTCCGGGCCGCTCTGCAGGCTCACTATCGTGCGACGGCATCGTCTCGCCTTCGACGATGTCGACCACTGAATCGGGCGCGACGAAATCGAAAGCTTCCTCGATGTCCGAACGCGTCACGCTCGCCGGCATGGTAATGGACCAGGCGAAATAGGCACCTTCGGGATCGAGCTCGCGCAACGGAGGGAGAGAAGCGGTTTCCACAGCGACAACTTCGCCGCCCATCCGCTCCAGCTCGCGCAGGACCAGTAGGGGTTCGCTGCCATTGGCCATCGCATCCCGCGACGGGGCGAAACGGATCGACCAGCCAGCAGCGGCGGTGCTCTCTTCCGCGTCACCATCGCCAAGGTCCATGAACGGATCAGATTCCCCGTCGAGATCTTCGATGTCCACCACGACCGGCATGAAGCCGAACTCGTCCGCTTCGCCTTCGACGGCAGGGGTGCTCGCTTCGGCCGTTGTCTCTGCGGCAGGCGTATCGCCTGCTCCTTCAACCAGCAGCGCTTCTAGCGTGGCCAGCATCGCGGCATCATCCGGCACCTCGGCATGCCCCTGCGCCGCCTGCACGTGATCGGAGAGCACGTCGAAGGCGAGCAGCATGTTCTTGCAGATGTGGGCGGTCGGCTCGATGCGGCCAGCGCGCACTTCGTCCAGCAGGTTTTCGAAGATGTGCGAGAAGCTCTGCAGCCTTTCGTGCCCGAAGGCACCCGCGCCACCCTTGATCGAGTGGACCGCGCGGAACACGCCAGCGATCACATCAGCCGAGGTATCCCCGTCGGCCATCGTGCTGAGACCTTCTTCGGCGACCGCAAGACCTTCGTTGCACTCTTCGAAGAAGATCGCCTGGATATCGTCGAGATCGTCGCTCATGGGCACACCTTGCGGATCGCCGCCCCCAGTTTGTCAGGATCGAAAGGCTTGGTAATCCAGCCGGTTGCACCCGCGCTGCGCGCCCGCGCCTTCTTGTCGTCGGAAAATTCCGTCGACAGGACCAGGATCGGGGTTCCGCGAAACTCGGGCATGCCGCGGACCGCCTCGATCAGTTCGAAGCCGTCCATCTTGGGCATGTTGATGTCGGTGATCAGCAGGTCAGGATTGAGCTCGCACATGCGCGAAAGGCCGTGCTCGCCATCATCGGCGGTTTCGATGGCGAAACCCTGCTTGGTCAGCGATGCCTTCAGAAGCATCCGCATGCTCGCCGAGTCATCGACGGTCAGAATGCGCTTGGTCACGCGGCAACTCCTTCAGGATCCAGGCCGATCTGGTCGGTCAGTCGGCAACGTTTGACGCGGTCGCGAAAAGCCGCGCTGGGATTGGTAAAAGTTAGCGGGCGGCCCGCGCTGCGCGCCTCGGCCTGCGCGGCCACCAGCAGCTGCAGAACCGCCTGACCGGCGTTCTCCACTTCGCTGGCGTCGATTTCCGCCGGGGCCTGGCCGTCGAGTGCCAGCACCAGCCGGACCCGCAGTTCCTCCGCGGTGGCAGTGGTGCCGTTCGCCGGAAGCGTGACGGACTCCTGCGGCTTGCCCTTGCTGTCGCCCGGGGGCGTATTGTCTTCAGGCGGGTTGGGCGTTGAGTTCACTGTTCGCCTCCTCAAGTGCGGTCTCGAGCTGTTGGAAGGAGGGCGCGAAACCCGAAGGTGTCATGCGCCGCGCAATTTCGATGGCCACCTGCGTGGGCAGCCCCTGGGCGTGTCCGATGATCGCGGTCTTCGCGATGATGAACGGCTTGGAATCGGACTCGATCGTTTCGAGCAGCTTGGCTGCAAGCGGGCCGACGAGGCAGTACGAGAGCAGGACGCCAAGGAAGGTCCCGACCAGCGCGCCACCGATCATTCCGCCCAGAATTTCGGTCGGCTGATCGATAGAACCCATGGTCTTGATCACCCCCAGCACGGCGGCGACGATGCCGATGGCAGGCAGGCCGTCGGCCATCACCTGAAGCGCGTGCTGCGGCTCCAGCTCTTCATGATGATGCCGCTCGATGTCGTTTTCCATCGCTTCGGTCATCTGGTGCGGGTCTTCGAAATTGACCGTCATCATCCGCAGGTAATCGCAGATGAACTCGACCAGGTGATGATCGGCGAGGATCCGCGGATAACGGCTAAACAGCGTACTCTCTTCCGGTGCGTCGAGATGTGGCTCGATGGCAGTCGCCCCGCCCTTGCGAAAGGTGGTCAGCAAGGTGAAGAGCATGGTCAGAAGATCGCGGTAGTCACTTTCTTTCCAGCGCGGGCCTTTGAAGGAGCGGACAATGCCTTTGCCCGCCTTCTTCACCACCGACATGGAGTTGGCGACGAGGAAGGCGCCGATAGCTGCGCCGCCGATAGCCATCATCTCATGCGGCAGCGCATGAGAAATGATGTCCATCTTGCCGCCGGCCAGAATAAAACTGCCGAACACGCAAGCCAGGATCAGAATAAGGCCGATGCCGTTGATCATGGTTTCTCAGTTGCTTTCCTAAAGGACGGGTCTGTGTTGAATTATAGGCTGGTGACGTGCGGTTCGGATGGTGTTGGTGCGGTTTATTCTTCGGCCTTGCCCCCATCACCGCGTGGTCGCCCGATGATGTCCAGGTAATCCAGCAGTTCCTTTTCGCTCATCGCAGCGACGGCTGCGCTGTCGTGAAACCTGGACAGGCGGTAGGCGAGTTCGGGGGCCCAATCGGCCTCCACATCGAACAAGGCGCAAAAGCCGCCGATCGTGGGAAGACAGGTGTAGGCAAGCGCGGTGCCCTCGTCCCAGACCTCCTGGGTGAAGTCCTCGATCGCGGTCAGAACACCATTGCGAAGGCCGCCCTTGATCGTCGCGCGCTCGATCGTCTCGCCGCGGACGAGGCAGGTTTCGGAACAATGCCGCCATGGAGCGGGCACGCTTGGAACGCCGACATAATAGTCCCGGCGGGCGATGGTGGTTTCGAGCTGCGGGCGCAGGACCAGAAACGGCGTCTGCTGCCTCACCGTCATCGCGCGGATGACGTGCAGCAATCGATAGGCGTGGTAGTAGTTTGCGACGCCCGGGATGATCCAGGCGCACGCGCCCGAATTCATCGGAAAGGTAGAGGCACCGCAGGCGCAGTCCAGTATGTCGAGCGCGCCGCCCGACCTTTCAAACTGCGCGAGAATGTCTGAGGTCAGCGGATCGGCGCGTCCGATCACGCACACCCGATCGACGCCGGCCGTGTCGAGCGTCTCCTTGATCGCAAGGCGCATCCCGGCAAGAGGATGAGTTGGCAGATCCATGGAGAAGTCCTCGTAATCGCACGAACGGCACGCGCTTTTTGATTATAGGAGGATTTCAGGAGGCCACGGCGGCAAGCGCCAGTAAAATGGTCCTTCAGGCCGCTGGAATGTCCGCGAACTGTCTAAAATAGAAAAACACCGTCAAAGGAGTTTTTTGATGTCGCTTGCCGCTTACCAGAGTGTTCGCCGGCTCTCCGAAGCGCCCCGCGATACAGAGCATCGCTTGATGGGGCAGATCACCGGAGAGATGATCGTCGCCCGCGATGCGCAAAGGCAAGGGGCCGAACTGGCCGAGCCGCTGCATCGCAATCGCGAGATGTGGAACATCTTCTCCGCCGACTGCACTTCACCCGGCAACGAACTTCCCCGTGAACTGCGCGCTTCGATCATCTCCCTCGCGCTCTGGGTCAATCGCTTCTCGAGCGAGGTCATCGCCGGGCGCGAGAGCATCAATGACCTGATCGAAGTCAACCGCAGCGTCATGGAAGGGCTTGCAGCGCAGCGCCTGGCCAAGGCCTGACAACAACGCATCAAGAAAAGAGGAGCGACAGCGGGGCCTGTCGCTCCTTTTTTGTGCCTGGCGTCCGCTGCAGCCACTCAAGACGAGCAAGTAGTACGCACGCCCCCGCTTACACCGCCGGCAGCGGCGATACAAAAAGGGCCGCCGCTTCTAAAGAAGCGGCGGCCCGTCTGAACCGGATGGAATATCCGATCGTCCTAGAAGCTGTTCCAGTCGTCCGCTCCCGAACGGCCGGCGTTCTTCGTGGCGGATGATCCCTGGCTCTTCGCCGCAGTGTGGGCAGGGGGCTGGGGCGACCGGACGTTCGATGCCGGTGCCGTCACCCTGACGCGGGATGAATCGCCGCCGGTCTGGAACATAGCCGCACGCTCCGACAGGGAACCGACCTCGCTCAGCAGGTTGCGGGCCGCGGCAGAGGTCTCTTCCACCATCGCCGCGTTCTGCTGCGTCGACTGATCCATGCTGGAGATCGCCGAGCTGATCTCGGTGACCGACGAAGACTGCGTCTGGTTGTCGGCGGCCATCGTGCCCAGCAGGCTGTGCACTTCGCTCACCCCTTCGGTAATGTCCGCCAGCGCACCATCGACCCGCTCGACCGCGCCAACGGCAGTGCCGATGTCGGTCTGGGTCACGGTCAGCTGGTCGCGGGCGAGCTTGGCCTCCTCTTCTGCGCGCATGGCGAGCGCGCTGACCAGATCGGCAACCACCGCAAAGCCACGACCCGCCTCACCCGCACGGCCTGCTTCCACGGCAGCGTTCATCGCGAGAACGCGGGTCTGGAAGGCGATCTTGTCGAGGCCTTCGATAACCGCGTCGATGCCCTTGGCACTTTCGCTGACGCGTCCCATCGCCTGGACCGCCTCATCGGCGATCGTACGCCCGCCATTGACCGCCTTGATCGCGGTATCGGCGCGCTCGACCGTCTTCTGGCCCGCATCCGCGGTGGCCTTGAGACGGGCATCGATCTGGGTCAGCGAGGCGGAGGTTTCCTCGAGGCTAGCCGCGTTGCTTTCCGTACGGCGGGCAAGATCTTCCGATGCCTGCGCAATCTCGCGCGAACCGGTACCGATCGCCTCGGCACTGTCGGCGACAGCCGAAATGATCTGGCGCAGGTTCGCTACCGCGTCGTTGAAATTGGTCTTCACCGTTGCATATTCGGGCGCGAAATCTTCGTCGATATTGGCGGTGAGGTCACCCTGCGACAGGCGTCCGAGTTCACGCTCGAGCGCCTCGACCACTGTGACCTGCGAAGCCTTGGTGCGCTCAAAATAAATCGAGACCGACAGCTCCATGTCCATCAGCGCGGCCTTGAGCACCGAAATGATCAGCTCAATGTCGTTGCCAGGAAGGAGCCGCTTGACACCCGAGCCGCCTGCCAGCCCGCGGAACATCTCCTCGAGCAGCACGGCGTAGGCGCCGATATACCAACGCGGTTCGAGTCCGATGATGGCATGGCGTTCGCCGATACGCCGGACGCTCTCGTAATAGCCCTCGTCGAAATTCGCGGTCGCGATATTGTTCCAGTGGCGCGACTGGGCAGCCTTGGCGCCAGTCATGTGCTTCTCGTCCTTGAAGAAGCGTGCCGTTTCCGGCGTCTTGCGAACGACGTCGTAGAAGCGGTCCAAGGCCTTCGGGAGAACCCGATCGATGCGCGACTTGGAGTTGGACAGCAGCGATTGTTGCTTGGCGTCGAACGCGGCGAATTCGAGCCGCGACTGCATTTCTTGCTTGGGCATCTTGGGTAATCTCTCGTTTTTGAGGTGCGGGAGACCATCCTGTCGGCCCGACCGCCCGTGTCCTTTACCTACGGAGCGGAACATCGCCGTACTCGGCATGGTGGTTACCGGGCCGACAGCCTTTAGGAGGCGCCGGCCCGATTTCGTTTGACGGCTGGACCTCCCTAAAAGTCGTTCCAGTCGTCCGCACCGCTGTGCGATGCGCCGTTCGCGGGTAGTGCCGCGACCGGAGATACGTAGGCCTTGGCAGGCTTAGCCGCAGGGGCCGGAAGCGAGCGGGCCTTTGAGGCGGGCGCAGTAACCGTGACCTTGGCCTTGCCGGTCTGGAACAGAGACGCGCGTTCCGACAGCGAGCTGACCTCGCTCAACAGGTTGCGGGCCGCGGCAGAGGTCTCCTCCACCATCGCCGCGTTCTGCTGCGTCGACTGGTCCATGCTGGAAATGGCCGAGCTGATCTCGGTGACCGACGAAGACTGCGTCTGGTTGTCGGCGGCCATCGTGCCCAGCAGGCTGTGCACTTCGCTGACGCCCTCGGTGATCTCTGCCAGCGCGCCGTCGACACGCTCCACCGCGTTCACCGCAGTGCCGATATCGGTCTGCGTGACGGTCAGCTGGTCACGGGCGAGCTTGGCCTCTTCCTCGGCGCGCATGGCCAGCGCACTGACCAGATCGGCGACCACCGCGAAGCCGCGCCCCGCCTCACCGGCACGCCTGCTTCGACTGCGGCGTTCATCGCGAGCACGCGCGTCTGGAAGGCGATCTTGTCGAGCCCTTCGATGACCGCGTCGATGCCCTTGGCGCTTTCGCTGACGCGCCCCATCGCCTGAACCGCTTCGTTGGCGATCGAGCGCCCGCCATTGACCACGCCAATCGCGGAGTCGGCACGTTGCACAGTCTTCTGGCCCGAACTTGCAGTCGCCCGCAGTCGCTCGTCGATCTGGGTCAGCGAGGCGGAGGTTTCTTCCAGGCTGGCGGCGTTGCTTTCGGTACGGCGGGCAAGATCTTCCGATGCCTGCGCGATTTCGCGTGAACCGGTACCGATCGCCTCGGCACTGTCGGCCACGGCAGAGATCATCTCGCGCAGGCGCACGACGGCTTCGTTGAAGTTGATCTTGAGCTCGGCATAAGCGGGCGGGAATTCTGCGCTCACTTCGGCAGTCAGATCGCCTTCGGAAAGCTTGGCCAGGTGCGCGGCAAGTACGCGGACGACCTCGGCCTGCTCGTCGGCCTGCTTCTTCTGCTCTACGGCCGCATCGCGGAATGTGAACATGGCCCGCGTGATACGGCCTACGCAGTCCTGATAATTGACGAACTCGATCGGGGACTCGAGGTCCCCAGCGGCGAGACCTTCCATACGGACTACGGTGGTCACGTAGGGATCAGCGATATTGGTGCGATAGACGACACCCAGCAGCGCCGCGATAATTGTGGCTACCGCTCCGGCAACCATGGTGATGACGTCACCCATGATCACGCCGACGATACCAACCATCGCGGTCAGTGCCGTGAGCGAGCCGAACGCGACAAGAAGCTTCAACCTGATCGGAGCAACTGTTCTAAACCAGTGCATATCTAAACCTCACTCTCACTTTGCGTTGTTCAAAAGGAGCGCCCGCATGATTACGCTTCTGGCTATTATAGCCGAGTGTCTCGGGTGAGATTCTAGCTTACTGATATTATATAGGGATTCGTATATTATCGGATGCTTTTACAAGAACTTATTTAGGTATGTTTGAAGAGAGATCGTTAGACACCGGCGCCGGCACCGACAGCGGCGAACTGCCAGGCCGGTTGCACCATGGAGGCACCCGGCCTGGCAGCGAGCAAGGAACTAGAAGTCGTTCCAGTCGTCCGCACCGCCCGGCGATGCGCCGTTCGCGGGCAGGGCCGCGACCGGAGATACGTAGGCCTTGGCAGGCTTCTCTGCAGCCGCCGGAAGCGAACGCGCCTTGGTGGCGGGCGCAGTGACCTTGACCGTCGTTTTGCCGGTCTGGAACAGAGACGCACGCTCCGAAAGCGAGCTGACCTCGCTCAACAGGTTGCGGGCCGCAGCGGAAGTCTCTTCCACCATCGCCGCGTTCTGCTGCGTCGACTGGTCCATGCTGGAGATGGCCGAGCTGATCTCGGTCACCGACGAAGACTGCGTCTGGTTGTCGGCCGCCATGGTGCCCAGCAGGTTGTGCACTTCGCTGACGCCCTCGGTGATCTCGGCCAGCGCGCCGTCGACGCGCTCCACCGCGTTCACCGCAGTGCCGATATCGGTCTGGGTCACGGTCAGCTGGTCGCGGGCAAGCTTCGCTTCTTCCTCGGCGCGCATGGCCAGCGCGCTGACCAGATCGGCGACGACCGCGAAACCGCGACCCGCCTCGCCAGCACGGCCTGCTTCGACGGCGGCGTTCATGGCGAGAACGCGGGTCTGGAAGGCGATCTTGTCGAGCCCTTCGATGACCGCGTCGATGCCCTTGGCGCTTTCGCTGACGCGTCCCATCGCCTGAACCGCCTCATCGGCGATCGATCGCCCGCCACTGACCGCCTTGATCGCGTTGTCTGCGCGTACGACGGTCTTCTGACCGGCATCTGCGGACACCTTGAGGCGTTGGTCGATCTGGGTCAGCGAGGCGGAGGTTTCTTCCAGGCTGGCCGCGTTGCTTTCGGTACGACGGGCAAGATCTTCCGATGCCTGCGCAATCTCGCGCGAGCCCGTGCCGATCGCCTCGGCACTGTCGGCGACCGCCGAAATCATCTCGCGCAGGCGTGCAATTGCCTGGTTGAAGTTGGCTTTGAGTTCCCGGTACGCAGGCGGGAAGTCGGCCTTCAATTCCGTGGTCAGATCGCCTTCGGAGAGCGCAGTAAGCCCTCCGCTCAGTGCGGTCGTCACCACCCGCTGTTCCTCGGCTTCACGAATGGCGTCTTCCGAGCGTTTGGCTGCGGCCACGCGGAAACTGTCCACGGCCTTGGCGATCTGGCCGACTTCGTCCGTGCGATTGGTGGAAGGCCTCGTCTTCGACTACCAAAATCATCGTCGACAGTTCTCGCGCCTAACAACCTCAAAGCAATTAGATAAGGGGTACGACCAAGCCGTTAATGTTTCCAGAACGCTCGGTAGGACGACTTCCTCTCCACCTCGCGGTTCTCACCCATTATAGACGCCCGGGGCAACTGGCACCCATGACGCCATGGTGCAAAAGTCGCCAGCGCCCCGTGGGCAAGAAGGCCCGCGACGACCTTATGAAATGCTTGGCAAATCTGAAACAGGCGGCCTGGATGGGCACCGTAAGGGCGCGTGCACCTAAGACTGCAGCGCTGCCTTGAGCGGATCGAGCCATTCCTCATAGGGCTTCCACGCGCCCTGCCCCGCCCGCGTGATCGGCTGACGCACCTGCTCGCTGCTGGCGGTGCGGACCGCGCGCTTGGTTTCGTGGAAAGCGAGGCATTGCTCCTCGAAGGGGAGGCCTATGTGGTCGAGCATGCGGCGGGTCTGGCCCTCCAGATCGTCCAGCACATCCTCGTGGTTCACTCGCAGAACCCGGCCTGGCAGTACCTCATCCCAGTGCTGCATCAGGCCGACATAATCGGCGTAGTACCGACCGATCTCTTCCAACCCGTAGGTGAACTCCTGCCCCTCCGCGAACAGCTGCTTGAAGCCGGAGAAGCAGCAATCCATCGGCTCGCGCCGCGCGTCGATGATGGTGGCATTGGGCAGGATCAGATGAATCAGGCCGATATGCCGGAAATTGTTCGGCATCTTGTCGATGAAGAACGGCGCGCCCTGCCGGTGGATGCGCGTATCAGCGATATATTGCTCGCCGAATCTCGCCAGCTGCTCGGCGGTCAGATCGTGCAGGATGCCGGGGTAGCGCGAAGCGCTCGCCTTACGCCCGCGCAACCGGTGCGCGAGCGAGAGGATATTGGGCAGTTCCAGCGTCCCGTCGATCTGGCTGTGGCTGGCGAGGATCTGTTCGAGCAGGGTCGATCCCGCACGCGGAAGTCCGAGGATGAAGATCGGATCGGGCGCGCGGTGCCCGTCGCCCTCGTGTCGCGCGAACAGGTCCGCGGTGCATGCCTCTCGCTGGCGCGCCAGCTCGGCGGTCATGGCATCGGCGCTGTAGCGTGTCTGTGTGCGTTTCAGGTCGTTGCCTTCGCGGTAATGCGCGAAACTTTCGGCATATTCCCCGCGATCCTCATGCCCCTTGCCGAGCGCGAAGGCGATGTGGACCCGGTCCATGAAGGCGAGCTCCGGACGGGCAGCCTGTTCGCGCATCGCCGCCATTTCCGCGTCGGTGAAGCGATAGGTCTTGAGGTTGGCGAGCGCGTAGTAGGCATCGCCGTGATCGGGCTTCACGGCGAAGGCAGCGCGATAGCTTTCGACCGCGTCGGCCTGCCGACCCATCGTCTTGAGCGCGTGGCCCCGGCTGGTCAGCGTCGCGGGATCGTGCGGAAGCTTTTCCAGCACTTGGTCGAACAGTTCGAAGGCGCGATCGTAATCTCCGGTCTGCAGGCTCTCGATCGCGAGATGCGACTGGAACAGCGGGTTGTCGGGATCGCGCGCGTACAGTGCCTCTGCCTCTTCGCGCGAACGCTCGAATTTCTGGCGGCGGCGCAGTGCGTCGATATAGTCGAGCCGCAGCTGGATGTCCTCGGGCGCGAAGGCGACTGCGCTCTCCAGCAGGAATTCGGCGTCATCGAGCACGCCCAGTCGGATGCCGATCTGCGCAAGCAGGCGCATCCCCTCCGTCTCTTGCGGGCGCGCGCGCAGATAATGGCGGCAGATTTCCTCGGCACGGAGCAGACGGCCCTCGTGCAGGTGGTTGGTCACCGCGAGCAATTCTCGCGGGAGCGCCGCGATGCGCTCGCGCTGCGCACTCGCCGCCCGCGCCTCGGCGGTCCGGCCCGCGGCCGCCTGCAATCTTGCCAGTTCGCGCCAGCTGGCCTCCAGCGCGGGATTGAAGCGGACCGCCCGTGAGAAAGCGGCGATCGCGTCCTCCGGCTGATTACGCGCCACTGCCAGCTGGCCCGCCTCCTGCCACGCACGCCCATATTCGGGCATCGCACGGTGGAGCGCCGCAAGATAATCCGCCGCTGCCTCGGCCTTGCCTGCGTAGCGCGCGGCGACCGCGGCGACGTACAGCGCATCGCCATCGCCCGGATCTGCCGCCAGCAGTTCCTCCGCAATGGCGAGCGCACCCGCGTGATCGCCTGCCTGCAACGCCTTGCGCGCCGCCTGTAGCTGTTCGTCGCGTCGGTCCATGCGCGCGGCCTTAAATGAAGAGCGGCGGCGAGCGCAAACCGCCCGCCGCCGCATGATGATCGGAAATCGTTTCGATCAGTAGTTGTAGCCAACCCGCAGGCCGACCGTCAGCGGACGGTTGGTCACGATACGCGGACGATCATAGTAGAAGTCGCCTGCGATCTGTGCCCGTTCGTCGGACAGGTTCTCGCCAAAGATCTCGACATTCCAGCGATCGGCCTCGATCCCTGCGGACAGGCCGAAGGTCGTGTAACCTTCCAGCTGCCAGCGGTTGATCTTGATGATGTCGGTGTACTTCGACGAGGAATGCGTCACCTGCGGCATCACATAGGCATCCAGCGCATTGCTGAGCGCCCACTGATACCGCACCCGCGCATTGCCCTGGAAGTTGGGCGCATAGGCGAGATCGCTGCCCAGCTCGACGTCGTCGGTCGGGGTCAGCACTTCGGTGATCTCGGTATCGAGAATCGAGAACGCGCCCGAGAACGTCAGCCCCGGCACCGCGTAGGGCGCGAAGGTGAACTCCGCCTCGACGCCCCAGATCTCCGCATTCGCCGCATTGTCAGAGAAGAACAGATTGACGATGCTCGGATCGAAGATCGTCGTCTGCAGGTTGCTGATGTCGACGAAGAAGGCACTGCCGTTGAACTTCAGCTGGCGGTCGAACAGCTGGGTCTTCCAACCGAGTTCGTAATTGGCCACCGTATCGGTCTGCAGTTCGAAGGGAACGGTGAAGTTGCCCGGCCCCTGCGCGCCGCCCGGCCGGTTGAGCAGACCGGGGCGGAAGCCTTCCGAATAGGTCGCATACAGCAGAATGTCGTCGGCAGGGGTCAGGGTAACCGTGCCCTTGAAGATCACCCCTTCGGACTTCGCCACGTCGGGCGCGCTCAGCGCGTTGAACACCAAAGCGGCGTTGGCCCGCGCCTTCGCCGTGTTGGCTTCGATCTCCGCCGGATCGGTCACGCCAGCATTGTATGCAGCTTCGATCGCCTGGAAGATATCCTGTTGGCTCTGGCCTTGAATAAAGGTCTGACGGGCGGCGGAATTACACGTTCCGATGAAGGTGTACTCACCGTCGCCATCGTACAGGTCCGACAGGTTGGTGCCGAACGCGTTCTGGTCTTCCGCAGCGCCAGCATTACAGAACGAGCTGTTGGCGGTGCCTTCGAAATCGACCTCGACGTTGTAGTAACGCGCGCCGAAGGTGGCGGTAAGCAGGTCGGGCACGACATCGAAGCTGGCTTCTCCGAAGACACCGATCTGCCGGTCGGTGCGCTTCACGTCGTTGCGGAAGATCGCGGTTGCGGGCAGCGGGCCCGGATCGCTGTTATACGCGCCCGGGAACGGGAAGTTCGGCGCAAAGCCGCCGAAGGGTGCCGCCTCGATATTGCCCGGATAGTTGTAGTCGTTGCGTTCCTTCAGGATCAGGTCCGAATAGAACCCGCCCGCGGTCACGCGGAAGCGGTTTTCTTCCGGAGTGCTGACCCGCAGTTCCTGCGTGAACACGGTGGTTTCGGTATCCGAGGTCACGAACGCATTCGGAGCCTGGCACGTGCCGCTGGGATCGTTGCCGGTACCCGGATAGCTGACCGAACCGTCGCAGATGTAGTACGGCAGGTACTGACCGGCGAACATGTAATCGGTGTAGTCGATCTTCTGGTCGACTTCGCGATCGGTATAGGCACCGTTGTAGATCACATCCAGCATGCCCAGCCGGCCTTCGAGACTCCACGCAGTGTTGGAGAAACTGTCTTCCAGCCGGTCGTCCTCGTACCGCTGGATCTGCAGCTCATCGAGATCGAGCTCCGGATCGGCGAAGAACACGCCGTCGGTCTCGAGCGACTGACGCGTGTGCGACACGGTCAGCTTCCAGTCGGGCGAAAACTCGTACAGCGCGGAGGCACGGAAGCCCGAATACTGAGCATCGTTGAAGTTCTCTTCGACCAGCCCAGCATTATTGGCTTCGAGGAAGGTCACGCCCGAAAGGTCGTCGCCCGCCTGAATACCCTGGCGGCGCGTCGCGACCGGCACGCCGTTGCGACGCACGGTGCCCGCCTCACGGAAGCGCGCGCTTTCGCTGAGGTCGCGGGTGCCAGCGACATTGTCGATATAGCCACCCTGGTCATCCAGATAGACCACCGCGCGCAGCGCGAGGTTGTTGGTCACCGGCACGTTGATCATGCCTTCGGCCTTGTAGCTCTCCTCGCCGCCCTTGGTGAAGGAGGTGCTGGCCTTGAAACTGGCGTCGAACCCGGCGAGGCTCGGCTTGTTGGTGATCAGACGGACGACGCCGGCCTGCGAGCTGGCACCGAACAGCGTGCCCTGCGGGCCCTTGAGCACTTCGATCCGCTCGAGGTCGGCAGCATAGACGTCGAGATTGCGGCCCGGCTGCGCCAGCGGCTGCTCGTCGAGATACATCGACACGTTGGGGGCAAGGCCCGCAACGCCTGCGGTGGTCAGGTTCGGCGTGGTCGAGGCGAGGCCGCGAATATAGATCGTGCTCTGCCCCGGGCCGGATCCACCTGCGGTGATCGAGGGCAGCTGCTCCAGATAGTCGTCGAAGGTGCTGATGTTCAGCTGGTCGAGCTCTTCGGCACCGATCGCGTCGACCGCCACCGGCACGTCCTGCAGATCTTCGCTGCGCCGCTGCGCGGTCACCACGATGGTTTTCACCCCGCCTTGCGCAGGCTTGCGGCGGGCACCAGGCTGGGCGGCTTGGCCGGTCTGGTTCTGCTGCGCGGCGGCAGCGGTGGATGTTTCGGCAGGCGCAGCATCCTGTGCAGACGCGCCCGTGGCGAGCACGAACGAAAGCGCGCCCGACGAAATGCCGGTTAGAAGTCGGTTCATTGATAAGCCCCGTTAAATTTTAAGCCACACTAGAGGCGCGAGCATGCCCGACGACTTCGAAGGGCAGCGTGCTCACGAGCGAAATGGATTTCGCGGCGGTGGAGGGCCAAGGGTAACGGGCCGGTCCACGCGCGGCCACCGCAGCAGGCCGGAAAACCAGGCCACAAGCAATTCGTGTTGCACAATTGCAACATTTTAAGCTGACTAGTCAGCGCCAAGTTGTTGTCCGGATCGGCCGATGCTGAGTTCGCTCAGAGGCCCTCACCCTTCCTTCAAGCGCAGTTGGCAATCGCTCAACTCGTAAACGCGATCCGCTGCGCTCAAC
>Ga0114909_1001165_pt1 | contig 15406 bp, 11 predicted proteins | sample MalvireepMed_906_FD_87290 | JGI IMG/M metagenome (GOLD analysis project Ga0114909, IMG submission 87290) | Marine viral communities from the Global Malaspina Expedition - Malaspina viral metaG DeepMed_906 | ecosystem: Environmental > Aquatic > Marine > Oceanic | place: Mediterranean Sea...
ACCAACCAGACTGCCGATCTAGACGTATTGCTTGGTCTCTACCGTGAGGTTGCAAGCGAGCTCCTTTTCCCGGCACACATCGTCGACGAGCAGCGCGACACCGTGATGCGCGAGATGGCGGACAAGCGGCTTGGCAATGATATCCATGCTGGTTTGATTGCGGCGATCGCTCCCGGATCGCCGACCGACTTGATCGATGCCCAGAACTCCGACGACGTGCCGACTGCCAGCCCAGACGCCGTTCGCGCGCTTTATCAGCGCCTCTATCGGCCGGAAAACACCACCATCGTGATCGTTGGCGTCGTCGATCCTGACGAGATTGCGACACTGATCGACGCGCAGTTTGGCGATTGGCAGGGCGAAGGGCCCGCGCCGGAGCACGCCCCCGTCCCGACATTCGATAGCGGGCGCATCGCACCGGTCAGTCACTCGGCATTGCGCTACGCGCGCGAGGGCGCGACATTCTCGCTCACGATGCCATACGAGCCGCTCACATCGCGAGCGAGCCAGGCCGAAGCCGATCTGCTCGACCTGCTGATGATGCGCGTGATCAACAACCGCCTCGCGACAGGCCGCGAACCCTACCCGGCTGGCAGCTACGGGTTCTTCATAGAGAACGGCGCGAACAATTTCCGCTTCCTGGTCATGTGGGACGACTTTGTCCCGGGTCGCTGGCGCGAGGCCGCCGCCAACCTCGTGCAAACCGCATGCGACATCGGGCAGACCGGCTTCACCGAGGCCGAATGGGCTGCGGCGAAGCAGAGCCTGATCGCGGAACTCGAAGAGCGTGCGGGCCGCGCGAACGAAGCCGCGAACTTCGACTTGGCGTTGCAGCTGGCCAATGCCGCGACGCTGGATCGCGATCTGCTTCCGCCCGGCGAGATGCTGGCGGTTGCAAGGTCTCTGCTGCCAGGCCTGGATGCTTCCGAAGGGCGCAAGTGGTGGCTGGACCAAAGGGCGCAAGGCAGCCGGCACTTGCGTGTGACCTCAGCCGACCTCGCCTCGCAGACGAATGCAAACGCAGCCATTCGTAAGGCCATCAATGATGCCGTGCCCGAGGAAGCGTGTCATATCCCGCACTAGGCATAGGCATCTTGGCCGCGCCGCCGTTCCCACAGATGTGGCTCTGGCGTAACCCGGCTTGCCGCAAGCGCCCTCGCTGGCTAGCGATGCGCGCGATATGAAGCGCACGCTCCTGCCCCTCAACGCCCTGCGCGTATACGATGCCGCCGCGCGGCACCTCTCCTTCACCAAGGCGGCGGACGAGCTGGCGGTGACGCCCGCCGCGGTCGGCCAGCAGATCCGCGCGCTGGAGGATCACCTCGGCACCGTGCTGTTTCGCCGCACGAGCAAGGGGCTGGAGCTGACCGAGGAGGGCGAGGCCGGGCTCGATAATCTGCGCGAGGGCTTCCTGCGGTTCGAGGAGAGCGTCTCCGCGATGCAGGCGGGGCAGGCGGTCGATCGCTACGCCATCGGCGCGCCGCGTGGCATCCTCGAAAGCTGGCTCGCTCCGCGCCTCGCCGCGTTCCAGGCAGAGCGGCCCGGCGTGCGCTTCCAGCTGCGCGAGCGCGAGCGGGCGGATTTCTCCGAAGCCAATCTCGACCTCGCGATCTGGCTGGCCGAGGGGCCGGAGGAGTTTCCCGGCGAGCAGATTTCCAAGCCGCTGTGGGTCACCGTCGGCCCGGTCGACAGCCCGAATGCCAAGGGGCGCAGCGTCGGCTGGCCCGGCGATGGCCGCGACACCGACGCGGAGCCGTGCATCGCGGTTGGCAGTGCGGGCCAGGCGCTTGCCAGCGTGATCGCGGGGATGGGCTCCGCCCGGCTGCCCTTCGCATTGGCGAGCGAGGCGATCGATGCGGGGCGGGTGCGCGTGGAGGAAGGGCCGGTCGAAGGCCGCCGGTCCTACTGGCTGGTCGCGCCGCCGCCGCAATGGCGGCAGAAGAAGGTCCGCGCTCTGGTCGAGTACCTGAAGGCGTCGATCTGATCAGCGCAAGCTGCGCATGATCGCGGTGCGCGCCTGCGGGTTCCACACGAAGCGGGCGAGATGCGCCTCGATCTCGGTGGCGTTGGAGCGCGCATAGCCGCGACTCTCGACCGCGCGGGTCAGTTCGTCGAGCATGCCTTCCACATCGGCGGAGGATTCTTCGATAGGCCGGGTGCTGGCGAGCCGTTCGGCCGTGGCACGATCCTCCAGCGCCAGAACAGCGAGCATGACGTAGAGCTGGCTGAGCGGATCGAGCGTCCGGTTGCCCTGCGACATCGCGCCGATCCGGGCGCGCCAGTCGCCGGCGGCCTGCGCGAACTCGGATCCGCAGGGCGCGGCCTCGGTAGCGATCATCCCTGCGAGCACGGGGTAATAGCCACCGCGCTCGATCATGTTAAGAAAATAGCTTTCGGCAGCGGCGCACTCCCCATCGGCGAGCACGATCCGCGCGGCGAGCGCATTGGCGTAGCTGTTGAAGGGATCGGCCTCCAGCGCGCGGGTGGTCAGATCCCAAGCCTCGCCCTCGCGGCGGATCGGCAGGCCCTGCCGCAGGTCCGCCTGATAGAGGAGGAGGGCTTTGCGCGCGAGCCAGAAGGGCGCGTAATCGCTGCGCGGATAGCGCGCGAGACAGCGGTCGAGCAGGGCGGGCAAGATATGTGTCGAGGTGACGGTCGGCCGCGCGGCGCTCTCTGATCGCAGGAAGCACAGATAGTCGCTCCTCGCTCTGTCATGCGCCTTGAGTTCAAGCTGCGCGACCAGTCCGTCCGGGGTCAGCAACTGGGCCAGCTCCCCGCCAAGCACTGCGTCGAGCGTCTCGCTGTTGGCGGGCAGGGCAAGGGTGGAAACATAGGCGCGTGCCCCCTCGCGATCGAACAGTTCGAGCCGCAGGCGATCCGGCGCGTCGAGGGCGGGCGCGCTGTGCAGCGTCAGCCGGTAATCGGCTGCGGTACCTGCGCGCGCGAGGGTGGCGATAAACGAACCGGCGACCTGGCTTTCCATGTCGAAGCGGACATGCTCGGCCAGTTGCGGGTCGCCGAGCTTGCCAAGCGCGGGCGGGGCGATGTCCACCTCGACCGCGATCCGCGGCGCTGCTGCGCCCGCCGAGCCTGTGCCGCCCCAGCTCCCGGAGAAGAGGTTGAACAGGCCGAAGGCGAGGATCACCAGCGCGGCGAGTGCGCCTGCCGCGCGCAGCAGCAGATCACGCGATCCGCGTGCCGGGCGTGCGGCATCGGAGGGCACGGTGCGCGCAGCGTCGGCATCGTCCTGCGGCTCGGCATGGGTATTGCCCAGTCTTTCCGGATAGGCCTTCCCTGGCGGAGCGAGGTGAAGCCGGTAGTCACCCTTGTCGAGATGAACCGCGAGCCCGTGGCCGGGCGCGATGCGGCTGTAGTAGTCGGCCAGGTTTCTGCGCAGGCGCGATATTTGCACGCGGGGGTAGCTGTCGCTGGTCAGGTCGTAGCTGTCCTCGCGCCCTAACCCGTCGACCGCGATGGCATACTGGCTGAGCGGACCGTCCCCTGCCAGGGTCTGTTCGCACAGGTAGCTGAGGAGGCGCGATTGCACCGGTGCCTTGACGAACGCCGGATCGGCAAGAACCCGCGCGACTTCGGCGGAAAGTTCATCCGCGAAATCATATGCTGGAACGGGCTCTGCGGTCACCTCGCAGCCTGCCTTTCCGGCCAGCCGACATCCTGTAACAGTTAAAATTCGCGTTAGTATTTGGCTCGCCTGTCACGAGCATATCACATTATTGGTTACGAAAATCCTGCTTTATCCACCGTGTAACGTGACGTTCGCCGTGAAACACTGCCCTGTAATGCTTGAATAGGTCACAACGCAGAGCATGGCATGCGGTCCCGAACCCTTCCCCAAGGCCAACCCGGCGAGCCACCATCACCCCGTGGCTCCGGGACGCATGTCATCGCCGCTCCGTCCCCTGCGATATAAAGCGGGGCGGAGCATGGCTGCCCTGCAGTGCGTCCGGCCCCTTTTCGGCGTTCTGCAGGGCAGCCCCTGCGCGCTGCAGCAATGGTCTGGGGCACAGAATCTGGGCGCCGAAAGCGCGAGAGATAAATACCCGTCCGTCCGGTTACCCGATCCTAACCATGGTCCGCTAGCAAAGCGGCGGGGGGGGCTTTGCGTCCGTCCGCCGTGCCAACCGAGACACCATGGGTTTCAGGAATGTCGAACTTGACGAACATCGCCGACTATCAGCGCGGCCAGGCGGCTGGCGCAGACCATGGAGAGGTCGCCGAGGGGGCCGATCGCCGCAAGAACGAGCGGCAGATTGCGACCTTCAAACTCGCCTGCCTGATGGTTCGGGGAGAGGCGCACCCTGCGATCCTGCGCAATGTCAGCGATGGCGGCGCGATGCTGGAGGCGCTGGTCGCGGTGAATCCCGGCGACGCGGTCGTCTACTGGTGGGACGGGATCGCGCAGGTCGAGGCGCGGGTCGCCTGGGTCAAGGGCAACCGGCTGGGCCTGGCCAATATTTCCGGCCCGCCGCAGCCGCTTGCGGTGCCCCGTCAGCGCGCCACGCGCATCCCGGTGCGGGTGCCGGTGCGGGTGTGGGCCGCCTGCCGCGGCCATTGGGGCGAACTGACCGATATTTCGTTGACGGGCCTCGCGGCGAAGGGGCTTCAGGGAATTGCGCCGGGCACCTTGTGCACCATCGAATTGGGCGGGCAGGCGCTGCACAACGCCACGCTGGTGCGGATCGATGGAGAGGTTGCGGGTATCCGCTTCGAACGCCCGCTGCCCCCTGCCAAGCTGATGCAGCTGGTCGAAGGCGAGGGGCCGAGCGCGCGCGTGATGACCCGGCCGACCCCGGCCGACCCGGGCGCACCTGCCCCGCAGCGCGAGCCGGAGATGGACGACGAGGGGCCGCAGCCTCCGTCCGGCCCTAAAGTACCGCTGCGCCGGTTCCTCTAGAACACCGCCAGCAAGAGGCTGGCTGCCGCAAACCCCAAACCACGCGGGCCGATGGCCCTGGGTGGCAGTTTGCGTGGCGGCTCGTGTGGATGCGCCCGCCGCCAGCCCGTCTGCACGCGGTATCGTGGCATCAGCGATGCAGCGAGGAAGAAAAGACCGGGCCGTAGCGAATTGGACTTGCACTAATGCTACGCACTCGCAATAGCGCCTCCCAGCTTCAGGGAGGTTTTTTTGTCCGATTCCAATTTTTTCCGTGGTTCACGCCCGTCCACCCGCCGCTCCGCCGCTCGCTCCTCGGCCAGCGGACAGGGCACCGCGCTGCTCGCCGGCGCGTTCGGCGCGGCGTTCATCGCGGTTCCGGCCCACGCCGACGAACAGCGCAATCCCGATATCGTGGTCACCGGCCAGCGCCCCGACGTGAACGTGAATGCGGAGCCCGAAGCGCCCTACAAGGCGGAATCGAGCGACGGTAAGTTCACCGATTCGGTGCTCGACACGCCCAAGTCGCAGACGGTCATCACCAAGGAAGTGATCGAGGATATTGGCGCGACCAGCTTCCGCGAGATCGTCCGCAGCACGCCGGGCGTGACGCTGGGTACGGGGGAGGGCGGCAATGCCTTCGGCGACCGTATCTTCATCCGCGGGTTCGAGGCTCGCAACGACGTCTATATCGATGGCCTGCGCGATCCGGGCGTGACCAGCCGCGAGATCTTCGCGGTTGAGCAGATCGAGGTGATCAAGGGCCCCAGCGCGGTGTTCGGCGGGCGCGGGACCACCGGCGGGCTGGTCAGCCTGCAGTCCAAGCGCGCGCAGTTCGGCAACGACTTCGTCGTCGCCGAGGGCGGCGTGGGGACCGAGAATTATTATCGCGGCACGATCGATGCGAACTACGAACTGAGCGATGCGGCTGCGATCCGCGTCAACGGCCTGTATCACGATGCCGATACGCCGGGCCGCGACTATGTCGGTGCGCGCCGCTACGGCGGGGCGATCGCGGGCACCCTCGCGATCACCGACACGCTCAGCATCAATGCCGACTACTATCTCTACCGGCTCGACGGGGTGCCCGATTACGGCCACCCGTTCGATTCGACCACGCAGCAGCCCTATCTGGTCGATCGCGACAATTTCTACGGCGTGGTGGGCCGCGACTTCATCTCCAACGGCGCGGACATCGGAACGGTCGAGATCGAATGGAGCCCGATTGCTGACCTCTCGTTCCACTCGATCACCCGCTATGGCGAGACCTGGAACCGCTATGCGGTGAGCGAGCCCAAGCTGTGCACCGTGCAACGCGATGCAAACGGCGACTGCCCGCGCAGCGGCGGCGTGCCGGTGCCAGAGAGCGAATTTACCGTCAGCCCCGCGATGAAGAGCAGCTGGCGCAACAATTCCTACTGGGCGAACAGCACTTACGCGACTGCGACCGCGCGCACCGGCGGGATCACGCACGAAATCGTCCTCGGCGGTGATTTCAGCGACGAGCGGATCGACGCCTACCGGCTCGACGTGCCGTCTGCGGTCGAGGATGCCCAGGGCAATGTCATCGCGGTGCCCGGCGGGTTCGTCTACGACCTGTTCGATCCGGACCCCGTGCTGGGCTACGACATCCCGATCGGGCCCGATACCCAGACCGGGCCGACCGTTACCAAAGCGCGCAATTTCGGGGCCTATCTGGTCGACACGATCAAGTTTACCGACGCGTTCCGCGTGGTCCTGGGCGGGCGGCTCGATACCTTCGATGTCGATTATTACAGCCCCCCGTCGGACGGGTTCTTCGGCCCGCAGCCTGCGCAATCGCTCAGCTACAGCGCGGATTTCTTCAACTGGCAGGCGTCGGCGGTGTACAAGCCCTCCGCCTCCTCGACCCTCTACGTCTCCTACGCGACCAGTTCGAACCCCAGCGGCGAGCAGCTCGACGGGGCGGGGGCGAGCTATGACGGGATCAGCACCGACACGATCGATTTCCAGCCCGAACAGAACACCTCGTGGGAAGTGGGCGCCAAGGCCGAGCTGTTCGGCGGCAACCTGCTGCTGACCGCGGCGGCGTTCCGGATCGAGAAGGAGAACGCGCGCGAAAGCGGCGGGCGCGGGCAGCCCTATACCAATGTGGGCACGCTGCGCTCGCAGGGCGTGGAGCTGACCTTCGCCGGCTCAATCGCCGACACGCTCCAGCTGTTCGGCGGCTATACCTACACCGATGCGACGATCACCGAATCGGCCAACCCGGACAATGTCGGCCGCCGCTTCGCCAACATCCCGCAGCACACCGCGCAGCTGCTCGCCACCGTGATGGTCACCAGCCGGTTCGAGGTCGGCGGCCAGGTGTATTACCAGGACGAGATGTACGGCGGCAGCCAGCTCGCAGGCACGGCGATGGTGCCGGGATACGCCCGGTTCGACGCGGTCGCGCGCTATCGCATCAGCGACAATCTGGAGGCGCGGGTCAACGTGCTCAACCTGACGGACAAGCGCTATTACGATGCGATCTATCGCTCCGGCTCGCCGTTCAGCTATATCGCGCCGGGCCGGTCGGCCTTCGTCACGCTGACCGCCAACTTCTGATCGGCGCAAGCGAGGCTGCGATGATGATGCTGCACATCCCCGATGTGCTCACGAGCGAGGAGGCGGCGGACCTGCGTGCCCGCCTCCTCGCCGCACCGTGGGTCGATGGCAACGCGACCAGCGGGGCGGGCGCAGCCCAGGCCAAGCGCAACCGGCAATTGCCCGAGGATGGGGAGGCCGCCCGCGCCGCCCAGCAGGTGGTCAGCAGCGCGCTGATGGAGAGCGCAACCTTCCTTTCCGCCGCCCTGCCGCACACGATCTTCCCCCCGCTGTTCAACCGCTACGGCGTTGGCGAGACCTTCGGCCTGCACGTCGACAATGCCGTGCGCTACCACGCGGCCACCGGCGCGCGCATCCGCACGGACCTGTCCGCGACCCTCTTCCTCACCCCGCCGGAGGAGTATGACGGGGGCGAACTGATCGTGGAGGACAACAGCGGCACGCAGAGCCACAAGTACCCCGCCGGTTCGCTGCTGCTCTACCCCTCCACCACGCTGCACCGCGTGGCCGAGGTGACGCGGGGCGAGCGGGTGAGCTGCTTCATGTGGCTGCAATCGCTGGTGGCGGACAATGCCGCGCGCGAGATGCTGTTCGACCTCGACACCAGCGTCCAGGCATTGAGCGCGGATCGCGGCGCGACCGACCACCAGGTGCTCAAGCTCACCCAGCTTTACCACAACCTCGTGCGCCGCTGGGCGCAGAGCTGAGGCTGGCCCGAACGCACCGAGCGGGTGCAGGGACGGGATCGCGCTAGCTTTCGTCCCCTTTCCTGGCCTCGCCCCGCTCGCGGATCAGCGCCAGCTTCCGGTCGATCGAGGCGAATACGGCCTGCTCGTTCGCCTCGCGCTTGCGGCGCTGTTCCTCCAGCACTTGCCTGCGGATGCTCTCGTACACCGGATGGCCCGATCGCATGGTGTGGCCGGGATTGTGGACGCCGTAGCGCTGCGGCAGGCGATGCTGGAGGAGGAAGCGCAGCAGCGCGTTATCCGGCTTGTGCGTCTGAGTTGCCCTACCGCTTTGCTGCTTGAGGGCGGGTGCCTGACACACTTGACACAGTGTCATGGAGCGAAAAGTCCGAGCGCCTGCGAGCGATCTTGTGCGCGCGCGATTGGCCTCAAGTAGCGAAGCGGTAGGCCACACAAAAAACGCGCACAATCCTCCAGCCGCTGCACCCCGCGCTCCAGCGCTGCATCCCACGCCGCGGCAAACCCCTCCGCCCCCGGCTTCGCGCGCAATTTGTACCGCGCCTCCATGCTTTTGCCGCGTCGCCTCATGTAGCGGAGCGGTAGGCAGAAAGATGACTCGCGCGCCGCCTGCGTGACGATGCCGGTGGCCGCGAGCGTCGCGACAAACCGCCGCTGCCGCTCGGGCGTGATCGAGTTGGAGCGCGGGTGCGGGTGGATATAGGGCGCAAAGCAGAGCAGCGGATCGTCCGCCTCGGGCGCAGGGCCGGTGTACGCCACGGCGGAGGTGACCTGGCGACCCGTCCGCCGGTGGCAAACCGCCTGCCCGGAAGCGGAGCCTTGATCGCGTAGAGCCGGGGAGGGCGTGTTCGGGCGACAGTCCTCGGAAGAGCTGTCAAAGGTCTCATCGCGTGAACGAGCCTCGTCGACCTCAAACGGAATCGCATGCGGAACGCAGTTGTCGCTAGTCTGGTACGGGGTCATCTTGCGAGTCATTGCGAGCGGAGGCGAGGTCCTGCGGCGATCCGGAGAGACCAGGTTGGTCGACTCGATCCAGACTGTCACATCCGAGTAGGACAGCAACTTCTACCAGCCCGAACTTCAACTTTCCGATCAGGTCTCCGGGCTCGAGAAGCGCGCAACCGTTTGTAGAAGCCGCGGATAAGAAGCCCCTGCCCATAGAGGCGGCGATTTGTATCCTGTTGGCTTTGCGCGAGCTGCGTCGCGTAGCACCTCTGTCGCACTTGTTAAGGAGGCGCTCTTCGAAAGTGCCTCCGCTGAGCTCTCAAGGTGTCCTTGAAGCAGAGAAAGATATTCGTCTGGCGAAACGGGATCGCCATTATTTATGCCTCGCGATGGCCTCATCAGGTAGCGCCAGGTTGTTGGATTTCTCGGCTTCGGAAATGCTCCAGGCTCAAGGCCTTGCAGGAGGCCGATTGCTAGAGGAAGGTAATACGCTAGATTGATGGGATGCCCTTCCGTCAAGGCCGCACCAGTCTCCAGCATATCGATTATAGAAAACGATTCGCGGGCTCCAAGTCCATAGTGGTTCATCATCTCCGATATGAACAGGGGTAGGAATGTCTCCATATAGAATCGTGATCTATTCGTGTCATCTAGACTCATCGGAGGAACGTAAAAATGATCACCGCGCAGGCTTGTTCTTCGTATTAGTACCTTTAGTAGCTTTTCGAGCCGCGCCTCTCGCATTCTGTATGACCTATCTATGAATCGCTTTAGATAGGAATGCCCGTCAAAATTAGAGCCATATAGACCTGAAATAGAATGCCCTAGCTGTTCAGAGTTCATTCCTAATACAAAAATTACCCCCGGAACATCAAAAAGGTGCTTTATTTGTTCTAGAAGGCTGATGGCGTAATCAGGTCTGCAACGATCGAGTTCATCTACTATTATGACTATAGGGGGTTTAAGCTGGCTATTTTCTAGGGAGCTAATGATCGACCTTAGGCTTTTTTTGACCTCGTCAATCGCGCTTCGCCCCTTCTTGAATTGCGCTATCCGATCGAGCATGATTTTTCTCGCGGTATTCTCAAATCTCGTGGATGCTGCGTCGTCGGCTATCCCTTCGCCTATCTTTTCCGTCGCGTCTTCTATTGCTTCATCAATGTTCACATTCAGGGCGTCGAGTGCAGCGACCGCACTGTCTGTGATCAATAGTCCGGCTCCCCTTCTCAAAAGGCCCCTGCTCACAATCTTGGTCACGGTCCCGGTTTTTGTTAAAAAGGTCTCAACTTTTTCTTTATCGTGAAATTGCCCCAGGGCATCCTTTAGCGTGGCTGCGAGAGCGGTAAGGGGTTCGTCGGTAAAGTCATCGGCCCAGGCGTCGCAGTATGCTACCGGGTGTGCGTTACTTAAATAGCGTGCAAAACGCTTGAGGAAGTATGTCTTGCCTTGGCCGTACCGTCCTTCCACTGAGATTGTGAAGGATTGTTTGTCCTCCCTAATTGGAGTTCTTGCGGCGATGCTTTGGATGTAAGCATGCAATTGCTCTGCTTCGACCGCTCTGTCAAAAAGATCGCCATCCCAAATTCCATCGGATTTGCCTCTTCGCACTCCTCCCTCCTTTATCTGTATTTTGGTTTGGCGCGCGGAGCTGGGAAAATGAACGCTTCTCTTGCTTCTCTTGGGAGCATAGATGGGCGCCTCTGGGAAGCGCAACGGTCGGTTTGTTGCTTGGGTGTATGACTTGACCGCGCCCTCAAATCCTACTAAGCGCCCCCTCAACCGAGGCAGGGCCTAGCTCTCGCCAAGGCTTATAGAGCTGAGCATTGCCGGTTATGTCCCGGGGCTGTCGCATGCGCGATGGCCTTTTCGTTTTTCCCGTATCGGGTTGGGCAGGGCAGCCGTCAAAGTAATCCGGGTGGTCCCTTGCGGGCGTGTTCGGGTGGAGCGTTTCAGGCTCGTGCGACAAGGTGAGTGCGCCATGCGGCGCGCGCGTCCTTTAGTTCGATGGACCCTGGCTTCCCATTCATTTGGGCCCGGGGTGACGATCGAAAGCGGCACGGCCCCGACACACTTCATTCGATCGCAAGCGCGAAGCCATCCCTGGCCGACGCAGTTCCGCCTGTGCTGAGCCTGTCGAAGCACCGTCCTTCTTCTTTGCAGGAAGAGAAGTACGATCCTTCGACAAGCTCAGGATGAGCGGGGTTGGGAAGGCCCTTTCGAGCAAACAGGCAGAAGAGAGAATTTAATGCCCACCATCAACCAGCTGGTCCGCAAGGGCCGCACTCCGCAGAAGACCAAGAGCAAGGTCCCTGCGATGGAGCAGAACCCGCAGAAGCGCGGCGTCTGCACCCGCGTCTATACGACGACCCCGAAGAAGCCGAACTCGGCTCTGCGCAAGGTGGCCAAGGTTCGCCTGACCAACCAGCGCGAAGTCATCAGCTACATCCCGGGCGAAGGCCACAACCTGCAGGAGCACAGCGTCGTGCTGATCCGCGGCGGCCGTGTGCGCGACCTTCCCGGCGTGCGCTACCACGTGCTGCGCGGCGTGCTCGACACGCAGGGCGTCAAGGACCGCAAGCAGAGCCGTTCGAAGTACGGCGCCAAGCGGCCCAAGTAAGCCATTCCCCGTCACCCCGGACGCGATCCGGGGTGGTGCTTCTTCCTTTGCGCCCCATCGCATGAAGGCGATTCGCAGGAAGAAAAAGCACTGGCCCGGATCAGGTCCGGGCCGACGTATCTGAGATTTTGGAGACACTGAAATGAGTCGTCGTCGTCGCCCAGAGAAGCGCGAAATCCTGCCCGATCCCAAGTTCAAGGATCTGGTGCTCTCGAAGTTCATGAACAACCTGATGCTCGATGGTAAGAAGGCCGTTGCGGAAAAGATCGTCTACGGCGCGCTCGACACGGTCGAGACCAAGGCCAAGGCCAACCCGGTCGAACTGTTCCACGCCGCGCTCGACAACATCAAGCCGCAGGTCGAAGTGCGCAGCCGCCGCGTCGGCGGTGCGACCTATCAGGTGCCTGTGGAAGTCCGCCCCGAGCGTGCGCAGGCGCTGGCGATCCGCTGGCTGATCACCGCCGCGCGCGGTCGTCCGGAAACGACCATGGCGGCGCGTCTTTCGGGCGAGCTGATGGATGCGGCGAACAATCGCGGCAACGCGGTCAAGAAGCGCGAAGATACGCACCGCATGGCGGATGCGAACCGCGCGTTCAGCCACTACCGCTGGTAGGATCCGGGGCAGGGCGCGCCGCGCATACGGCGGGCGCGTCTTCAACCGGTCACAAAAGACCCCATATGGGGGTGGCTTATCCGGCTCCCCCCTCACTCTGACTCTTCCGAGGAATTGACAATGGCCCGCGACTATCCGCTGGAGCGCTATCGCAATATCGGCATCATGGCGCACATCGATGCCGGCAAGACCACCACGACCGAGCGTATCCTCTACTACACCGGCAAGTCCTACAAGATCGGCGAAGTGCACGATGGTGCCGCGACGATGGACTGGATGGAGCAGGAGCAGGAGCGCGGGATCACCATCACCTCGGCCGCGACGACCACGTTCTGGACCGCCGAAGATCCCACGATGGACCCGATGTCCGATCCCGAAGCCCTGCGTGCGAACCAGGAAAAGCACCGGATCAACATCATCGACACCCCCGGCCACGTCGACTTCACCATCGAAGTCGAACGTTCGCTGCGCGTGCTCGACGGTGCGGTCGCGGTCTTTGACGGCGTCGCGGGCGTCGAGCCCCAGTCCGAAACCGTGTGGCGCCAGGCCGACAAGTACGGCGTTCCGCGCATGTGCTTCATCAACAAGCTCGACCGCACCGGCGCAGACTTCTACTACTGCGTGAACAGCATCATCGAGCGCCTCGGCGCGACCCCGCTGGTGCTCTATCTCCCGATCGGCGCAGAGAGCAATCTGCAGGGCGTGGTCGACCTGGTCGGCAACCGCGCGATCATCTGGGAATCGGAAGGTCTGGGCGCGAGCTACAAGCACGTCGCGATCCCCGAGGACATGGCCGACAAGGCTGCCGAATACCGCGAGAAGCTGATCGAGACCGCCGTCGAACAGGACGACGACGTCATGGAAGCGTACCTCGAAGGTAACGAGCCCGACGTGGCGACGCTCAAGAAGCTGATCCGCAAGGGCACCATGGCCCGCGCCTTCGTGCCCGTGCTGTGCGGCTCCGCGTTCAAGAACAAGGGCGTGCAGCCCCTGCTCGACGCGGTGGTCGACTACATGCCGAGCCCGCTCGACGTGCCCGCGATCAAGGGCGTGCTGCCCGACAGCGACGTGGAAGAAACCCGCCCGTCGTCGGACGACGAGCCGTTCGCCGCGCTCGCCTTCAAGATCATGAACGACCCGTTCGTCGGCTCGCTCACCTTCACCCGCATCTATTCGGGCAAGCTCAGCAAGGGCTCGGTCCTGAACTCGGTGAAGGAGAAGAAGGAAAAGATCGGCCGCATGCTGCTGATGCACTCCAACAACCGTGAGGACATCGAAGAAGCATTCGCCGGCGACATCGTCGCTCTGGCCGGCATGAAGGACACGACCACCGGCGATACGCTGTGCGATCCGGCCAAGCCGATCATCCTCGAGCGGATGGAATTCCCCGAGCCCGTGATCGAGCTGAGCGTGGAGCCCAAGACCAAGGCCGACCAGGAAAAGATGGGCGTCGCGCTCAACCGCCTGGCTGCCGAGGATCCCAGCTTCCGCGTCAGCACCGACCACGAATCGGGTCAGACGATCATCAAGGGCATGGGCGAGCTTCACCTCGACATCCTGGTCGATCGCATGAAGCGCGAGTTCAAGGTTGAAGCCAACGTCGGTGCGCCGCAGGTGGCCTACCGCGAATACCTCGGCCGCGAAGTCGAAGTGACCTACACCCACAAGAAGCAGTCGGGTGGTTCGGGTCAGTTCGGTGAGGTCAAGGTCGTCGTCACCCCGGGTGAGCGCGGCGCTGGCATCGAATTCGTCGACGAGATCAAGGGCGGTAACATCCCGCGCGAATACATCCCGGCGATCGAAAAGGGCTTCCGCGAGCAGGCCGAGAGCGGTCAATTGGTCGGCTTCCCGATCATCGACTTCTCGATCCGTCTGATCGACGGTAAGTACCACGACGTCGACTCGAGCGCGATCGCGTTCGAAATCGCCGGTCGCGGTGCGATGCGCGAAGTGGCCCAGAAGGCAGGCATCAAGCTGCTGGAACCGGTCATGAAGGTGGAAGTCGTGACCCCGGAAGACTATCTGGGTGATGTCATCGGTGATCTCAACAGCCGTCGTGGCCAGATCCAGGGCACCGACACGCGCGGCAATGCGCAGGCGGTCGAGGCATTCGTGCCGCTGGCCAACATGTTCGGGTACGTCAACGAGCTGCGTTCGTTCACTCAGGGACGCGCGCAGTACTCGATGCAGTTCTCGCACTATGACGAAGTGCCCGCAAACGTTGCGGCAGAGGTCAAGGAGAAGCTTGCCTAAGGCGAGCGATCGGTTTAGGGGCGGCGCCTGATTTTGAGCGGGCGCCGCCTTCTTTCCCGCACAAATTCCCATTTAAGACAGAGGTATTAAGAGAAATGGCGAAGGAAAAGTTCGAGCGGAACAAGCCGCACTGCAACATCGGCACCATCGGTCACGTCGACCACGGCAAGACCACGCTGACCGCGGCGATCACCAAGGTGATGGCTGAAACCTATGGCGGTGCCGCCGTCGATTTCGCAAACATCGACAAGGCGCCGGAAGAGCGCGAGCGCGGGATCACGATCTCGACCGCGCACGTCGAATACGAAACCGAAGCGCGCCACTACGCGCACGTCGACTGCCCCGGCCACGCTGACTATGTGAAGAACATGATCACCGGTGCGGCGCAGATGGACGGCGCGATTCTGGTGGTGAACGCTGCCGACGGCCCCATGCCGCAGACCCGTGAGCACATCCTGCTCTCGCGTCAGGTCGGCGTGCCCGCGCTGGTCGTGTACCTGAACAAGGTCGACCAGGTCGACGACGAGGAAATCCTCGAGCTCGTCGAGCTGGAAGTTCGCGAACTGCTGAGCGCCTACGACTTCGACGGCGACAACATTCCGATCATCAAGGGTTCGGCTCTGGCCGCTCTCGAAGGTCGCGACGACAACATCGGCAAGGATTCGATCATCGAGCTGATGAAGGCCGTTGACGAGCACATCCCGCAGCCGGAACGTCCTGTCGACCAGGCCTTCCTGATGCCGATCGAAGACGTGTTCTCGATCTCGGGTCGTGGTACGGTTGTGACCGGCCGT
>Ga0114909_1001172_pt1 | contig 15381 bp, 12 predicted proteins | sample MalvireepMed_906_FD_87290 | JGI IMG/M metagenome (GOLD analysis project Ga0114909, IMG submission 87290) | Marine viral communities from the Global Malaspina Expedition - Malaspina viral metaG DeepMed_906 | ecosystem: Environmental > Aquatic > Marine > Oceanic | place: Mediterranean Sea...
CGCTAATATTCGAGCCTTTATACTTTCAGGTGATAACGAATTTAGAGTTAAATTCGATGAGCAATGGAAAATTAATAGTGAAAAGGTTTCAGAACTTTCGCTTAACAAAAACAACCTTAATTCTGAGCAGTTAGTAGCTTATGAAAACTTTACCCGAGTTCGAGCTGAATTTTCGTCTTTACCGGAAAAAATGTTTGAAATCAGAGGTTCTAATTCATGGGATAAGGCTAAATATTTACTTAAAAATAGAGCCGCGCCACTCGCATTCGAAATAAAAAATACACTGAGAGAAATGGTTGAAAATCAAGATGAATTACAAACACAAGATTATATTAAGACACAAAAAAAATTAGAAGAGTTGAAATTCCTGTTAATCATTCTGCTATTAATTGGATCGATAAGTTCTATTTTTGTGGGGTTAAAATTTATTCGAGCAGTCAAAGCCCCACTGAACGATATTATCGATATTATCAAAGGCATGAGTAAAGGGCAGTTTAACCTTAGCTTTAAAGAAAGTCATGTTGAAGAGATCCGTCTCTTAAGTGATTCAGTGAAACGAATGAAGGATAACCTTTTACAACAAAATGTAGCACTAGAAGAGGAAAGAATAGGTTTGAAGAAGAAGATTGGGTTAAAAGTAATTTGACGAGTATCTTAGAAAGTCTCCCTGGTCATGTTGAGCTTAATAGCTTTTCTCAGGATCTATTGAACAACCTTGTGCCTAAGGTTAACGGATTAGTGGGAATAATTTATATAAAGCATTTAAAAGATAAAAATATGTCTTCAAATGGTCATCTTAACAATGACAATGACAATGCTGATTTATCGCTTGTTGGTACTTATGCTTGTTCATTTGATGATATGCATAAATATAAACACATCAATACAGGAGAAGGGATTATTGGACAGTGCGCTAAAACCCAAAAAACCACATATATCTCTGATATCCCTGATGACTCTATTTCGGTTCACTCAAGCATAGGAGAAATAAAACCAACGCATATTGCCCTATTACCTATATTACTTGAAGGTGAAATGTTAGGTGTAATTGAAATGGGGGCAATTCAACCATTTTCAAATGCTCATAAATACCTCATTGATCAGTTAATTAAAAATATAGGTATTATTTTAAAAGCACTTTTAGGTCGCATTGAAACAGAAAAACTATTGCAGTTTTTAAACTCACAAAATCAGTCACTTAATGAGCATGCTAGCAGTTTAGTTGAAGCAAAAGAACAAGCTGAGCAGGCAAAATTTGCCTTAGACCAACATTCCCTCGTATCAATAGCCGATATAGAGGGCAATATCCTTTATGTAAATGATAAGTTTATTGAGGTGAGTGGTTATGCAGAAAGCGAGTTACTAGGGAAAAAGCACAGTGTGCTTAATTCTAACAATCAGCCGAAAGCGTATTGGCAAACAATGCATGAAACGGTTTTAGCGGGTAAAGTATGGCACGACGAAGTACGTAACAGGGCTAAAGATGGCACGCATTATTGGGTAGATACCACCATAGTACCTAACTATGATAGCAATAAAAACGTGGCTGGTTTTACTTCTATTCGTACTGACATCACTCAACAAAAAGCAATTTCAGATAACCTGATACAAGCAAAAGAACAAGCTGAGCAAGCAAAATTTGCCTTAGACCAACATTCTTTAGTATCCATAGCTGATATAGAGGGCAATATCCTTTATGTGAATGATAGGTTTATTGAGGTAAGTGGTTATGCAGAAAGCGAGTTACTAGGGAAAAAGCACAGTGTGCTTAACTCTAATAATCAACCGAAATCATATTGGCAAACAATGCATGAAACGGTTTTAGCAGGCAAGGTATGGCACGACGAAGTACGTAATCGGGCTAAAGATGGTCATCATTATTGGGTAGATACCACTATAGTACCTAACTATGATAACAATAAAAAAGTGAATGGCTTTACTTCAATTCGCACCGACATCACTCAACAAAAAGAAGTGTTAGCTAAACTTGCGATTGCAAAAGAGCAAGCTGAAGTGGCCAGTGTTTCTAAAGCGGACTTTCTTGCCAATATGAGCCATGAAATACGTACACCGATGAATGGTGTTATCGGCATGACAAACTTGTTACTTGATAGTGAGTTAAGTGGTGAGCAAAATAAATTAGCAAATACGGTAAAATCTTCTGCTGAAGGACTATTGAGTATTATCAATGACATTTTAGACTTTTCTAAAGTGGAAGCGGGTAAATTAGACCTTGAGCTTATCCCTTTCAATTTAGGGCAGATGATTGAAGACATTGGCTCAACAATGAGCTTTCAATCTCAGCGAAAAGACTTACAACTCATCTGTCCTGAAAATGCGGTTATTCAGCAATGGGTGAAAGCTGATCCAGGCCGTATTAGGCAAGTACTGACTAATTTAATTGGTAATGCCATAAAATTTACCGCACAAGGCGAGGTTGCTGTCTATATCAAGTTATTAGAAGAGACAAACGAGCACAAGTCATTTAAGTTTGAAGTGAAAGACAGCGGAATTGGTATCAGTGAAGGCCAGCAAAAATTACTGTTCGAAAAATTCTCACAAGCAGATAACTCAACAACGAGAAAATATGGTGGTACTGGTCTAGGTCTATCAATATGTAAGAAATTAGTTGAGCTTATGGGCGGTGAAATAGGTATTGAAAGTGAAATAGGCCAAGGGTCGACTTTTTGGTTTACCTTACCTTTACTTCACGCTGAAGCAAAAATAAGTGCACCGAGCTTCAATACTAATATCAAAGATGAGAAAGTATTAATTGTCGATGATAATGAAACGAATCGAGAATTAATGCAGCAATTGTTCAAAATATGGGATATTCCACACGCCCTAGTTGACAGTGCCAAGGCTGCGCTAGCAGAGCTCGTTTTAGGAGTACAACAAAAATCACCATACACCATCGCTGTTTTAGACATGCATATGCCTGAAATGGACGGTTTAGCGTTATGTCAAAAACTACAAAAAATGCCACAATTTAAGGAAACGAAACTAATTATGGCTTCATCACAAGCCCAACGCGGTGATGCAGACAAAATGAAAGCTGCGGGCTTTCAGGGGTATCTTACCAAGCCAATTCAGCAGTCGGAGTTATTCGATGTTTTATTGATGGTATCTGGCCTTAAAGAAAAAAGTGCTAAATTAATTACTCGACATTCAGCCTCAGAGCACCATCAATTTAAAGCGCATATTCTCGTCGTGGAAGATAATGCCACTAATCAATTAGTGATACAGGGCTTATTACGCGCTTTAGGCATAACCGTCGACCTTGCTGCAAATGGAGAAGAAGCTATTACTGCATTACAAGGCATGTCCCACTATGATTTAGTCTTTATAGACTGTCAAATGCCAGTGTTAGATGGTTACCAGGCGACAATGCAAATAAGATCATCAGCAACGGGTATTATCAATAACGCTATTCCCATTATTGCAATGACGGCTAATGCGATGGCAGGGGATAAACAAAAATGTTTAGATGTTGGCATGGATGATTATTTATCAAAGCCTATAGAGCCTGAGAAAGTGATAAACATGCTAAAAAAATGGTTGTCGGATGAAAAGGACAAAGTAGTTAAGAAAGTAGCTGAGCAAGGTAATACTAAAGAAGAAGTTATTACGTTTGATTATGATGAAATGTCTAAAAGATTGATGAACGACCCTCAAATGATGAAATCTGTTGCAGAAATATTCTGCCAAGATTTAATTGCGCAAATAGATGAGCTTAAACTCAGCGTTAAAGGCAATGATAGCGCCCAAGCAGCGGCTATTATGCATCAAATAAAAGGCGCGTCGGCTAATGTTGGTGGTAAAGCGTTAAGTGCTTTAGCCCTTGAGATGGAGTTAGCTGGCAAGGCAGGAAATATTGACGACCTTGTTCAAAATATAGCGCAACTAGAAGACAACTTCACCGACCTAAAAGAAGCAATGGAACAAGCGCTTTAAGTTTATTGTATTGAATTTGTTGGGTTTATTAAGTGTATTGAAATAAATGCTATTGGTTTAAGCGGGCAGAACACAAATTAATTTAAGTTCAGCCCGCTTATTAACTCACTAATCTACAGCTCTATCGAGCAAAGATGAACTCTAACGGTATGCTTAACCTTTTTGACCAAGAGGCCTCACTGTGGTTCTCCCCCGGAAAAGCAAGGCTGCGCCATTGTGATGAAGGATATTGATGTTGCTGCATTAGCTTATCAAGCTTTTGTTGCAAGACAGGGTACATAGCGTCTAAGGTTTGATCACCATGGTCGAAATACAACTTGTGGCTGCTTAACAAGGGTAAGTTTTTATCTATATAAGTTAGAAAGCTTTGAAATACAGCTTTATCTTCAGCAAAAGTCCCCGGCCAGTGGGTAGACATGCAAATTGCACCGGCAAATTCGTTTGGGTATTGCATTAAGCCATACCATGAAATCAATCCGCCCATACTTGAGCCCGCTAAATAGCGATGTGCCGCGCCAATATTTACTGAATAATGTTCTTCGATATAAGGCACAACTTCCTTGACGATGAACTTAAGGTAATTATCAGAGTAAACCTGACTATTGAAAAGTAGTGTATCAGGGGCTCTTTCTATTTTATACATTGCAGATTGCTGCGCGGCGCTTAAATACTGAAAAGGTTGCTGCGGGAAAAATTCACTGTGCCTGTTTTTGCCTGCATTAGGGATAGCCACAACGATAAAAGGTCTTACCTTGTTCTGCTCAATTAAGCTACCAGCAACTTCGTCAACCATCCATTCTTGTTTGTTCCAGGTGGTTTGAGCATCAAATAACATTCGGCCATCATGCATGTAAAGTACATCATAATTTTTTTCATTCGAGTAGCCCGGCGGTAGCCAAATGTCGAGATAGCGTGACTTAACGAACTGAGAGTTAAATGGACTAACCCGTTCAATGCTCCCCTTGCTTACACTCGGTATAATGTCAGCTGCAAAAGAGGGTATTGAAAATAGCGTAACCGCTAAGGTGAAAAAAAGTGGTTTTAACATAATTACTTCCATAATGAATAGACAGACTTAGCCTGCCATAGGAAAGTATTTGGTTCAAAAAGAATACGTATGCAAACAAAGGTGAACTTGAGTCGATGGCAATAAAAGCGGTGTTGTTTGTTGCACTGCTCCAATGCTAGCTGAAATGAACGACAAGTAACATTTAAGCATTAAAAGGGCGGGAATTAACTGTGGTTTTATTTTGCTTTTTTATCTTGTTGCTTTATTTTCAGATATGTTTTGTTTTTTTACGTCGAATATAAAGAGTGCGATTGAGTTTAGCGACGATGTCCCCTTGTTCATCTTTTACATAAACGGGTATTTCTGGCAAGTATTTCTCACCGTTTGCGGTATTGGCAATAATGTCGTCAAGCAGCTGCTGGTTAATAGAAAAATCGGCGTAAACTTTACCTTTACCAGGTTTCAAATAATCAATGTCAGCTGATTTGTCCCAAACCAAATATTGATCACCTAATTGCGCTAGGAACATCAACATATAAAAAGGGTCGGTCATTGCAAACAAGGAGCCACCAAAATGTGTCCCAACAGCGTTTTTATTCCACGGCCGTAAGGTTAGCTGAACTCTGGCGGTTTTAAAGTCTGTCGATATATGTTTGATTCGAATGCCAGCAAAAAATAATGGCGGCCATGCGTTTAAAACAAAACGAAATAGCCAAGATTTTTTAAATAATATATTCATTTATAGCCACTTATTTTAACTCACTTATTTTTTTAATAACGATGAGCTAAAGGTAACCCTACTCATCGTACCAGTGTGTTAATATAAACGTAATGAATGATGATAGCTAGACTATTTATGAAAACATTAAGATGAACTCCCTTCGGCTCTATTTCTTCCTAGGCTTTTGGCTTGATAAAGAGAACTGTCAGCCAGTTCAATAATATCCTCGGGTACTGAGCCTTTAGCGGGATGAAGGGTATGATAACCAATGCTGATGGTAATCACGTCTGTAACGTCTGAAAAACCATGGGGTAGCTCTAAGCCTTCAATTCTTTTGATGCACTTATTGGCTATGTATTTTGCTGCACTTGTATCTGACAAGATTAAAGCGAATTCTTCGCCGCCATAACGAGCAACTAAATCACCGGGTCGGCTGACGATGTTACTGAGTGCCTCTGCAACTTTTTTTAAACATGCATCGCCTTGTAAATGACCATAATTATCATTATATGTTTTAAAAAAATCGATATCGATTAACAGAAAAGTCATCGGTAGTTTATTACGAATTGCCCGCAGCCATTCTCTTTCAATAGATTCATCCATATAACGTCGGTTTGCTAACCCTGTTAGGCTGTCCTTACGAGAAAGCTTCATTAATTGTTTGTTTACTTCATGCAGCTCTATAGTTTTTTCGTTGACCAACTTTTGTACTATGTTTGAACGTTTAGTGACAATGTGCATATAAATAGAAATAAAGAACGTAAACAATAAACCGGTAGCAAGCACAACATGGGGCAGGTGACTTCTTCTGACCGAGATATAACTTAGCGTTGGTGAGGCATTAATTTGCCATTTACGTCCCCAAATAATAGGTAATTCTTTACTGTATTTAATAGATTCATCGATTGAGAAGCCTGTTGATGATTGATGTTTATGCAATAGTTCAGGGGCTTCAGCTTTTGTTATATCAACAAGATCCATTGATAGGCCAAGCATTTCATCGTTTAGTATAGAATGATTGAAGATATCCCCAATTCGGTAAACCCCCAAAGCAAAGCCTTTTAATTGCATACGACGGCTTTCAAGCGTTGTTGGCATGCCAGTAAAGATAGGTAAGAAAGCTAAAAAACCTTTTTGGTTATTATCCTCTTGCACTAAGGTAATGCTAGCCGTTGCTTGTGGACTGGCAGTATCTCTTGCTTTTTCGAGCGTAACTCGTCGTGTAAGACTTGAGTTTAAATCAAAACCAAAAGCTGCTTCATTGCCGATAAGCGGCTCAACATAATAGACAGGAAAGTAGGTTTCTCTGTCTTTAGCCTTAATCATTAAACCTTGCTGTTGGCGTTCGGTAAAAACAAAATCAGGGTAGTTACCTTGTAGTTGGGCTTCATAACTATGCCGTTGTTGTTGAGTAACTTTTGGAATCCATTCTAATGCTTGTATGTTTGAGTGACGCTTTAAGGTCTGTCTGGCCTGACTGGCGAATAACTCAAAACTGGGTTGCTCGTGACTATTAAACAAAATGGCCATTGAAAATAAGCTTTCAAAATTTAATTCGAGTTCTCGATACAAGGATGCAGCCCGTTCATCAATCTCTTTATCGAATTCATTTACAATGGCTTGTTTTTCAGTGTTATATAAAAACCAGCTACTTGATACAGAGATGATAATGCCCAGAAGTACGACGAACATTTGCATTAAAACTGAGTTGTTCTTTTTAGTCATTTATGAATTCTTATATGTATGGCAACTTATAAATTATTAAGCTGAATCGCCAAAGTTACTGACATAACAAGTTTACCTGCTTGGTTATCAAAAAAGGGCTTATAAATGTTACAACATTGTCATGGGTTTTAATGATGACATTTACTATCCCATAATATCAATAGCTTATGAATGATAAATTTAAGTATTTTATGCCTGTTATTAAGTTAATAACATCATCTAACTAGCTAATATTAGCGATAGGCAAGCTTTACAAAACTTTACGCTAGCAGACATGTCAACTATGTTGTTTTCACTATAAGATGATAACGTTAACCAATGAAGTCTGTTAAAGGTGAGCCTATATGAAAAAATTATTACAAATAAAAAAAGGTATTGTTATTTCGTCTTTAACAATTATTTCACTGTCAGGTTGTGGAGGATCAGGTGGGAGTGATACACAAGTTGCTGATATTCCAGAGACTCCTATTGTTCCTTCGACACCTTCATTGCCGACAAATAATTTAACTAAAAATGCAGACGGTGATATTTCATATCTTTACATGGTTAATCGAGATCCTGATTGTGCTGCTCACGTAGGAAATTACCACGCAAGCATCTATGATGCCCAGCAAGCCGTGGTGCTTGAAAGCTATTTAACGGTTACGGCAGATGCAACTGATTGCACATTCACTAGTAATAATATCCCTAATCATGATGTTGGTGCTAATACCACTACTGGTAAAGACTTTGCTTCAGCAGTGCAAGCTAACTCGAAAGCGTATGTCTTAACTGTACCTCGTTTTCCAACAATACAAAATCAAGCCGCTTACGTTGAGAAAATCGCGGGAATGCTCACCCTAAATGGCATTTTGCTTAACGGTGTTGATTTAGATATGGACTCTGCCTTTTGTTATCACCCTGATATAAACACTCCGCTTAATATTGGTCTAGGTACTCGACAACAATGTGGTTTAAACGCCGATTGGTACGCAGTTCCAGCGAATAATCCTGATACGGTGACGTTAGATGAATACACTGGACATGCATTTGACGGTCGATATCACTACCATGGAGATAACGATGGCCTTTCTTATTTCACTGCAGAAGAGACTGCAACGATCACTTCAGCAGATATTGACCCAAGTGGCTCGCCCGTAATTGGTTTTGCTGCGGACGGTTTTCCAATCTATGGACACTATTTTTATGATGTTGATATCAACGGCTTAAGAAAGGCTAAATCAAGTTGGATTACTTATGATAACGAACGTGAAACACCGGCTAATTCAAGCATCAATCCTCCTTCAATAAGCACTCACCCTCGAGGACTATTCGTTGAAGATTGGTATTATGCACCTGGCAGTGGTGACTTAGATGAATGTAATGGTATGACTGATGCCTATGGCAATTACGGTTATTATTATACTGAGGAATACCCATATGGCCCTATTTGCGTAAAAGGTCCAGCCAATGCATCATTTACACTTGATGCTTCTGCTTTTATCGGTCTGTAAGCTAGATTGAGTTGTATCAGTTTAACCAGAGAAGTGCATCTTCTCTGTTAATGAATACCTGAATATTTAATGTTGCCGAACTAGGGATAGTTGCTGAGAAGTCTGCACTGAGTTGTGCTAATTTGTTGGGCGCAAATATTGCAATTTTATCGATAACGGCTAACGTGCCAAACTTCATTAAGGCATCAAGCTGGGTTGAATATGCATTGCTTTTATTGATTAACAATGAAAAGGTGCCGGCGAAGATAGATAATAAATAATTATGTATTTCGTCGACCATGTTAATGTTGATATCAACACCTTCATCTACAATAACTTCGGCAACTTGGCTATGAATAATGATAACTTTTCCAAATGATAACCTGTGCCAATCCATAAGCAATTACTCCTTAAATATTATCATTTTTTGATAATTTTACTGTAAGTTAATTTAGCAAGTAACATGGCTAACATGTGGGTAAAATTATCCGTTATTGACATTACCAAGCTATTTTTCATAATTATCATACAACATTTTATAAGTTATAGAATAGTATAAAAACTATATTTTTCAATGAAATCAAGCTGTCTTAACAAAACTGTCACTACTTTATCAGTGTTCACTCTATGTTGCTGCTATTAGCCTTTATATAAAATAACACTCGCTTTTATCACTCTTTACCGTAAACTTTATTGCGTAAACTGTTGGGATAGAGCAAATGAATACAATGACTTTTTACTAATCAAACACCAAGCACTAGCTAAGTTAACAAAGCGTGTCATTTAGGCCGTTGTTTTCGGCTGACAAAGATAAAAAGAGAATTCCATGAATATATGTAAATCATCCGTCATAAAAGCAGCGCACATGAATAGGGCACCATTTAAACTGACTTTATTAGCGCTAGCCATGACTAGCCTGAGTGCCTGTAGCAGTTTAGGGGTTGAACCTTGGGAGCGAGATTTATTAGCTAAAAAAGAGATGGCATTAACCTCAAGTCCTATTGACGCCGCATTAGATGATCACATCTATTTTTCTAAAGAAGCGTCGAGCGGTGGAAAAAGTTTTGCTGGTGGTGGTTGTGGATGTAATTAATGGCTATTAACAATAATAAAGTGAATAAAGCTAAAACCAATATAAAAGCAGCGCTTTCCATAGCCACGAGTGCCTTATTGGGGACTAGTGCGGTAACAGAGGTTGCACAAGCAAAAGAAGCAGATGAATGGCAATTTGATAGTGCATTTTTACTTTATTCGGAAGCAGATAGAGTCACTGCCGGTGAAGTAACCATTGCAGGCACAAAAACATTTTCTAATGATGAAGTATTGACGCTAAAAGCAACTATTGATGCATTAACGGGAGCTTCAGCTAATGGCGCCGTTGCACAACCGAACGCCCAAACATTTACTCGACCATCAGGAAATGGTCAATATATCACCCAAGCAGGTGATATACCTCTTGATGATACTTTCCATGATACCCGTGTACAATTTAACGGCCAATGGACACAAGCTTTATCTGAAAACATAACTGGCAGTATTGGCGGACATCTTTCTAAAGAATATGATTATTTATCAATAGGCATAAATGGTAATTTTGCTTATGACTTCAACAAAAAAAATTCAACAGTTTCAATGGGGGTTAGCCACTTTCAAGATGAGTTTACGCCTGAAGGCGGCATTCCTAAGCCGCTTTCATCAATGTTAGTAGGTGATTCAGATTCACCGGAATGGGACAGTGAATTTGCAAAAACAAGAATAGCTTCTAGCGATGACAAAAATACCACGGATATCCTTATCGGCTTTAGCCAAATAATCAATCGACGCATGATTACCGCTTTTAATTATTCTTATTCAATGGTGGATGGTTATTTAACTGATCCCTTTAAAGTAGTTAGTGTATTGAATAGTGAAGGCTTAGCTCAAGACTATACTTATGAATATCGCCCAGATTCCAGGGTAAAACAGAGTACCTTTATGCAGGCAAAATATCATTTTGATGAAGATTTGTTTAATACCGTGCTTGATATCTCTTATCGTTATATGTGGGATGACTGGGACATAAACTCACATACCATTGACTCGCGTTTTAATATTCCCTTAAGTAGAGCAAGTTACCTTGAGCCGCATATTCGATTTTATCAACAGAGTGCGGCAGACTTTTTTAAACCTTTTATTACCGAGCAACACAAATCGGCTAATTTTGTCAGTGCTGATTACCGTATTGGGGAAATGAGCGCTGTGACTGTTGGCGCAAAATATGGCATCGTACTTAATGGCGACAATGAAGCCTCTTTTAGATTGGAATATTATCGTCAAATGCCAACAAACGCCGGATTTACCGAGCCTGAAGCATTAAATTCGGTTAATGTTTATCCTGTGGTAGAGGCCATTATCATGCAAGTAAGTTATTCATTTTAAGTTAGCTGTACTAGCTATTTAGTTAATTATGCAAATAAATATGCCAGATACTCGAGTGATACAAGTAAATAAACAAAAAGATGGCCATAGCATTTCGTTTAATGCTATGGCCAGCCCATGTGAAATTTTAATACAAACAAAAGATGAACAGTTAGCTCAGCATGTTGGTCGGTCTGTGAGTGATGAGGTTTGGCGCATTGAGAATAAGTTCAGCCGCTATAATTCACAAAGTGTATGCAGTCAAATAAACGCCAGTGGCGAAATAGCCACTAATATCGATAAAGAAACGTACCTGTTACTTAATTTTGCAGAGCAATGTTATCAATTAAGTGATGGTCTTTTTGATATCAGCTCAGGTGTACTAAGAAAAGTTTGGTCCTTTAACGTAGACAGCACACGGCAGGATTTTCCAAGCGATAGTGACGTGAGCGAGGTACTTAACTTTGTCGGTTGGGAAAAAGTAACTTATGATCAACGCAGCATTACCTTGCCCAAGGGAATGGAGCTTGATTTTGGGGGTATAGGCAAAGAATATGCCGTTGATCGCGCAATAATGATAGTGAAGCAATTTACAGACATACCCATATTAGTTAATTTAGGCGGCGATCTTGCGGTTACCGGCCCGCGTTTAAACGAACAACCGTGGCAGGTGGCTATTGAACACCCAGACTGTAATACATTTGGGCAGAGACAAGACATGATTGTTGCGCTAACTCATGGTGCTCTAGCCACTAGTGGCGATGCCAGACGATATATAATCAAAGATGGCGCGCGTTATGGTCATATATTAAATGCTAAAACAGGTTGGCCTATATTGCATGCACCACGTTCTATAACGACGGTAGCACCACAATGTATTCAGGCAGGTATTTTAGCAACATTAGCATTATTACAAGGCCAAGATGCAGAAGAATTCTTAACAGAACAAGACATCAAATTTTGGGCTAGAAGGTAATTATTGACTATGATAGGTATAGTAGTCGTTATTGATCAAGCTATAGTTGCAATGCCTTATTATCCGTTGGAATTTATAATGAAGAATGAACAAATTAAGTTATGTTTACATTAATACGCTACATCATTGTATGTCTTGTTTTAACCATTCCTTTTGGTTATGCGCAAACGATCAAAGTTGCTGCTATTGATTGGTGCCCACAGATTTGTGTTAATGAATCATACGAAGGTTATACCGTAGATCTCATTAAAAAAGTCTATGAAAAAGGAGCGCATAAATTAGAAATTGATGTTTTCCCTTGGTCTCGGGCTATTAAATACGTTTCTGACGGAAAGTATGATGCTTTGTTAGCACCAGCTAAAAAAGAAGCACCGCATTTGATTTTTCCAAGCTATGGTGTTGGTATACAGCGCATGTGCTTTTTTACCTCAGCCAAGAATACTTGGATGTATACTGGTGAAGATAGCCTAACGGCTATGCAAGTGGGCATTGCATTTGATACTTCAATAGAAGAGTTGAATCAATATATCAAAGAACATCCTCAACAATTCCAATTTCAGCCCTATCACGAAAGGTATGTTGCTCAAAATGCCGGTAAAGTTTTAAAAGGGCGTATTGATGCTTTTTTGTTTACCAAAAATACCACCTTATTTGAATTGAAAAAAGCAGGGCTTGAAGGAGCAATCAAAAATGCGGGTTGTGTTTCACAGGCGGATATTTATTTAGCTTTTACAGCAGATAAGCGAAAAACAGCGAACGTTGTTAAAGCGTCGAGTTTTTTTGAATCCCGTATGAAGTACCTTATTCAATCGGGTTATGTTGATAAACTACATCAAAAATACGGTATAAAATAAAAGGGTAGTTGCGCACTCGTGCACAACTACCCATAATTTTTCAATGTGCTATCAGAGATAGCAGCAAAATTAGTTAGGCTACTCGCCTAAGTAAAAACCAATGTGTTGGTGCAAACGAACAGTCATTTCTTCTTTATCGTTTACAAAACCAAGATTTTCAGTAAAAGCACGTAAAGCTTGTTCTATTTGATTAATAAATTTCCCGTAACCATGCGACGTTTTATCTTGCTCACTGGCAACAAAAATTAATTGCACAGAATCAACAAGTTTTGCTGAATTCCATTTACAGGTATAACCACAACTTGTGTGTTTAGGGTTATAACCTAACATGAGTAATTCGCCATTAGCGATAACATTTTCATCTTCACCGCGGCGGACAATGGGGACTAAACCATTGGCAATAACTGCACCATTATTTAAATTATGGTGTTTAGCTGCGCTGATGAAAGTATCACTGATTAAATTGTAAAGAGGGTTGTAGCGCTCTTGAGCATTGTCATCGACGGCTGCTAATGCTCTGATCCTGCTATTAATAGGAAAATCAACAACAGCATAAGTTAGCGCATCAGTGTTTGCAGGTATAGTGAGCTTATCAGCTAAATATCTGTCAGTGATAGGGCGGAATTTATGCGCTTGACTACCTTCAATGCCTTTGTTCTTTGCAAACATATCATAGGTTAGATGTTGATGATCACAGACCCTAATATCATTTAGCTTAACAGAAACTTGTTTAGCAAAATTTTCAAGCGCCTTTTTCACAATTCGGTGAAATTCAGCAGATTGAATACGAATATCGCTACCATTTGATAAAAAGACTAAGGTAATTTTCTTAGCTTTGGTACTTCCATTATAAAAAGCATTTTGACTAGAGTGATATTTAGGATTGTATAGAAACAATACTTGCTGTTTAGTTTGCGCGGTTAGTTTTTCAGGACTAAATCGAACACGTGCGAACTTATCATTAGCAATAAATTGTGTGCTTTCAATCGCTAATTTATCGTTAACAGCAAAAAAATAATCTGCCAGGGTTTGATAAAGCTTTTCATAAGGTGTATCACTGTTGAGATCAATTAAGTCGCTGTATTTTTCAAGCAATTCATCACTCAATGGAATTTTCGCCATCAAATATTGGTTTTCTCTTGCTGAAGAAGGAATATAAACTTTATGTTGGAGATTTCTAGTGCGTGATATAGCCATGTTTCACCTATGCGCTAATGTTAAGCGATTAATAAATTAAATTAATAAATGCAGTATTAATAATATAACAATATTATACAACTTTGATAAAGAGTTTTTATGATACAAATCAATATATAATAGACCGTTTTGTTAAAAACTGTAACCGGAATAATTAATCGCTATTAACTTGAAATTTAACTTTATTTCGCGCATGGTATTAACTATATAATTTGCAGTAAATAAGAGTAAAAAAGATAAGATGAAAAAATTAAAAAATGAAGCTGAACTGTTAAAAAAAGCACTGTTAATTGGTGAGAAATATGCAGTAAATCGTGGTTATAACGCATTTGCGGCAACAAATTCAGCTAAAGACAAAGTTGAAAGTTTATATCGATTATTAGTGAATGATAAATTGATACAACCACTTGCTAAAGATATTGAAGACCAGCCGAGCATGAAGCATAAACTTGCTTTGTGGATAGCAAAACAACTGCCAGAAGGTCATGCCTTACTCAAGTAAACATCGGCTTATGCCTTTTTTAGACTATATATTCTAAAAAGTTAGGCGAATCGTCATTTTTTCATAGTATTCATTAATTAACACTGCTAGATTGATGTTGGAATTCTTATTAGGAATATTTTAAGGCGCTTAGGACAATAATTACTTAAGCGTTAAAACAGCAGCTATATAGCAGCAAGAATAGAAGTGAAGAGAGAGCAAACTTATGCACCAAACTGACGATGTGCGCATCAACAAAATCAAAGACCTATTACCTCCAATTGCATTACTGGAACGATTTCCAGCGTCAGAAGTAGCAACTAAGTCTGTAGTAGCGGGTCGTGCCGCAATTCACAATATTTTAAATGGTAAAGATGATCGCTTATTAGTTGTTATTGGTCCATGTTCTATCCATGATCCTGAAGCGGCACTTGAGTATGGTCAACGTTTAGCTAAGTTGCGTGAAAAATACAAAGACAGCCTTGAGGTTGTTATGCGTGTTTATTTTGAAAAGCCGCGAACAACAGTTGGTTGGAAGGGTTTGATCAACGACCCTTATATGGATAATAGTTTTAAATTAAATGATGGTTTACGC
>Ga0114909_1001175_pt1 | contig 15371 bp, 16 predicted proteins | sample MalvireepMed_906_FD_87290 | JGI IMG/M metagenome (GOLD analysis project Ga0114909, IMG submission 87290) | Marine viral communities from the Global Malaspina Expedition - Malaspina viral metaG DeepMed_906 | ecosystem: Environmental > Aquatic > Marine > Oceanic | place: Mediterranean Sea...
ATCTATAGCCGTTATTCCTTGGGGAGTCTTAGCTGGCTCCTTTGCGATTGAAGTTGGTTTATCCCCCTTTGAAGCACAAGCAATGTCAGCGATAATTTTTGCTGGTGCGGCGCAGCTAGTCGCGTTAGGCATGTTAAAAGCAAGCTTAGGTTTGTTTGCCATTTTATTAACAACACTACTAATCACTTCAAGACATTTTCTTTATAGTATGGCCCTGAGAAAAGAAGTTAGCTCGCTGTCGTTGAAGTGGCGAGTATTATTAGGCTTTCTGTTAACAGACGAACTATTTGCAGTGGTCTCGTCGGATAAGGCGAAGCAGGCTAGGTTTAATCCTTGGTACGCGTTTGGGGGCGGGTTACTTTTCTATTTGAGTTGGAACCTTGCGACATTATTAGGTGTAGTTGCCGGGAAAAGTATTCCTAACCTAGAAGAGTGGGGGTTAGACTTTGCCATTGCCGCAACCTTTATTGCCTTAATCATTCCGTTAATTAAAAACAAGTCGACGTTAATTTGTGTACTAGTATCTTTGGTAAGTGCGACGATTTGTGCGCTATTAAACATTCAAGCGGGGTTAATCATTTCAGCCTTGTTGGGTATGACTTGCGGTAGATTACATGAAATAAATACCGGAGAAAAAGTATGATTTGGTTTATGATCCTTGGCATGGCTAGCTTGGTATTTGTTAGTCGTTATTTATTTTTAGAGCCAAAATTACCCTTGGTATTAAGTAAAAATACACTTAAATTTCTGAGTTACTCTGCCCCTGCTGTATTAACCGCTATTTTAGCGCCGATTGTTTTTATACGAGAAGGTGCGTTGAGTTTAAGTTTAGATAATCACTACCTACTTGCCGCGATTGTTGCCTGTTTGCTCGCATATTTTACCCGTAATACCTTATTAACGGTTGTGGTGAGTATGGCACTGTTTTTCTTCATGCTTTAACGAACGCAGGGCATTAGTCTTAGTCTATTAACTTGTCATTGTTATGGTTGAAAACTAAGCAAATCGATTTGGCATATTACAGCTATTTAGCTGTGATATGCCATCGAACTACCAAGAAAAATATCGAGTAAACTGGCTAATTCACCACGATCGTATGGTTAAGTTCGTCGATTTATTTACTTGTCGCTATGCGAATTGTGGCTTTGATGATTTTCACTTCTTCGGTTGTTCTGCCACTTCTACTGCCTAAGGTTTGAATTTTAGCTAAGCTATCTTCTAATCCTTTGACTACTTTACCAAAAACAGTATGTTTGCCGTCTAAAAAAGGTGTCGGTGTAAAGGTAATGAAAAACTGACTGCCATCGGTACCAGGCCCAGCATTTGCCATGCTGAGAATGCCTGCTTCGTCATGACCTACTTGACCATCAAACTCACCATCATATTTATAACCTGGGTTGCCTCTGCCATTGCCTAAAGGATCGCCGCCTTGTGCCATAAAGCCAGGAATAACACGGTGAAATGTTAAGTCGTTATAGAAGCCTAATTTTGTTAAATACACTGTGCTAGAAGCATGCATTGGTGCTGAATCTGTAAGCAGCTTTATGGTGAGGTTGCCTTGATTTGTTTGCAATTCCCAAAAATAATCTTTGCCTGGGGTAAAGCTAAGTAATGGTGGTTTAGTTAACTTGGTTTTCCAAGCAGGGTCTGTTTTGTCTATTGCCTGTTTGCTTATAAAGTTTTCCATTTTTTTGATTGAGGCATCTCCACCACAACAAGCAGTGAGGGTGAATATTAAAAAGAGGCTAGCAATGATTTTTTTGTTATGGTTCATTTGAGTTTTCTTACTGTTAAATATCAATAGGTTAAATGTTATCACATTCTAAAATAGCGAGATGTTCATAGCTTGTTTGAGCCATATAAAGCTCACTGTAACACCGAATACCCATTTCTAGGCTAATTTTCTTACCTGTTAGTTTACCCAATGGCTAAAGGTTTTTAGTTAAATGCGCTAGCTATAATTCCCTTTTAACTTTATTGCTATAGAGTAAGCTATTGTTTAGCATGAATCTTTAGGGAAAAGTAATAAGGAGTATAAGATGACAAGCTCAAAACTAATCATTCGAAAAATGCAAGCTGAAGACGTCGCTATTGCGATTAGCTGGGCAAAAGATGAAGGTTGGAACCCAGGCTTAAACGATGCCACATTGTTTTATCAAGCCGATAACAGCGGTTTTTTTGTTGGTGAGGTAGATGGCGAAATTGTTGCTGTGGGCAGTGCAGTCGTTTATGACGATAATTTTGCTTTTTGTGGTCTTTATATTGTTGCCCCTAAACATAGAAATAAAGGTTATGGACTTGAACTCACCAAGCAGCGCCTTGCTTATTGCGCCGAGAGAAATGTAGGTATTGATGGTGTTTTGGAAAATGTTGAAATATATCAACGCATTGGTTATGTACCTTATTATCAAAATAAGCGCTATCAATTTAACGCATCAACGCTACCTTATGATACGAGTTGTATAGAAACCATTAGTGATCAAACTATAGAGCAAATCCTACTTTATGATAGGCAGTGTTTCCCTGCGCCAAGGGAAAACTTCCTTAAAGCTTGGTTAAAGCAAGAGCAGGGTAAGTCTGTATCTTTTACCTTAAATGGCCAAGTATTAGGTTATGGCGTTAGACGAAAATGTATCGAGGGCTATAAAATAGGGCCACTGTTTGCCGATAATAGCGAGATAGCACAACAATTACTTAATGCTCTGCAGGAAGATATTTTGGGTGAAACAGTATTACTCGATGTACCTGAAAATAATGCTGATGCGGTGGAGCTGGTAGAGTCTTTAAATATGGATATCGTTTTTGCTACGGCAAGAATGTACCAGAAGGGACTGCCTGATATTTGCAATGAAAAAATATTTGGCATAACGACTTTTGAGTTAGGTTAACTTTAATTGCTAATTTCAATTAAGAGATAGAACACTTGCGCACCAGCCCCTGATATCTTGACTATACTAAGCCCTTGTACTCAATAAATATTGAGCTATGCATACCTTAATTAGGAGACTTAGAATGAAAGTTTATCAGGGCTATTTATTTTTAGGATTAATTGTCACAGTAAGTATTGGAAACTATTGCTTTGCAGGTAAGGCTGTAAATCAGTTGGTTGAACAAGCTAGAAAAGCCGCTCCACTGGCTATTAGTGAGCAAGCAAGCATAGTCGTTAATGGTAAGACAGTTGTACAAGGGAGTAATGGCTGGACTTGCATGCCTCAATCGGTACCTGGTTCTGGCGCAATGTGTAATGACGGTGTTTGGCAAGAAATGATGATGGCTATTGCTAACAAAAAGGATTTTAAAACCGATGGTATAGGTATTTCGTATATGTTGCTTGGAGATCCAGAAGGAGCAGGTGTAAGCAATTCAGATCCCTATCACCCAAACCCTAAACAGGCCAATGATTATGTGGAAGAGGGGCCACATTTAATGATACTTGTGCCTAAAGAATTGCTCAAAGGCATAACGGATGACCCAAAAAGTGGCGGCCCATATGTCATGTGGAAAGATACTCCTTATGCGCATATCATGGTGCCAGTAACTAGCGAAGAATAGCGCAGTTTGACTTCTTAACATACGAAGCATGTTTAAGTTAAATTATTGAATTTAAACATGCTGTTAAGTTAACGCTGACAGCGTACTGAAATTTAATTGACTCTAGTAGAACGGTTTTTATAAACGACTAAGGCAATAAGTAAAAAAGTTAATAGAAATAAGCCAAAGGTGGCACTTGATTGATCTGCTTTGACATCATCAGGCTTCAATATTAAGCTTTCTTTTTCTTCCATCTGATAAACCTGATAGAAGTTGTCATCAACGTGCACAGCTTTCATGGTAATTTCCTTACCTAACAGTGCAGGTGAGGCTTTATCATCACAATAGTCAGTTCTAAATTTAATGGTTAAATTATAAGTTGAATCAGAGTCGACAAGGCTCAGTGCAGCAGCACCCTTTGGTGGGCAGTGTAGTTTAAATATAGTGCCTTTAATGGTCCGAATGTCCGTTAATTCACTATAGCTTTTTGAATGTTGAAAACTCTTTATTCCGATAATGAAAAAGAATGTGGCTAATGATAGCAATAAAATCTTTGTGCTTTTATTCATAGGAATTTACATCTGTTTGTCTTGTTGAAGGACAAAATAGTTAACTTAAATTGTGTGAATAAGTTGAACACAGTTATGTATTTTTAGTTTTGATTTATATCAGCTAAGGCTTCTTTTAATGAAAATTAGCTTTATGCTTAATTTGAATCAAATGACAAACAAGAGTTAAGCCATTTTGTTAACCTCCCACTCCTGATAAATATTTTTTCGGCGAGCAGCCCAATTGTTTTTTAAACGCAGTGATAAAAGCAGAGGTTGATTCATAACCAAGCTCAAAAGCAATGTTCGTTAATTGCGTATCGGCATTAAGCATTTCCAAAGATTTTAATATTTTTAGCTTTTGCTTCCAGCGACTAAAGCCCATCCCGTAGTTTTTATTAAATAATCGGTTTAATGTTCGGCTTGATGCGCCCACTTTCATCGCCCACTGTTCTATGGTCAACTTGTTGGCAGGGTCATGGTTGAGTTCATCTATAATGGGCAGCAGCCTATTATCATTTATGGTCGGCATGAATAATTCATTGTTAGGTGCTATAGCCAGTCTGTCTATTAAAACTCTGGTGAGTCGGCTAGTTTGCTCGGTTTCTTGGTAATGCTCAGGCCAGCTTGCCACTTCTAATAATAATGACTTCAATAGGGGGTCTACGGTTAAAGTGCGTACAGAATTTCCTAATTCCTTACTCCAAGCCGGATCTATGTACAAGCTGCGATTACTCGTACTATTTTTACAAAAATGTTGATGTTGAGTTCTAGCGGGTAGCCATAAGGCCTGTTCAGGCGGAATGACAAACATACCTTCACTAGTTTCAATATGCATGACTCCTCGACACGAATAGGATAGCTGCGACCATGGATGGCTGTGGCTAACAATTTGTGTCATCGCCTTAAACTCACCAGAGGTTGATACAATCGGTCTAGGTAGTGCTGGGTAGAGCCTACTTGGGCTTTGTTTATGCCAAATTAAACTTGTCTGTTTAGATAAATTGAATGTCATAATTAACCTATGTGGTCACAAAACTAGATCATATACTGGTCGCCTTACATAAACAACTTAACTATTTAACTCTAAGTCATTAGGAAATTAAAGGGCAGGGTTACCTTTAATTTTATTATTTAGCGGGAGCAGTATGGATAACAAAGCGACACCAAATAAACTGATAACAACAGTAAATAACAAGACTAAGCAATGGCAAACTCCGTTTGTTTTTCTTGCGGTTGCTAGCGTTGTGATGTCAATCACTTTTGCGGGCTGGTTGGCAATGCTAAATAACTTTTCCATCGAAAAAGCCGCCTTTACTGGTGCGGAAATAGGTACTTTACAATCACTAAGAGAAATCCCTGGATTTTTGGCTTTTACTGCAGTATTTGTTTTATTGGTCTTAACAGAGCAAGTCTTCGCCTTGCTTTCTTTATGTGTATTGTCGATAGGCGTAGCCCTAACGGGTATGTTCCCTACAATCTATGGTCTTTATGCGACTACCGTGTTGATGTCTATAGGGTTTCATTATTATGAAACATTAAATACTTCATTAAGTTTGCAGTGGTTTAACAAGGAAGAAACGGCGGTAAAACTAGGTAAACTGATGTCGGTAAAATCAGCATCATCATTGCTTTGTTATGGTTTGATTTGGCTTGGTTTTAGTTTTTTATCGGCCAGCTATCAAATTTTGTATCTATTTTTTGGTCTGACAGGTTTGTTACTGACGTTATGGTTAGCGATAGCAATGCCAAAGTTTCCGATAAAGCATGCTCAACATAAAAAAATTATTTTGAGAAAGCGTTATAGCCTTTATTATTTTTTGACCTTTCTTGCCGGTGCTCGCAGACAAATATTTGTAGTGTTTGCTGGATTTTTGATGGTCGAAAAGTTTGGTTATAGTGTACAGCAGATCACTTTGTTATATATGATTAATCATGTTATTAACTTCTTTTTAGCCCCTAAAATTGGCGCTTGGATTTCAAAAGTAGGCGAGAAAAGATCGCTAACTATTGAATATACTGGCTTAGCAATTGTCTTTATTGGTTATGGTGTAGTGGAGTCGGCTAATGTTGCCGCATTGCTTTATATCATAGACCATTTGTTTTTTGCTATGGCAATTGCATTAAAAACCTACTTCCAAAAGATAGCTGATCCTAAAGATATTGCGTCAAATTCCGCAGTAAGTTTTAGCATTAATCATATTGCTGCCGTGGTTATTCCGGCAACGTTCGGCTTGATATGGCTATATGATCACTCCCTTGTTTTCTATGCAGGCGCAGCCATAGCAATTGCTTCCTTGTGCGCTAGCCAATTTATTAAGCTTAAAGAAACTAACACCGAAGACCGGGCAACTATTTTGACTGCACACAATAAGGGCTGAACATGATTAAAAATTTTATAAGCTGTGAGAAAATAACGGATGAAAATAGCCATGGTGGCGAAGGTTGTATCGAAATTCAAAAGGTATTTAAGCGCAAAGATTTTACCGGTGCTTGGGATTTTGCATTACGAGTCGTTATGCCGCCAAAATCATCGATGGGGCTTCATGAGCATGCTAATGATGAAGAAATGTATATTATTCTTAGTGGACAAGGGCTTATGACGATTGAGGATAAAGAACAACGAGTGGTTAAAGGCGATATGATTTTTAACAAACCCTATGGTAAGCACGGGTTATTAAATGATAGTAATCAAGATATTGAACTACTAATTATTCAAGCAAGTAATAAAGCATAATATAGCGACCCTAGGTATTGTTGTTCTAGGTGAACAGGTAACAGTTTTCTAAAAAGAAGGCTGTTACCTCATCTTAAATGGTTATTTTTTTATATTGCTCAACTTCAACTTTACCTTAAACTTAATCTGTAACTGGTTCATAATGAATGACTTTATCGCTCACTTGTTGCTTCTCATTCATACCACCTAATAAATAAAAGCTACCTTCTATGGATAATAAACCTCGGTGATCCATGCTAGGTTTATCCAAAGGCTCGAGCGTTTTCCATTGCTTATTTTTTAAATCCCAGCTGAATACTTCATTGCTAGGCTTACTTGGAATACCGTTATAGCCAATGCCATTGAAGTTATACGGATTATCGCTACCGCCGGCGAATACAATACTGTTGAGTTGTTCACTGCCGCTACTAGCTGCGCGATATTTTGCTTTACCAGGATGAGAGGGCAATGCCTGCCAGTGTATTTTTGTGAAGTCGAGTGGGTCAATCTTTCCTAAGAAAGATTGTTCAGACATTTTATACTGACGTTTTCCTTGTTTAATTCCTGCTACCTTTACGCCATCAATCACGACAATATTATTATCAAATATACCTGCCGCATGACCAAACACAGGTTGCCCAGGATAAGGAGTACCGAGATACCAACGTTTGCTTTGAGTATCTAAAATCTGCACGTCAGCAATATTACCGACATCATGCCAACCAGAGATTAGGTAAATATAACGGTCTTGGTAGACCAAGGCGACAGTATCATCTACCGGAATAAGCATTTGGCTAAATAAAGTGAATTCTCTAGATTGAGGATCATATTGGTAAACATCAGGCATTGATTTTTCAGCATGTGATTCGCTTACAGTGTAACCACCAAAGAGGTAAACTTTATTGTTAACGGTTACCGCGATACTCGCTAATCGACCCTGTTTAAAGGGCACGTTGTCTATGAAGTAAGTCTTCTTGCTCTTCAAGTCTATGCCCATTGCCACATTAGTAACTGCGCGCCAGTCTTTTTCTTTGCTTAAACCATTAAAAGAAAGCAACTGCCATCCTGAGGTTGTTTTTGCCGCAGCCACTGAATTGTTACTTACAGCAAGGTTAAGCTTGGCTATTTCTGTGCTTTGACTTGGCAGAGAAAAAACTAATGAAGCTAATAAGATTATTAGCATGTGCTTAAAAAAGTGATATTGATTGAGCAAAATAGAACCTACTAAAAAAGGGTAACTGTACCGAAGCGGTCTAATACAAATATAAAAATATAAAAGCTTATTAGCATGTTAAAAACAGCTCACGGGTTGGTTTTTAACATGCTTAAACGCTATAACAATTATTACTGTTGTTTAACAACATGCCCTGATTTCATAACAAAACTTACCTTTAACAAGGCATTAATGTTTGTTATTGGACTGTTAGCCATCGCAATAATATCAGCATTTTTCCCTACTTCAATTGTACCAAGGGATTTGGATTTACCAATTAAGTCAGCGGCATTTACGGTTGCAGACTTTAAGATGTCCTGAGTTGTCATACCGGCGTTGAACATTAATACCGCTTCTTTGGCATTATTACCATGTTTAGAAACACCGCTATCAGTGCCGTAGGCGATTTTTACCCCTGATTTATAAGCACGTTTGAAGTTTTCAATCATATCGCCACCGACACGAATCGCCTTCGCGCTGATTGCTGGTGACATGAAATTAGTATTTTTTGCTAAAGCGACAACCGTGTCCCCAGCCATCAGGGTAGGCACAAGGTAAGCGCCACTTTTCTTAAACAGTTTAATACTTTCTTCATTGGCATAACTGCCATGTTCAATACTATCAACACCGGCTCTTAATGCTGCATTTATACCTGCTGCTGCATGAGCATGACTTGCTACTTTTCGGCCTAAGGCATGGGCAGAGTCAATCACTTCTCTTAACTCGTCATCAGCCATTTGTTGGCCTGTACCTGTATCTGTATCAGATAATACCCCGCCTGTAGAGGTGATTTTTATTACATCGGCACCAAATTTAATCGCGCGGCGTGTTGCTCGACGACAATCATATGGACCATCACAAACTGTTTTAGCCGTGTGCATTTCCAATAAATCAGGACTCATACCATCAACATCACCATGGCCGCCCGTTACTGCAACATTGCTACCAGCAGCAATAATTCTTGGCCCTTGTAAATAGCCCTTTGCAATACCGTCACGTAGCGCAAAGCTTTGTTCGGGGCTACCCCCTAGATCTCTTACTGTGGTAAAGCCTGCCATTAACGTCTTTTTAGCAAAATAGGCACTTTTAACTAATTTATCTGCATCAGACATTCTTAATTTTTCACTGTCATTTTTAGGGCCTAATTCGCCTTGCAAATGAACATGCATATCCATTAAACCTGGCATAACAAAGCTCTTTGATAAATCAACTAACTGTGCGGTTTTATCGATTTTGCTTATTGCAATAAATCCCGGTTTAAGGGCCGTAATAACACCATCTTCAATGACTATTGTCTGTTTAGATAAGGGCGTTTCTCCAGGCACTGTTAATACTTTTCCTGCATGAATAATATGTGTCTGTGCGCTTAACTGAGCCGAAACTAACGCAGACAAAGTTAACCCTAGTAGCGTAGATATTTTCATTAAAGGTTTCATTATTTCTCTATTTTTATTAGTAAAAATCTATGGATAACCATAGCAAGCTTATCGGTAGGGTGGAATTGAAAGTCGTTGAAATGGGGAGATTTACCGTTGAATAACTTGCAGGAAGTGTTCATATTTCTCAACAGGGCCAAGTTAAAGCAAAGAGAAGAGGTGGCAAATGCCACCTTTTTTCTTTATATAATTTTTTTGTAATCAAACTAGCTGATGACAGTCATTTCATTTAAAGTAAACTCAGCAACAGCACCTTCTGTGGCTGCTATGTAATCAGCTAAGTGCTGGTTGTTCATGTGCGTTTGCCAAAGTTCACGTGTTTGCCAATTTTCATAAAACATAAAGTGGGCACGGTTTTCATTGTCTTGATGCAAGTCGTAAGTTATGCAGCCTTCTTCAGCGCGAGTTGTGGCAATCAACTTTAAAAGCTCAGCTTTTACTAAGTCAATTTTGTCTGCATTTGCTTTAATGTTGGCAACGATAGTTAAGTGGGTCATGTTAATTTCCTTTGTTTCTTTAAAAACCGGTTAAAACGATTTTTCCTATTGATTTACCAGACTCTATTTCTTGATGAGCTGCTTTTAAATTTTCCGCGTTAATAGTCCCTAAATGTTTGCCTACAGTCGTTTTGATATAACCTTGGTCAATCAAATCAGCAACCCTATTAAGTAATTTATGTTGCTCGTTCATGTCGGATGTCTCGAACATTGAACGGGTGAACATAAATTCCCAATGCAACGAGATGCTTTTAGGTTTCAGTTTCTTGATATCAATCGACTCGGGATCATCAATTAAGGCTATTTTCCCCATCGGTGTTAATAGTTCAACGTAGCTATCTAAGTATGAATCTGTGTGGGTTAAGCTGGCTACGTGAGTGACTTGCCCAATAGCTAACTGTTCAATTTGAGCTGGTAATGGTTTGGAGTGATCAATGACATGATCAGCACCAAGCGTTTTCACCCATTCTTTAGAGCTATCACGGGAAGCTGTAGCAATAACCGTTGCACCTGTTAATTTACTGGCTAGTTGCACAAGAATTGAACCGACTCCGCCAGCTGCGCCAACAATCAAAAGAACATCATTTGTTTTAACTGTTGCATCAGGCTGTTGCTCTTTAATCGCTAAACGTTCAAATAACAATTCCCATGCCGTAATTGCGGTCAGTGGTAACGCTGCCGCTTCACTATCTGACAAGCTTTTCGGCTTATTAGCAACGATACGTTCATCCACGAGTTGATATTCAGCATTACTGCCTTGGCGGTTCAAATCACCAGCATAGAACACCATATCTCCAGGTTTGAAATTATTAACAGACTCTCCGGTAGCAACAACTTCGCCGACAGCATCCCAGCCAATAACTTTATGACCACCGGCTTGTGGTGCAACATTTTTTCTAATTTTACAATCAACAGGGTTAACGGCAATTGATTTAACTTGTACTAATAAGTCATATCCAGCGGCTGTTGGTTGTGGTAATTCAATATCGATTAAAGACTCAGCTTCGCTGATAGGTAATGATTGAGAGTAACCAATTGCTTTCATGGGTGTGCTCCTGAAATTTTAATTCGTTTGTTAAGTGATTAATTATCTTGAGAAGCATAATAGAGCTTGCTAGATAAAAAGAAAACAGCATAATAATTGAATCTTTATCAAATAATTTTTGACAATTATGGTATTAGAAGATCTTAATGTTATTTTAAAAGTGGCTGAGTTTCGTAGTATAACTGCCGCTGCAGAAAGTTTAGATATGCGCACTGCCACAGCTAGCGCGGCAATTAAGCGGGTTGAACGTGTGTTAGGTGTCGAGTTATTTATTCGTACGACTCGACACTTAAGGTTATCTATTGCTGGTGAAAGATATATTCCAAATTGCCAGCAGGCTATGCAAATGCTCGACTTAGCTAAACAAAATGTTAAAGATGACTTGGATATCATTGATGGTGAGTTAAGAATCTCTGTGCCATCAGACTTAGGGCGAAACCTGATTCTGCCTTGGCTTGATGAGTTTATGGAAGTGCATACCGGAGTTAGTGTAAAGCTTCATATTAGTGATAGTAATATCGACTTCTATCGAGATCCAGTCGATGTAGCGCTGCGTTATGGTTCACCCAATGATGTTAACCTCTATGGTTTTAAAATTTGTAATGTACCGCGTGTGGTATGTGCAACACCTGAATACCTTGAACGTTTTGGTGTGCCTCAGCACCCTAATGACTTAATCAACCATAATAGCCTCCTATATCAATTGCACGACATTATTCATGATGTATGGCAGTTCTCCCATCAAGAAGAGTCAATAAAGGTAAAAGTGCAGAGTGATCGTTCTTCAAATGACGCCGAGTTGGTGAGGCGTTGGTGCGTAAACAGCAAAGGCATTGCCGCTAAATCTAGCTTAGATATGTCACAGGACTTACTTAATGAGCGGGTCGTGCCCCTATTAGCTGAGTTTTCGCCTAAGCCGACCGAACTGTGGTTAGTGTGTCCAAGCAGGCAAACAATCACACCTGCCGTACGCTTGCTGAGAGAACATATAAAAGGCAAGTGTATGGATGTGCTCACACAGCTTGTTGATAAAAGAATTTTGACTAAGGCTGATCTTAGCTAAGTCAATGCATTAGCTCACTTGCCAATTTATGGTTAATTGAGCTTAATTGAGGTTAAGCAGCTCACCATCATTAGGTACATAAAGTTTGTCCTGCCATTGTTTCAAGGCAATCAGCTCTCTTAGTTCCTTGCGAGTAACAGGGCAGTGATCTAAAGACTCTAGGTGATTAGCAATCACCTTTCCTTCGGTAAGTTCGCTAACTTTTATCGCATCTTCTTTGCCCATTATGATCTCGCCGCCTAAATCAAAACGTGCTCCTCCAGCGGGCAAAACAATCCAGTCAGGTTGCATTGATTGAATACAATGCTTAACGTCATTTGTTAAAATTGTATCACCAGTAATATAAAGGCTAGGCTCTTCAGGTAATTGCAAAACAAAGCCATAACCATGCGCCATAAACTTACCAATAATTCCCTTACCATGAATGCAAGGAACTAGGTTAATGGAACCAGTTAAAAACTTATTGTCTGTATTCGTCTTAAGAACATGTACATCTAAACCTTTCTTTTTAATAAATTCAGCATCTTGTTCAGAGCAGTAAACAGGAATGTTTTTGCTGCGCAGCCACTTAGTTCCTGCTCTGTCTAAATGGTCAAAGTGACCTTTTTGACAATGAGTAATAAGGCAATGTGTGACTTTGTCTAAGATTGCCTCTGACTCTTCTGGTAAATCTACCAATGGGTTTTTGCGGCGATGAGTTGTAGCGTATTTAAGAGAAGGAATTGCGCCTTTTGGCGCTAACATAGGGTCAACCAAGATCAATTTATCTCCTGTGTGAATGATAATTGTGGCATTGCGAATTTGTGTAATTTTCATGATTAACTCCCGATTCAATCTATATAGCCATTGTATTGAGATTATTTGCTAAGCATAATGGCAATAAATGACATTATTCATACAATATAGGACAAGGTGTTTTTGATGAAGGTTGGCTTAGTTGTATATCCAGGTTGTGTGGCTTCAGGTTTATTCGCATTTTCTGAACTATTGCAGGCAGCAAATAAACGCTCAGGCAATAAGACCTTTGAGACAGTCTGGGTTGCCACAGAGCTAAAAAATGTCTCTATTACCACAGGCAGCAAAGACATGGAGGTATCTATAACACCTAGAGCTCTAATATCTGATGCTTCATTAGATGCTGTGTTATTGCCTGGGTTTTGGACTAAAGGCATTCGACAGTTAGCGCCTATATTGACCCAACACAAAGCGTTGCAACATGCGCTCACAGCGCTTTCGGCTAAAATAGGCATTTTAAGTTACTGCACTTCAGTATGCTTATTGGCTGAATCTGGCAGATTAAACCAGCAGCCAGCCACCTCCACTTGGTGGTTGGCTGAACATCTACAACAGTATTATCCAAAGGTTGTATGGAACTTTACTCAAACTTGTTTATTTCAGGGAATAGATGCAACGGCATCAGGTGTAAATGGTTATCTGCCTATTGCACAGAAATTGATTGCTCAATATTGCGGACAGGAGGTTTTACGAGACATCATCGACTTGATGGTAGTACCTAAACCAAATAACAATAATCAGTCATTTCAGTTTATAAGCTTGATGCAGTTAGACGATGAACTGATGCAACATATTTACCTGTGGACCGAAAGAACGCCTGCCCAGCAACTGACTATTAGGGCGCTAGCTAAGGCGCTTAACCTTACTGAACGCACCATTTCTAGGAAAGTTAGCGCATTGACTAAGCTTTCGTGTGGCCAATTTATGCGATTAGTAAAATTATACCAAGCTACAGAATATTTAATTTATGGCTCAGAGACAGTGAATAGCATAGCTATTCGCTTGGGCTTTTCTGATGACGCATCTTTTAGACGGACTTTTAAGAAAGTTTTATCTTATACACCCAATGAGTATCGACAAGCCTTTAAGCGTTAAGGATGATAGTAAGAGCATTGCAATTATTTTCATCTTTTTAAGGGAGTAAAAAATCGTTAAATGGTCCATGCAGATGTAAAATTAACTAGTAGTAACAGTTAATACCGATATCGCTTATCCACATACATTGCTTTATCAGCGTAATCTATTAACTCTGTTAAATTGTCACCATTTACATGACAAATTGCCGAACCAAGGGATAGCTTTATTGGCGGATTTTGAGTGGTAGTTAGACTTTCAATGCGATCTAAAACACGGTCTAAAACCTTATTAAGATGATTTGTTGAATACATATTGGCTAAAATGATAATAAACTCATCCCCCCCCCATCGACAAAGAATATCTTCATCCCTAAGTGATAGAGACAAACTTTTGGCTGTCATTGTGATGACTTTATCACCATAAGAGTGTCCATGAAGGTCATTGATTGCTTTTAAACCATCAATATCGGCAATCAGTACAGCATAGATCAGGTTGTCATTGACAACCTTGTGCTCAATTGCGTTAAAAGCTTCATAAAAGCCAAAGCGATTAAGTACACCGGTTAATTGGTCTACATGAGCTTGCTTTTTATAAATTTCTAAATTGTCCTCTGTTCTATGCTTGTTCTCAAAAAACATTAATACACCTTCTGTAAAGTCTTCAGAATGAAGTCTTTTAAGAGTAACCTTTAAGTTTCTGTGTTTTTTAATTGAGGTTCTAACCGTAACTTCTTTTATCCAATCTAGGTTTTCATTATGTGAAATATCTATAAGAATGCTGTTGAGTTCATTTGACATCAGAGAGTCAATTCTTTTCATAATCTCTGATAATTTAATGATGCCGGGAGATTGATACATAAACCAACTTTGAAATGTAAAATTAACGAAAACAAGTTCATTTTTTAAATTAAACAAAGCAATCGGGATTGGAAGCCCATCTAAAATACAGCGAGTCATTGTTGATTTTTTATTATTTTTTAAAAAACTAATCATTTGAATTTACCTGAGAAAAGGGTATGCAAAGTCAATTGAGAGACGTTATTTTTGCTGGAATTGGGACGGAGCTTTACCTGTCCATTTTTTAAACGCTCTTGAAAAACTAGAAGGGGAGAGAAAGCCTAGTTCAAAGGATATTTGTTGCATGGTCAATTTATTTTCTTTTAAATGGAAGAGTGCTAGTTTTATTTTTACAGAAAGCACCATCTCACTAAAGTTAGTTTCAAAGCGCTTTAATAATCGTTGTAGTGTTTTTACACCCATGTTCATACTTTGAGAGATTTGAAAAATACTCAGCTCTGGATCTGAAATATTTTTTAGTATTAATTGCTGAACTTCTGAAAATATATGCAGATCACTTTTAGATTTATTTGAAAAAGCTATTCGAGATTCATTCAATACTTGCGATGAAAATATATTTTCAGTACTTAGCAAAGTGCGCTCAAAGACAACTG
>Ga0114909_1001179_pt1 | contig 15308 bp, 12 predicted proteins | sample MalvireepMed_906_FD_87290 | JGI IMG/M metagenome (GOLD analysis project Ga0114909, IMG submission 87290) | Marine viral communities from the Global Malaspina Expedition - Malaspina viral metaG DeepMed_906 | ecosystem: Environmental > Aquatic > Marine > Oceanic | place: Mediterranean Sea...
ATGCGGACCCCATTGATGTGGGAACCAGTCACACTAAAGTATCTATTCTGAATTCCGCAGCGGCAGTGGCAGAAACCATGACGCTCTGGTCCGACCAGACTCAGTTTACACTTACAGGAGAGCCGCTGTTGACTCCTGCTTCCGTTCAGATCCCACAGACTACCGAGTATGTCAATCTGGGTGATGTCGCTCCTGTTACCGTTGGCGATGCCATATTCTTTGCGTTTAATCGCGGTGAATTCAGTGGGATTCGAGAGTATGTTCCGGTTAATCAAGTGACGCAGTTTGCCGGGATGGATCTTACCAGGCACGTCCCACGGTATATTAAGGGCAATGTCACCAAGATCGTTGGTTCAGACGCTGAATCGATGCTGTTTGTGCTCACGGACAACTTCCCCACGGGTTGCTACGTATACAAGTGGCACAATGTCGAGGGCGGTGATCGGATACAATCCTCGTGGTCTACTTTTGATTTTGGAACTTCAGCCACTCTTCGGGATGTTTTTATCATTGAAAGCACAGCCTATATGGTGATCACCCGAACTGATGGAACATTCCTTGAGAAGATGAACCTTGAAGACGGGCTCAAGGATGACGACAGCAATATCACAGTTAGACTAGATCGTAGGGTTACCGAGGCTGATTGCACCAGCATAGCCTACAGTGCTATTACTGGCAACACCACTATGGATCTCCCCTATACGCCTCTTGGGGGCGACCTGGTAGCTAACGGCGACTTTGCCCTTGGGAGTGGGGATGTATTTACCAATTGGGTGTTGTTTCCAGATGCACCTTCGACGATCAAACAAGATGCAACCGCCGGTGTCGGTGGAGGTCGATGTATCGAATTTGAATTCCTCACCGCTGCTAATCTGTCGTATGTCGTTCAGCGTAATATTCTGGAGATCGGGCGCACGTATGAATTGACCGTATCCACTAAACACGATGGAACCAAAACCGGTCAAATTCTGTTGTCGGTTGAAGGCGAATCTACCAATCCACTTCAAACAGATGTCTTTGTGGGAACACCCTCAACGGTTTACCAGACGTTCACCGTGGAATTTGTGGCCGTCTCAACGAACTTGCTGATCAAGGCTAACACCCTGGACGGCGGGACCATGAGCGGGTTACACATTTATATCGATGATGTTGTCGTCAAACCTGCGGGCACAACCTCAGAAGTCGTGGTCCTCACCCGAACGACTGAAGATGTTTCCCGGAATATCGCCGTTGGAAAGGTCAGCTTCAGTGGCGACACAGTAACGATCCCTGGAGATTTATCCGGGACACCGCTGTGGTTGGGAATGACCTACACTTCCAAGCAGGTGCTCACAAGACCAACCCTACGGATACAATCGGCAACCAAGGGGAGCACTGTGGTGAACACCGGTCGATTTCAGGTCCGATATGGTAAAATTACCTACGATGATACCATGGTTTTCGACGTGAAAGTCCTCCCCCTTTATCGATCACCCTACACCTACACCTTCCAGAACAGCCATTTGAATGTGGGCAACGCCATTATCGACCAGGGGCTTACCCCGGCAGATGGTGTGTTTCGCTTTCCTGTCTTCTCTCGAAATGATCAGGTTGCGGTGGAGATAATCAATAACACACCCTTCCCGTCTAACCTCCTGAATATCCACTGGGAAGGGAAATACTTCAGAAAGAGTAGAGAGGTTTAGTAGAGCATTAACATGAAACCTGTAGTTTATCCCAGTGGAACCATTCGTAGTTCCGTGGTAACCGATGCCGCTCGATTGGAGCCAATTTTACGGATGGAGGATCGCCGGGAGTGTCTAACGATTCGTGGACCCTCGACTAACATCCAGAAGGTGCTTGAAAGAGGCATTGAATCCTCCTCTCCCAGTTACACTTTGGAGTCACCCGACGGCAATCGAATAATATGTATCCTTGGAACAGTCCCTCATTGGTACGGGAGTCCCGTGGGTGCTGTGTGGATGGTTGGTTCATCAGAAATCGAAAAGATAGTTTATGATTTTGTCCGAAATTCGGCTTACTGGGTAAGCCGGTTGTTTGATGATAAGTATGATGTGTTATTAAATTCCATTGATAGTCGAAACACCCTTCATCTTCGTTGGCTAAAGTGGCTTGGTTTCAAGTTCATTGGTCAGCATCTTGTGAGTGGTATAAACTTTTACGAATTTCTCAAAACCCGAATATAAAATATGTGTGATCCAGTTATAGCACCAATAGTTATGGGGGTGGTTTCTGGCGGATTGCAAGTAGCCGGATCTGTAGCTAGACATCAAGGCCAACAGGAAGCAGCCAATCAAACGCTGGCTTATCAACAGCAGCTGACCGGAGCCGCTCAAGCAGTTGCAGCCGATCAACAATCTGCGGTTAGACAACGGCAAGCCCAGGAACATGAGTCCTTTGCCCGAGATTCAGAAAAAGCTCGTATAGCTAATGCTGAAGCCCGAGCTACAGCCAGGGTTAGTGCGGGAGAAGCCGGTATTACCGGGTCTTCTGTGGATGCGTTGCTGCAGGAATTTAGTATGCAAGAGGGTCGATACTTTGAAGCAAACCTCAGACAATCTGAACTATTGGATATGGGAGCTGATTCTGAAATTGATTCTATTCGCCAGGGGCTTAACTACCAGACTCTGAGAATCAATGCTCCTGTGAACCGACCAAGTAGACTTGCCACCGGTTTGTCGATTGGTGGAGCGATCATTGGTGCTGCGTCAACAATGTACGATCATCCGGCATTTGTACAAAGAAGAGCTGATAAAGCGGCTGCTAAAGCGGTTCCTAAAATTATAAACCAAAGAGGCAATATTACACAAAGTGGGGTATCGCGAATTTCTTATTAATAGGTAAAAAAACACCCTAATGGCAAAACTCAGACAACAAACCGACCAACCTCTTGGTGGGGCAGCTAGAGGGCTTAAACCCACAGCTAGACCAAGGTCAGTTCCTATTGGTGCAACACCCCCGTCTACCGGAGAGAACAAGCTTATTCAGTTGGCCCGCGCTCTTGGTCCGTTAAATCAAGTTTTGCGTAATGTGTCTCTTAAAACTCAAGAGAGACTATCGGAAGAGGGAATGGTTCAGGGAGCCTTGATTGCCGAAAAACTTGGTGCAAGGGCTACTATGGACGATCTTCATGCCGAATTGAAGTTTAGGGGCGTTAAGCAAAGAAAACTACCGTGGGTTAGAATAGGAGCCGAAACGAGGTATGGAGAACTACATGCAAGAGCTAGTTTTAAAGCCGGGTTTAAGGAGAGGTTTTACGAAACTTTGGGTGATAATCCCAAAACTTCCCGAGAAGATGTTATCAACGAGGTCTACCAGTCGGCGTATGAATCACTCACAATAAACAGTAAAAATGTTGATAGGGGTTTCTTAAGTGCTTTTCAGCAGGAAAGCCAGTTATTCAATAGAAGGGTAGATGAGGAAAACATAAAACTGAGAGACCTTTTCCATGATAATACCCGAAGGGACAAAACTGGAGAAATAATTGATATATTTAGAAATTCCTCAGATCCAAATAAAACAGAGAATTTTCATATAGAGATAAATAAACATCTATATGGACACCCTCTTGATAACCCTGGAGAAGGATCTTATTCAAATGAAATGGGTAGGGGACAAATCGCTGGAGAGTTATCTAAAAACCTAAAACAGTATGCTTTGCATTTGTTGATTAAAGGAGGTAAAGCTACAGAGGAAAATATTGATGAAGTACATGATCTAATAGAATTGTGGAAGAATATTCTTATTGGTAAAGGCCGTCTTGGGGATACGCAAGTGTTCAAGGATGCAATGTTGAGTGTTTACTATCAAATACCTAAAGATCCCAATACCACAGACGACGAGATATTTGAACAAGCAAACAATGATCGAGAATATGGAAGAATAGATGCTGCAACAATATTAAATAGGTATGGCGGAACAATTACCCTACAGCAAATAGACTACGAGCTGGCGGGTAGTACCGAAAGCCCTGTACGGATAGAAGCCACAAGGGCTCACTTGCGTAAAAATCTGACTAAAAAGACTGAGCGGGACGTTGTAACCGCAATATACAACGCAAGGGCTTCTTTGGACTGGGAAGAAGTAATAAGGCTAGTAGAGATCAACGAACCATTAGGTCTAATAGAACCTGAATTCGCAAACAAGCAGAGGGAATGGGCGAATAATGTTAAAAGCGGAGCGTTTTATGCCTCAAGTGAGGAATTGTTTGAGTTAGAAACGGAAGGTTTCCACGAAACAAATTCTCGGGGGGACAGAACAGGCCAATTTCAATTGGGTTCGATGTTCGCAGATCAGTCAAATGTACAGCTTTACTTTTCTACATTCACTGAACCTGAGAAAAGGGCATTGGCGAAAGGGTTTACCTCCGATTATAGAGAACGTTTAGTAAGGCTTATTGCAAAAGAAATAACGGTCGTCTCAGAGGAGGGTGTTGAAACTATAAGAGAAGACGCAAAGGCACATATAAGATCAATACTGAATGATCTAAAGGACACGGCAAAAGCCGATGCTATAGCTGCTTTTGATTCAAAAATAAAATATGATGGGATTAAGAAAGCAGATGACAGCAAAACTGAGCGGACGTTAGCCTATGCCAATTCCGTAGAAAACGCACTTGTTATTAAGAGAGGTCTCTGGAATAGCTACGGCTTTAGGGAGCTTCGTTTAATTTTGTCAGGTTTTAATCCTTTAGACAAAGATGGTCCAAACTACGCCTCAAACCTACAAGCCTTGGCAAATGGCATGAAAATCAGAACGGGGACACTTCCAGGTGATGAGAAATGGAGACTGGCAGAAAGTTTTAAGTCGTATTACATTCTAGTTAAGTCTTATAGCGGTTTCACCTATAAAGAATTAATGGAGGGAATAACCAATGAGGGTATATATTTTAATGTAGAAGATATAAACTATAAAAATATTCCACTTTTTATAAACCAAGCAGCGTTACTAGAGGCTTTTAACAACGGAGTGACGACCAAAGAATTTGGTGAAATTTACATGAAATTTTACGATGCGGACAAGTGGCCTAATATGACTCCAGGTAGTTTCTTTCTTGATCAATCGGCTGCTATTTTACAAAGAGTCCAGTTGGATAGAGAAATTCGTGAACAATACTTACCTGAAATTAGAGATCCGAAATCTCGCAGCCTATTATTGGGGCGGACCTCTACTAGCCTTATTAATAGGTATGCTCAGGTCGCTTTGACCGGTGAACCCTTTAGCCGAAGACTTTTGAGAGATGCATTAATCGAATCCCAGCTCCCTCAACAGGTTCGCGAGTGGAGTCCCCAAGCTGACAACCCCTTGCGGCACAGATGGTTCAATAGAGGAGACGTTTCAGATAGGAATACGGAAGTTTTAAATACCATAATAGAATCGGCAAAACCTGATGCTGAAAAAGATGTTGATATTAGTGGTGAACAGATCACTTCTGATGAGAATAAAAAGGCTGTAGTAGAGCCCAACCTGGTCCGTGAGAAAACTGTAGAGTCTCCTAAGAAGATGACTGCTGATGAAAGGATGGCGGCGGATCGCGAGGAGAGAGCACGAAGGATGGCCGAGGATCGCGAGGAGAGAGCACGAAAGCTGGCCGAGGATCGCGCAGAAAGAGAATAAACATCAAAAATAATATATATTATAAAAAACATGCCAACACTTACTCAACGTCCTGAGTCTCCTGAAACTATTGATGATTATCACGATATTATAGAAAGGACTTCCTTACAAGGAGCGGGTAAGAGAGCTGAAAATATTAGAGAAGACCAACATTGGTTAATGGATTCGTTTTACGCGCCCTTCCGTGGGGCTCTTGGTTCGTTACAAGGTGCATGGAATTTAATAGATCACGTAACAGGTGATGATTATTTGCCAGATTGGGAAAACAATCCACTTGGAGAATCCAGGACAAAATTTGCGAGGGCTGTTGAAAGTATCAGTCAGTTTGTGGTGGGTTTTATTCCGGCATTTAAAGGGTTACAGGTAGCTGGACGAATGGGCAAAGCCTTTGGAGCTGCAAAGTACTTCCAACGGAGACCGAGAATGTTAGAACTGACAAACGCCGCTACAGCCGGGGCTTTCAGTGACTTTACGGTATTTGATGGTAACGAGGCACGATTAGCAAATTTGATAGAAAGTGTTCCAGCATTACATAATCCAATCACGGAATTTCTGGCTGCTGATCCAGAAGACCCTGAACTCTTGGGCCGGTGGAAGAACGCTCTCGAAGGTATTGGGCTAGGTGCTATAGCTGATGGCTTGTATTTGGCTATTAGAGGTGTGAGCAGAGGCGTCAAGGTCAAATACAATGGTGGAACCCATGAAGAGACTATGAGGGCCCTCACGGCTGATTTCAGGGAAAAAAGTATCATCGATTTGGCATTAGAGACAAACGATCCTTCTGATGTGCTTACCATATTGAAGGAGGCGGGTGCTACGACTACAGTTACTTTTAAACCGCTCGGGCCCGGGGGGCTTAAAATCGGGGGTAAAGAAATCCCATACCAACGACCCGATGAAGCCGCAGTTGATGTTGTAGGTGCCGCAGATGAAGCCGCATTTGATGTTGTAGGTGCCGCAGCCGATGCCGCAGGTAAAGGCGCAAAGGAACCAAAAACAACCGCTGAACTGAACCAAGAATGGCGAGAAACCGGAGGGGAGCCTCCTGGATCATCCGATCTTCCTAAAGATCCCGTTCCAGAGTTACGTTTTAAAGATTATGTAGCGGATAGACTTAAGGCGAAGAGAGATGGAACGTCATTCAATCCTGATCTACAGGTGGGCGAAGAAATTAACCTTGAAACTCTTTCTACAACGCCGCAAATGCAACAAGTGATATACCAGCGTGCGATGATTCTAGTAGAGCAGCACGGAAAAATTGAATCACAAAGTTGGTTTCCAACCCTAAGAGACATGTATCTTAAAGAAAAGGAGGAAATCTTCAACATATCGCATGAAGAAGCGGTGACCTTGTTTAATGCAAATCTTAAAGCGGTTAAGAACGCTTCTGCAATCCAGTTTGTTGCCCATGATTTTATGAAGCAGACGTTAACAGTGTTTGGTAACGCTGTGAAAAAAGCTGCCAATAGTGGCTCCGAAACTGATATACTTAAAGCTATTGAAATGATGCAAAAAGCTGATGAAGCAGTAGTGATATCCCTTAATTATAAAAGATTTGGGGGACAAATGCTGAATTCCAATAAAGCTTATGTACAAATCTCTGGCTATGAAACTCCAGCGACAAGGGCCCAAATGCTTGAGGAATTGGGCGGTCTTGATTACCTTAAAGAACAAGTCTATAAGATGAATTTGGCTGCTGCGCCCGGTGGTAATAATGCGGGTTTAGTTTCTCTACTTAGAAACCAGGTATCCCTTGGAGGAAAAATATTTAAAGTTCACAATGAATTTTGGATAAATTCCATATTATCAGGTCCAAAAACATTTATGGTAAACATGTTTGGTAACACCATAGCCGCTATGTATTTGCCTTTTGAAGCTGCTGCCGGTGCGGCATTAATGGGTAATAATAATGCTTTCAGATCATCACTCATGCGCTACACCTACATGTGGGACTTTATAGACGATGCCCTGAAGATGACTGCACGGTCGTTTAGGGAAAAGAAAAGTATCCTAGACCCAAATCGTACGATTATGGATACTTGGAACCCCGCAGATAAGGGGAGTATTAGTAGTGAAATGTTTGGCCTTGATCCTGATAGCCCCTTCGGCCAACTTTCGAATGGTCTTGGTAATCTTATCCGCCTACCTACTAGGGTTCTAATGGCCTCGGATGAATTCTACAAACAGTTAAACGGAAGATCCGCATCCAAAGCCCATCTCTATAAGCAAGCTTTAGATGCGGGTATGAGAAATACTGCGGATATTGGAAAATATGTAAATGAACGCTGGCAACAGATGATTAGAACTAGCGGACAACTTTACAGCGAAGGTGCAATCGTACGTGAAGCCATTGAGAAAGCCGATGCAGAGGGTCTCAATGGTCTTCAAAGAAATGAATTTATAAAATCCTACCGGGACGAAAACTACAACCCAGAACATGGTGTTTTTGGGGGCGCATCCGCAGCCGCTGATTATGGTAGGGAAGTAGCTGGAGAAGCAACCTTTACAACTCGTACAGGCCCAGAAGCAACAGGACTTAGTGGAATATCAAGAAGGGTTCGGCAGATGTCGTCTAAGCATCCCATGGTTCAACTTATGGTTCCCTTTGTTACCACACCCACAAATTTATTATTCTTTGGCGGACAACGCACCGCATTCTTAGCACCTCTTTTTGCCAATAATCGCTTAATACAAGGTGTGTATCAACGGCATTTTGCAGACATGAATTCAGGGGACGCCCTCATACAAGCCTCAGCCCGTGGTCGTCAAGCAATGGGATTTGCACTATGGGTAGGAGCGGGTGCTCTTTACGCCAAAGGAAAAATTACCGGAGGTGGACCCGCCGATGAAGGCCAACGAAAAAACCTCAGAGCCACTGGTTGGCAGCCATACAGTTACAAAACCGATGATGGAACCTACGTATCGTTTAGACGACTTGATCCCTTTGCCACATTCTTTGGGCTTGTTGCTGACTGGAGCGAAATAAACTTCAGATCCGAAGAACACTTTAGTGAGCCATTAAAGACTTTCGGCTCTGCCATAGGTATATCTTTAGCCCGAAACATACACAACAAATCCTACCTGTCAGGTATTAGTCAGGTAATCGACGCCTTTGGAGAACCGGATCGATATATGGCCCGGTGGGCTAGAATGAGAGCGGCATCCTACATCCCCAATCTAATTGCCCAATCAAAAGTAACCTTGGCTGATGATACATATCTTAGAGAAGTTAGAAATGTTTTTGATGCCTGGAAAGGCCGACTGCCAGGGGTTTCCACAAGTCTTGAACCCCGGAGAAACATTCTGGGGCAACCCGTGGATGCCACCATAGCCTCTGTTCCTTTATTCAGTGGGGCTTCTATCCCTGATTGGGTAAGCCCCATAGCTATCAGCCATGAAAAAAATGATCCGGTAATGAAGGAAATAGCAGCTCTCCAACACGGATTCAGTCTACCATCTACGACACTATCTGGATCTGTTGATATGCTGGAATTCAGGAACAAAGATAACCGGTCATCCTACGATCACTGGCTTGAGGGTCATGGTACAGTTAAAATTGGTGGACGAAATCTCCATAATGCTCTTGGTCGATTAATCCGTTCTAATAGTTATAAACGCCTTAGTTATGCCGATACTCTTGAGGGATTCGACAGCCCACGTATCCAGCAAATACGAAGTCTTATAGGACGTTATCGCAGAGCGGCTTTAAAACAAACCTTCAAAGCCTACCCTGACTTTTATGAAAATTATATGGTTACAAAAAGAACAAGGGATGATTTACGCAGAGGACAAAATCCACCCTCAATATTAGAACAGCTTTCTACAACATATTAGAATTACTACACATATAAACCTTAAATTTCACAATGGCTCTATCATACGTCGACTATACCGGAGACAACTCCGAAACCGAATTCAGTCTCACCTTTGATTATATCAAACAAGCTCATGTTACGGTTCAAGAAAATGAAGTAACGAAAACGAATGCCGCCGGTGCTGGTAACTATACTATCAATGAGACGACAAAAAAGGTGGTGTTCGGAACCGCTCCCGGAACGTCGGTTAGAATTCATATCTTTAGAACCACCCCTAATACGATTGCGACTTCCTCCATTGCTTTTACCAAGGGATCAGGAATTCGAGAACAGGAACTTGATAACCTCCAAAAAGAAGACCTGTATATAGCCCAGGAGATCCAGGACTCACTCAAAGGCACTCACGATTACCTGCTGGTCAATGAACGGTCATCCGATCCAGCCAACCCCTCCGAGGGTCAATTCGTTATTTGGATGAGTGATGGAACCGGAGCAGGTGATGATGGAGATATCATGATTAAAATCCAAGCCGGTGCTGTGGTGAAAACCAAGACCCTTGTTGATTATTCTGCGTAAGCCACCACCAATGAATAAATTTGAAACTGCGCTGATCGAACTACACACCGAGGCGGTTAAAAAGCTGATTGAACGCATCCAGGAGGATGAATGTCCAGCCGCTGTCATTAAAGAAGCCAGGGAGATGCTCCGGGATAACCGCATCGACCTTGCTCATCCCTTCCTGAAGGGGACTCCAATGGCGAACCTGGCAACTGTCCTTCCGTTCGCCGATGACGATGGTGATGTAGCCGTTGAAAATTAATGGACCCCCAACTCAAGGACTTCAGAAACTTTCTGTACCTTGTGTGGAAGCACCTGAGATTGCCTGATCCCACCCCGGTGCAATACGACATAGCCAGCTACCTTCAACACGGGCCCCGTCGTAGGATAGTCAAAGCTTTCCGTGGGGTGGGAAAAAGCTGGATCACCGCAGCCTATGCCTTATGGCAACTCCTGAAAAACCCACAAATAAAAATCGAGGTCGTCTCTGCCAGTAAAAGTTTGGCTAATGACTTCAGCACCTTTTGTTTCCAACTGCTTAACTCCATGGAGCTTCTGTCCCATCTGAAACCTCCTGATCACTCCAAGATCAAACGGTCAAGCAAGCTGGAATTCGATGTGCTGCCCGCCTTGGAATCCAAAGATCCCTCGGTGAAATCCGTGGGTATCACCGGGCAAGTCACCGGGACCAGAGCCGACATAATAATTGCGGATGATATCGAGACCCCCAACAACACGGCTACCCAGGAGGCCCGAGACAAGCTATCCGAAGCTGTTCGAGAGTTCGATGCCATCGGTAAACCTAATTTCGACTGCATCTACCTGGGAACACCCCACACGGAGCAGTCCCTGTACAACGTCCTAACTGACCGAGGATACGATAAGAGGGTGTGGCCCGCCCGATACCCCTCGGAAAAGCTCATAGACGCCTACGATGGACGCCTGGCCCCCTTCCTGAGCAAGCAGTGGACGGCAGAACTCGTAGGTCAGCCCACAGATCCAGAAAGGTTCGATGATATCGATCTACTGGAGCGTGAGGCCGACGGTAAAACCTGGTTTCAACTACAATACATGCTCGACACCACCCTGGCGGATTCCGACCGGTATCCACTTAAACTGTCCGACTTGATCGTTATGGATCTGGACTCAGAGACGGCTCCAGAGAAGCTGGTGTGGGCCCGTGAATTGAGTCTGGAGTGGTCATCCGATATCATCTCCTGCGTAGGACTACGAGGCGATCGCTACTACAGGCCCTTTAAGGCCATGGGCGACCACATCCCCTATACCGGCTCAGTGATGTCGATCGATCCCGCCGGGCGCGGTAAGGATGAGACCGGGTATGCCGTGGTAAAGATGCTCAACGGGTTCCTGTATGTTCCCGAAGCCGGAGGGCTCATGGGAGGTTACGACGAGAACACTCTACTGGAACTAAAGAGGGTGCTTATACGGAATCGGGTCAACGAACTTATCATCGAGTCGAACTTCGGAGACGGTATGTTCATGGCCCTGCTTAAACCCATATTGACAGCGGTTCAATTCCAGGGGACCGCCGATGAAATCCCAAGGTATTCGGTCACCATCGAAGAGGTTCGACATCACACCCAGAAGGAGTCACGAATTATCGATACCCTGGAACCGGTGCTCAACCGACATCGTCTTGTTGTTGATCCCAAGGTCATCCAAAAGGACCAGGAGTCAACCAAGGGGTATCACAAGGAGCACCAGTTGTATTACCAATTGTTCTGGCAGATGTCTCGACTCACCAGTGACCGTGGGAGTTTGCGGCAAGATGACCGTTTAGATGCCCTGTCCCAAGGTGTAGCCTACTGGATCGACCGTATCTCTCAGGATGAAGATCATCAAATGGCCAGTCGCAAAGAACGAATACTGGACAAGGAACTAAGAAGCTTCATGGACACAGCCCTTGGTCAAGTCCCACGGCGTCCTTCTTTTATCACTTCAAACATAGGTGTCCACCGTAATATCAATTAACCAATGATTTCAATAGTTTACTCTTCATTTATCGGATGTATAGCTCGGGTAATGGCGGTTAAATCCACTTTAGCTTTTGACTTTGATAACCTTAAATACTGGTGCGTTGGAGGACTCATCTCTAACGACTGGCAATTCGGTGATGGTCAAACGATTATGTGGTCTAACGACGATTATTTAGAGCTTCCCTAAACCAACTTACTCACAAGATATAACCCCTTAAACTCATACAAGATACATGGCTGGATTAAAAATTCGCGATGCCACTAACCTGGCAACCCTGGCTGGGACAGAAAACCTGGCTGCTGATGACGGCACTTCTACTGCACGTCGCATTCTAATAAACACCATCTGGAGTGAAAATACAAATGCCCGCGTCATTACCCAAGGTGCTCTAACAGATCCCGCAGTTGGACTTAGCCACACGGCTACCTGGAATGACGCGAGTGACACCTTCGTCGGATTAAAGTCCAACATAACAGATACGGCTTCTGCCGCTGCAAGTCTCTTACTTGATCTACAGGTAGGTGGATCTTCTGTAGCTACGGTATCCAAAGGTGGTATATTCAACTCCATTGGGACCAATACGGTTGCACCAGCGAGTGCTTCGAGTTCCTTTGGCAATTGGTATGGAACTACGGCGATGTTCTACGGATCAGCGATGATCACGATGACGGCGGCACGACTCGATCTTGGTGATATTGCCTTGCAATTTAATGGAGGGAATAGTGCCGAACTCAACCATGATGCCAATCACACCCTCGGGTTGAGGAATGACGGTAGTGCTCAGACATTTAATGTCTATTCGGATCTTGGTAACCTGACAAACTATGAACGTCTTTCGCTATCCATGGATACCAGCGGGAACGCCACGGTTGCAACCCAAGCGGGTGGCACTGGAAGTGTAGGTAATCTAATCCTTCTTCCCGGCACCGCGAAATCCGTAGAGATGGACAAGACGACCGAGGATATACCTTTTATAAACTTCAAAGCGACGGCAGATGGTGATGCGACTTCTGCGATTTCGACTTTGACAACTTCAGGAAGTGTTACTCATCATATTCAAATTTCATTGAATGGAACCCCCGCATGGATTCCAGTTTCAACTACAGACCCAAGCTAAGCTAAATTAATATAAAGATAAAACAATGCCTACATTTACACTCACAATAAGCGATCTTTCCACCGATGATGATAAAGACGGTGCGCTTCATATCGTAAACAAAGAAAACAACCGGAGAGCCGCCCTGGATTCCCCAGAGGCTCCTTTGGATATTTCAACCGATGAGGCTTTACAGGCTTCCTATGTTGAAGTATGGAATACCAAAATAGCTCCCGAAGCTCATACGTCGTATATCAAGCAAGCGTTGTATAAATGGATCGACGATCAGGAAATCTTAAAGCGAACCATAATCTCATCCAAAGCTGAACGTAATGCTGCTGTAGCCCTATTGAAGAATATTCCGTAATATACTATGGTGTTTACCAATCCCAAAGCGTCGCCTATGCCAAAAACAAACAAACAACCACCCCCACAGCTAACACCCGTTGAAACCACAGGTCAAACCGTGGTTGACGATGGTATGTCTTCGGATGCTGCCCAGGATATAATCATGACGAATACCCAGGACAGTATCCTGTCATACCGTAAGCAAGCTGGACACCTACAACAACAGGCAGACGCTTTAAAAGCCCTGGCAGACCAGTTGGCTGAAGCCTACAATGTAATAGAGCCCTCCAGGATTGCCTTTAAGAATATAAAGAATTCTTAGTGTGTAGGAAGATACGCAGCTATGGCAACGACTGCCGCTACCACCAAAGCTGAACTCCGTAAACTTCTCCCCTGGTGGATCGGACGGTTTCGACTGTGGGAGTGGGAGGTAAACCTCAGCTTCAATACGGAAGTGGGGGACGGCCTCCTGGGTCAATGCAGATGTCAGCTTCCATATCGTCGTGCGTGGATTGATATGCTGGACCTGTCCGATGAAGCTTGGGAGAAGAATTCAGATACCGATCCCGAAGTAGTGTTGGTTCATGAATTGATTCACGTTAAAGCGTGGCCCATGGGTATCGAAAATGATGACCCGCTGTCTATCTTTGAAGAGTGGCTTTGTGCGGACTTCAGCACAGCCTTTGTCGCTCTCCGACGAAACCAACAAAAACCACCGAACCGAAAAAAAGTTAAAAAAGACCACCATGCCTAATCCTCCCTGGGGGTTCAGATCACGACTAAGCTATGAGCTTCTTCCTCCCCCTAAATTAAAACATCCAATCCTTCAGTTCTTCATGGCTCCCCTGCGGATGAGACGACTGTTGAAACCTCTCAAATATCTGGAGAAGGATGGGACCACCAATACTGTACCGGCTGACTTCAGGAGCAACCTGGGGAACATCCCTAGAATCCTGTGGGCTTTCTTTCCACCCTTCGGTCTGAACGAGGAGCCCTTCTGGTTGCATGACTACTGGTGCGTCCACAAGACAGGCCAGAGGCGAAAGGCCGACTACCTGCTCCGGGAGGCAATCGAAGCTCAACAACTCCTGATCCTGCCGCATCCAGCGGAACAACCTAACTCACTAAGTCGAATCTGGACGGCCCTGGTTATGATCGTGGCTGTCCTGATGTTTCTGATCCAACGGTGGGCTATCTGGTCAGCCGTGAGACTGTTCGCAATTATAGCCCGCAAGAAATAAAGTATTATGCCTATCCATGCTCCCCATTCCAAGACTAAGATCAAGACTCCTCTACGGGTGAAAAAGGTGAAGATGTCCAAGCCGAAGAAGCCCAAGAAACGGGCCAGGTGACTTCCCGTGGGGGAACCTGAAGAAAACCCGTGGTAAATATTCAGGAGAAAAATCTGTGGAGGCTTACGTAATCTTACGCGCGTGTATTTCCCCCCTTGCCCCCTTTGATTTGGGGGGCCCCCCCCCCCCGCGACGCGCAGCTGACTTTAGAACACGAGAAACGCCACCAGCAGGTCACCAGCAGGTCACCAGCAGGTCACCAGATTGAAACCGTCATTGTAACAAAGGCAAAGCTGCACCCATAAATTGACGTCAAGTCCTTTATAGGCAAGCAGTTACAGAACCGGCACGCGTTGGGGGGCATCGAACTACTGAATCAAATCGGGTAGCCAGCGGGTTGAACGCTGAAAACCTCGAGGAACCGCGACAACCAGCCATCTTTGTATTTATTGCTCTTTTTTGCGATTGTTTACAGCTGACTATAGAACACGCGACGCGCACGAGGGCAACGGCACCCTGAAAATAGTTGAAGAAAAGTGTTGACGCATGTCCACCTACTGTCATTTTGACGGGACTTGACCGCCG
>Ga0114909_1001184_pt1 | contig 15239 bp, 22 predicted proteins | sample MalvireepMed_906_FD_87290 | JGI IMG/M metagenome (GOLD analysis project Ga0114909, IMG submission 87290) | Marine viral communities from the Global Malaspina Expedition - Malaspina viral metaG DeepMed_906 | ecosystem: Environmental > Aquatic > Marine > Oceanic | place: Mediterranean Sea...
GGTTTTCCACGGTTGCTAAAACTTCATCATCATTGAGAAGTCTTATCTCACCCCCATCTATTTTAATTCGTGATCCAGAATATCTTGCAAAGATAATCCAATCACCTTTCTTGCACCAGGGACCTTCTGGGTATCTTTCTTTATCATAGCAGTGTGGTCCCATTCTTAAAACTAAACCACAAGTTGATGCTACTTGTGATCGTTCTACTGTATCGTCTGCTAAAATAATTCCACCTTTAGTTTTTTCTTTTTGTTTAAAAGGTAAAACTAAAATTCTCCAACCTGTAGGTTCAGGAAGTTTTGATGATTCGTCTATTTCTTTTTTCTTTGTAGGTTGAACACCTACTAATTCTTTATTTGGTAACTCAATCTTTACTTTTTGAGTTGATGTTGATAATGGTTCCGTCTTTGTCATTTTGCTCCTTTTTGTTTAGCAGGCTGGATATTTCCTGACTTAAATACTGATACGTTCGTATCTGACCTAACATATACTGGTATTTTTCCATATTGTCAACACCACCAGATGCCATTGCAGACACAACATCATCATGTCTCATCTTTATTACTTTTCTTATTTTTTCTATAAATGTCATTTCGTCCATTATTTCTTTTTCCTTTTTTTTGGTTTTATTGTACTGCCATATTTTTTAGTCCATTTTTTTGCAATAGCAGGTTTTTTTGCAAATAAATATTTTCTTTGTTTTTCTGATTTAAAGGGCAACTCTGTCTCCTCTAAAGCTTTTTATTTCTTCTAGTTTTTCTTTTGCATCTACAATAATTTGCAACTGTTTATCTATTTCATCTAAATGCTGTGGGTGTTCTCCTATACCTACAGAATTTTTTAAATAAATTTGAATGGTTGCGTCAGCTTCTAGTATTTGTGCTTCATATCTTGCACATAATGCATCTAATAAACTTGTTCTCATTAACATTTCCATCGTCTACGTGCCTGTCGAAGTCTCGAATTTGGATTGGCCGCAGCTTTAGGAAATTGTTTCATTTGACCTGCACTTCTTGCGCAGTAAGATTTTCGCCTTTTAGCGGCAGCGGACCCTTTTTTAACTTTACCAGTCACAGCTGTTTTTAATTTTGAGCCGGGATTTTTTCTTCTATAGGCAGCAACACCAGCTCGTGTCATACCTGCTCCAGACTTCGTAGGTCTGAAGTTCTTCTTGTTTCTTGCAGGCATGTTGTCCTGTTTTCTCATGACTATTTTTTAGCAGTCTTAGCCGATCTTTTCAATGCTTTAGCAGATACTGTTCCAGTACCTTTTCTGCTAGTTCCTGCTTTCTTTCTTTTGTTCATGTAGTAGTAAAGTCCTTTTTTAACTCTTCTACCATCTTTAGTTGTGTGATAAGCGCTTCCACCTTTTTTAAGTGTAGCTCTACCACCCTTAGCCATAGTAGCTCCTGCAATTTTATCTGCATAAGTCTTACCATGATTTTTATCAATTCCAGCTTTTACTGAAAGACTTCCAAATTTATCTTTTCTCATAAGTTTCTCCTTTTAACTTTCGTCTAACACTAATTTACAATCAGCACAATATTTTACTTTTTTAGAAAGACGTGTCGCATGTTCGCAGATGTCTTTTACTTTAACTTCACATCTACAAAATCTTCCAAAAATTTTTTCAATAAATTTTTTAATCATTATCTATTTATTTTGCCTGATTTTTTAGCTTTAGAACCAAATCTTCCGTAAGACTCATCTCTAGATGCTTTTAATTGCTTCTTAGTTCTTTTCTTACGAATTCTCATTGCGATAGATTCGTCTTTTCTATCTTTGTAGCCTTGTTTCTTTTTTTTAACTCGGCCACCTTTTTTATACATAGCACCACCTTCCATGCCCATGTCTGATGGATAGTAACCAGATCTCATGTCTCGTCTCATCACTCCACCACCCATAGCTTTTACTCTGCCTCTAGGTTCTGCTGTTTGTTTATTATATCTTGGATTTGCCATTATTTTTTTCCTCCTTTTAATGCTCTACCGAAACCACGTTTTGCTTTTCCTACACCTCTTTTACCAAAGTCTTTTCCAGCACGACCACCTTTTTTAGCTCCATCGTATGGTCCTAAACCAAAATCATTTGGTGAATACATATTTCTTCTATTAAATTTTACACCTGAGCCGCCTCTCATAATATCGTCTTGATATATTTTATTTGCTGCAACTCTTGCCGCAGCACTAGAGCTATCTCCACCTCTTCCACTATCTACGTTAGCTGCTGATGTTCCTTGTCTACCTCTACCTAAAGCTGCTGCACCCAAACCTAAAACAAGTGCTGGTGCAAGTTTTTTTAAAAACTTTTTAATTTTTTTCTTAGCCATCTTTAACTCCTATTTTTTTCCATTTCTGAAAATCTGTGTTCCCTTTATACCATATATGCTTGCGACTACAAGTATCCATAAATTAGTGAACCATGACGGGAGCGCCGCAAAATGCTCAAAGAATACGTTTACCTTGTCCATAGCACTCGGATCGTCTGACCAAACTGCATATGCGAGCACCGCGATGGGCAACGTGAGTACCACCAAAACGGCTTCATCCTTATAATCTGCTTGTCGGGCTTCTAAGAGTTTTCCCTGGTAAGCTTCCTCACCTTGGGCCATCTTAGTAGCATGCATTAATTGTGCATCTGACATAGCCATTTTCGTTCTCTGCTTGTTGGCATAAATTTTACTTCCAGCAGAAACGGCTAATTTAATTGCCGATAACCACATGGACTAATACCACTTAACAGTAGATTTTTTAGAAGCTAGCATTCTTTTTTGTCCACCAACTTTGTTTACAGTTGGTTGACCTAAAGGCATTTTAACTTCTACTTCTTCTGCATAACCATCCGCATTAACTTTAAGAGTGTTGTTAGCATCTGCTTTTGGTGTATCAGATACAACTTCTCCAACATAATTTGGATTGTTTTTTGTAAAGAATGTTTTTCCTTTTCCCATATTTTTCTCCTATTAGTTTCTTATACTATCTTTTAGGACCTTTCAAGATCCTAACATCTGTTTGTTTCATCATGTCATTGACCATTTTTGCGTCAATTCCCATCTGTGTTTTTTCTAGCGATGTATCAGCTCTTAATTCAGCTAATTCTTCGTTTTGTTGCAGCTTCTCGTCAAACTGTTCTTGGCCCATTAATTGTTTAGATTTATCTAAATTAATCTTTTCTTGGCTTTGGTCACGTTTAACACTATCGTCCATAGCTCTTAAATCAAGTTCTCTTGCTTTTAATTTAGCAATTGGGTCGTTATATTCACCCATAATTTTATTCTCTTCATTTTTAAATTCTTCCGTCATTTCTGCAATTAATTTAGCTTTTCTAGACTCTAAATTAATAGACATAGTCATAATTTGTTGTTGATATTGCGGATCTTGTTGTAACATTGGGTTTTGTTGTGCCATTTGTTGCATTTGCATTAATTTTGTAATTTCTTCTCTAAATTCTACCTCTAATTGCTCTTGTGCCATCAAAGAAATGTGTTCAAAAATGTTTTTTTCTAATGCAGCCATAACTGGTGGTGCATTTCGTGCAATATTAGTCGCCATAAAATTTAAATGGGTTGTAATATGCGCTTGATGGTCTTGTCCTTTGAAAGCTTGGAAAGGTTTTCCACTCATTGCAAGAATATTTTCAGTTGCAGGGTCCATTGGAGTCGGTTGTTGTGGTGGTGGAAGTATTTTATCAATATTTTTTACACCAATCGCTGTATACATTGAATGAAACGCTTCATATAAGTTGTGCATTTGCGGATTTGACATTGCAAGTTGTAATTCTGTTTGTGCTAAACTAATTCTTTGTGATTGAGAAAAAATATTTGGGTCTGCAACTGGTATAATATCTACTTTGTCATCAAAATCTGTTTGTTTTATATTTCTTTGTCCCCCAACTACATCGTAAGGATACTCTGCAGGCATATAAGTTTTAAAAACTCCTGCTAATAATTGAAATTCACACTTCATCGCCACATACAATCTTTTATGTATGGCTGACATGACTCTGGAACCACGTTCTAACAGAGCTATAGTCGTTCCAACAGCTGCCTGTTGGTTGCCGTCTCCGACCTGCATGTCAGCGATGGCGGCAAATCGTTGTCCTGCTTGTACCACTATCCCCATCAACTGTAATAAAGTTGGTGAAGGTTCTTTAAATGGTAAAGGCATAAATGCATCCTTGATACTTCCTCCAGGTGCATCGACATCTCTAAATTCGCCGGGTTGTATAGCTTGTGCTTCATCTCTAACACGGATTCCACGTTGCTTAAATCCTGCTGGTAAATTACTTAAAGTTCCTGCGTCTAATAATTGACGTAAAGCAGTGGTTGCTGTTCTAGACAATCCACCGATCATATGAATTAAACCAAAACCATAAAAGCCCATTCCAGGTAAAAATTTAAAATGTACAAAATAATCTATTTTAAGTTTTTGTGGATCGTTGGCTTGATAGTTTCTTCTAATTGATAATATTTGTCTACTTCCTAATTCAAGAGAAACAATATACGGAAGTTTAATTCCTGTCATTTCTCCTACTGAGTCTTTGTCTTCAAAACCGTCTAAATCTAAGTCGGTATGAATTTCTAAAACTGTAAATACATCTTCGTCTCTAGTTTTTTTAATTCCTTCTAATTCTCTTTCTTTTTTTTCTACTTCTGTTTCTTGGTTGTAACCAGGTTTCAATTCTATATCCATATAGAAACCGGAAACTTGTTTTTTTCTTAAATCATTCTCAGACATTTTAATAACATGTATGACAGACTCTGCATCTTCTAAAGAGGTTGCAGTGTAAGGAACAACTAAGTCATCGGCTGGAACAAATTTTGATACAGCTCTGCCTAAAAGTTCGTCATAGTAGACTTTCTTAAAAGCAGAGCCACTAAGAGGGAGATAAAAAAGCATTTGATCGAACTCGGGTTCGTACTCTTTCATCACATCCATGAGCTGATAGTTCATGAATTCTTTAACTCTGTTTGATTGCTCTTCTCTAGCTCTATCTGCAAGTCCAATTATTTGTGTATGTACTGGACCCGTAGCTGGTAATAATTCTTTGTAAGCTTGTGCTTGAAATTGAGTAACGGCTTCAGCAAGCACAGGGTGAGTTGCACCTGATGCTCCTTGAAATGGTTGTGTTGGATTTTCGTATTTAAATCCTAATAAATCTAAACCTTTTGTATAACTATCTTCCCAATCTTTTCTAGAAGATTTATATTGGTTATAGTTTGCTGTAAGATCAGAACCTAATTTACCTAAAATATCTTCTGGTAATAATTCTGCTAAATTATCAAAATGTGATTCTGTTCCAGGTTGATTAACTGCTTCAGGATCAAAATTAATTGTTGCACTACCATCTTCTTCTGTAGTTACTTGTACATCATCAGGACCAACTTGTTCTTCAGTTGTTTGTAATTTTTCAATTGCTACCTCTTCTTCGTTAGGTACTTTAATTTCAGTATTTACGTTTGGTAATGGTTTGTCTATTTTTGCCATTTATATTCTCCGAGTTCTCTATTGTTTTAACTTGTTTTATGGGAACATTCAACCCCTGTGAGTCAGGTCCTTTCAAAGGTGGAATTTCTTTCCACTTAACGTGTTGCATATTTGCAACAAGTGTTTTATTCTTCACTGAAAAACCCCCGTTTGTTTCTGTAATCATCAAAAGTTTCATAACCACTGATACCTAATGATAACGCTAATCCAGGTAGACCAAATCTACGTGAAACTGTTTTTAATGTACTTGGACTAATTCCTAATCTCATTGCTTTTGCAATTTTAGGACTTAATCCTGTGCTTACTAATTTATCTGTATAAGGAAGAAAAGAAGCACCTAAATAATTAATTGGATCAGTTGCAATTTCTCCTAGTGAGTCTCCTTCTGCTATTTGTCCACCAATAAATAATGGTTCTGTTGCAAGTAAACCTAATGGTGTTCCAAGAGCTCCTAAACCTCTTCCTAAACCTTTTAAACCTGTCATAGTTACACCAGATTTTTTTGCACCTAAAGCTCTATCTCTAAAAGCTCTTAATGACGAAGGTGCAGTAACTGCTGTACCTGCTACAGCACCAGCTCCTATTGCTGGTAATTGAGCATCTAATATTGCTGAATCTGCTTTTGGTTCATCTACAACTGGATCTGTAATCATATCAATTAACATATTTTTTTGTTGGTTCTCGTTTGATAAATAAGTTGTTGGGTCATCATTCATAAATGTTTTAACAGCACCGGCTCCGGCAGCACCGACCGCGGCCAAGGCACCGAACTTACCTGCAGCTTTTAATTTTGGACTTTGTAAAAAACTTTGTGCTGAATTTTTAACTTTTGTAACTGCAGTGCTTGAATCTTCAAGACTAGCAATTTTTCTTGCAGCTCCCTCTGGGTCTTGTCTAATTATAGCTTCGCAAGTATCAACATTACCACCAATTGCTCTTCCTATTAAAACTCTACACGCACCTTTAGTGCCTTTAACATTTTTTATAAAATTATCTAAATAACTTTCTGCAGCTTGCACAGTTGCTTTTTGAGTTGTTGTTTTAGTTCCAAAATAACCATCGTCTAATTTCATTCTTATTGGACCAACTTCTCTATTAATTTTTTCTATTTCTAATTTAGCATCATCTAAAGAAATATTACCTGCGTTCAATGCTTGAGATACTTTATCAATCTCTCTATTTGCATATCTAAATACCGGTTCCATCTTCCATGGATTATTTCCAATACCATCCGGATGGTGCACTTCTGTTATATTAAATCCCCTTGCTTTTGTGTTTACATATTTATTATACTCAGCTTCTGTAGGAACTACATTATCTTTAAATCGTCCTGGCTCTGCTGCAAATAATTCTGCTCTTAATAAATTAACTTTAGTATTATTTTTAATTGTTTCACCACTAGAAAGTCTTTTACTTCCAGTTTTAACTTGTGTGTCATAAGGTTCTGTAATTTTATTAAAAGATCCTTCACCAAAAACATTATCAACCTGTCCCTTAAAATTATTCCACGTAAACTTAGGTTGCCCTGATAAAGCGGTGTCAACAAACTTAACTCTTTTCCAAGCAGGCACTCCTGCTTTATTTGTCATCTTCCAATCTACTTTTCCTTGTTTATTAATAGGTAGATTACCGTCTGCAAACTCTCCAATTATTTTTATTCTGTCTCCTCTATATGATGATCGATATAAACCAGCCCAAAGTTTTTTTTCACTGTTATTACCAAATGGAAAACCACCTATCTTTGCAGTTTCTTTCTCCATACCTCTAATAGCGTTTGCATATTTTCTATAAATATTTTTACCATCTGATCCAATTTTTTCTGGATTAGGATTTGCTCTTAACCATGCTTCACCGTTTTGAAAATTTTTAATTGTTTCTATGTTATCGGCCATAGAAAATTTTAAATTACCTTTTGTATCTGCCGCAATAGATTTAAGACTAATACCTTTGCCACCAATTGTTAAATTATTAATTTTTTCTATATCGGTTGGTTTAATTAAACTTTTTACATTTAATTTATCAAAAACCGCATTAGCAGTAGGCATTCCTTTAACAGATCCAAGATCATTTCTATTTAAAAGATAATTTCTTAATTGAAGACCAAATGCATTGTTTTTACCAAAAGTTTTATTCCAGTTTTCTGGTGTCGGATTTTTTAACCATTTCTGTAATCTTCTAAAACCCTCTTCAACACTTTTTTTATTTTGATTAATAGATACTCCAGGAGCTAATTGAAAACCTTTTGGTAAGGTTATATTCCTGCCAAAAATTTTATATGTGTATGTTTGATTAGGATCACGAAGAGCCATTAGACCTCCAGGATCTTAGCTAGTCCGCCTCTGGCAAAATCCATACCTAATCTTTTTTTAATTTCTATTATTCCATCAGGAAAATCATCTGGATTTTTTAAGACTTGATTTAGCATTTTGAAATATTGTGTTTTCTCAGGACCAACCATAGTTCTGTCCATTGCAAGTTCTCTAAATAATCTTGAAATATCTTTGGCTTCTAAACCATACTTACGTAATGCTCCGTAACCCATTTGTGTCCCTTCATCGACAGATTTATTTATGGCTGCTGTTTTTTTAGCAAGACCAAAAGCTTTACCAGCAAGTTTTCCAAATCTTAAACCTACACGTCCACCGTCTGCCATTTCATCTACGAATCTTGCAGTAAATCTATCAAACCTTGGATTGTCAGGTTTTAATCCTGCAGCATCTTCTACGTTTTCTAAAACTCTTTTAGTAAAAATCATTATCTCTTCGTTAGATGCACCTGATGGAATCATTTCTGCAATTTTTGGGCCAAAGTATTTTTCAACTAATACAATTGGATCTCCACCAATTCCACCACCGCCTTCAGTAATATATCTTACATCTTCTGCAGATATAATATTATTTAAATTTGTTTTACCGAATGCAGCTGTTCCTATATCGTATTCATCTTTTTTTAATGCTTCTACTAAAAACTCTCTAGCTGATACACGTTTAGCCGGCATGTCACCCCTGTTAGTAACAGTAGACATAATACCTTTATCCATCATTTTTTTAACTTGGTCAGCTAAATCAGGATCTTGTATTCTAAGTTGTTTAATTGTTTCTTCAGCATCTTGAAATGGTGCTGCAATATCATCGGGTCCGCCACGTGAACCTGGAGGTGGTAGATCATCTATCATTCTTGATGGTAAGATTGTATCTCTTGGGTCAACACCTTCTGGTAAATTTATTTTTCTAGTTGGACCACCTATTGGATTTTTATCTAAAAATGCTTCCATGCCTCCAGCCTCGTCTACATCTTTAAAAAATTCTGCTTCATCTGCTTTTGATCTTAAAGCACCTAGACCTTCTGCATCTAAGTTCCTGGTCCCTGTTCCCAGATCCGTAATGTTTGCTGGAGCAGCCGGTGGCATATAAAAATCTTTCATCTTATTAAGATTCGTTAAAAGATTGTTTGCTTGAATATCGTTTAGTTTATCGCCAACCGCAAAACCGACAGCGTTCTTAGCTTCATCGATTGCTTTACTTTGAGACAAAAATCCTAGAGCCTCGGTATTTAAATTTCTATCTAAGAAAGGTTCTATGTTATCCCCTACACCTAAGAAACTAACATTGGTTCGGGAACCAAGGACATCGGATACATTTCCGCCTAATTCTCTAAATGTTTTTAAAATAAGATCAATAGTTTGTCTTTTAGCCATAATACTTTACCCTTCCTCGTACAATTGGATCATCTTTGTAATCCTCTGGGTGTCTAACTAAACCACCCTGTCTGATTCTCATAATGGCTTGTGTTGTACTATCCACATAGTCATCATGCTCTCCAAATGGGAAAGAGGCACATTCCTCAACGACCTCCTGTGCAAAATGCTCGTGCATAGGCGCCCATATTTTACCGCTTTCAAAAAGCGGGGCAACGGAGTTTACTCTTGTGTGTTTATCATTTCCTTTGCTCGGAGTAAAGTTAATAACCGGTATATCCATTTGCCTTAACTCATGAGTCAAAGGCAGCCCTGAAGCTTTCGCTTCAATAATTACCATGTCAGGTCGCCAATCTTGATATTCTTCTAGAGCGACTCTACGTAATTCGGGAAACTCATATCTATCTTTAAATGCATTAAGTAGTATTATATTTTGTCCGTGGTCCTCGGTCGTAAAAACTCCCCACGTGGTTATAGCACTAAAGTCAGAAGTTGCTTTTTTAGTAAAGGCAGTATCATAAGATTGAACAATGTAATCTAAATTGGGTGGGTATTTTTCAGTCCAGTCTTGCCACCATTCTCGTTTTAATATTGCACCTTCTTCTGCTGTTGGTTCTTGCATGTATTGTGCTAACCAATTTGATACAGGGATTGAGGCTTTAGTCTTAAGTAATTCTTGTGCTGTCCAGTATTCAGGCCACACGGGTTTTCCATCAGGGAGCAGAGCTGGTAATTCAACAACCTCCCACTGATCAGATCCTTCTTCGGATTGTGCTTTTAATAATTGACCTGTTATGTCTTTAGTAGACCAACGAGTCATTACAATTACAATAGCTCCACCAGGTTGTAAACGCTGACGTGGACCAGCTGTATACCAATTCAATGCTTTCTCAAAAGCTTTACCATCTGCACGGATATCTTGTTCTTTGTGTGGGTCATCAATTATTAATAGGTCAGCACCCCGTCCAGTAATTGCTCCACCAACACCAGCTGCAAAATACTCACCGCCTTTATCAGTTTTCCATTTCCCTGCTGCCTGACTATCTTCTTGTAGTCTTGTAGGAAAGAGTTCTTTATAATTTTGTTGGTCAACTAAATTTTTAGTTTTACGTCCAAAGTCGATTGCAAGGTCAGCTGTGTGAGTTGCTTGAATAATTTTTAATTTTGGATTTTTTCCAATCATCCATGCCGGGAGTAAGTATGAGGCAAACTCCGACTTTGTATGTCTTGGCGGCATGTTAATGATTAGTCGTTTAATTTTCCCGTTAGCGAGATCATTAAATTTTTTATTAATAATTTTATGATGGGACCCCTCTATAAACTCAGGCCACACATACTTAACAAAACTTAAAAAATTTTTTGTAATATTTGGACGAGCCTCATCCAATGCTACGCTTCTTTCAAGTTCAATTAATTTAGCACTTTCGTCCTGGGTCAAACCCTCTAAATTTTTTGTAATATTTTTTGTGTCTAGCATATCTTCAATATGTTTTCAAAAGTTATACACTAATCGTATGAATTAGACAATAAAGGGTAAGCTTGGGACCCCTTTTGTTTTAGGGGGTGTTAGGTTTTTGTTTTGCGATTGTAGTGTTGCCTGGGTCTGGTACCTCTATGGGTGGGCCCACCCAGTATATCCAAGCAAAATTTTAGGGGTATGCAAGAACAACATATGTCGTTTATGCATACCCTTATGGGATTTTCTAGGTTAGTTCATCTTCTTCTTGCTCATTGTTTTACTTACCCAATCTTTAAACTCATTTGAGTTCATGTTAGTTTCCATTAACCAAGGCAACATTAACATTGCCATTACGTGTGCCATAAATTTATAATCAAACTTACTAACACCAAACTCAACTCGGTTTATTTTTTCCTGTTCATCTTCAGCATTGTGAATAAACAAAGCCATCTTAATTATATCTGGTTGTAAGTGATAAGGATAATTAACATCATTATCAAACTCAACATCAACAGTAGTTTTTTTAGTCATTGTCGCCTTTCTGAATTGTAGTTCTTGTTGCCATGTATGGTACTCTTTCTGGTGTACCACTATTCCAATTATACCTACTACTTTCATATGTTTCTTTTACTACTTTAATAGGTGTTTCACTCGGTTGTTTAACTGGTCTTATATTTGCAACTTCATTTCTAAACTTATGTAAGAATTGAAACAAACAATTGTTATTACAAAAATATTGGAAAATACTGTTTTCCATATAACTACTGTTAACATTTATTTTAACAGTTCGTAATACTTTATTGTTTCCAGAACCACGCACCCTTGATTGAGTTTCAATCGTATGGCAATCTGGATTATGACACCAATTATGCGTCGCCATTAGTTCCCCCTCTCTTAATCCAATAACTTCCAGAGGCCGTTCTATAATTATTTGCGTCAACATCAAAATAAGTTATCAAAGGTTTTAAAGATTTGGAAAACCAATATTTACACTTGTCATTCCATTTACCATTTCGAGTTATAAACTTACCATGCTTTTTAGCATAATAAGAAATTTGGAAAGTTTCGCCCTCTACCATGTCAAACCCCCAAACTCTACTGCAATTAAAATACAAAGAATACAAACTAAAAAGTTCATACCTAGTAAAAAGAGTACATCTCTTTTTTGTATTTTTTCCAAAGTATATATTCTCTTTCTTGTTGAGAATATTAGGTCGTTTTGTTTTTCGTTATAAGATATTAATTGTCTATTAATATCGTTTTGTGCTTTATTACTTGCGTCTTGCGTTGCGTTCATTTTATACCTTTCTATGTTAGTTAGTATTCTGGGATATTACAGGAATACCCCAGAATTGCAATAGTTAATTTAAACTATTTTGTTGTTGTTTTTCGTACAATAATCTAGCCTTAATTTTGTCCTTTCTATCAACATTTTTATTTTTCATGCCTTTTATTCTTTCAGCTAGATTTTTCGGATTATAAATAACTAGCCCTGTACTATTAGTTCTAATTATTTCATGGTCAGTAATATTTAAACCTAACTCGGTACAAAGTTCCAAAGCCTCGTCTAAATATTTATAACCTTTTAGACCGACTTTGATTTCTTTCATTTGGTCTAAAACTGATTTAATCCATTTATGATGAGCAATAACAAATTGACCTTTTGCCTGTTTCCAAGAAATTAAAAAATTAAAATCTTTTTCATCACACGCAATAGACCTATCTCTACAATAATCTCTACCAATTAAATCTAATTGATATTTTTCATTCCATTCTTTACCATAGCCAGTTTCATTACTATTACTACCAAGATATTTATTATTGTTGTCAGTATATTTTGTTTTGTGTGGGTTGTTATCTTTTCCCTCTTGTTCAATCAAAATATCTGGGTTGCAATCTTCCTGTGCTTTTAGTTCATCACGAAACAAAGCATAACCATATTCATTGTCATTTGAATATGATGAATTGTTATCAATATCAATGTCGCCATTTAATTTAAAGTCAAAATGTTTTTCTATTGTTGCGTCAACAATTTTTAAATTGTTGTCGTAATCTCTTTCTTCTTTTTGACCTTGATAATGAAAATGAAAACAACTGTCTTTAGCAATCGTTGAAACATTTTCAAATTTATTTTGTAGATAATATGCTTTTTCTACATCTTCATTAGTATAATGTTTTCTAACAATTTTTTCAGCAATCTTCCAAGCATTGTCATTTAGTTCAACTTGATTTGCTTTTAGTTCATCATACTTTTTCTTTTCCTGTGTATCTTCCTGTTCCAAATGTACTCTCATACGATTTGCAATTTTATTACGATACTCGGAATTTAGTCTTATTCTTGACATAGTGTCCTTTCGGTTATTGTTTTTATTTATTTGCATAAAAATTAATTTAGACTATTGACTTTTAAAGTCAAGGGATTATATAAGATATTATGTTATTATTTACAAAAACTTAATACTAAATGAAAGTTAGTCTGGGGTGTTGCTATCAGTGTGATGTACCCCCAGACAACATAAAGAATTTACGAATTTTTTGTGGACGAATTAGCTATACAGCCCACACTAAATCGGTTGTATTTGCACATCTTAAAAAGTGTGCAACTACAACTAGAAAAATTTTTTTGTTTTTTTTTTGGGTGGGCCCACCCAGAGCGTCCAAGCTTTTTATAGGGTGGGCCCGCCCAGTACGCTCAAGCTTGCAAGCTGTCAAGAAATTTATTTTTATTATTATCTTGCATCTGGGATATTATGGGTTATATTAAAGCTGGACCATTGGCCCTAGATATAGGCTAAGCCCTGATGCATCGGTAAACAATTACTGTCGGGCTTCAATCCGATGGTCCATAACAATGAAAGGAAATAATATGAAACTACCATTTAAAATAATGCTGGAGGATCCAAAGTCTAAACACGCGCTCGAGACTGTAACTAATCCTTACAGCGGCCAGAGCTGCCAGCTGCCCAGGTACGCCGTGGCTGTCTATGATACGATTAAAGGTGCCGAAGTAACCGGGGACATGGACTTGATGAGAAAAGGCCTGGACTGGTTCCAGAAAAATTTTACTGATCAATATTATGTATTGCTCGACTAGAAAAAATAAACACAACGCGGCCGGACCAGCAATGGTCCGGGTGCTCTTGATCCACGCGGACTGGCTCAGGGACAATGGCTATTACGCTCAAGCCACAAGCGCAAGAGCTCAAGCCGCAAGCTTGACAAGAAAATATTATTGTAGTATGAGATATTATAGGAGAAAGAATTATGAATATAAAAGAAGCAAAAAAAATAATTATATCACTGTCGCAGCCTGACAAGATGCCTGGTTATGCTTACGGCTTACCAGCCTGGGAATGCAAGACCGGCGGCAAGCTCGCTAAGGTCCCCGGCTCGGTGTGCTTTGGCTGTTATGCAATGAAGGGTAACTACACAAGATTTCCCGCTATACGGGAATCGCAATATAAAAGACTGGCAAGCCTGAAGGACCCGCGCTGGTCTGAAGCCATGGCCGTGGTGATCAACTCACAAGCCGTGAGTAAACACAAAGTATTTAGATGGCACGACGCCGGCGACGTCCAGAGCTTGGACCACCTGAACAAAATTTTTGAAGTGTGCAGGTTAACGCCTGGCATGCAGCACTGGATGCCAACGCGTGAAGCCTGGATCAGGGACCACCTCGAGCGATGTCCAAAAAATTTAATAATAAGATTATCAATGACAATGATTGACCAGGCAGCCGCTGGCAGCTGGCCGCATACGTCGACTGTTACCACGAAGCCAGGCGCGCGTACATGCCCGGCCCCGGACCAGGGCGGCCAGTGTGGCAGCTGTAGACAGTGCTGGTCTCATGATGTAACTAATATTAGTTACGGTAAACATTAGAATGATTCTAAACTATGATATGGTATCACCCGAAATATTATGCAGAGCTCAGGAAGCAGAGGCGCAAGCTCACAAGCTCTCAAGCAAACGAACCGAGGGTTCGAGCCCGCAAGCCAAGGGTTCAAGCTTCAAGCCAAAGTTCTGAAGAGCCAGTATCCCTGAACCAGGGTACAAGCGAACCTTCCCCTTGTCCGGGGAACAAGCAACAAGAATAAATGTATTTAAATTATGCTTTACATGAAAGCTAATTTGGTGGGGTGAAAAACGAATTTTGTTACCTAATGTTACCTTTAGTTCAACAGTGAAAAACCTGCCAGTATCATTATAACCCAATAGATCGGGAGTGCCCAATAAGCTACGGTTTTCCAGTCTTGTCCAACTAATTTTACTTTTAACTCCTTTAAGCTCACGCCACAAATCCTTTTCTAATTTCGCCAAGGTAACCTCTTAGAGCTTGCCAATAATTTTTGGCATCTTCCAAGTGCCACCCAGTCGTACACCTTTTAAATTTAAAATATGCGTGTCTCTATCACCAATCATTCGAGTTTCCAACAATTGAATTTCGGACAAGTCTAATTTGTCACCGTTGGGCATTTCAATTTGGACTCTTGCGTTTTGTGCGAGAGGAGATTTTAAAAATTTATCTAAAAACTGTCTTAATTCTTTTGCTTTCATACTATTGTGTTTATATAAGATATTATGTATAAAGCAAGTA
>Ga0114909_1001189_pt1 | contig 15199 bp, 16 predicted proteins | sample MalvireepMed_906_FD_87290 | JGI IMG/M metagenome (GOLD analysis project Ga0114909, IMG submission 87290) | Marine viral communities from the Global Malaspina Expedition - Malaspina viral metaG DeepMed_906 | ecosystem: Environmental > Aquatic > Marine > Oceanic | place: Mediterranean Sea...
CATCTGCTCGTATTCGGTGACCGAGGCTGCGTTGGCCATTGCTTCACCGCCGGCCTTCTCGATCTCTTCGACGACCTGCGCCGCCGCGTCGGACGAACCGGTGCCGTCGCGCGAACCGCCCAGATCGTTGACCACGACCTTCGCGCCGCGCCGCCCGAGTTCGAGCGCATAGGCGCGGCCAAGGCCCCCGCCTGCACCGGTGACGATTGCGACCTTGTCTTTGAACGAGATGCTCATGAGTGTCTCTCCGCTAGGGTTCCAGAACGTGAAAATTGGCTGCGGAGTGGCAGGTTCCAGCCATTCTGGCAACACCGCGCGGGATGGACCGCCATGCCGTAGGGGCAGGCCGCGCCTGCATTGCGCGGCCTGCTATTTTGCGGCGATCAGTCGTCCGCCAACTGCTGCAGCAGATAGACGATCTGCATCGCGCGCAGGGTGGCGCGCTGTTCGTTGTCGACGCCGCCCGAATGGCCGCCCTTGGTATCCTCGTAATAGAGGTAATCGTCGTCCTGCGCGGCCATCCGCGCGGCGGCCTTGCGCCCGTGGCTTGGGTGCGTGCGGTCGTCAGCGGTGGAGGTGACGAAGAACACCCGCGGGTAGTCCTTCTGCTCCAGCAGCTTCTGATAGGGGGAGTAGCCTTCGATCCAGGCGCGCTGTTCGGGGATGCGCGGGTCGCCATATTCGCCGATCCACGAGGCTCCGCGGCCGATATACTGGTAGCGCAGCATGTCGAACAGCGGGATCTGGACGATCGCGGCGTTGAACAGGTCGGGGGCCTGCGTGAATGCCGTGCCGACCAGCAGCCCGCCCTGCGAGCCGCCTTCGACGCCCAGATGCTCTGGGCCGGTAATCCCGCGTGCGACCAGATCGCGGCCCACCGCGATGAAATCGTCCCACGTGCGCTGCTTGTTCTCGCGAATGGCGCTCTGGTGCCAGTTCGGGCCGAACTCGCCGCCGCCACGAATATTGGCGAGGACGTAGGCATTGCCCCGCTCAAGCCACATCTTGCCCGTGCTGCCGAGATAGGAGGGCAGGCGCGGTACCTGGAAGCCGCCATAGCCGCCCATCAGCACCGGGGTGCTGCCATCCATCGCCATGCCCTTGGGCTTGACGAGGAAGTAGGGGATTTTGGTGCCGTCCGGGCTGGTCGCCTCGAACTGTTCGATCTCCATGCCAGCAGCAGCGAACCGCTCGGGGCTTTCCTTGACCACTTCCAGATCGACGCCGTTCTCGGCGTAGTAATAGGTGCCCGGGGACAGGAAATCGGTCGAGGTAAACATGATCTGATCGGTCTCATCCGACGCCGTTGCCACGCCGACGGTCGCGTTCTCCGGCAGGGCGATCCGCTGGCTGGTCCACGCGCCATCGACGTAATCGAACTTCAGCACCTGCCCCCGGACATTGTCGAGGATGCTGACATAGAGGCTGCTTTTGGTGGAGCTGGCGCCGCGCTTTGTCTGGCGATCGGCGGGCTTCCACACCAGCGTCTTCTTGGCGCCGTTGGGATCGGCTTTCCATTCTTCCAGATCGGCGGAGACGAGCGAGTCCGCCGGGAAGGTCTGGCCCTGCGTTTCCCAGTCGACATCGGTCGAAAACAGGATCTGGCCGTCGATAATGCCGTAGGGCCCGGCCTTGGCGGGCAGGTCCAGCTTCACCCACTCGCCGTCCATCTCGTAGAAATATTCGCGTTCGTGGAAGGACACGCCGCGATAGGCCATGCGTCCGTGGATCGTGCCTTCGCCATCGCGCAGCAGGTAGGCCCCGGCAGAGACATCGCTTTTCTCGCCCCGGAAGATTTCCGGCGCATCCTCCAGCGCGGTGCCGCGCTTCCACACGCGGGTGGTGAAGGGGTAGAAGCTGTCGGTGACGGTGCCGTCGCCGAAATCGCGGCTGACCAGCAGCGTGTCCTGATCCACCCAGCTGGCGCTGCCCTGGCTTTCGGGCAGTTCGAAACCGCCATCCACGAAGTCGAGCGTGTCGAGGTCGAACTCGCGCGCAACGCTCGCATCCTTGCCGCCATCGGACAGGTAGACCATGCAACGTGTGCCGTCGGGCGGCAGGCAGGTCATCCCGCCATAGACCCATTCCTTGCCCTCGGCTGCGGCAAGCGCGTCGACATCGAGGATGGTCTCCCATTCCGGATTGTCGGTCCGCCAGCTTTCAAGCGTGGTACGGCGCAGGATGCCCTTGGGATTTTTCGCGTCCTGCCAGAAATTGACCAGGCCATAATGCCTGAAAGAGACGCTGGGGATGCGGTCCTCGGCGTCGTAGATCGCCAGCGCTTCGCCCTTCAGTGCCTCGAACCGGGGATCGGTCTGCAGCGCGGCGACGGTCTTTTCGTTCTCGTTCTCGACCCATTTGAGCGCGCGGTCGCTGCGGGTTTCCTCCAGCCAGATGAAGGGATCGTTCTCGGCTTCGAAGTCGGGTTCAACCACGGCGTTGGTATCCTGCGCGGCAAGCGGGCTGGTGAGAAGCGGCGCGCAAGCGACCGATACGGCGAGCGATGCGATGATCGCGCGGATGGAGGTGGATTTCATCGGTTGGCTCCCCCTGGAACGGATGAAAGTGAGTGGAATGTGAGGCACTTGTCCCGCGCGGGGCGGCACTTGCCAATGTCGCTCGACGGAAGCGGCTGTCTGTTTGTCGATTGCGCGCCCGCATCAGGCGAGCCCACGCAGCGCAGGTATCAGCGCGTCGAAGCTGTCGATCACTGCGTCCGCGCCAAGATCCTGCGCGGGCTTGTCGCAATAGCCATAGCCTGCCGCGACCACCGGTACGCCCGCCGCGCGCGCTGCCATCACGTCGTAGGTGCTGTCGCCGACGAAGGCCAGGCGCTTCGACCCGCACCGCTCCATCGCAGTGAGGACTGGATCGGCGGCGGGCTTGGCGCGGAAATTGCCGTCCGCATCCTTGCCCAGACTGTCCCCGCCGATCAGCGTCACGAAGCGGTCGGTCAGGCCCAGCTGATCGAGGATCTCGGCAGCGAAGCCTTCGAACTTGTTGGTCACCACCGCCAGCTTCACATCCATCGCCGCCAGCTTGTCCAGCGTCTCGATCACTCCGGGGAAGGGCTGCGTGTGGACCGCATTGTGCTGCGAGTAATACCGCAGCAGCGTCTTGTAGAGCGGGCGGAAGTCTTCCTCCGCCATGCTGCCGCCCTGGGCCTCGATGGCGCGGGCGAGCATCACTTTCGCGCCGCCGCCGATCAAACCCTCCACCTGCTCGGCAGGCACCTGCTGGTAGCCGCCATCTGCCAGCGCGTGGTTCACCGCCGCGGCAAGGTCTGCCTTGGTGTCGAGCAGCGTGCCGTCGAGATCGAGGCCTATCGCATCAAAGGGAAAATCGCTCATGCGGGCCTGCGTGGCGAAACCTTCTTCAATCTGCAAGCCGATGGTGGCACAGCCCCGCATATGACAGATTTCGCAGCCATCATTCTCGCCGCGGGCAAGGGCACCCGCATGAAGTCCGACCTGCACAAGGTGCTCCACCCGATTGCGGGGCGGGCGATGCTGCATCACCTGATGGCCTCGATCGACACGCTGGGGCCCAAGCGCAAGGTGGTGGTGGTCGGCGCAGGCCGCGATCAGCTGGAAGCCGCGCTGGGCGACGATGCCGAAACGCGCGTGCAGGAGCCGCAGCTGGGCACGGGCCACGCGGTACAGCAGGCGGAAGAGCCGCTGGGCGATTTCACCGGCGATGTGCTGGTGCTCTATGGTGACGTGCCCTTCGTGCGCGGGGAGACCATGCGCGCGATGCTCGACCGGCTGCATGCCGAGGATGCGCCCAAGGTGGTGGTGCTGGGCTTCGAACCGGAAGACGCGCTCGCCTATGGCCGCGTGATCGCGGACGACGAGGGCCGGATTTCCAAGATGGTCGAGTTCAAGGACGCGAACGAGGAAGAGCGCGCGTGCACCTTGTGCAATTCGGGCCTGATGGCGGCGCGTGCGGCGGACATGTTCGACCTGCTGCGCCGGGTGGGCAACGATAATGCGCAGGGAGAGTATTACCTGCCCGACATCGTCAACATCGCGATCGCCGATGGCGATACCTGCGCGGCAGTGACCGCGAGCGATCCGGGCGAGGTCGCCGGCATCAACAGCCGTGCCGAGCTCGCCCGCGCCGAAGCGCAGTGGCAGGAGCTGAAGCGCGAAGAAGCGATGGCGAACGGGGCCACGCTGCGCGCGCCCGAAACCGTGTTCTTCAGCTACGACACCGAGATCGGGCGTGACGTGACGATCGACCCCAATGTGGTGTTCGGCCCGGGCGTGCGGGTGGCGGATGGCGCGCATATCAAGGCGTTCAGCCACCTCGAGGGGGCCACGGTGGGCGAGGGCGCGCAGGTCGGCCCCTATGCGCGGCTGCGGCCCGGCGCGGTGCTGGAGAAGGACGCCTTCGTCGGCAATTTCGTCGAGATGAAGAAGTCGACGCTGGGCCAGGGTGCCAAGGCGAGCCACCTCACATACCTCGGCGATGCGGAGATCGGTGCGGGCGCGAATATCGGCGCGGGTACGATCACCTGCAATTACGACGGCTACTTCAAGTACAAGACGACCATTGGTGAACGCGCCTTCATCGGCTCCAACTCCGCGCTGGTCGCCCCGGTCACCATCGGTGCGGACGCGATCGTCGCGGCGGGTAGCACGGTGACGCGCGATGTCGCGCCGGGAGAATTGCGGATGGAGCGGGCCGAGCAGTCGATCAAACCCGGCTGGGCGGATCGCTTCCACGATACGATGAAGAAGAAGAAGCGGGGGGAAACCAAGTGAAGCGGATGATTCTGGTCGGCTGCGGCGCGCTCGCGCTGGCGGCCTGTGGCGATGCCACGGCGGAAAACAGCGGGGCGAGCGCGGATGACGCCACCGAAGCTCCCGCGAAGGCTGCGGACGAGGCCTCCGGGGCGGACGAGGGCGCTGCGCAAGCCGACAGTGCATCCGATAAGAAGGCTGCTGCGGTGACGAAGGTCGCCTGCGCATCCGACGAGCAGGAGCTGTTCTCCTGCACTGCGGGCAAGAAGCGGATCGCGGTGTGCGGCGTCACCAACGCGCAGGGCCAGAAGACCGCACAATACCGCTTCGGCAGCCCCGGCAAGGCGGAGATTGTGCTCGACGGGGGGCGCTTTGCCAATACGGCCTATTCGGGGGGCGGCGAATCGCAGATCCAGTTCGCCAATGGGGGCGTGCGTTACATCGTTTACAGCCGCACCATTCGCACAGGCTTCGATGAAGAGGGCAACAAGCCCGAGTTTACCGACGGGGTGTGGGTCGTGCGCGGCGACGAGAATCTGGCCGACCGGCAGTGCACGGCGGACGTGGTGTCGGTCGATGTGATGGCGGGCGAAGAGTATGGCGGAGTGAGCCAGGATATCTATTACGGCGTCGACTAACGAAAAGGGCGGGTCGCTCGCCTGCTGGCTGTGCGGGCGGCCCATCGCGACCCGGCTGCAATGGCATCATCCGGTGCCCAAGGCGAAGAAGGGGCGGGGCACCGTGCCGGTCCACCCGATTTGCCACCGCACGATCCACGCCAACTTCACCAATGCGCAGCTGGCCCGGATCGGCAACGATCCGGAGCGGCTGAAGGAAAATCCGGCAGTGGCGAAGTTCGTCGGCTGGATCGCGGACAAGCCGCCCGATTTCCACGCGCCGACGCGCTAGCGATGGTCTTCGGTGACTTCCGGCGCAAAGCGCAGTACTAGCCGTGCGGTGACCAGGCCGATCACGATCCCGACCATGTCCGCGATCAGATCGTAAATGTCGGCATCCCGGCCGATCCAGTCGAGCCCTTGGGCGATCTCGATCAGCCCGCCGAACGCGGTCAGCAGTACGAATATGCGCACGCCTGACGCTCTGGGCCAACCCGCACGGGCGAGTGTTGCGAGGACGAAGAAGGCGAAGGCGTGGTTCACCTTGTCGTTCATCCGTTCCGGCCCCGGCGCGGTCGGCAGGATTGCGAGCACGAAGGCACACACCGCCACGACCAGCAGCGCGATCCGCGCAAAGCGCGCAAGGCGGGGGGACACGAACATGGTAAGAGCTTTATAGGGGCACCGGCCCCTGCAAAGAAATCAGCCTTCGACGTGCTCGGCGAGGATCGTCAGCCCGTTCTCGCCCACTTCGGCGAAGCCGCCGCGCACTTCGATCGTTTCGGGGCTGGCGCCGGCGGTCTTGAAGATCTGCAGCGCGCCGTCGCGAATCGTCGACATGAAGGGCGCGTGGCCTTCCAGCACGCCGAATTCACCCTCGGTCCCGGGCACGACGACCATGTGCACGTCGTCGCTGCGCACGTGGCGGGCGGGGGTCACCAGTTCGAAGTGGAGGGGCATAATCTTCAGGTCTCCGTGTCGGGCCGCAGGGTTGCCGCGGCCTGTGATGTGCTGTCGAGCCGCAGCCCGATGATAATCGCTATTCCGCCGCCGATCATATAACCGATGAAGCTCAGGATGTCGGGCCAGATCATCCGGTAGACGACCATCTGCCACGCGGCCAGCGGCATTGCGGCGATGGCGATCGCGCTGATCACGAACAGCGGCAGCATGATCGGCGCGCGCTTCCCGCGCAGCCACTGGACCATGCAGCCGAAATTGATCGCGACGAACGGGAAAGCGAAGGCATAGAGCCAGACCGGCTGCGCGGGCTGGTCGAACACCATCCGCGCTGCGATCCGGAACATTTCGTCGAATTCCTGCCAGTTGTCGCGCCGCCAGCGATGGATGTCGAAGGCGGAGATCAGCAGGAAGTCCGCAATGCCGAGCTGCAACAGCCGGCGGAGCAGCAGGTCGACGCCGGTCGGCGCGCTAACCTGCTGCCCATCAGCCATGGCCGCTTACGCGTCCTCGGCCATCTTCTTGGCCTTTTCGACCGCCTGATCGATCCCGCCGACCATGTAGAAGGCGGCTTCGGGCAGGTGGTCGTATTCGCCGTCGACCACCGCCTTGAAGCTCTTCACGGTGTCTTCGAGCTGCACGAACTGGCCCGGGATGTTGGTGAACACCTCGGCGACGTGGAACGGCTGGCTGAGGAAGCGCTGGATCTTGCGCGCGCGGGCGACGGTCAGCTTATCCTCTTCGGAGAGCTCGTCCATGCCCAGAATCGCGATGATGTCCTGCAGCGACTTGTACTTCTGCAGCGTTTCCTGAACCTTACGAGCGGTCTCGTAGTGCTCTTCGCCCACGACGCGCGGTTCGAGAACGCGGCTGGTGGAGTCGAGCGGGTCGACCGCCGGGTAGATGCCCAGCTCCGAAATCGCGCGGTTCAGCGTGGTCGTCGCGTCCAAGTGGGCGAACGAGGTGGCAGGCGCAGGGTCGGTAAGGTCGTCGGCCGGCACGTAGATGGCCTGCACGGACGTGATCGAGCCCTTGTTGGTCGAGGTGATGCGTTCCTGCAGGTTGCCCATGTCGGTCGCGAGCGTCGGCTGGTAGCCCACCGCCGACGGGATACGGCCCAGCAGCGCGGACACTTCCGAACCGGCCTGCGTGAAGCGGAAGATGTTGTCGACGAAGAACAGCACGTCCTGGCCTTCTTCATCGCGGAAATATTCCGCCATGGTCAGGCCCGACAGCGCCACGCGGGCACGCGCACCGGGAGGCTCGTTCATCTGGCCGAAGACGAGCGCAACCTTCGAACCTTCGCTGGTCGCGTTGCCCTCGGCATCCTTCGCGATGACGCCCGCGTCGAGGAATTCGTGGTACAGGTCGTTACCTTCGCGAGTACGTTCACCCACGCCCGCAAACACGGACACGCCGCCGTGGCCCTTCGCGATGTTGTTGATCAGTTCCTGGATCAGCACGGTCTTGCCGACGCCCGCGCCGCCGAACAGGCCGATCTTGCCGCCCTTCGCGTAAGGCGCGAGCAGGTCGATGACCTTGATGCCGGTGACCAGAATGCTCGATTCGGTCGACTGGTCGACGAATTCGGGGGCTTCGGCGTGGATCGGGGCGGTCTTTTCCGCGCCGATGGGGCCACGCTCGTCGATCGCTTCGCCGATCACGTTCATGATCCGGCCCAGCGTCTTGGGGCCGACCGGAACGGAGATCTGTGCGCCGGTGTTGGTGACTTCCTGCCCGCGGGTCAGGCCGTCGGTGCCGTCCATCGCGATGGTCCGCACGGTGTTTTCACCCAGGTGCTGCGCGACTTCCAGAACCAGCGTCGAATCGCCGTTCTTGGTTTCCAGCGCGGTCAGGATCGCGGGCAGTTCGCCTTCGAAGTGCACGTCGACGACGGCACCGATCACCTGCGCGATCGTGCCGTTACCGGTAAGGTTGGGCTTGGTGGTGGTTTTTGCGGCGGTGGCCATTGTGTTTATCCTAGCGGTTTACAGCTGCTGGCAGTCTTCGGGAATATCGATGAGGACATAGCTCGCGCCATCGGCGGCGATCATGGCCTCGCGTTCGGTTTCGGGCGTGTCGCCGTCGAGCGAATAGGTACAGGTGAATTCCGTGCCTTCGCCGGTCGCCTCGCACTGCGCGTCGAGAACCTTGCGATCCTTGACGCACTGCTGCAGCGCGACCTGCACCTCGGCCAGCGAGGGCACGTTTTCGTCCGCTTCCAGCTCGGCGGTGGCGCCGACCGGTTCGGGCGCGGCCGGGCTTTGCTCGACCACCGGCGCGGCCTCGATGTCGGCCGTATCGGTGGTGGCGTCATCATCCACCGGCTCGGCGCAGGCGGCGAGCGCAAACAGCGATGCGAGGATGATGGAGCGGCCCAGCATTACAGTGCCTCCGCGCCTGCGATGATTTCGATCAGCTCGGTGGTGATCGCAGCCTGACGCTGGCGGTTGTACTCGATGTTGAGGTTCTTGATCAGGTCGCCCGCATTGCGAGTCGCGTTGTCCATCGCGGTCATCGATGCGCCCTGTTCCGACGCCTCGCGTTCGAGCAGCGCGGCGAACAGCTGGGTGCGGACGTAGCGCGGCAGCAGGGCTTCGAGGATTTCCTCTTCGCCCGGCTCGTACTCGACCACCGCATCCGCCTTCGGCACGTCGCCCGCCTCGGGTGCGGGGACCGGGATCAGCTGCTGCACGGTCGGGTTCTGCGCGAGCGCGGACTTGAAGATCGGATAGATCAGGTGCGCGACGTCGAACGCGCCGTCCTCGAACATCTCGAGCAGCTCGTTCGCGATCGCTTCCGCCTCGTTGAAGCCGGGGGTGCGCACGTCGGAGGTATCGAAGTGCTTGGCGATCGCGCTGGCATTGGCCCGCTTGATCGGCGCGCGGCCCTTCTTGCCGACGAGATAGAATTCGACCGTCTTGCCAGCTTCACGGAGCGCGGCGGCCTTGCGCAGCGCTTCCTTGACGATGTTGGCGTTGAGGCCGCCGCACAGGCCCTTGTCGGTGTTGACCACCACCAGCAGGTGGCGCTGGTCGCTCCCGGTGCCGGTCAGCAGCTTGGGGGCCGATGCAGTATCGCCCACCTTGGCTGCCAGACTGGCCATCACCGCATTCAGCCGCTCGGCGTAGGGGCGTGCCTCTTCGGCAGCCTCCTGCGCACGGCGCAGCTTGGCCGCCGCAACCATCTGCTTGGCCTTGGTGATCTTCTGCGTCGACCTGACCGACTTGATCCGGCCCTTGAGTTCTTTGAGGTTAGCCATCGTGGCTCCCTATCTCGCTGGGCTTCAGGCGAACTGCTTGGCGAACGCGTCGAGCGCGGCCACCGTGCGGTCCTTGATCTCGCCTTCGAACTTCTTGGTTTCGCGGATGTCCTTGAGGATGTCCGCGTGTTCGTGGCGCATGAAGCTGAGCATCTGCGTTTCGTATTCGGTCACCCGGTCGGTCGCGACGGAGTCGAGATAGCCGTTGGTGCCCGCGAAGATCGACACGGTCTGCTCTTCGAACGGCATGGGGCTGAACTGCGGCTGCTTGAGCAGCTCGGTCAGGCGCGCACCGCGGTTGAGCAGCTTCTGCGTCGAGGCGTCGAGGTCAGAACCGAACTGCGCGAAGGCCGCCATTTCGCGGTACTGCGCCAGCTCCAGCTTGATCGAGCCAGCAACCTTCTTCATCGCCTTGGTCTGTGCGGCACCGCCCACGCGGCTAACCGACAGGCCGACGTTGATCGCCGGGCGGATGCCCTGGAAGAACAGGTCGGTTTCGAGGAAGATCTGGCCGTCGGTGATCGAGATCACGTTGGTCGGGATGTAGGCCGACACGTCGCCGGCCTGCGTTTCGATGATCGGCAGTGCGGTCAGCGAACCGGCGCCCTGTTCGTCGCTCATCTTCGCCGCACGTTCGAGCAGGCGGCTGTGGAGGTAGAACACGTCGCCCGGATAGGCTTCGCGGCCCGGCGGGCGGCGCAGCAGCAGCGACATCTGGCGGTAGGCGACGGCCTGCTTGGAAAGGTCGTCGTACACGATCACGGCGTGCATGCCGTTGTCGCGGAAGAACTCGCCCATCGCGGCACCGGTGTAGGGCGCGAGATACTGCAGCGGAGCGGGCTCCGATGCGGTCGCGGCGACCACGATGGTGTATTCCATCGCGCCGTTTTCTTCGAGTTGCTTGACGATCTGCGCGACGGTCGAGCGCTTCTGGCCGACCGCGACGTAGATGCAGTACAGCTTCTCGTTCTCGTCATCGCCCTTGTGCGCATCGCGCTGGTTGATGAAGGTGTCGATCGCGACGGCGGACTTGCCGGTCTGACGGTCGCCGATGATCAGCTCGCGCTGGCCGCGGCCGACGGGGACGAGCGCGTCGATCGCCTTGAGGCCCGACTGCACCGGCTCGTGCACGCCCTGGCGCGGGATGATGCCCGGGGCCTTCTGTTCGACCAGGCGACGCTCGGTCGTGGCGATCGGGCCCTTGCCGTCGATCGGGTTGCCCAGCGCGTCGACCACGCGGCCCAGCAGGGCCTTGCCCACGGGTACGTCGACGATGGTTTCGGTCCGGCGAACGGTGTCGCCTTCCTTGATGTTGGTATCCGAGCCGAAGATCACGACACCGACATTGTCGGCTTCGAGGTTCAGGGCCATGCCCTTCACGCCGCCGTTGAACTCGACCATTTCGCCGGCCTGGACCTTGTCCAGCCCGTGGATGCGGGCGATCCCGTCACCGACGGAAAGCACGGTGCCGACTTCGCTTTCCTGCGCTTGCGAATCGAAGTTTGCGATCTGGTCCTTGATGACCTTGCTGATTTCAGCGGCGCGAATATCCATTGCCTGAGCCTTTCATCGACAGCCCTCCCGAAGGAGGTCGCTGTCAGCCTTTCATTGCCTGCGTAAGCGCGTTGAGACGGGTGCGGATCGATCCGTCGATCCGCTTGGAGCCGATGGTGACGATGAGGCCACCGAGCATATCGGGGTCGACGCTGCTGGTCAGCTTGACCGTGCGGCCTTCGCGCGCGGTCAGCTTTGCCTTCAGCGTGGAGAGCTGGTCTTCGGTCAGCGGGTGCGCGCTGATCACGTCCGCGCTCACTTCGCCGCGCTGGGCGGCGGCGATGTCGCGGAATGCGCGAATCATTCGCGGAAGTTCGGCCAGTCGGCGATTCTCCGCCAGCACGCCGAGGAAGCGGCGCGTCAGCGTGTTGAGCTCGAGCAGCTTGGCGACCTGTTCGATCGCGCCTGCCTTGGCGGTGCGGCCGAGCTGGGGGTTGGTGATCAGCGAAGCGAGCTCCGACGATTCCGCCAGTGCGGCGGAAAGCGTCTCGAGATCGGATTCGACCGCGCTCACCACGCCATCTTCGGCAGCGAGCTCGAACAGCGCGACTGCGTAACGCCCTGCAAGGCTAGCCTGAATACCGGCGGAAATCTCCACGCCTGGGGGTCCTCTTCGGGTCCGGAAAGAAACGAGTGTGTAGCCTGCCTTAGCGGGGCGCGTCCAATGGATAGGGTTGGGCACCCCGGCGAAGCTGGCGCGCGCCTAGCATTGGGGTTTGAGAAGCGCAAGCCGAGGGGGAGCGGATTCGTTTGCCCAAAGGTGTGCGGCAGGCGTAGGCTGCGCCGCGCGACCCGTACACAAGGGCGCGGGCGCGGGAGAGATGGCATCGGGAGGTGATCATGCAGATGACGGCGCTGGCTCCGCATTGCGGGGTGGAAGTGAGCGGAGTGCAACTGGCCGAGGCGACCGGTGACGCCGCGCTGCTGGACGAGATTCGCACTGCCGTGTGGGAACATGGCGTGGCTGTGTTTCGCGATCAGGATTTCGGGCCGCAGGAACACATCGCCTTCGCGCGGGCGTGGGGCGGGATCGACATCAACAATTACTTCCCGCTGACCGATGCCTTTCCGGAAATCGCAGTGGTCGGCAAGCGCGCCGACCAGACGACCAATATCGGCGGCGGCTGGCATACCGACCATTCCTACGACCAGATCCCGGCGATGGGCTCCATCCTGGTCGCGCGCGAGCTGCCCCCCACTGGCGGCGACACGCTGTTCGCGCATATGGGCGCGGCCTACGACGCGCTGTCGGACGATCTGAAAACCGAGATCGAGGGGCTGGAGGCATTCCACAGCGCCGACCACGTCTACAGCCCGGATGGCTATTACGCGCAGACCGACATGGCCGAATCGCTGCGCGGTCAGCAGATGACCACCGGGGCGAGGCACCCGGTGGCGATCCGTCACCCGCAGACGGGGCGCAAGCTGCTCTACGTCAACGCGGCCTTCACCACCCACATCGTCGGGCGCACGCGGGAAGAAAGCATGCCGCTGCTCCAGCGCCTGTTCGCCACCGCCCTTTCGGCAGACAACACCGCACGGGTGGAGTGGCAGCCGGGCTCGGTCGCGATCTGGGACAACCGGACCACCTGGCACATGGCGATGAACGACTATCAGGGCCATGCGCGCACGATGCACCGCATCACCCTGACCGGCGAGGCGCTGGCGGCCTAGTCTGCCGGCTGGCAGGAATAGACCAGCCGTTCGTTCGGCTGGCTGGGCAAGGCGGAGAGCACCGCCTCCTGCTGGCGGCCCAGCTGAGCCGCACCGTCCTGCGCCTCGCACGAAGGCGCTGCGTAGGAGCTCCGCGCCTCGCGCGCGGCGGCCATCGCGTTTCGCGACAGCAGGTAGCGGTCGGCGCGATAGGTCCGCGTCTGCGGGTCGTACCGGGCGACGCTGACGACGTCTTCTTCATTGGGCACGAACACGCGGGCCCACTGGCCGCTGGCGAAGCCGTATTGCGTGCGCCCGTTGACGCAGCCTTCCGCCGACCAGCGCAGATCGACCGAACGCTCGGCATCGCCGGTCACCCGGCTGCGCGAAGGCTCCAGCGTGCACACGAAATGGCCTGCGGTCGCTGCCGCCGAATCATTGGAGACCTGGTTGCTGCCCGTCTCCTCGCCCAGCGCGGCGGCGACCCGCCGGTCGATCGCATCGAGCCCGGGCCGCGTCAGATAGAGCGCCGCTGCGGTCAAGACGAGCACCGCCGCCACCGCGTAGCAGGCGTAGGGAATCCAGTGGGGCAGGGTGGTGCGCGCGTCGTCGTCCCACTCGGGATCGTCCTCAGCCTCGCCCTCGGTCACCGCCACGCCGGCGGCAAGCTCCTTCTCGCGCCGTTGGGCGAGCGCATAGCCGAGTACGCCGAGCCCGATCCCGGCGAGCAGTGCGAGCAGCGCCAGCGCAATGCGGTCTTCGCGCTCTTCCTGCACTGCCAGTGCGGCTTCGAGCTGGAGGCGCGAGCGCCGCTCGCTCGCCGCTTCGGAGCGGGCTTCCATCTGCGCGCGCGCCGCGTCGGCTGCGGCAGCGCGCCGTTCGCGCTCCGCCTCGTCGATCTCGGCCAGGCTGCGGCAGGGCAGGTCGTTGAGCTGGGCAGAGACCTTGTTCGCGCGCAGGAACGGGATCAGCTCGCGATTGGAGACCGCGAAGTAGAACTCGGCATCGGTCCCGTCGCTTTCCGCGCCGAAGGAATTGACCCCCAGCACCCGCCCGCAGGTATCGAGCAGCGGGCCGCCCGAATTGCCGCGCGCGATCGGCGCGGTGTGCAGGATCGTGTCGAACTGGCGGCTTGGCCGCTCGCCCGAGATGAAACCGCGGCTTTTCACCGGCGGCTGCGAGCGGACGATGTCTTCGATCGAAAGACCCTGCGCGCGGTCGACATTCATCGGATAGCCGACCGATGTCACCGCATCGCCGCTTGCCCCCGGCCGCCCGCCGACCAGCGTGAGCGGCGGCAGGCGCAGCGATCCCTCGATCGCGAGCAGGGCAAGATCGGTCCCCGGATCAACCGCAACCACGCGTGCAAAGGCGGAGGCATCGCCATCGGGCGGGACGATGCCGATCACCCGGTCCTCACCCAGCGTTCCGCCCGCCAGCGCCTCGCGCACGACGTGGGCATTGGTGACGATCCGCTGCGGAGAGACGGCAAAGCCGGTCCCGTGGCTGAGCGGATAGAGCGATTCCCCGCCCTGGCTGTCGGTCCCCTTGGCGAAGATCACGATCCGCACCACGCCGCGCGCGGCGGCATCGATATCCGCAGGCTCCGCATGAGCGGGCGCGGGCATCGCGAGCGGCGCGATCAACAGGGCGAGCAGGATCAGGATTCGCGTCATCGGCGCTCTTTTGACCGCGCGCGGGTTTGGTCGCAAGCTTCGGGATGCGCCGCGCTCGGCATGCGTACACAGATCGGGACCAATCGAGAGGAGATTGTCCCCATGCCCTACGTCATCACCGGTCTCGATCCTGCCCCCTATGTGCCCTTGTTCGGTGAGGATGAGGCCGCGCTTGGCGAGCGCCGCGTCCATCGCATGATTGCCGATTCGGACACTGGCTTCCCGTGTCGGGTGACGCTGGCGGACGCGCCGAAAGGGGCAGCATTGCTGCTCCTGAACCATGTGTCGCGCACCGATGATGGGCCCTACCGGGCAAGCCACGCGATTTTCGTGCGCGAGGATGCGCGCGAGGCGGCGGTCTACGAAGCACAGGTGCCGCCGCTGATGCGGCGCCGCTTACTCTCTTTGCGCGGGTTCGGCGGCGACGGGCTGATGGTCGACGCGCTGCTGGCCCAGCCGGGCGAGGCTGACGCGGGATTGCGCAAGCTGCTCGACAATCCCACAATTCAAGAGGTGGACGTGCACACCGCTACCCGCGGGTGCTTCCTCGCACGGGCGCGGAGGGCGTGATGGCGATCGACGACGAACAGGCATGGGCTGCGGTGATGCGGCGCGACCGGGCGTTCGACGGGCAGTTCGTCACCGGCGTGCTGAGCACCGGTATCTATTGCCGCCCATCATGCGCGGCGCGGCACCCTGCGCGCGCGAACGTGCGCTTCTTCGTCGATGGAG
>Ga0114909_1001191_pt1 | contig 15198 bp, 15 predicted proteins | sample MalvireepMed_906_FD_87290 | JGI IMG/M metagenome (GOLD analysis project Ga0114909, IMG submission 87290) | Marine viral communities from the Global Malaspina Expedition - Malaspina viral metaG DeepMed_906 | ecosystem: Environmental > Aquatic > Marine > Oceanic | place: Mediterranean Sea...
ACTAAGAGCGGAATTTACGTCGCGTACCAGCACCTCGACGCTGGCTTTCCCGGCAGCGATGCCCGGCTGAATATATTCTTCCAAGACATATTGCCGGATCTTGTCGGCGTCGCGCTGCCCAGCGTTTTCGCCGCCCTCGGTCGCGTCGTCCTCCGCGACGATCTCGAAGCCAAGCTTTTCCAGATGGAGCCGCGCCTCGGTCCCATTGCACGTTTTGCTATTCCGCGCCGCGCCGCCCGGCATGTACTTATGAGCGACGCCGAAGATCGCCTTCGAGGGATATAGCGTGTCATTGTGCGCGACTTGGTAAGTGATATTGCGATCAGCAAAATCGTGCATGCTCATAAAGGCATCGCGCCCGATCGTTTCGAATTCGTCGATCGCCTTCAATACGGCTTCCCGATCTGGCCGATCTCCTTCCGACGCATCGCTATCAGCCGCGCTAGCAAAACGTTCGTAGAAGTTCAGGCTGGCGCGGTAGCTTGCGAGATTGGAATAAAGATCGCCGTCGATCTCCAGCTGCGATGGATTGGCTTTTCCTGACCGCTTGTCGTTTGATGAGTAAGAGAGTTCGCGGCGAAGGCCTTCGAAGCGGTCCTTGCGACCCAGTTCATCGAGATTGCCATAAGCCTGGTCGAGCCGCCGTGTTCTAGCCAGTTGGGTGCTGACAGTACCTTGCCCGTAACCCTCCGCGGTAAGCCAATCTCGAAATTCCGCTTCCCGCATGCCGCCCCCGTGCGCCAGACTGCCTATCAGCCGAAGCGAAGTTACTATCCGCGGCTCGACCAAAAATCATAGCCTTAATCAATACGAAGTAGCGCTTCGGAGCAACTAACATACACGGTCGTATACACGGCGGCTCACTAGGACGAAAAATACCGGCTCTCCCGCGGCAATGCGGGTCGAGACCCTCTGCTCGCGCAGCAGACGGTCGATAGCTACTCTCGCGGCTGCAAATGGGCCGTAAGCGGACAGGCTGCGCTCAACATGTCGACTTACCAAAGAAGACGCACACTCGACCTCTTTTCCGATGCCATTTATCGTGGCAACCAGCACGCTATCGCAACGATCGAAGCAGCCCTTACAATATCGCTGCATCTTATGGCGAAGTTGCGTCGCCTATCTACAATAGGTCCAAGTAGTCAGGGTAGAACTCTGGATCGATCGGGAGATGAGCTTCACGCGCAAGCCACCCGTCGGGAAGACCGACGATGGCCCGAAACCGCGGGTAAAAGTCGCGTCTCCGGTCGGCATCAAGCTCCTCGATTGCGCGTCTGGCGTGCTTCGACAGGCGATGTGGTATCCAAACTTCGCCGCGCTGGTGTCGCCAGCTTTGCCGCTCGACTTGCCTCTGTGATATTTCCGCAGCTTCAACGCGACGACGAGGCGCTGATTCGTTGCCGTGAGGAACGACGTCACCGCCGAGCGACTGACGAATACTCTAGAGCCGGCTTCGCTCCACGCTTGCTCGCCGCGGCCACCGCTAACAAATAGCTGCTTGAGTGACACTGTGCCCTGCACGAAGCGCATTGCATAAGCACGAGACGCATCGCGCCAGTCACTGGCGGCGCGAATACCATCGGAAAAGAGAGAATGCCTCCGCAACCGTCTGATGCGCCACGCTGCTGAGCAGCGCCTGACGATCCTTCACGTAGTAGTTGAGCGCTTTCCGATCAACGTTCATCGCAGTGGCGAACGACTTGATCGTGAGGGTTTCCACGTCGAAAACCTTGGCGGCCTCTACCATCTGCCCAAGATCGAGCCCCGCTCTTTCGCCACGCCACCGGGCATTCTGCGGATGCTTCATTGGAAGGAACTGACCTCCAGGTCATCTGACCATATGTGTCGCAACTTCGCGACCAAAACCAAACTCTTAGCACTGACCTGTTGCGCCACCCCTTGCGCACTTAAAGACCTGCGCTATCTGGGTCATATTCCCGTGTGGGAATATGACCTTGTGGGATGCTCTCATGACACTACGAGCGCACGTCGATTTGCACGCCAAAAATATCGTCATCCGTGAACGCCTTCTGGGGCCCACCACGCTATGGCGCAGGCATGGCGAGCCAACGCTCGCCGGCTCCGCCCCTCACATCGACGAGGAAGTCTTCGGGCCGGGCTCGCTTGCATGGGAAGTGCTGCTGCATCCTGCGATCACTGGTGTTCAGTCCGCTACCCAGTTCATCCTGCAACTGGCCAATAAGCCCGTGTTTGCCGGGGTCCAGGACAACGATCCCGGCTCGGCAAAGGGCGCTTGCCTGACCCCCCAACTATACAGGAACCTGCCATGACCGACACTGCAACCGAAATCGCCGCCGTCGACATTCAGTCCGACTTTTCGATGACGATCAACGGCCGAAGCGTGACGTCGCAAAAGGTGCTCGACGTGGTCAATCCCGCGACCGGCAAAGCCTTCGCGACCGCGCCCGATTGCTCGCCCGAACAGCTGGATGAGGCCGTGGCAGTGGCGCAGACCGCCTTCCGCTCATGGCGCGAGACGCCGGTTGCAAAACGCCAGGCGCTGCTCAAGCAGGCGGGCGACATCATCGAAGCCAATGCAGATGAACTCGCCGCGCTCTTCACGCGGGAGCAGGGCCGCGCGTTGACCGAGGCCAGGAGCGAAGTGATGCTGGCCGCCGACTGGCTGCGCAAGGTTTCGAAGATGGAATTGCCGGTCAGCGTCATGGAGGATTCCGACGCGCAGTTCGTCGAAACCCGTTACATACCGCTGGGCGTCGTCTGCGCGATCGCGCCGTGGAACTTCCCGGTGATCCTCGCGACCTGGAAATATGCGCCCGCGCTGTTGACGGGCAACACTGTCGTCCTGAAGCCGTCGCCCTTCACGCCCTTGTGCACGCTCAAGATCGGCGAGTTGCTCAAGGACGTGTTCCCCACAGGCGTGTTGAACGTGGTGTCGGGCGGCGACGATCTGGGCCCGAGGATGACCAGTCATCCGGGTTTCGCCAAAATTTCCTTCACTGGCTCGACCGCGACCGGCAAGCGGGTGATGGAGAGCGCGGCCAAGGACCTCAAGCGCATCACGCTGGAACTGGGCGGCAACGATGCAGCGATCATCCTGCCCGACGTCGATGTCGACGAGGTCGCCCAGAAAATCTTCTTCGGCGCCTTTTACAACAGCGCGCAGGTCTGCATCGCGACCAAGCGCCTGTACGTCCATGAGGACATTTATGACGCGCTGCGCGACCGGCTGACGGCGATGGCGCAAACGGTGAAGGTCGGCGACGGCTCCGAGGAGGGAACCGTGCTCGGCCCAATCCAGAACAAGCGACAATATGACCGCGTGCAGGACCTGCTGGACGATGCGCGCAACACCGGGCTGACCATCATTCAGGGCGCACAGGTGCCCGAGAATGGCGGGTTCTTCATGCCGGTTACGATCGTCGACAATCCGCCTGAGGATTCGCGCGTCGTCAAGGAAGAGGCGTTCGGGCCGATCCTGCCGATGCTGAAGTTCAGCGACATCGAAGACGTCGTCAAACGCGCGAACGAAACGGAATATGGCCTGGCCGGTGCCGTCTGGTCGAAGGACACCGACAAGGCGATCGCCGTCGCGCGCCAGCTGGACACCGGCACGGTGTGGATCAACCAAAATCTCGTCACGCGTCCCGACACCCCCTTCTCCGGGCACAAGCAGAGCGGCATCGGTGTCGAAAATGGCGAGGAGGGCCTGCTCGAATATCTTGTGCCGCAGGCGCTGTACCTGGCGCGTGGCGGCAACGCTACCGGCTGATCGGGCAAAGACAGGCAAGCATCTGGCCAAAGCCGGAGCAGCTCTCGGTTGCTCCGGCCGTGCCGCCCCGACGGCGGCACCGTATCGGGAGTGTTTCAGGTCCGTCAGGAGATTTCCGCAATGAAAGCGGCCGTCTTGAATGCAACGGGCGAATCCTTTGCGATCGAAGAGATCGAAATCGATTCGCCGAAGGCCAGGGAAGTGCTGGTCGAGGTGAAGGCATCCGGTCTGTGCCACACCGACATGCATTTGACGGAACATGATTATGGCGTGCCGCTTCCTGCCGTCTTCGGCCACGAACTTGCCGGTATCGCAAAGGAGATCGGCCCCGACGTCCGCGAATTCGCGGTTGGCGATCATGTGGCCGGAACGCTGGTGCAATATTGCGGCCATTGTAAAGCGTGTCTGAACGGGCGCAGCGCCTTACCCGCGACGGCAAGCCGGTGACCGACGTCTTCGGCACGGCGGCGTTCGCCGAATACGCGCTGGTTCACGAAAGTCAGCTGGCCAGGGTGCCGAAGGAGCTGCCCTTTCCGCAGGCATCGCTGCTCGGCTGCGGTTGCGTCACCGGTGCCGGGGCCGCGATCAACACAGCCGGAGTACGGCCAGAGAAACGGTTGCTATCCTGGGTGTCGGCGGTGTGGGCCTCAACGTCATTTCAGGGGTAAGCGGTTCTGAAATCAGGAAGGCATTGCGATGGTCCACGGCGAAAGCGATGGCCATGGGCGGCCTAGCGTCGGCGTATGGAAGAGCACCCTCGCTCTCCCATACGCCGCCCCCGCCCCTGAGGTCGGACCGGATGATGCCCGCCAAAGGCTTATTCCGCCGCAGCAGAAACCGGATACCAGGCTTCCCACTCGGCGATCCGCTGCTCATAGCTTTTCTTCACCATCCCCAGACCAAAGCTGCCGAGCATGAACCGCAGCGGCGGCTCGTCCGCATCGACCACCTTCAGAATGGCGTCGGCCGTCGCATTCGGATCGCCGCGCTTCATGCCGGACAGCGAGGCAACGAAATCGTCGCGAACGCCGTCATAGGCGGCGATGCTGTCGGCACGATGGGCCGATGGACCGGCCCAGTCGGTTGCATAGCCCGACGGTTCGATCATCGTGACCTTGATGCCGAAATCCTTCACTTCCTGCACCAGGGCATCGTTGATGCCCTCCATCGCGAACTTGCTCGCATTATACACGCCCACCGTCGGCAGGCTGGCGAGACCGCCGATGCTGGTGACGGTCAGCAGATGGCCGCTCTTTTGTTCCCGCATGAACGGAAGCGCTGCCTGAAGCACCCAGATGGCGCCGAACACGTTGGTTTCGAACTGCGCGCGCGCTTCCTTCTCACCGACTTCCTCGATGGCCCCGAACTGTCCGTAACCGGCATTGTTGATGACGCCGTCGATGCGGCCGAAATGCTCGTGACCCTGCTTCATCGCAGCGAAGACCGCGTCCCGATCGTTGACATCGAGAGCTAGCGGCAGAACCGCGTCACCATAAGTGGCGGAAAGCTCGGCGACATCGTCCAGCTTGCGCGCGGTAGCCACGACATGGTCGCCGCGCTTGAGCGCAGCTTCGGTCCAAATACGGCCAAAGCCGCGCGATGCGCCTGTTACAAACCAGATTTTCTTTGCCATGTTGTGCTCCGTGGATAGCTGGGTCGAGGGTGACCCGGGACAAGGATTCCCCCTCCCCGGAGCTATATACAGACACTTTGACATTATCTGCAAATATGTCAGGATCAATCGGCGAACCATGATGACTAAGACCAGCGAAACGACCCCGCCCTATACGGGCAAGCGCGAGGCAATCGTCGACGCCGCAGCCATCGTCTTCGCGCGATACGGATTTGCACGGACCTCGATGGCAGACCTTGCGCAGGCGGTCGGGATGTCGCGCACGGCGCTCTATCCGCTCTTTCGCAACAAGAGCGACGTGTTCGATGCCGTCATCCGCCACGCAGTCGCAAAAACGATAGCGGCAATCCGACAGGAACTCGACCAGCATGAAACGCTGGACGCCAAGCTGCGGTTCGCGTTGGTCGACTGGATCGTTCGCGGGTACGAGTTCGTCCATGCGATGCCCGACGCGCGCGACCTGTTCGACTACAGCGTACCGGCGGTTCAGGAAGCCTATACCGCCATGGAGGCGCTGCTGGCGGAGATCCTCGCGGCGCACGTCGATCGCCCCGACATCGACGTTCGGTTGCTGGCCCGTATCATGACCGCAACCTTTCGATCGCTGAAGGAAGTTGCCGTCGACACGGCCGATCTGCGCCGGATGATCGATCTTGAGATTACGGTGATCGTCGCCGCGCTTCGATAATTCGCTGGAATGATGCCGCCCTCATCATAGCCAAAGCGTAAGTACCGCAGAGATCGACGCATCGGCAGTCCCTGGGGGCCGCGGGCAATGTCGATCCGCCTGCGTGTCGGCAGCCGCGCTTATCGTGCCGAACCGCCTCGCTGTGGAGCCAGTGCATCGGCCACGCTACCGAACGTCTTGCGAATGCTCGCCGAACCAACGGCACCACTCCCTGTCCTTCTGCCAACTTCCCTCGCAACCGCTAACAAAATCAGGCTCGGAGCAATCCCAAGCTTCGCCACCCCTTGCACGCTTGACGACATGCACCACCTTCCACATATTCCCTTGCGGGAATAAGGTATGAGGGAAGCTGTCACGACCAGATGATGCCCCCGACAGGGCAAGATCGGTCGAGCCACGCTTTCGTCTGAGGCGCGGGCGCGCAAGCGATCGATTTGTAGAGAAGCTGCTAAAAGGATTTTGAGATGTCCGAACAAGTTGCGGAGCATTCATCGGAAGATTTCGTCCTTACCAAGGAAAAACTGATGGGGAGCCCGTCCCGATGGCGCCGGCTGGGAGTGCCGGTTGCGGCCGGCGAGCGTACCCATGACGATGGCACGCCGGACTACGGCCTCTTCGGTCCTTCCAGCGTCGTGTGGAAGGTCATTCTGCATCCCGCCACGATCATCTACCAGACGGTGGCGCAATTCAGTATGCAGCTGATGTACAAGCCGATCGTCGCGGGCGTCCGCGATGCCGATCCGCTGGCGACCAAGGTTCGTGCCGGCACCTTGACCGCGTTCGATTCCTTCGAGCGTTTTCAGCGCAATTCGGGCCTCCATGCGCCGATGTGGCTGGGTGACACGCGCAGTGCCGAAACCATCTGGGCTCACCTCCACGCGCTTCATGCCCACGTGAAGGGCGGCCTCATCGATGTCGGGCAACCCGAACTGGGCAAATACCACGCCGATGGCCCCCGTGACGTGATGTGGGCTGGGCTTACCGAGATGATGGGGATGCTGTGGACGTACGAAAATTTCGCCTGGCATGGCGATACTCCCCCGCAGCAACTGCCCAATGATGAACGCGACCAATATGTTGCGGAGTCCGCGGAATATCTGCGTCTCGTCGGGGCGCAGGAAGAGGAAATCCCGCAGACGATGGCGGATGTCGATGCCCTTTTCGATAAATATCAGGAGATGTTCAAGAAGACCGACACGATGAACATCATGCCTGAATCGGGCAAGGATTTCGCCGCTCTCTCTCAGGAACAGATCAAGAAGAACTGGCATCCTACACAGCAGATGGCCCTTGATGTCCTGAACGAGTTTTTCATCGAGCCGTCGAACAATGTCATCGCCTCTTACCCGACCTATCTCCAGATATGGGGAGCCGACTGGGACGAAGAGAAAAGAGCCGAAGAAGCCGAGAACCTTAAGGCGGCGCTCCCGGACATCAAAGCCCGGCAGGAATCGCCCGATGTGGAGCGGCGAGCGATCGATCTCTTCTGGGGTCCCGATGCTCATGAACTGATCGCGTCGGCGCGCGCGCTCATGAAGCAATCGAGCTGATTGCGCGCATCAAGGGCGTGAAGAGGCGCGTCCCAAGCGCCGGCGGCCTTCAAACGAATGGTCCCAAATAATCATCGCAAGTGGTGAATCGAAGTGCTCGGTCGAGCACAGGATAGGAAAGTCACGATGTCTGAAACGACCACGATGTCCGAAATGACAAAGTCCAGCAGAAACATGGCGCTCACCCGCATTCCGGCAACCATAACGAGGCGTGACGAGATCGCCAGGGACATCCTGCTGATCGAATTCAGCGCCGAATATCTTCCGCCCTGGACGCCCGGCGCGCATATCGACGTGGAGGTTCCCGGTTGCGGATTGCGGTCCTATTCGCTGATCGATGGCGATTATCAGAAAAAGTACCGGATCGCGGTGAAGATCCTCCAGGATCCGGGGTCGGCCTCCTTGTCCATTCGCGACCGTTTCCATGTGGGGACCGATGTCGACATCTATCCGGCGATCAATCGGTTTCCGATCAAACAGGCGCCGCACTATACCTTTCTGGCAGCCGGTATCGGGGTTACGCCGATCCTCTCGATGCTTCGCGAACTCGATGGCAGCGACGCTGCGTGGAAATGCCATTATTTCGTCCGAAGCCCGGATCAAATGCCCTTTATCGGCGAACTGCGGACGTTGGCAGACAAGGTAAATGCCGAACTGAACGTTTATGTCAGCGGCGAAACCGGCCGCCAGTCGCTTTCCGAGCTGTTCGAGCGTGAAGACAGGCTGGAAGCCGTATATGCGTGCGGTCCCACCGGCTTCATGAGCGAGGCCGGGGGCATCGTCTCGAAGCGAGAGGGGGTCCGGTTCTACATCGAGGATTTTGACGACCAGAGGACGGAAATCGCCGGGGAACATCCCGAACCCGTGTGTGAGGGCGAAACCGCGGAACGGATCAGTTCGAACGCGGCTTTCGAGGTCGAATGCCGCGCCAGTGGACACAGCTTCACCGTGGAGCCGCATGAAACGATCCTCGACCATGTGAAGCACCTCCTGCCCGATCAGCCCACTTCGTGCGAGGAGGGCGTGTGCGGAACCTGCGAGGTCGCGGTTCTCGAGGGAATACCGGCCCATCGCGACCAGTGGTACACCGATGAAGCGCGTGCAGATGGCGGACGCATGATGATCTGCGTGAGCCGGTCGAAAACGAAGAAGATCGTTCTCGACCTTTGAGTGCCCGTCCTGTCCTCAGGCCTGCGCCTTAGGAGATGGCAGTTGGCGTCAAGCGTCGCAGCGGGGCGCCAACAGCTTGCTTAAAAAGCGCGTCGGCGTTTCCAACCTTAACAAATTCCGAGACTGAAATCTCAAGGAGGTATGTATGCCTACCGTAGCCGACCAGATGGTCGATACCCTCACCGCCGCTCGTGTGAAGCGGATATACGGCATCGTGGGCGACAGCCTCAACGGCTTCACCGACTCGCTTCGCCGCAAGGGCGGCATCGACTGGTTGCATGTCCGTCACGAAGAAGTGGCCGCCTTCGCTGCCGCTGGCGAAGCCCACTCGACCGGCGAGCTTGCGGTGTGCGCAGGCAGCTGTGGTCCGGGCAATCTCCACCTCATCAACGGCCTGTTCGACGCGCAACGCTCGCGTGTCCCGGTGCTCGCGATTGCGGCGCAGATCCCGTCGGCGGAGATCGGTTCGGGCTATTTCCAGGAGACGCATCCCGAAGAGCTGTTCCGCGAATGCTCGAGCTACTGCGAACTCGTCTCCAGCCCGGCGCAGATGCCCCGCGCGATGGAAACGGCGATCCGCCGGGCCGTTGCGGAGCGCTGTGTTTCGGTGCTGGTCATCCCGGGTGACGTCGCGCTGAAGGAGGTTGCGGCCATGAGCGAGTCGCAGCCGCTGTCTCTGAAGCCGCCCAAGCCGATCATCGTTCCTCCCGAAGACGCGCTCGATCGTCTCGCGAGCCTGCTCAACGGGTCGCAGCGTGTGACCCTGCTTTGCGGCGGGGGCGTCGAGGGCGCGCATGACGAAGTCGTGGCGCTCGCCGCAGCGCTCAAGGCGCCAATCGTCCACGCGTTGCGCGGCAAGGAGCATATCGAATGGGACAATCCCTATGACGTCGGGATGACCGGCCTCATCGGCTTCTCGTCCGGCTACTATGCCATGGGCGCTTGCGATGCGCTGCTGATGCTGGGGACGGACTTCCCCTACCGCCAGTTCTACCCGAAGGACGCGCGGGTCGCGCAGATAGACATCCGGCCGGAATCGATCGGCCGGCGCACCTCGGTCGAGGAAGGCCTGATCGGTGACGTAAAGCACACGCTCGCAGCGCTGATGCCGAAGATCGCCGAGAAGAGCGACGACAAGCATCTGCGCGCTGCTGTCGATCACTACACCGAGGCGCGCGCCGCCCTCGACAAGCTGGCCCAAGGGCGTCCGGGCGGGCGACTCCATCCGCAGCATGTGGTTCGTGTGCTGAGCGAGCTGGCAAGCGAAGATGCGGCATTTACCGCCGACGTCGGGCTGCCGACCGTGTGGAGCGCGCGTTATCTCGAAATAAGCAGCGAGCGCCGACTGATCGGATCATTCTGGCACGGGTCGATGGCCAACGCGATGCCACAGGCGATCGGCATTCAGGCGGCGCATCCCGGGCGCCAGGTCATCTCGCTGTCGGGCGATGGCGGCTTCACGATGTTGATGGGCGATCTGCTGTCGCTCAAGCAGCTGCAACTGCCGGTGAAGATCGTCGTCTTCAACAACGGCTCGCTAGGCTTCATCGAACTGGAGCAGAAGTCCTCGGGCTTCGTTGATTTCGGCACGGGTTTCGACAATCCCGATTTTGCCGCGTTGGCGGAAGCGGTCGGAATCAAGGGTATCCGCATCGAGGACCCCGCCGATCTCGAGAACGGAATCACCGAGGCATTGGCCCATGACGGCCCCGTCCTGATTGATGCCGTCGTCGAACGCATGGAACTGGCCATGCCGCCGAAGGTGACGACCGAGATGGCCAAGGGCTTCACCCTGTATATGCTCAAGGCCGTGCTGAACGGCCGTGGCGACGAGGTTGTGGAATTGGCCAAGGCCAACCTGCTACGGTAACGCGCGTAGCGAATAGATGCCGATCAACGGCCTGCAGAATCTACCGTTGTGGGTCACGTCACTGCCCGCAGTTCTGACGTGACCCCCGTTTTCCCTCCGGGAGGAGCTAGAGTCCGGCCCTGGAGCAACGTGGCGGCTGAGCATGCGATCGTCGAATTGAGCGGCGAACCCTACCGCCTCCGATCATCGTCAGGCCCAGCGCACGCCTTCAATCCGGTCCAGTGCGACCACTTAAAGTTCGTCTGGGACCGTCGCAAGTTCACAATCGTCTATTCGTTTGGCGATGACAAGGAAGTCAAGCCCGACCAGCTCCGCGAGAAAGAGCAACTGCTTGCGGCCTGAGCGAGATGGAGGGCCAAAGACCGTGGCGTCAGACCGCGAGAAGGAACGTGATCGTCAAAAATCGCCCCAATGGCCAATGAATGGGGGACCGGACTAAGCGAACAACCTGACGATGGTGCGACTTCTCAAATGAGTTTGGATTGAACTGAATGTCGGTTTTCAGACGCCGGGAAAGTTGCTCGGAAAGGCCGACTTTGGGGCGCTTTGCGGTCAGTCTGAAACTGGGCCGCAAGCGGACCGTCCGCTCTTGGCCTCACCTCCGGCAATATAGACATTCACGGGCCCATAAGTCGGTGTGAGGCGTTACCGTGACATGACCATGCACTACACGCGGACAGGGCGCGGAAAACCCCTCCTCCTTGTCCACGGACTGGGGGCAACCTGCGGCTCGTGGGACACGATCTCGCCTGCGCTTTCTCAAGTCAGGGAGGTAATCGCCGTGGACCTGCCCGGCCATTGGCAGACACCCGAAGAGGCCGACAGCGGCACGTTCGACGGACTCGCGCGCAGTCTGGACGACTGGCTCGGCGCGGAGAATCTCACAGGTATTGATATGGTTGGCAGCTCGCTGGGTGCTCGCCTGGTGCTCGAGATGGCGCGGCGCGGCCAAGCGGGCGCGGTTGTCGCACTGGATCCGGGCGGCTTCTGGCAGGGGTGGGAGCGCACCTTCTTCAAAGCCACCCTAACGCCATCGATTGCTCTGGTTCGCGCGCTTCGACCCGCGCTTTCTGGCATCACCGGAAATGTCGCAGGCCGGACCGCGCTCATGGCCCAGCTCTCTGCAAGGCCGTGGGCGCTCGACCCGGCATTCGTCGCGCGTGAACTGAAGTCATTGGCCAATACGCGCACCGTCAATTCGCTTGTGAAGGACCTCGCCAACGGCGCGATGCAGAAGGGCCCTGCGGCAACGGATGCGCCCGTTGTCATCGGCTGGGGACGCAAGGATCGGCTGTGTTTACCGCAGCAGGCGGATCGCGCGATCAAAGCCTTCCCTGGAGCGACGCTGCACTGGTTCGAGCGTAGCGGACACTTCCCGATGTGGGATCGGCCAGAGGAAACCGTTCGGGTAATTCTGGATGCAACGAGCATCTCGGAATCGAAATAATGCTGCATTTGGGAGGTTAGCAAAACTGGGATCCATGCCGAGGGCTAGCCCCATGGTAAGGTCCTTTAATGGACGTGTTGTAGCCTGGCAGCTACCAAGCGGCCGGGCTGCGGTAGCGGACATTTGAATAATGCACTGTTCGAGTGGATTTCGGGGCCAGCGACAATCTAGGGGCGCTGGGTCGCAATCTCGAAATACGCGGTTCGGCGACTTCTTTGGGTATGCCGCGCGGACGGGCGAGAGCCTGACGCAAGATGGCGGCGCGATTATCGACCCCGCGCACTCAAGAGGCGTAATGGGTTTGCGGCTGTGTCCAGTTCAAAGCGGAGTGAGAGCGTTCTCGATCGCGAATTCGCTTAGCGTGAATTTCCGTATCTTGCCGGATGCTGTCAGCGGAAAGGCACTGGTCACGAACCAGTCGCTCGGGGTTTTTTGAGGTGAAAGGAGAACCCGGCAGTGGTCTTTGAGTTCTCTTGCCAGCGGCGGTTCGGAATCGGAGACAAATCGAAGGCAGGCGGCCACGGTTTCTCCCCACACGGGGTCGGGGATCCCAAAAACCGCCGCTTCCGCCACGGCAGGATGCCGTAGCAAACATGCTTCGATTTCGGCCGGGTAGATGTTCTCGCCACCGCGAATGATCATATCGCTCAGCCTGCCGGTCACTCGCACGTAACCGCGCTCATCCATCCGCCCGAGATCGCCGGTGCGAAGCCAGCCATCGGCGAGAAGGGTGCGAGCGGTTTCCTTCTCCTGATTGTGATACGCTATCATCGTCTGATAACCCCGCGCCTGGATTTCGCCCTGCTCGTTCAAGGGAAGCGGCTCTTCTCCATCGGGGGAAACGATCCGGATCTCCACCTGGGGAAGAGGCCTGCCGGTGGTCTCCGCACGATCCTCGCTGCTGTCGTCATAGCCCGTCGCGCAGACAATCGGACTGAGCTCGGTCTGCCCGTAGACCGACGTCATCCTGCACCCGAAACGCTGTTCGACGCGCGCGAGCATTTCCGGCGCCACCGGGGCGCCGCCAGAATAGACCATGCGCAGGCTCGATAGATCGTATGCGCCCCGGTCGATCTCGGCGATCATCGCCGACAGCATCGTCGGCACGCCGCAAGTCACCGTCGCCCTTTCTTGCGCGATCGTCGCAAGCATGAGAACGGGGTCGAAGATCACCGGCAGGACCAGGGTGGACAGGCTGGTGACCGCGCCCAGCACGCCGAGCACGGACCCTGCCGTATGGAAAAGCGGCATGGCGGTCACCACCGTATCGCCGCTTTGCGCCATGCGAGCGGCCACGAAGGCCGCGTTCGTCACAAGAGCCCGGTGGGACAGCAATGCCCCCTTCGGCCTGCCTGTCGTCCCCGATGTAAACTGCATCTGCGCCGCTGCGTGCGGCGAGACCTCGGGCAAGGTCGACGAATTTCGCCATTGCGACAATGTAACGGCCAGATCTTCGATCTGAATGCGGTCGATCGCCGAAGCTGCTGTGCTCGCGATCTGTTCCATATCGGTTCCGCGAAAAGCTTTCGAATGGATGATCGCCTTGGAATCCGATTGCTCCAATACGTATTGAAGCTCTTCAGCGCGTAGCGAAGGGTTCGCGGTTACGAGAACGAGTCCGGCAAAAGCTGCGCCATATTGGACAATGATCCACTCCGGCACGTTAGGCGCCCACAGGCAGATGTGGTCGCCCGGCTCGAACCGATCCAGAAGCCAGCGAGCGCATGCTTCGGCATCCGCCAAAAGTTCCGAATAGGTCCAGCGCCGGTCCGCGTTTGACCCTTTCGAGACAGCGGGAACACTTTCATGTGCGACCTCGACGAGCGCACAAAGATGCCCAGCGCGTTCGGCGGCCCGGCGCAGCGCATCTCCGGTCGTCATGTCCCATACGGAAAGCGAAGTGTCGGCAGGATAATACGAGGCGGTCAGGCGTGATGTCACGGCGTGTTCTCCTGTCGGGGGCGGTCCAGCATCGATCGCGCCGTGTCGATCCATCCTTGCAACAGGCTTTCACGGTGTGACGCGTCGCGGCCCAGAACGCCGGAAAGCGCCATTCCCCGCACGAGCTCGACAGTGAGCCTGGCCACGATTGCGGATCCGGGACGATCGGCGAGGGGAGCGAAGAGGGCCGCTACCACTCGGTCGTTTTCGATGCGCGCCGCGCGTTCCTGTTTCAGCAGCTGAGCATGAAGGCGCCGATCCGTGCGGGCAACGGCCCACAGCTCGAGCTCGGCAAGATAGGATGGGCTGGACGCTGCCGCCGCTAATGCCTTGATCGCATGCGCCAAAGGATCATCTGCTGCACTCGAAGCCTGACAGTGGCGCTTAACGCTTTCCTCGTTTCGCCGGACGAGTTCTTCCACCGTGGCTGACAGCAGGTCTGCATGCGTGGGAAAGTGATGCAGCAACGTGCCGCGCCCGACACCTGATCGGGCCTGCACTTCCAAAGTCGTGGTGGAGGCCGTGCCGCGTTCTACCAATACGTCGACCGCAGCCATTAAGATGCGTTCGCGTGTCGCTTCGCGCTGCTCGCGCCTGCTGGAAAAACCACGCGGTCTCCGCTGCGCCCCGCGCTTGGTGGCATCCTCGTTCATAAACGAATGATCTTATGGTCAGCGTTGACTGTCAACGGCAAAGATTTTATTGGTCAGAGCTGACCATAAGGAAATCTTCGATGCCCGAATTCTCGACACTTCGTATTGAGCACGATCCTGACAATCCGCGCATTGGCCGACTGCTCCTGAACCGTCCCGAGAGATTGAACGCGATAAACGACGCAATGCCCGGCGAAATACGCGAGGCCGTCGAATGGGCCGAGGATAATGATACTATCCACGCCATCATCATCGAGGGCGCGGGAAAGGGTTTCTGCGGTGGCTATGATCTAGTCGGCTATGCCGAAAGCGAGGACGATCATCCCTGCCAGCAGGAACGCGATCCCTGGGCCCCCATGGAAGACTATGCGCACATGAAGCGCAACACCGAGAACTTCATGGCGCTTTGGCGATCGCGCAAGCCGACGATCGCTAAGGTTCATGGAGCCGCTGCCGCCGGCGGCAGCGACATCGCTCTGTGCTGCGATCTTCTGG
>Ga0114909_1001196_pt1 | contig 15179 bp, 11 predicted proteins | sample MalvireepMed_906_FD_87290 | JGI IMG/M metagenome (GOLD analysis project Ga0114909, IMG submission 87290) | Marine viral communities from the Global Malaspina Expedition - Malaspina viral metaG DeepMed_906 | ecosystem: Environmental > Aquatic > Marine > Oceanic | place: Mediterranean Sea...
CCCACCAACCAATGATACATGACATTTTACTTCTACTTTTACATTCTCATTTTTAACTGCTGAAACTGCATGTTGGCTATACGTTAATGCAAAAGACAAACAAGTAATCAAGCTTAAAAATTTCAAAAAAGTTTTATTAAAATAACTAAATTTATATAAAGTTTTCATTTTACTGCTCCCAACATGCTACGGGTACTTTATTACCCGTATCAGTTATATCAATAGTAAGGCAAGCACTATCATTACTAGCCTGTACTCCTTTTGCTGTAGCCCTTAAAGTAAATGTGGCAGTATTAACATCAAAATTAGATACCGCTATCACATAGTTTTGTGACTCAGTTGTAAATGTTGTACCACTTCCCAATCCAAGTTGACTTAAATCACCTGTATAATTACGAGTATCAACAAAAAATTGTTCTTGTAAATTTGCAATATGGGTTAATTCCCTTAACGCCTCGGCACGGTTAGAACGAGTAACGTGATCAACATAAGATGGATACGCAATCGTTGCTAAGATACCAACAATAGCAACTACAATCATGACTTCAATTAAAGTAAAGCCGAGAGGTTTTCTAAATATTTCTCTGTAACTTTTTAATTTACTATCAACTATTTTCATATTATTCAATTTACTTTTAGTCAAATTATTATCTATGATTATATTACACATTATTAGTATCTCTCTAATTTGCTACTATTACTGTATTACCAATGCAACTACAATAGTTACTCATCTACCGTTAGGTAAGTCCTTATCGTTTGCAATGAAAAACCAACAGGCAGCACCGTTCGACCAACAATAATATCGCCTTCTGGATCTGTTGAAGAGTCATTATCATGATCAGTAACGACTAATGTCGGCGCTCCTAAAAATTGCTCACTAATGTACTTAATCGTATCTTTTCTATTTAATCCTTGATCATTATCTTCGGTTAACCAATTATACTTTTTCACCCCTAAGGCTAAGTCAACCGCATACAGCCAACCAGCACCACTAGCAATATTACAAGTATTTCCCGTGTTAGCAGTAAGATCAGGTGGTGAATAAGATGTAAAATAAGCCACGTTATTTATGACTAAAGCCGGAGCAGAACTTTTCTCTCCATCTTGTTCAAAATTATAATACCAGCCATACTTTAAGCTAACCTCTAAGGCTTTTGCATCAAATGCAGTTCCCGTTAAGCCTTTAAATGGGTTACCTGTATAATTAAATAGATCATTAAGTGTTTTAGCGCTTGGCGTCGGAGGTGTTGAACTAGCTGTAAACTCTTGAGATAGTATATTGATATCTTTAATCATATAGAAAACATCATCAGTATCTTTACCTAAAGGGTTAGTTCTATCACCACTGCCAATTAAAATTGCATCATAAGGAACTTCTTGTTTAACAATAATGGAATTACCTAAATTATCTTTTTTACCAGAGTCCAATGTCTCGGTAATAAAGGCCCGAACAATAGACGGTTCATTAAAAAAACGTATATCACCACTATTAGTTGTATCGTCGTTGAATGTAGCTAATTTAAACATTGAAAATTTACTGGTATCTTTGTCTGGCATATCAACTCGCCAAACATTACCACCAGTATCACCGAAATATATACGGTCAGTCATCCCGTTACCCGTACTGTCTAGAGTACCAATACTGGCAGGTATACTATCGGTAAATTGTGCCGAGGTTGTGCTCCACAATAAACTTCCACTTTCAGCGTCTATCATGTAAACGGCTTTACCTACTGAATCATCACTGCCAATGCCAGAACTGTCTTTATTAATATCATAGCCACCACCAAAAATTAGTGTAGGTTTAGCGGTAGTACCTGAAACATTCAACTTTGAATAGGTGACTTTAGGCTGTGACCATGTTTGGCCTAAATCAGTAAAATCACCCGTTCCGCCTTTTATTGTCCACATTTTTTTAGGACTAGCAGGTTGCGTCAGATTTAAAGCATAATATAAATTACCACCGCGACGTAAACCAAAGAAAATCCATACTTCATCACCATCAACAGTATCGACAACCCCGTTACCGTTATGGTCAACAATATGGGAGGTAATACGCCCATCTAGGCCATAAACTTTATCTGAGGTAGCAAAGTTTTCACGTAACGATTTAAATTTTGGGAACATTTCCTTCGGCATAAATGCCCATGTTTCAGTAACATTTCCTGAAGTAGATTCAGGGTCTTCATCTTTAAATAAATGCAAAGCACCTTGGTTAGTACCAACGACAATATATATCTGGTCATTACCATAGTTAATCACAACAGGTTTAGAATGCAGAGGGTCTCCAAAAACGTCAGGCCTCATGTAAGGAATAGAATCGCCAGTGACCCAGTCGTCAGGTTTATCATTATCAACATTGATCCCCATAGCCCAATTTAAGTGCTCATCAATAATATCATTATCATCAACAATATCTAACTCAGCCGCTAATGCTGTACTTGAGCCAAAAGCATTAGCACTCGTAGCATTTGCGCGTGTTAAATCAACTAACGCGCCGTTAGCACCTAAGTCACTATATACTGTCCGCTTGCTAGTTAGTTCTTGCAACATACCAGCAACCCCACCTTTACCTACTGTATTTCCGTCCTGTTCCGATGACCAATAACTGGTGGCATCTTCACTAAAATAACCATCGCCAGTAACCGCATCTTTACCCCCTTTCCCCTTTTGTACTTTGTTTTTTAGACGATATTTTTTAACATTACCTTGCCAGCGAGGCCCTCTATCGGGTTGGAACATAGCATAATAGACAGAATCAAGAGTTTGCGTGCGGTCAAAGTTATTCGAAGCAACAGAGGCTGAAGTTAGTGTATCGTTACTCGGATCTAAACTTTCCAATACCTTAGTTAGCTGCTCTGTTAATGAAGCAGTATCTCCGGCATATAAATACTTACCGCCACCGCGCTCTGCTGATTCGACTAATAGACGCTCGGCTGATGACGGAGTATTACCTGGTTCTCCAACATCAGAGCCAAAACCTATAGTGAATAATTGCGCAGTTTGTTTGCCATCCAATGCACTGTTTATGTCATTTTCAAACATCCACTCAGCTAAAGCGGGCAACATACTGTTGCCTCTATCATTAGATTTAGGAGCACTAACGTAATATGTTCCCCCCATGGCAGGTTGACCGGACTCAGGAATGCTATTTATTTTACTATCGGCATTAATATCCCAAGTTGGCTCACCATCAGTGATCATAATGACATACACTCTATCAGCACAGGCACTGAATGGAGTTTGATAAACTTTACTGCTATTTTCTACGTCTTTATCACGCTTTGGTATGACATCATCATCATCACCAAAATCAACTCCTTTGCCCGCAAAGTAACGTGATGCTTCATACAAGGTTTCGCATAATGGTGTCCAAGTAGCAGCTGTTATCTGATTATTAATAATATCAACTAATGTTGCTCGGGAGGCTAAAGTTGACTCTTGAATCCCATGTACAATCCTGCCACCATTTTTACTATTGCCACCATTAAAATTAAAAACTTGCAAGCCAAAATCAACATAAGGCGCGGAGTAGATTAAGTTAGTAACACTTTCTTTAGCAATATCTAGACGGGATATAGGTTCGACAGCAAGAGACGTACTTTGATGCCAACGCAAATAGTTATCTGTATATAAGGTAACTAATGGTCCAGTCCAAGATACATTTGAGTCAGTATCATTACCAGTATGATACTCAGGTGAACCTTTACTACCTTTACCATCAACCGGATAACCATCAGGCAATGTGGTAACAGCATTGTTTTTATCTAAAATCCCGGCGTTTTTGTTATTTAGACCATTAACATCATCTTGACAGTCAATGACATTGATATTTCCACCATTATTATCTGGAATTTCCTGCCAACTGCCTGAATTACCTTTAAAGGTATACTCACGAATATGACCAGTATAATAACCAATAGTAGATAAAATATCTCGTGCAGTTTGGCAACTATTTATAGCATCTAAAAATCGTCTTGATTCGCTTGGACTGTCTGGTACAGGCTTAGCTACACCATCAACGCCACCTTTGGTAAAATAAATAAAATTTTCTGACAAAGAGTTTAAACCGCCCACAGCAGGATACGTCTCAGTAGGATCATAAAAAGGTTTAATACTTTCATCACGGCCCATACTGCCCGAGTTATCAAAAATAATTAATACCTGTGGCCTAGATTTAGCCTGTTTAAGTCCTTCACTGATATAGAGCTCTATATCTTCTGCTAAACTTGTCGACGACAACAATAAAAAAAAACTTGTCGTGAAACTAATTGTTAACCCCAAACAAGCTCTCATTAAGAAATGTGGTTTTACTAAGGTTTCCATTTATAACTCCCCATAAGTAATATGATTATTAACAAAGCCATCGAAACTATTGATTAATAAACTCATATCATCCTTATTTTAATAGTTGCTGTGCTATACCTGAACTAACTTGAATATTACTATTTCCCTTTCTGCCATAATCGCGACTAACTCGCACCCTTAGGACGTTGCAGGTAAATACCCCTGTTGAGGAAGCCATCTTAGAGTGGGGGCAATCGGCTTCCAATAAAAATCTGTTATTCGCAACTTCCACACTAGCACTCGAATCAGTATTTGGTGTGGCAGGTAAGGCATTCGCGATAGGAAAGTTATCCCCTAAGACTGGACGAGTAAAACCATTACCTTTTTGTGTAATAATGACCTCGTCAACTGCACTCATCGCATCTTGTACTGCAACTACTTTTTCTTCACTGGCCCCTGACATTTTCATGTCAGTTGTACTATTTTGCATTAGTGCAGCAGCTACAGCTGTTAACGCAACAAGGAAGACCAAAGCTACAACTAGCACAACGCCCCGCTGCTTGGGTTTACTGACTATAGCTTTCGTTTTTGTAATGTGTCTCATAATTGTTTGCCTTTCTGAAATATTGCTAAATTATTTAAACCCCACTAGTAACATCACCTTAAAACAACAAGTTCAAAATTAGATTACCAAGAATCTGCACCTGCATTATATAATGAAACTGTTGATGTAAATAGTAGTCGTCTAAAGTTGTCATTAACAGTAACGGGTAAATCTCCTAATTGATAAGTACTAGTATTGGTATATTTGTTATCAGGCCTTATACTACGTGCTAAAACATAAATCTTAACAGCAAGTATTCTAGTACCACTTTCGTTATTCCATAAAGCATCATTCATTCCACCAACGCCTAAAACACCATCAGCTGAAACAAACGAATCGACAATGCCATACCCTGCCGCATTCGGATCAGTATCAGTATCAATGCCATACATAAAACGAATCATATCAATGCCATCAATGATAGGTGAAAATGACATGCGATCTGTCAGCTGTCCCTGCATTAACACAGGAACACGGTTGCTACCTTGTGCTTCTTCACGAATATAGTATACATGATGTTGATATTGCCAGACTCGGCTATTGTCGATAGCAGGTACTGCCCCTCTTGGAAAAATAGTTCCCGTGCTTAAATTTGTAACAAGAAAAAAGTTATCAGTAGTAGTATTCGCTACCGGTGTTGCAACAGGAGGAATGCCGACCATAGTTTGTAAAGGTGCAGCAATGACACGTTTTAACTGCAATACATCTGAGCCTAGCTTAGCATCATTGAAGCACCCCATAGGGTTGGCTGTAGCAACAGTTTGCCCCCAGAGGGTACGAAATGGGCCAACTAAACTAGGAAAAGAACCATTGTTTACACCTTCACCTGTACATTCATTGGCCGGCGCCCCTGGTACTGGATTTATGCCAGTACGAGCAAATGTACCAGCATAGTCGCCCCAGAAATTTTGCTTTAATAAGTCATCGGTAAGTACACTAATCGCAAAACGACCATTCTCTTGTAGTTCACCATAACTTGAAGTTTCAGCTGTTGTAGTTCGCATGCCAACAAAAATACTCATAACACCAGCAAAAAGTATTAAGCCGACAGACATAGAGATCATCAACTCTACTAACGTAAAACCTGTAGCTGGCAACCTATGTAGTTTACCCTGATTCATTTTAATTTCACTTTTAAATAGATTAACTTACTTATGTATTCATTAAGAACATACACTTAACTTAGATAATAAAAGCTTGTATAACTACTTGACGGCGTCTAGCGCCTGCTGTACCACAGTTATCTTTTTGTGCATCAGTCATATCCTGCCGACCTTGCCAACTTACCACTACACTAACAGAATTAGCATTTACATTAATGCAACCAACAGCACCAATTAAACCTCCTGCGTTATTACCACCAATAGTGACATCCCCCCCCATAAGTGCGAGTTCCCATTCATATTGATCATTTGCTAACATTTCAGCGGCGGTACATGAGGCGGCATTTGTTAGACATCGCTCTGCCGGTTCAGCGTAATTATCCCCTCCATAATCATTAGCATTATACGCGGCTATAGTGGCAGGATCATTCGCCCTCATTCGGGCCAGTATATCTTCAGCTAAACTTGAGGCAAGTGAGCGCTGCATTGCATCAAAACTACCTTGTTTAGCCGTAGCTTGCATGGCAACAGCACCTAAAATTCCGGTAATAATAATAACTAAGGCAATTAGTACTTCAATAAAAGTCATGCCATTTTGCTGTTGCATTTTTCTAACAAAAGCAATGTTAATGCTAATCTTAGCCATATGGTATTCTCCTAGAATGCTTTGAGTCCACTACATTCCATTAATTATGCACTAATGAGTATGGGCTGTATTTTTTGTAACTATGAGCAATAACGATAAAAATAGAAGAGGTAAAGTACTGAAAAAAATAAACTAATGCAAGTTTTGGGGATAAAATGATATGCGAGCAGGTGTTCATAGAAAAGAAGCTACGTTCTATGGTAGATAAACAGACGTCAAAAATTATAAATTTAAACAACCGCATAACCCAATTCCTACAACATTCCTTTGAGACTCCAATAAACCTGCAATTTTTATTAGGAGTTCGGTACCGTTCTAAAATAATCAAAAAAGTGGCTGTAGAAAGGTTTACGTTACCTTTTTGACTATTCCCAGAGCAATATTATGGGTAGAGTTATTTGGTTTACTTTAACTATCTATAAATATAAAAATTTACAAAAACATTTATATTACAGCTACTACCCACAGTAGTTATTGCAAAAATTATACTTTTCAATAACTACTGAAAACTGTATGTCTAACTACATTAAAAGAGAAAAGAATATAATTAAACGCTATTAATAAAATTATAGCTTATTTAAGACTAGCGCAATTCTGCAGGTACTGCAAATACAATGCTTTCTTTTCTACCTGGATATTCTATAACTTCATGACCACCGTAGCTTTTTAATGCTTCCACAACTTGACTTATCAATATTGCAGGCGCAGATGCCCCAGCAGTAACCCCTACTTTAGTAATACCATCAAGCCAACTAAGCTCAATATTATCAGCGGTATCTATTAAATATGAAGTTGTGCCAATTTTTTCTGATACTTCTCTTAATCTATTTGAATTGGAGCTGTTTTTAGCACCAACTACCAATAACAGTTCAACTTGGCTAGCAATAGCACGTACTGCATCTTGCCTATTTTGGGTGGCATAACAAATATCATCTTTGCGAGGTCCCTCTATTAAAGGAAACTTTGCTTGTAGCGCATCAATAACATCAGAGGTATCATCAACTGATAAAGTTGTCTGACTACAAAAATATAACTTTGCAGGATTTTTCACTACGAGCTTGGCAACATCTTCAGCTGATTCAACTAAGTAAATTCCGGCATCAGCACTATCGTACTGACCCATTGTTCCTTCTACTTCTGGGTGACCTGCATGCCCAATTAAAACGCATTCAATATTTTTTCGACTGACACGAGAAACTTCCATATGAACTTTAGTGACTAATGGACATGTCGCATCAAATACTTTTAGTGCTCTATCTTTTGCTTCTTGGCGAACTGCTTTAGAAACTCCGTGAGCACTGAATATTACTGTGCTGTCATCAGGTACTTCTTCTAGTTCATCAACAAAGACAGCGCCTCGTTGCTTTAAACCACCAACAACAAATTTATTATGCACTACTTCATGGCGAACATAGATAGGCGCACCAAAAATATCGAGAGCTCTATCTACTATGCTAATAGCTCTATCAACACCTGCACAAAAACCGCGAGGGTTTGCTAAAATAATTTCCATAATGATCTCATTGTTGGGAAGTTAGGATAATATGCACGACAATAAGACGAGCCTAAAGAATTTCAACTAGGTCGATAACAAACGTTACTGCTTGTCCTGCTAATGGGTGATTAAAATCTACGGTCACTGAGTTACCAGATACAGCTTTAATCATGCCTGGTAATTCACCTCCAGGCTGAGTAAATGTGATAATATTTCCGACTTCTGCAGGCACTTCACTGCTAAATTGGTCAAGTGCCATATAGTGAATGTTATCTGGATTTGACTCACCAAAAGCATCAATAGCTTCTAAAGTAAACTCTTTACTTGCACCTATGCTCAAACCTAATAACTGTTCTTCAAAGGCAGGTGAAATACTGTTATCACCCATAATAATTTTAGCAGGTTTGTTGTTTACCTTAGTACTGTCAGCAGCTGAACCGTCACTTAACTTCATGGTAATGTGAACTAAAATACTTGAATCTTTTTGTATTACTTCTTTATTTGTCGTCATAATTAATCTCTGTAAAGCAGTTACTACCCAAATTTAGCGTGCTTGATTCTGCTTTTCATCAGTACTTGTTTGGGTAAATGAATCTAGAATCATTAAAGCTGCGCCAATAAATATCACCGAATCAGCGACATTAAATGCAGCAAAGTGATAGCCTGCCCAGTGAAAGTCTAAGAAGTCAATAACATAGCCGAATAGAGCCCTATCAATTAGATTTCCTAAAGCGCCACTTAACATTAACGCAAAAGCTATACTTAGTAGCTTTTGACTTCTAGGCGTTTTAGCCATCCAAACTATGAAAACGATACTGGCAATGGTAGCAATTGCCGTAAAGAACCATCGTTGCCAACCACCTTGGTCTGCTAAAAAGCTAAAAGCTGCACCGGTATTATGAACATAAGTTAGATTAAAAAAAGGGAGAACAGCAAGTGTTTCACGATAGTCAAAACTACCCGCTACCCAATGTTTCGTTATTTGATCGGCCACCAAAAAAAGTAGCGTTAGCCAAAGCCAACGCAAGCCTGTATTCGCAAAGAAAGTTAACATCTTAGGCATATTGTCTAACTTCACCATCACCGTCTACATTTGTTATACAGCGACCACATAGCTCAGGATGAGCTTCACTTTCACCGATATCAGCAGTGACATGCCAACAACGGTCGCATTTACTTCCCTCAGCAGGAGCTATACTTAAGCTTAAGCCTTCAACATCAGTTGCTGTTGCGTTACTTGGCACTTGGCTAGCGTCAGTAACCACTTCAACAATCGCTTTTGATGTGATCAAAACAAAACGTAGTTCGTCTTCTAGCTTAGCTAAAGCATCTGCTAAATCAGCTGTTACGTATAAAGTTACCTGCGCTTCAAGTGCTTTACCAACAACCTTATCTTTACGCGCAAGCTCTAAAGCGCGGTTAACTTCTGTACGAACTGCAAGAAGCTGAGTCCAATAATCATTTCCTAAGGTAACATCTTCAGGCATAGTCGCTAAACCATCAAACCAAACACCTGTAAAAACAAACTCATCACGTGAACCTGCAGCAGGTGCCGGTAATGCTTGCCAAATTTCTTGGGCGGTAAAAGATAATATTGGTGCCATCCATGCTGTCATCGCTTCGGCAATTAAGTACATAGCAGTTTGACAAGAGCGACGCGCATTTGAATCACTTTTGGCGGTATACTGTCTATCTTTAATGATATCTAAATAAAAGCCACCTAGCTCCGTAGTACAGAAATTCATCAACTTATGTACTACTACATGAAATTCATATTCATCGTAAGCATTAACAATCTCGTCTTGTAAACGAGCGGCTTTATCAACGACCCAACGATCAAGTGCTACCATATCTTCAAAAGCAACCGAATGCTGTGCTGGTTCAAAGCCATTTAAGTTAGACAGTAAGAAACGTGAAGTATTACGTATTCGGCGGTAAGCATCTGCTTGACGCTTAAATATCTCGTCCGAGACAGTAATCTCTTGCGTGTAGTTTACTGAGGCAGTCCACAAACGTAGAATATCGGCACCTAAGTTATTAGTAATACTTGAAGGTGTTACCACATTTCCTAGAGACTTAGACATTTTATGACCGTTGACATCAACGGTAAACCCATGAGTAAGCACTTGCTTATACGGCGCTTTACCTGTCATAGCTACCGATGAAATCATTGATGACATAAACCAACCTCGATGTTGATCAGAGCCTTCAAGGTACAAGTCAGCAATACCGTCAAATTCATCACGGGCATTAATCACTGAGTGATGCGTTGTGCCAGAGTCAAACCATACATCTAAAGTATCAGCAACCTTTACAAAATCTTGTGCATCATCACCGATAAGCTCTTTTGCCTCTAGGTCAAACCATGCTTGTATGCCTGACTTTTCGACACGAAGTGCAACTTCTTCTATTAGTTCAATGCTACGAGGATGCAGAGCTCCAGTATCCTTATGGATAAATAGAGCCATAGGAACACCCCAAGTACGTTGACGTGATATACACCAATCTGGACGACCCTCAACCATTGATTCAATACGACGTTGACCCCAATCAGGGATCCATTGTGTTTTTTCAATTTCGTTTAATGAGTCTTGACGTAATGCTTTTTTGTCCATGCTAATAAACCATTGTGGCGTCGCTCGGAAAATCAATGGTGTTTTATGTCGCCAACAATGTGGATAAGAATGTTCAAGTGCATGATGATGCATTAGTGCACCATGCTCTTTTAACGTTTCAACTACGTTAGCATTGGCTTTAAAGACATGCTGACCAGCAAATAATTCAGTGTCATCTAAATAAACACCATTTGCTCCTACAGGGTTTGCCACTTCTAGGTCATACTTTTTACCAACTTCAAAATCTTCTACACCATGACCTGGAGCGGTATGCACACAACCAGTACCAGAGTCGGTTGTAACATGATCCCCTAAAATAACAGGGACATTAAAATCGTAGAATGGATGCTGACATTGTACTAACTCTAAGTCAGCACCTTTGCAGAAACCTAGAGCATGATATTTAGCAATACCAAATCTATCCATGCATGAGCTTACTAGGTCTGAGGCAATGATTAATCGCTGAGGATTATTTTCGCCCTCGCATTGCACTAAAGTATATTCAACATCCGCGTGTACAGAGATAGCACGGTTTGCAGGTAACGTCCACGGGGTAGTGGTCCAAATAACCATACCGATAGGACCAGTCCCTTCATGCCCTTCTGGATGAGAGAACTTGTTAGCAATGCTTTGATCTACTACGTTAAACTTAACGTCAATAGCAGGCGACTGTTTATCTTTATATTCTACTTCGGCCTCTGCTAAAGATGATCCACAATCAGTACACCAATGCACAGGTTTGAATCCTTGATGTAAATGACCATTTTCAGCAATTTTACCTAGCGAGCGGATAATGTTCGCTTCAGTATCAAAGTCCATAGTTAAATACGGCTTATCCCAATCAGCAAAAATACCTAAACGCTTAAAATCATCTCGCTGACCATTGACCTGCTTAGCTGCATATTCACGACACTTTTCACGAAAGACACTAGCAGATACTTTATGGCCAGGCTTGCCCACTTTTTTCTCTACCATTAATTCAATTGGTAAACCGTGACAGTCCCAACCTGGAACATAGGGAGAATTAAAGTCAGATAACGTTTTTGATTTAACAATAATATCTTTAAGAATTTTATTTACTGCATGGCCAAGGTGAATATTACCATTAGCGTATGGAGGTCCATCATGTAAAACAAATGATTTCTTACCCTTTTTCGCAGCACGAATCTTGCCGTACAAGTCTTTCGCAGCCCACTCTTTGAGCATATTAGGTTCACGATTAGCCATATTGCCTTTCATGGCAAAAGAAGTGGCTGGCAAGTTTAAGGTTTGTTTGTAATCACTCATTTAAATCATTATCCGTTTATTGGGTTACTCGGGGATAAATCCCCTCCTACGATTATATCTTTTAGCTGCTGTTACTTAATTAAGTAAGGCTTTTTTCGCTTGTTCACAATCTTTACTAATTTGTTTTGTTAACGCTTCTAAGCTGTCAAATTTCATCACAGCACGAAGCTTTTTCTTAATAATTACTTCAATACATTGACCGTATAAATTACGATCAAAATCAAATATATGTACTTCTAACTGTTGCCTAATACCTTTGACAGTTGGACGGGCACCAATATTCGCCACACCATCAAACTGACCGAGTTTAGTATCAACTTTTACTGCAAAAACACCACTTAATGGTGAAACACGACGTTTAAGTAAAACATTCGCGGTTGGAAAACCTAATTGCCTACCTCGTTTATCACCATGGAAAACTTTGCCGATAATAGAGTATTCGCGTCCTAACATGCCTTCAACATCATTCAACTTGTCTTGTTGTAAAGCTTGTCGAATAGCCGTTGAGCTAATTCTGCAATCAGCCATTTTATAGCTCTTGGTATCCGATACGTCGAAACCATATTGACGGCCAGCCTCTTTCAACATAGAAAAGTTGCCAGTACGATTTTTACCAAAATGAAAATCATCACCAACAATTAAATGTTTAATGCCAAGTTGATTAACTAACAAGTGCTCAATAAAGTGCTCTGCACTCTGGCTAGCAAACTTCATGGTAAAATTTACGCAAATGAGGCGTTTCACCCCTAATTTAGCTAATAAACTGTATTTATCTCGTAAACGACATAACCTTGCAGGAGCAGTCTTGGGTGCAAAAACTTCTTGTGGCTGTGGCTCAAATACCAAAACCGCTGGCACGCAGTTTAATAGCTTTGCTTTCTCAACTAGGGCTTTAATAACCCGTTGGTGCCCTAAATGCACACCATCAAAATTACCTATGGTGAGTACGCAACCGTGATCTTGTGGTTGAATGTTATGTATACCGCGAACTAACTGCATTAAGGATATTTCAGCCTAACTAAACTATTAACATTAAATAAATCGGCGAATTATATACCACTGATTAATAATAATCAGTACTTGAGTTGTTTTTTTCACGTTAATTTTCAATAACAGATACTTTAAAGTCTTTTAAACGCACACCAAGTAAAAAGATCATAATAAAATAACTTAAAGCGCCTAAGGTAATGCATGTAATAAGCTGTTGTACTTGTTCGATAAAAGTTAAAGCAAGCCAAACATCAAAGTCACTTGATAGTTGATAAACAACTACCGCCATCACCAATGCTGAGATAATTAATTTGCCGATAAAATTTATAGTTTGTGCTGACATTTTATAAACACCGGCACTTTTTAGACCTCGATACAATAACCAAGCATTTAGCGTTGCCGATAACGTTGTTGCTAAAGCTAAACCGACATAGCCCAAGAATGGCGCTAACATTAAATTAAAAGCCATATTTGCCACCATGGCCTTAATGCCTATTTTGACGGGTGTTTTGGTATCCTGTCTGGCGTAATACCCTGGCGCGAGTATCTTAATAAACATAAAACTGAGCAAGCCTGAAAGGTAAGCAAATAAGGCAAGTGATACTTGCACCACATCGCTTTGACTAAACTCCCCACGCATAAATAACACCATGATAATGGGTTGAGCCAAAACCATGAGACCCGCTAAAGCGGGCCAACCAAATAAAGAGACAACTTTAAGGCCCCAGTCTAACGTGGCACTAAACTCTGCCGGGTTATCTTTATTATGTAATTTAGATAAGCTTGGCAGTACCACAGTAGCAATACCAATACCAAAAAGGCCTAACGGAAACTCCAACAACCTATCAGCATAATAAAGCCAGCTAATAGAACCAGTAATAAGGAAGCTAGCAATTAAAGTATCAAGCAGTAAGTTAATTTGTGTAACCGATACACCAAAAAGAGCAGGCACAATTAACTTTCGAATCTTAATTACCCCTTCACTAGCCCATGCCCAACGAGGCTTAACCAGCATGCCTGCTTTAAAAAGAAAAGGCAGTTGAAAAACAAACTGAATCAAGCCACCTAAAAAGACTCCCCAGGCCAGCGCATGGGCAGGACTCTGCGTATAAGAGGTGCCAAAAATGGCCATAGATATAATAGCAACATTGAGCAAGACGGGTGTAAAAGCAGCAACAGCAAAACGTCCCATGGTGTTAAGTACAGCACCTGATAGTGCTGCAAAACTAATAAACCATAAATATGGAAAGGTAATTGTTAACAAATTTGCCGCTAAATCAAATTTTTCTCCACCTGGGCTGTCATTAATCCAATCAACAAACCAACCAAAGCCAAAAAGCATAACGAATAAAGGCGAAGCCAACATACCAAATAAGGTTACCCCTGTGACAATTACCCCTAGGGTTCCTGAAACTTGCGCAATTAATAATCGGCTATGATGATGCTGACAATCTTGCTGTTTTTCTTGCTCATCTTTGAGTTGGTATTCGCTTAATACAGGGACAAATGCCTGCGCAAAAGCACCTTCAGCAAATAAACGTCGTAAGAAATTAGGTATTTTATTTGCAAACAAGAAAACATCTGCCATGACACCTGATCCCATAACATTCGCAATTACAACGTCCCTAACTAACCCCAACACTCGAGAAACTAAGGTCATAACACTAACAATCAGCCCTGATTTAATTAACTTTTTACTCAAAAAAAGATCCCCATTAGTGACTTTAGCCAGAACAACAAAAAATAAAGCTTATTATGTGATGATTTTACCTATTTAAACAATGTATACTTCCCCCGTTCACAACGTAAATAAGACAATATTCTTTTTTAAATTGTTTTTTTCCTTTTAAATAAGAAGAAAACAATTAAAACATTTGACAACCAGCTAAAAAACAGGCATATTTCGTCGCCTTAAATTTAAGCTTATAATCAATCTTTTAGGAGATCACCTTGGCTAACTCAAAGCAAGCTAAGAAGCGCGCAGTACAATCTGAAAAGCGCCGTCAACATAATGCAAGTCGTCGTTCTATGATGCGTACTTTACTTAAAAAAGTAATCGCAGCTATTGAAGCCGGTGACAAAGAAGTAGCAACTAAAGAATTCGCTGCTGCAACACCAATTTTAGACCGTTACGCAAGTAAAGGTCTTA
>Ga0114909_1001201_pt1 | contig 15166 bp, 21 predicted proteins | sample MalvireepMed_906_FD_87290 | JGI IMG/M metagenome (GOLD analysis project Ga0114909, IMG submission 87290) | Marine viral communities from the Global Malaspina Expedition - Malaspina viral metaG DeepMed_906 | ecosystem: Environmental > Aquatic > Marine > Oceanic | place: Mediterranean Sea...
AACTTGTGAAATTTAACGTGCAAAGTGGCGCGAAATATGTCATAATACACCATCAGGCTTATCACAACTAGGAGGAAATCATGGAGGATAGATACTATGATAACACTCGGGTGTCCGAATTTAGGACTTGTCCAAGAAAGTTCTTCTACCGGCACGTTATGGATTGGGTTAGCGTAGGCTTTTCACCCCCTCTACTCTTTGGCTCGTCATGGCACAGTGCTATGGATGAAGTATGGAAGGTTATGTCCGAATCTAACAATGCCCAATCGTTGGGCACCCAAGAAGTTGCAGAGCTTGGCTATGCCGCGTTCATGAAGACCTGGGTTGAAGGCGGCGGCCCCGAGACTGATGACATAGACGAGGAATGGCAATACAGGTTGAGTTTCCGTAACCCTATGGTTGCATTAGAGATGCTCTATGGCTACGTTGACGCAAGGCGTAGCCTATTTCAACGAGATAGTTTCGAGCTACTGTCCATCGAGCAACCCTTTGCAGTTCCACTCGACCCTGAGGATGAGACACTTTTCTATGTGGGCCGGTTTGATAAAGTGTTCCGCGTCAAAGAAGGTATCATCATAGGTGAGCATAAGACTACTAGCCTCTATGCAAGACAAGGAGGCTTTAGGCCTATGTTCATAGACTCCTTCTCCCCCAACAGTCAGGTTGACGGATACCTACACGCCGCCAGAGTCCTATATGGCGACGAAGTAAAGTCCTGCTGGATCGACGCTGCTCTTGTACACAAAACTGAGCATGACTTCTTCAAGATTATCCCAATCGAAAGGCAGTTTAATCAGCTAGATGCTTGGCTATGGGAGACTCATCATTGGATTGATGAGATCGAAGGAAACTGGAATGCTGTTAAGGAACAGTCAGTGAACGGTTCCGACGAACCATACATGGCCGCATTCCCCAAGAACACCAGCAGTTGCCAGGACTTTGCTAGGAACTGTCCATACATAGACCTCTGCAAGATGATACCTAACCCCATTGGTAGAGATCTCCCCGGTGGCTACGAGGAAGAACATTGGTCGCCATTTGAGAGGTTAGGACTGGACAAGATAGGATTGGAGAACCCTAATGCTTAACGCTTCTGTTGACTGGGTAGCAGCGCTAATCTTTTTTGTTCTCACTGTCCTTTTAGGAAGTTGATCTACTTTCCGTTCACATAAAGGAGCAAATATGGTAAACAACGCTAAGAACGCCGCGCCATCCATATATGAAAATATCTTGGTAGTGGGCGTCCCAGGCTCAGGTAAGAGCAGTCTAATCCGTACACTACCAGGCCGTAAATTTGTCTACATCTTCGACCCCAACGGCCTACGTTCTCTCAAGGGAGCTGACGTTGACTATGAAGAATGGCTCCCAGAAGCACTAGAGATAGATGCTACTATCAAAGGCTTCAACAAAGGAGCAAGGACAGATGATAGGCCAGCAGACCCACGGGAACCTAAAGTCTACGTTGACTGGTGCGAGGACATAGCGGCTAAGGCAAAAGAAGACTTCTTCAAGCCATATGACTGGGTCTGCTTCGACTCCATAACGTTACTACAAAAGGCTTGCCACAATCGTCAAAGCTATGTAAATAACCGCTTCGGCAAGCCGGAGGACATAGCTGACTACCGCATAGTAGGCTCAAAGATCAGTGACCTGATACGGTCAGCAACTTCGGAAAAAGTTAACACCTTTTTCACAGGCCACACAGATTCGTGGCAAGACGACACCACTAAGACGATCAGCGTAGAACTAGCCCTATCAGGAAGCGCAAAGAAACAAGTACCACTGGTAATGAGCAATATATGGTTAGCACAGTGCCAAAGCACAGATAAGGAGATAAAATACGTAGTGCAGACACGCCCAGCTGACCGAGGACTTCAGACTATCCGTTCCTCTATACGAGGTCTGGAAATGTATGAAGATGTCACAATCCGTGACTTCGATGAACCTGAGCAGTTTGGCGTAGCTAAGCTACTCAATAACAAGGAGTAAGAAATGTCTTTCATTGAGATTGAAGGTCTTGGCGATGACTATGAAGACAAACCAGTACCGGAAGGCGAATACGAAGTTCGAGTCGAGGATATCAAGGAGCAGACAGCCAAAGATGGAAAGTCGGTCCAGATTATGTGCATGATAAAAGTTCAGCACCCAGACTTTCCTGATTCGGCTACCATTTTTCACTACCTCACGTTCCCGAACGACGACGACGACACAGAGAAGAGGCGCACGAAGATGCGGATGAATGGCCGCTTTCTCAAGGCTTTTGGCGTCAAGTTCGAAAAGAAAGGCTTCAACGGTGAGGACATCATAGGCTGCACCGCGATGCTAGGCTTGAAGCAAGAAGAGTACGAAGGTTCAGTTCGCAACTCTCTTATGCTTCCTGTGGTGCAGGAGTAATCACGTAGGTCTCTGTAGAGGCCAGGGCTGGACAGGCCAACTCCGGGTCGTGACCCCCACCGCTCTTGCCCGAGGGTCCAGTAGGACAAGAGCATTATCATACAGGAGGTAGTTATGGACTTCCTTAAAGGTAAAAAGACCTATATTGTGGCCTTACTAGTGGCCGGGGTAGTGTTCGCTAGTCAAATGGGTTGGCTAAGTGCCGACCAAGCGGATATGCTGTTCGGGTTACTCGGAGCCACTGGTCTTGCGACACTAAGAATGGGCGTTGGTTAGCTTTTAAGAACATGGGTTTAACGGGATAAGGGAAGCGGAGTAATGGGGAATTTCGTACATTATGCGATGCATTGTGTACATTATTCACGACAGAGGCACCGTCACCCACCGCTTCCCGCCCGTTGCTCCTTGTACATTATCTCATTGACCTCTTTCATTTAAGAACAGGAATTAAAAAGTGGCTAAGAAACATCGACTCTCCTTTAGCATCTCCAACGAGCTATTTAAGAAGGCCAAGAGTATACCCTGGGGCCTCCGCGCGTCACTCCTGAGGATTTTGCTTGAGAAAACAGTGGACGCCGGGGAAAAGCATGGTAAGCTAATCTACGGGGCAGTGTTGGAGGGTGACTATGAGATAATACCGAGGAAGAAGAAATGACTAATAGACTTGAGGAACTGAAACAATCCCTTGAGGGTATGACTCCAGATGAGCGCTTAGCAAAGCTGCGAGACATAAGGGACGATAGGAAGATTAGCAAGCACGCGGTTACAGTAAAAGCCAAACGTGCGCAGGACAAAGGGGCGAAGGTGAGGGCAGCCTTTGCCGCTATGACTCCTAAGGAGCAAAAGGAATTTCTGGAGGCATTAAATGAAGATCAGACAAGTCAAGGTTAGCGACGTTAAGGTAGGAGATAGATTTCGTGAGGAACTGGGAGACATTGAGGAGCTGGCTATCAGCATTGGGGAAAAAGGTCTGGTTCAACCTATTTCTATCGACGGCAAGGGTAACTTGCTGGCTGGAGGACGTAGGCTGGCGGCGGCTGGAATTGCTGGCCTCAAAACTGTTCCGGCCATTACTCTTGAGGTACATGGAGAGCTTGATAGCCGAGAGATCGAGCTTATCGAGAACACCCTAAGGAAGGATTTCACCTGGGTTGAACGGGCCAACCTAGAGCGTCGTATCTACGAGCTGAGGAAGGAAAAGGACCCAGACTGGAGCCAACGCGACCAGGCCGAGCTAATGGGAGGCTCTAAAGGCATGACCAGCCGCAGGTTGCAACTGGCAGAAATGATTGAGGCCATACCTGAGCTGGCTGAAAAAGCTACGGAGAAGGAAGCCTGGAAAGCATACCAACAGCTTCGTGAGGATGTAGTAACATCGTCGCTCATGGCTGAAGATGACCCAAAGTTCAAGGAGGTCTACAAGGCCTGTCATAATGCTTACAAGATTGGGGACGCGATTGAGGGGATGGCTCGTGTTAAAGGGAGCCGTGGCAAGGTTGGCTTTGTTGAGGTTGACCCTCCATATGGGGTTGACCTTCATAGTCGCAAAGACCGTAATCAAGACCTTGCCCAAATGGACAACTATAATGAGATCGACGCCAAGGAGTATCCGTCCTTTGTAGAAACCGTCGCCAAGAGTTGCTACTCGCTAATGTCCGAACACGCTTTCATGGTCTGGTGGTTAGGCCCACAGTGGTACGATCCTGTGGTAACTATCCTACGAAAAGTAGGGTTCAAGGTGGGGGACATACCGGCAATATGGACTAAGGGCTCTGCGGGTCAAACAGCTAGCCCTGACACGATGCTGGGGAGTGCGTATGAGCCGTTCTTTATTTGCCGTAAAGGACAACCCAGGCTCCGTAGCCCAGGCCGCAGCAACGTGTTCCACTTTGAACCTGTCCCGCCCCAAAACAAGACCCACCCCACTGAACGACCTATTGCATTGATGCAAGAGATAATGGAGACATTCTGTTATCCTAAGCAAATGGTCTGCGTTCCATTCCTTGGCTCTGGGGTCACACTCAGGGCTACATACTTAAACCAGTGTATGGGGTTTGGGTGGGACTTGGATGAGCTATGTAAAGCGCGGTTTATCAATGCAGTTTATAGGGATATGAAGGTGGAAGAGGAATGACCACACCTTACGAAGAAGGCAATCCTGAAAGTAAGATCTGCATACTGGGTGAGGCCCCGGCGCGGAGTGAGGTTCGCCTCGGCCGTCCTTTGGTTGGACCAAGTGGCCAATTACTAGAAACCTGTATGCACAGCGCCAAGATGGTTCGCCGGGAATGTTATCTTCTCAACATCTTTGAGGTCCAGGTGGTCAAGGACAAGACTGGCAACACCGTAAGGGATGAAGGAGGAGACATACTATGGACGAAGAAGGACGGACTGACTCTAAAGGGACAAGAGATGTCCGAACACGCTTTCCAGCGGTTATCGAACTGCGGTGCGAATGTGGTAGTACCACTTGGAGGCACAGCACTGTCATGCGTGTTTGGAGATTCAAGGATTCTCAAGTGGCGGGGATCAATCTTAAATGGGGGCGAACACATAGCGAAAAAGAAACTTGTCCCTACTGTTCATCCAGCGGCGTGTCTCCGGGGCCAATACTTATGGCGTCACCTTCTGATCTCGGACTTGGATAGAGCGAAGAGGGAGAGCAAGAGTCCGGAGCTAAACCTACTACGGAGGAACATCATAACAGGACCGTCATTCAGCGACGTTATGGCGTACCTGAAAGACTGCTTAGAGCTTCCCGCGGTGGCCTTTGACATCGAGGTGATTAACCACCAAGTCCACTGTATATCATTCGCAAAAAGCCCTACCGAATGTATGTCAGTTCCTCTTGTAAAAGATAGCGGCGCCGACTATTTCTCACTTGAGCAAGAAGAAGAGATATGGATGGCGATAACTGCGATATTGCGAGACTCGAAGATTATGAAGATAGGCCAGAATCTAATATTCGACATCTCTTTCCTCCTGCAACAGATGAACATACATACATCCGGTCCAGTTGAGGACACTATGATACTACACCACATAATGTTTCCAGACTTCCCAAAGGGACTGGACTTCCTGTGCTCAATGCACACTGATATACCATATTACAAGGACGACGGTAAGATGCACCGAGGAGCTGGTGGCGACATTAAGATCTTTTGGCAGTACAATGCTAAGGACTCAGTTGCCGCTTTTGATCTATGGAATAGCCTATCTGAGGAAGCCGAGAAGCAGGGCTTCATGCAGACCTATTTGGACACTGTAGAGATGTTCCCTTCACTACTCTACATGATGATACGCGGCTTTGGGATTGACAAAGACCGCCTTGAGGCAACAAAGAAAGAGGTGGAGGAAAAGATAAAGGAGAAGGAGGATGAGCTTTCTAAGGTGGCTGACCACGAGTTTAACCCGGCGTCGCCCAAGCAGTGTCAGGAGTACTTTTATATCCACAAAGGAATCAAGCCATATATCTCGCGAACGACAGGTAGACCTACAACTGACGATAAGGCTATGTCTCGAATATACCGTCGATACAACCTACCAGAAGCCAAGTTGGTTCAAGAAATCAGGGCGCTTAACAAGCTACAAGGCACCTACCTTGAGGTTCAGTTCGATAAAGACGGAATGCTTAGATGCAGTTATAACCCCCGTGGAGCAACCACTGGCAGACTATCCAGCAGTAAGACCATCTTCGGAACTGGATTAAATATGCAAAACTTACACCCAGACTTTAAAGGCTTCTTGGTGGCAACATGACTGTTCGTATTGAGAAATATAGGACTCCACAAGAGTTTCTAGATGCCTTCATGGAGATAATGAATAATCTCTCTAATCATATAAGAAAAGATACCGGGGCACCGGAAGGAGCCTGTGCGACAACCGCTATCATGATCGCCAAAGGTATTATCGAGAGCATGGAAGATGAGATTAACAGGATCTATATCGACGAGGGATCGGAGACAAGGCATTGAACCTGCTAGTTGAGCTAGACAAAGCCGGCGCCGAATGGGTAATAGTGGCCTACGTCGCAAACGATGGAGCCATGATCCAGGTGATCGAGGCTGGACTCTCGCCGCACGTTGCAACTGGTGTTTTAATCTCATACTCTAACAAGGAATTTGTTGAACTTGAGAACAAAGTCGTAGGGCTAAGTACTGACCCCATCAAGATCAGCAACCTACGCGCCGACTTGGAGATGGACAACGAGTGGTGGCTCCCACGTTCTATGTCTATACGACAGGCGGCTAAGAAGTCCAATCATGGCTTGAATTACGATATGCAGTATCGGCGCTTCGCCCTCGAGAACGAGATACAAGAGGGTGACGCCAGCGACCTGGTTGAACGCTACCACCAGGCATATCCTGGAATTAGGCAATGGCATCAAAAGATACAGGAACAGCTACGGAAGAACAGAATGCTGACAAACTGCTTCGGCCGTCAGCGCCGCTTCATGGACGGTTGGGGGCCACAGTTGTTCGACGCAGCTTACAGCTTCATCCCCCAAAGTACCACTTTCGACATAACTCGCGTTGGAATGATCGGCTGGCAGAACGACGAAGAGATGAGCAAGATAGAGTTACTAGCCCAGACCCACGACAGCTTAACCTTCCAATTTAACGATGTTAAGAACGGCAAGGATATAGCCCCCCACGCAGTAAAAATTGGCCTCGACTATATGAATCCAACACTTACCTACAACCAAAAAGAATTCCAGATCGGAACCACCATGAAACTAGGGACAAACTGGGGCGGAGGGGGGATGCACGAATGTCTACTCTCCGATGATATAGGTGCGACGGCGGAAGCCGTAGACGAGGTGTTGGACGAGATACGTGGCGGAGCGCAGACTTGACGACTGGCTCACTTCTCATTTGAAATATACTGAGAACTCGGAGTCCCCCCTCTCATATCACACATGGGCAGGGGTTTCGTGTATCTCCTCGGTTTTGCAACGAAGGGTTTACATGAACTGGGAGACGCAAATATTTGCCAACCAGTATATTATTTTAGTAGGGCCAAGTGGGCGCTCTCGTAAGGCCCATCCCCTTGAAGTGGCGCGCGACCTGGTTGATGAAACCAACGTTGTTATAATGAGTGAGAACCCGACGCCAGAAGCCTTTATTCAGGATATGAAAAAAGCGGAGAACCAGTTCCTGGATGAGACGACGGGAAACTGGGTGTATCAATCCCCAGTTACTTCGATAGTTGAAGAGCTGGCAGTAATGCTGGGCTATCAGAATGTCCAATTTCTCTCATATCTTACAAATTGGTATGACAGCCGTTATAAGTGGGCGCGCCGGACAAAAACGGGGACGAGTGAGGAGGTTCTTGGGGTCTGCCTTAATCTTCTTGGTTCCTCCGCTCCAGATTGGTTGCCTGGAATACTCACTAGGGAGGCCATTGGAGGGGGGTTTACTAGCAGATGTATCTTTGTTGTTGAGGAGAGGAAACGGAAAACTGTACTCGATCCTACAAAGAATAGACCAGACCCCGCTCTGCGAGAGGCACTCATCCACGACCTTGAGCTTATGATGTGCCTTTCTGGGGAAGCAGCTCTAAGCACTGATGCCAGAGAGTTTTACATGAACTGGTACAAGGTGGAAGAGGAAAAGCTACAGAGTGGAAAGATGCACTTGGGAGACCCATCCCTAATGGGTTATGCTTCTCGCCGCCCGACTCATGTACGGAAGATAGCCATGTGCATGAGTGCTTCACGAAGCGACGAAATGGTTATTCATGTTGAGGATCTGGAAAGGGCCATCACCCTGCTGTTAAAAGCCGAAGAGAATATGCACATGGTCTTTAGCGGGATAGGGCGTAGCAAGTGGGTGGCTGAAACAGAGATCGTTATGTCCTACATTAAGAGGAGAGGCTCTTGCCTCCGCTCAGAGCTTTTAAATCACTTGTATAGGGACATCTCGGAGGAGGCCCTGGAAACTATTATCAACGTCCTAACAGCGATGAAGAAGATAGACCTTGCGATACTATCCGAGAATAATGATCGGCGCTATACTCATATAGGGGATAAGACTTAGGCCGCCGAGTATAGCTGCGCCCCTAGAAAGCCTAGCCATTTCCTCACCCCTGTTTACATTGTATAAGAGGGGATAAATAGCCCCTGCTGTTGCGCATAGCAAGGGGTATAGCCACGAGCCAGTTAGTAGGAACACTATAAGAGCAGGAGATCCAAACCTAGGAACCATCCACTTATAGCTCTCCCACTTAGTATATCCCATATGGGTGTTTAGTAGGGCAACCACCCCACAAATAAGGGATATCAATATAGGAAGTCCGGTTGACCATAAAGCTAGGCTCACGATCAGGCCAGCTACGGCTAGTCGTGCAAGGGTTGGCATACCACCATAAAGCCGACCGTGGCCGTCCCACCACTGCCAAGCGGCACCAAGAAGTAAACAGGCTATAGATATCTCTATCATCTTACCTCACATAGGCTTTCCCAAGCTGCATTGTGTTGTCTAACTTCCTGGATAGTCTCAGCAGTATCGCGGGACGACCACGTTATTGGTTTAAATGCAGCACAAGAAGTATCAATCACGTTTGTGCTTGTCTCGCAAGCCGCCAAAATACTTAGGAACACGACGCCTAGCAGCAGTAGCACTGTCGACACGTTTGCGCCATTCGAGAAGATCTGCATTAACCTGTTCCTTCCGTCCTTGGCTAACTAGTCTGGCGCGCTGTGCCCATTCCATTATTAGACCAACAACCTTGACGATACCACTTATGAGGGATATGTAGCTCATTCTTCGTGTGGCTGGTATTCCATGTGGATGTGGTTGGACTCTAGTATAATATCAAAGTCCGGCCCGAGAGCATACTTTAGATCTATCACAACCTGCTCCCTCTTATTCTCGTCAATATCCCAGATCCTAAGATCAACCGCGCCACCTGAGTAGTGGATAGACCCTCTAGAATGCTTTCCGTCCATCCCTGACGTTATAACAACCTCAGCATTGTATTCATCAAACACCTTATCAGCAACACAAACTGCCCAGAGTATCTCAGCCCTTAGGCCGCGAATACGAGCTCCTTGTTTATGGTCAAGCTTCATTCGCCTCTTCCATTCTTTAGATCCCAGAGCTGCTCTTGTATTATACGATTCTGCTGTGCAATGACTTCTAATAGAGCTGTATTTGAACCATTTACTTTGGCTTGCCTCGTAAGCTGATCGTTTATCTCTTTCTGAAGGACTTCCTGCTTCTGCATCTGCTGCGTAACCTTTATATCTAGTTTCGTTAGATCCGCGGCTAACGCCTGGATGGTAAAATGATCTGTGATGAGTGCCCAGGCTATTGGTACTAGAAAGACAAAAATATACCAGTTATCCTTTAGGTGGCGGGTTATCTTACTTCTAGCACTGTTCTCATGTTGGCTCATTAAAAGCATCCTCGTCAAACTTCAGATTCTCACCGCTAACTGGAAGACACGCTACACCATTAGGGTAGACTACTAAAACAGAGAATGTATTATGATCCTTGCTTTCCCATATCTCCACTATAACTGTAGACATCTCTCTAGACTTTGCAACACCAGTATGTGTCCTCTCCTCACCATAGACAGTTCTCAACTGATTTGCGAACAGCCCATAGTCGAAACACGTAATCGCGTGAGAACGTGCAGTCATAGGTATTATTGTTATTAATAGGGCTAGAAGCCATTTCATCTGCATTTGCCCAATCGTTGGGCATCCTAGCTAGAAATTAAGTGTAAGTGTGTCAACAACATTTTGACCTACTTGCTCAGAAGCTAGCCTACCTAGGTCTACGGCTTTTCGTGCTCTGCCCATAGTTGCACCAGGACTCTGACGTTCTTCGAACTTCACACCTTGCATAGCTATCTGTCCAGCTATATCCCAAGCCTTCTTAGAAATCTCTCTGCCACCTATACCAGCGGCCTTCTCAAGAAAGCCCACGGCCGCTGGTGAAGATAGAATAGCAGTGGCTATTTCAGGGCTCGCAGCGCCGATAAGCGTACCAGCCGTTGCACCTATAGGACCAGCAACTACAGTGCCGATAGCAGCACCAGCACCAGCTCCCTTTCCACGGATAATTAACGAGCCAACGCCACCAGGACTAGCGGCTTTACCAAAGCGGCTTAGCTTACGTAGGCTCTCCATGATCATAGGAAGATCATCCGCAAACGCTTCTGCCATCTGCTTATTGTAGAAGGCACTGCTAGGATTGGTCCTATCTAGCATCCACTTGCGAAGGTTCTGTACGTTTATAACAGTCGTATTGCTACCTTCAAGAAAAGTTGTGAACTTGGCGACACCAGCTTTGAAGTCGGACATAGCAAAGTCTAGCTTGGCTCTCTGTACAGCGGCGACAGCAATCTTTGCGTGCTTACCAGTTCTCCCGCCTAGGCCTGCTAGGTGGTCTAGGTCATCAGCCATGGCCTTGAACAGGGCTTTCTTCGCACCATTCACCTGGCCCAGCTTAGAGCTCTTTACGCTAGTCTTAAGATGGTCAATCCCGCCGCCTATAATTTTGCGCACAGCCACTAAGTCGCCTAACGAAACTGAGCTACCTTTCATAGTCTGCTCCACCTCATCCACAAGCCTAAGAAACGCCTTTGACTGTGGGGTTTTAGGAAGCAGGTTGATCTCGCGTTTAAGTGCAGTGAAGCCCTTCCTAGTTGATGTAGTCCTAAATGCCGGAATACGGACGCCGCTCTTCTCCGCTACCTCATACAAGCGGGAAGCCTTGAACCTAATAAAGCCCTTTTTGCTAGCCATGATCTTTGTGGCAACGTCTTCGAGTTCATCAACTGCCTTACGCATCGTATGCCTGGCAAGAGCCGCCCTTGTCGGGGGAAGCGCCCCGGCTGTCTTAGCAACGCCCTTTCGTAGTCCTTTGAGAGCAATACCGACGACTCTACCAACTAGTGGGCCACCAGCCGCTAAGCCGATACCTAGATCACTCTTTGGGGTAAGACCTATATCTTGGCCGAGAACCTCACCGAGGGCGCCTACACCCATAGCTCCTACAAGGCCAAGAGGTGATCCGAACACTGCGCCTACTGTAGCTGGAGCTGCCCCAATAAGAAACTGTGTCAGCGGGGTTTGGTTTTCAACCCAGGCACGGACTTTACGCCTCTGGGCGTCCTTAATAAGCATCTGTTGAACGCCCTGGCTTTTCCTCGCCTCGGGCAAGAAGTCGCCCTCAGTCTGTGTGTGGACCGGCGCATCAGCCGTTCGACGCCTAGCTCGTTCAGCTTCGGTTTCGTCTATCAATCTGTTAAGGAGATCTTCCGCTTCAGTTCCCACTAGCGTGTACTCCTTCTATCTTTGAGGACGGCTAAGTAGTTATCAAGTTGCGCACCGCTTAGAATTGGCTTTATAACTCCACTGAGTTCTTTAGTTGACATATCCTTGAACGGCGCACTTAGCCTGGAGTCTGGCAGACCAATAAACTTCGTTATGCGGGTCTGGCTCCTGAAATCAATATTAAAGGCCCTGTTTGTGAGCATAGCAAAGGACCGTAAAACCCCTATCATTACTTTAGGGTCACCAGTTCCAGCAGCAATAGTTCTGGCCATGATCTCATAGTCTCTGTCGGAAAGAGCCCTTCCAGTTTGATCAACTAGAGAAGCCGCCTTATACGTTAGATCCTTGATCATAGAGTTTAGCTTCGCACTCTCTCCTGCGGTTTCCCCTAGGTTTCGTAGCACTGGCAGGGAGTTTAATAGGCTCTGTGCACTAGCAGGCGGCAAGAAGCTGTCGGCTCCGAGCAGGTTAGCAAACCCACGGAACGCTCCGGCTATAGTAGTAATTCCGCGGGAAATAGCACCAGGGGCTGTTAAAAGCTGGGGTTTGTTCGTTGCTAGCTTGATGATCTCCTGTATCTCATCAAATACCTTTCTGGCGGCGGATTCCCTTTTGAGCAAGATGTCTATATTCTTCTCAGTGGGAATCCTGATTCCACGGGGACGCCCTTCGCTAGGCCGTGCAAGATCAGCGGCAGAGGGGTTTATTTTCCCTGACACAGGATCAAGACCTAGAAACTGTATAGTCCTTGTAGGAAGGGGCTTTCTATTCTCTCCTATAGCCTCACCCATCTTTTTAGCTATTCCCGTTCTTACAGCACCTGGCGGCTGAAGTCGCATTTCCCCCACGATGCCTCTGAAAGCTCTAGAAGCGGGAGGATCTACAAGGGCAAGATCCCTAGCCAGGCCCAAGTCATCTCCAGGGCCAGTTCGACGTTCTTTCAGCCTCTTAGCTATCCTATGCATGATCGCCGTCTTAAGATCTATTAGCTTAGATTCCTTCCTTGCCTTATCTGCTTGCGCTCTCGCCTTATCTGCTAGCGCCAAGTCCTTACTACTCTTTGCATCCCTTACATCCTTATGGACCGTCTTTTCTAGGTAATCCTCGGCGGCCGTGGGTTCGCTGGAATTCAGCAGGTTAAGATAAGTTCTCATGTTGAAGTTACCCTTACCTGCAGACATTGTAGCTCCTGCGGCAAAGGCCTTAAGCTGGCCTATCTCCCTATCAGCTAAGGTATCAATCTCAGCCCTGGCTAAGGGGGTCATCTTGTTACCATTACGAGCTAGGAAAAAAGCCGTGAGACGCTTCTTGAACCTGTCCTTGACCTTGGGATCGTCAAGTTTCTCACCCCCTTCACCGACTTCGCCCTCCATTAGCTTTACAATATCAGAGAACTTTCCCATGTCCTTTATACTCTTAAGATATGCCTTAGACTTGGCCTCTTGTTCTTTTGCCTCCCGTTTAGATTTGGCACGGCGATCTATCTCGTCTAGCCTAGACTGGGCGAGAAATTCCCTCTCTTCCTGCTTTCTCAGGCCTTTTATGCCCGCAGTTGCACCACTCTGCAGACCCTGCCCAAACATACCACCAAGGTCAACCATACTACGCCTCTAACCACTTCGTAATCTTGGGAACTAAAGCTCTAGTAGCACTTTCACCAACAACCTGGCCACCAAATCCAAACAGATGCCCGAGAAGGCCAGTCTTCCGGTTTAGGGCATCAGTCTTCAAGCCTAAAGCTCTATCGAACTGAGTTTGCCCAGCAAACGATTGAAGACCTGCTAAAGGGTTCTGCTGAATACCTAGAACGGACTCTAAGAGCGATCTATCAGTCACATCTCTCTGCCTACCTGAAGCCTCACGCGCTAAGCCAAGAGCTTCAACATCCCGCAACCGGCCGAACCTAATTCCTTCAAGTGTCTGAATACGGGTTTTCTCGAAGTCCTCCATCGCAGCGGCACCAGGAGTTGAACTGATAAAGTCTGGACCTAGGCTCTTGCGCAGAGATTCTTCTAGGATCCCCTTAGCCTCGGCAAAATCCCTGTTAACCTGCTCTGGAACTTCTCCTTCGCCTCTTAAGAACTTAAGGCTTTCCTGAGCTAAGAGGCTCTGTATCTCCTCGGTGCTTTTCTCAAGCTGGGTCGGATCCTTAGGAGTGGCATCTATAACCCTTCCAGCTTCGTCCACAGTGACATTGAAATTCTCACTTAAGAGGACAGGTAGCAAGATGTTGGAGAGCTGGCTCTGCTGCTCTAGTTGCGCAGTCTGGAGATTAAGCAACCTCTGCTGCTCAGGGGCGAGCTGTGGAACCTCAACATCGTCGTCGCCTATAAAGAACTCTACGATGTCGTCAAAGAAGCCCATTTTCTATCTCCTTATCAAGCCGCGTCCCAAGCGCACAACGACATTGTTGCATTAGCCGGGGTGTTATTGAACGTACAGGCTATGGCTTTCCCAGAAACGGTTGACGATTGATCGTCAGATGCGCTGGTGCCGACAACAGAGACAACCTCGGGACCGCGCTTCTGGCCGTTACCGATATCCTCATCGACAACCGTTGCCGTGGCTAGGAAGTGGTCAGGGCCGATATCAATAGGCCGGGGGCTATCGCCGGGGAAGACGACATCACCTGTGCCGGGGATGTTGACTTTACCGGGACCATCGCCCCACCTATTAATCTCTTTTCCTGTCGCTGTTTCTATTAGGATATCCATTGAAATTTTTCCTAACCTGGTTGAACTGCTATCGTGGCTGAACGATCACCTGTCCCTCCGAATACTCCTGGGTCTTCGCTCGACGCTGTAAGCAGACGACGCGCCGTACTTACTTCGGTAGTATCCCCTGTGTCCTCCCTACGCACCTCGTTGCTGTAGTTAGTCGGAATGCCAGTCAAGTTGTCGTCTTTCTGCACGGCAAAGGCGATAAACAAAGTCTCCGCGCTTCCCCATGAAGGCGTGATGCTAGGAGGATCAATACCAGAAGCATTCGTCGCAACTTCGGGAGTGCCGCCAGCGCCGGAAAGCCGATACGAGACATGGATACCATTCCGATTTTCCGCTGGAGCGGTCACGGTCACGGCTGTTTCGCCACCCGCCGCTACTTTATAAAAGCATCCACATGCGCTTCCAGACGCCTCGCCCATCGTAAAGAGTTCAGTCCAACCGGACGGAGGAGCATCAATTGAATCCGGCGCTCCTTGGGAGATCAGGAAAAAAGCCAACAACAAATCACCGGAAGCTACGCCAGACGGCAAACTAACTGAATGCGTTTGCGTACCGCTACTGGCGCTCGTTGTTGTGCCTTCTACGACTACAGGACCAACTGATACCGGACCGCTTAGCTCATCAACACGGCTGAAACGTTTCCCAGGAACCATCCTTTGCGTTATCTCTGAGGGGTGTACAAACCTGGGCGCACCAGGAAGTTCAATTCGCCGACCAACTTCATGAGGTAATCTGAAAGGCATCAGCTTGCATACCTATTTAC
>Ga0114909_1001203_pt1 | contig 15145 bp, 12 predicted proteins | sample MalvireepMed_906_FD_87290 | JGI IMG/M metagenome (GOLD analysis project Ga0114909, IMG submission 87290) | Marine viral communities from the Global Malaspina Expedition - Malaspina viral metaG DeepMed_906 | ecosystem: Environmental > Aquatic > Marine > Oceanic | place: Mediterranean Sea...
GATAAGTACCCTGCTGAAAGCATGACGCTGCCAGCAAACTTTGTCGCTATGCCTGAAGTCGACTCTGGCGATTACAATATTCGTGACGAAGCCTTAATGACATTTCCACGCACTGAAAAGCAAACCAAAGAATTCATTGGCGAATATTATGCCATGGTTGAGCACATGGATACGCAAATTGGCCGCATTCTAGACGCCTTAGAAAAATCGCCGTATGCTAAAAACACCTATATTATTTTTACCTCAGATCATGGTTTGGCTGTTGGAAAGCATGGCTTAGCCGGTAAGCAAAATGTCTTTGAACATAGTATTCGCGCCCCATTTATCATGGTAGGTAAAGATATTCCGAAGAACACGAAAGCGAAAGGCATGTTTTATCTAAATAGTATTTTTGCGACTACTGCAGAATTAGCAGGTATTGAAGTACCTGACTCAGTTCAAGGACCAAGTGTATTACCCATTGTACGTGGTGAAAAAGACGTGATGAATGATTATATTTACGGCAGTTACCGTCACTTTATCCGTATGGCTCGTGATCACAGGTATAAGTTAGTTTATTACCCGCTACTGAAAAAGAATGCCTTGTTTGACCTTAAAAACGACCCTTGGGAAATGCATGATATTTCTAAAGAGCCAGGCAGCGATATCATCATTACTCAGCTCAGTAATAAACTTGAAGCAATGAAAGTTGAGGTTGGCGATACCTTAAATAATAACGATCCGGTAGCAAGCTATCAGCCGTTTACCGGAAAAATTAGACCGGGCTTTCAAAAAGACCAAATTGGCGTTAAACAAACTGTCTTCACAGAACACTAACTAACTGCAACAATTTACCAGTGCTTACCTGTATACCCCAACCATTGACTGGGTAAGCACTTTTTTCTTAATACTTAATATCATGCCTTTTAAGCCGCAGTCGGCTAACCTCCCCATTATTCTATGGCTAAAACCAATTAACGAATAATGAGGGATAATTGTGCCCTTTGGCATGGAAACAAATAGGTGTTTCCATGCCAAAGGTTACCCGTAATTATCAATTTAAAATTAACTTAAAAACTAACTTAAAAACTAACTTTTGGACATTAACATGAAAGATATTCGTCAACAGGCACTTGATTATCATAGTCAGCCTACACCGGGAAAAATAGGTATTGCGATCACGACCCCCGCAGAAACAAGTTATGATTTATCACTTGCTTACAGCCCTGGTGTTGCTGAACCCTGTAGAGAAATAGCTAAAGACCCTGATGCAGTTTATAAATACACAGGCAAAGGTAATACCGTTGCCGTGATCAGTAACGGCACAGCCATATTAGGTTTAGGAAATTTAGGGCCCATGGCTTCAAAGCCGGTAATGGAAGGTAAAGCTCTACTCTTTAAACGATTTGCTAATATCGATTCATTCGATATAGAAGTGAAGCACAAAACCGTTGAAGAGTTTGTTAGCACGGTTGCCAATATTGCAGATAGTTTTGGCGGTATTAATCTTGAAGATATAAAAGCTCCAGAATGTTTTGTCATTGAAAAAGCCTTAATTGAACGTTGTAAAGTTCCTGTCTTTCATGATGACCAACATGGTACTGCCATTGTAACTGCTGCTGGTCTTATCAACGCCCTTGAAGTACAAGGTAAAGATATTAAACAAGCAAAAATTGTTTGTTTAGGTGCGGGCGCGGCAGCAATAGCATGTATGGAACTATTAATAAAATGTGGTGCACAGCGTGAAAAAATTTATATGCTTGATACCAAAGGTGTCATTCATACTCGTCGCGATGACTTAAACGAATACAAAAAATTATTTGCTAACAATACTGATTTACGCACTTTAGCTGATGTTATCGATGGTGCTGATATTTTTATTGGTGTTTCCGGCCCTAACCTACTTAGTCCTGAACTACTAAAAACAATGGCTGAAAAGCCCATTGTTTTTGCTTGTTCAAACCCTGACCCAGAAATAAAACCTGAACTTGCTCATTCAGTACGTGATGACTTAATAATGGCGACCGGACGCTCTGATTATCCGAACCAAGTAAACAATGTATTGTGCTTCCCGTTTATTTTCCGCGGTGCATTAGATATTAGAGCCCGAACCATTAATGATGAAATGAAAATTGCCGCAGTATATGCCATTAGTGAAATTGCCAAAGAACCTGTACCAGATGAAGTATTAACCGCCAGTGGCGAAAAATCCTTAGCATTCGGTAAAGGCTATATCATTCCTAAACCAATGGACCCTAGGTTATGTGAACGCGTTGCCAGTGCCGTAGCAAAAGCTGCAATAGACTCTGGGGTAGCTATGTTAACAAGCGCTAATAATAAGCGTTAACCGTCTGCAAATAATCAAAAATAGCTAAGCTTAAGTTTCTTTAATGGAGCCCAACAAGGGCTCTATTAACCTACTAACCATTCAACCACATCCTGTTCCTCCCCTCCCAACAAAAGTGTCAGCTACATATAAAGCACACCTAAAAGAAGTTAAAAAATAGACTACTCAATATCAAAACCTTATTGGTAGTAGCTAAACCTTAAATAAGTAAAGCCTTAAAATAACTGTAATAACAACGTTGTCATTAAAAAAACAAAAAAATACTTTCAATAAACCACACTAAAGTGTACATTATAATTAAAGAACACATAGTAATGAGATTTACTATGCATATCCTGATAGCTAAAGGCGCAAAAAGGAATAATTATGATGAAGTCAATCGTTTGCCAACAACCCGGCGAACTAAATTTTCAGAGCAGTCAAAAGCCACAACCTAAAGCCGGTGAAGTATTACTTAAAATCCGTGCTATTGGTGTTTGTGGTACTGACATCCACGCTTATGGTGGTAACCAACCATTCTTTACGTATCCACGTGTACTTGGTCATGAGCTTTCTGGTGAGATTGAAGCCTTAGGTGAAGGCGTTGACTTACCTCTTGGTAAAGCCGCTTATGTGATCCCTTATTTAGAGTGTGGCAAGTGTGTTGCTTGTCGTGCAGGTAAAACTAACTGTTGTACAGATATTGAAGTAATTGGCGTACACCGTGATGGCGGTATGTGTGAATACTTATGTTTACCGGCCTCTCATGTTGTGATCACTGAGGGTGTGCCTTTCGATCAATTAGCGGTAGTAGAATGTTTAGCTATTGGTGCTCACTCAGTTCGCCGTGGTGAAGTATCAGCAAACGATACTGTTATGGTATTAGGTGCAGGTCCTATTGGTTTAGGTGCCGCACAATTTGCCAAAGTTGCCGGTGCTAAAACCTTCATTGCAGATGTTAATGATGAGCGCTTGTCCTTTGCAAAACGTGAATTAAATATCGATGCTACAGTTGATTGTAAGGGTGACGTTAAAGCACAGCTTGAAAGCCTTACCGAAGGAGATTTCCCAACTGTTATTATCGACTGTACGGGTAACCCGGGTGCGATGCAATCCACTTTTGGTTGGTTAGCTCATGGTGGTACTTTAGTCTTTGTAAGTGTAGTTAAAGCCGATATTAGTTTTAACGATCCTGAGTTCCATAAACGTGAAACCACCCTAAAAGGTAGTCGTAACGCCACTAAAGAAGACTTCGAGCATGTTGTTGCTTGTTTAGCCAATGGCAGCGCAAAATCAACGTCTATGGTAACCCATAAAACAAGTTTTGATGACTTCCCTACAACATTCCCTGAGTGGGTAAAACCTGAAACGGGTGTTGTTAAAGCGGTTATTGAAATCAACTAAACATTAGCTAGTTATTACTCGCTAATATTTAGGTATTAACGAGGTATTAGGAGGCCTGCATGTATATCGATGCACACCATCATTTATGGAACTTCGATTCAGAAGAATATGACTGGATTGATGATTCTATGTCAGTTTTGCAAAGAGACTTTCTCGTCAAAGATCTTGAACAAACATTGACGACTAATGGCTTTTCAGCAAGCGTAGCCGTGCAGGCACGTCAATCTATGCAAGAGACCCTTTGGCTTTTAAAGTTAGCTGAAACTACCGAACTTATCAAAGGCGTTGTCGGCTGGATTGATCTAAAAAGTGATAGCTTAGAACAGCAACTTGATGAGTTAGCTAACCACAAAAAACTGGTTGGCTTTCGCCATGTTATTCAAGGGGAAAGCGATCCTGCTTTTATGCAAAACCCTGACTTCATTCGTGGTTTAAAAATGTTAGCGGATAGAGGTTACCGATACGATTTACTCATTTTTGCCCATCAGTTACCTGCTGCTTCGGCAATGATTGCACAAGTACCAAATTTAAAGGTGGTTATCGACCACATTGCCAAACCCGATATCAAAACAGAAAAAGACTTTGATAATTGGCAACAAGGCATGGCGGTGTTAGCGCACAACCCAAATTGCTATTGCAAGCTTTCAGGCATGGTAACTGAAGCAGATTGGCACAATTGGAGTGTCGCTGACTTTCAGCCATTTATGAAAACTGTTTTAGCCTTATTTGGTGAGCAAAGAATGATGTTTGGCTCTGACTGGCCAGTATGCTTAGTTGCCGCAGAGTACCAACAAGTAAAACAATTAGTGCTTGATTTTAGTGCTATTTATGCCCCCGATGCCACGAATAAAATTTTTGGTGAAAATGCACGTCAATTTTATCAGTTATAAACTAACAAGCTATTTTCATAGTCAATAGCAATGCCTCCTTGGTAAACGCTGTCAGGTTAGTAAGTTAAAAATTAAGAGAGCAAGAATAATGAGCTTAGAACAGCCAAAGGTAAGAAGTACTATCCAAGTACACAGTAAAGACAGTGTTGCTGTGGCATTGCAAGACTTAACAAAGGGTATGGTTATCTCAATCAATGATAACAATATTACTTTGAATGAAGATATTGGCCGTGGGCACAAAATTGCTCTTACAGATCAAAAAGCAAACGAACAAGTAATTAAATACGGCTACTCTATTGGTTACCTCACCTCAGCGATAAATTCAGGCGATTGGGTTCACAGTCACAACTTAAAAACCTTGCTAAGTGATGATGACGAATTTTCCTATCAACCCAGTAATCATTATTTAGATAATGTCGATGGAGATATGCCAACTTTTATGGGGTATCCACGCAGTAATGGTTTAGTGGGTATACGCAATGAGTTATGGATAATCAACAGTGTTGGTTGTGTCAATCATTTAGCGCAATCACTTGTACGTCAGTGTAAAGAACAATACAGCGACCTTGCTGATGACTTTCTTGCAGTAACCCACCCTTTTGGTTGTTCACAGTTAGGTGATGATTTAGCACAAACCAAACAATTATTAGCTTCATTAGCCTCAAACCCTAATGCCGGTGCTGTATTGTTTTTAGGGTTAGGCTGTGAAAATAATCAATTATCGGGGCTAATTGCCGAATTGCCTGAAGAAATGAATGAGCGGATTGCTTACTTCAATGCCCAAGAAGTTGATGATGAAGAAGCACAAGGCATGGCGCATATTAAGCAGTTATTAGCCACCATGGCAAATGATAAACGTGTTTCATGCCCAGTTTCAAAACTGACACTAGCGATGAAGTGTGGCGGCTCTGACGGTTTAAGTGGCCTAACGGCTAACCCATTACTTGGTCGCATTAGTGAAAAAATGGCTAGCTATGGCGCAACAGTTATCTTAACCGAAACACCGGAGATGTTTGGCGCTGAACAGGTACTGATGAACAATGCCGCAAATGAAAAGGTTTATCACGATATCGTTTCACTCGTTGATAGCTTTAAACAATATTTCATCGACAATAATCAACCTGTCTATGAAAATCCGTCGCCGGGCAACAAAGCTGGCGGCTTAACAACGTTAGAAGATAAATCACTCGGCGCTATCCAAAAAGGCGGTAATGCACCGGTACAAGGTGTTATTCAATATGGCGAAAAGGCAACGGCAAAAAATGGCATTACCTTATTACAAGGCCCTGGTAATGATGCCGTATCTTGTACCGCACTGGCCGCTAGTGGCGCTAACATGGTGTTATTTACCACAGGTCGCGGCACACCGTTAGGTGTACCCGTGCCAACCGTTAAAATTGCTTCCAACAGCAACTTAGCAACACGAAAAAAGCACTGGATTGACTTTGACGCCGGACAATTATTACACCTTGATAAAACTCAAGATGAGTGTACCCAAGAGTTCTTTGAGTTATTGCTTGAAATAGCTTCGGGTAAAGCCACTAAAAACGAACTTAATCAATTTAAAGAAATTTCAATTTGGAAAGGCGGCGTTACCCTATAGGGGTTTAGCCGAAATAGACATGAACTTACCTAGTATAAAATTAGCAGACAAAAACCTAGCAGTTATCGCTGACCATTCAACGGCAGATAAATCAGCCATAGTGACACCGCAATACGATAGAGATAATACCGAGATAGGTATTGTGCATCTAGGACCTGGCGCATTTCACCGCGCTCACCAAGCGGTATATACCGAAAATGCCATGAACTTAGCTGGTGGCAACTGGGGAATATGTGGTGTGTCGCTTCGCAGTGCGACTGCTCGCGACGTCCTAGCAGAGCAAGATAATCTATACACTTTAGCCATTTTAGACAAAGAGATTAATTATCAAGTTATTGGCGCTATAAAAGAGGTACTCGTTGCTAGTGAGCAATCTCAGCAAGTCATGGCACGGTTAGCTGCACCTTCAACGAAGTTAGTGACCTTAACTATCACCGAAAAAGGTTATTGCCTTGGTGCTGATGGCCGACTTGATTTACAACATGATGATATCGCCCACGACTTATCTAACCGTAGCCAGCCTATTAGTGCGATTGGCTATATTGTGCAGGCTTTAGGACAAAGAAAACTGAATAACATTGCTGCATTTAACGTACTAAGTTGCGATAACGTTTCAGGTAATGGTGACAAGTTACGTCGAGCCGTTATTGACTACGCAGCGCAGCTCGATGCGGGTTTAGCGAGCTGGATTGAAGTCAATGTCGCTTTCCCTAATGCTATGGTTGATAGCATTACCCCTAAAACGGAAGATTACACTGTCGATAGTGTTTCTAATGCTATTGGCGCACGTGATGAGTGGCCTATTCAGCGAGAGCAGTTTACCCAGTGGGTAATAGAAGATAATTGGCATGGCGAACGTCCTGCTTGGGATAAAGTTGGCGTGGTATTTACCTCAGATGTTGATGGTTTTGAGAAAGCTAAACTTAGGCTTTTAAACTGCCTGCACTCTACCTTGGCTTATGCTGGCTCGTTAGCAGGTTTTGAAACCGTTTTTGATGTCACTAGTGACGAAGCCTTTTATCAGTTTATTTGCCAACTGGCTAATGAAGAAGTAATTGGATCATTTGTCCCACCTAAAGAACTTGATGTAGATAATTACAGTAAAGAAATCATTGAGCGCTTCTTAAACCCAGAAATTCGTCACTTATTAGCACAAATTGCATGGGATGGTTCACAAAAAGTACAGATGCGCATTTTACCTATTATCGAAGATAATCTGGCACTTGACCGTTCTACTAAATTATTATCACTTTCATTAGCTTGTTGGTTCGAGTTCATTTGCCGTGCCTTAAAAGATGACAAAGAAATCATTGACCCTCTTGCTAAAGAGTTTGCGCAAATCCCTGCATTACTAAGCAGTGATTGTGCAGAAGTCGTTAGCGGTTTTTTAAATATTGAATCAATTTTTGGTCAAGAGTTAAAAAGTAATTCGGCATTAAAAGATCAGCTTAGCCAAAGTTTGGCAGCTTTGCGTATTGGTGAAATTAGCAAAATCAATTCAGTTGTGGAGAAATTATGTTAAAGCCAAGTTTTTCAGCATTAGTTAAAAGCAGTCCTATCCTACCCGTTTTGCATATGGAAAGTGTTGATGATGCCATTAATGTCAGTCGCGCTTTATTCAAAGGCGGTATCACTTGTGCTGAAATCGTTTTGCGATCGCCTGTAGCTTTAGATTGCATAAAAGCCGTGAGTGAGCAAGTTCCTGAGATGACCGTGGGTGTTGGCACACTAACGACACCTCAGCAGGTAAAAGACTCAGTAGCAGCAGGGGCTCAGTTTTTAGTGAGCCCATCATTTACCAAAACATTAGCAACCGCCATGTTAAACACTGGTTTACCTATGCTACCCGGTGTAGTATCACCTTCTGAAATCACCCAAGCATTAGAGCTAGGCATTAACGAAGTTAAGTTTTTCCCAGCAGAGCAGTACGGTGGTGTTAAAACAATTAAAGCACTATCGAGTGTTTTTAGTCAGGTGAAATTCTGCCCTACTGGTGGTGTTAGCCTTAACAATATGGCTGATTATTTTGCCATAAGTAGCATATTTGCCGTTGGCGGCTCTTGGATGGTACCGAAAGATCTTATTGCTAATAAAGATTGGGCAGCTATCACCTTATTAAGTCAACAAGCTATCGCTGCCATAGATAACTTGGATAAATGCGCATGAAAACAAGCAAAAGTAACATCATAGTTATGGGCGAATGCATGGTCGAATTTGGCCGAGCGGGCGAAGGTAACTTTTACAAAAAGAGCTTTGCTGGTGATGTATTCAATACCGGAATTTACATCAAACGCTGTGTTAAAGAGCACGCAAATGTTAAATTTTTAACGGCGATTGGCAGTGACGAAAATAGCAAAGAAATGTTAGCTATGATGGATAAAGAGTCACTGGATAGCAGCTTAGTTTATCAATCAACGAGTGCGCAAATGGGCTTGTATATGATCAATGTTGATGATGAAGGGGAACGTAGCTTTAACTACTGGCGTGAAACCTCTGCGGCAAAACAAGTCGTTAGATTCCTTAGCGAAGATATTGATAATCCGGCATTATCAAATATTGACAGTTTCTTTTTTTCCGGCATATCTATTGCTATTTTGTCGGAAGGAGATAGACAAAAACTATGGCGCTATATATTTCAGCTAAAGGCATCTGGTACTAAAATAATCTTTGATCCTAACTACCGACCAACGCTGTGGACATCACTTAATGAAACCAGAACAGCTTATGCCGCAGCATTTGAATTAGCAGATATTGCACTGCCCGGCGTTGATGACCACATGGTATTGTACAATGCTAAAAATGCTGAGGATGTTGCCGGATTTTTAGAGCAATTTGCGATTAATGAGATCATCATTAAAAATGGCTCTCAAGGCATGTTATTGAGTGTTGACGGTATCCGTAGCTATATTGATGTTGAACCGGTTAAGAACGTGGTTGATACCACCTCAGCTGGTGATGCTTTTAATGGTGCTTACCTAAGCGCCAGATTATTAGGGAATTCGGCTGAACAATCCGCTGAATTTGCAGCGAAGGTTTCCGCCTGTGTTATTCAACACAAAGGCGCCATTGTTGATGAAACAGTCTTTAATCAACAGCTCATTGATTACCCAATGTAGATAAGCGCTAGATAAGCGGCATATAAAGTACAAATCAGCAGAGCATGAAGTCCTGATTTTAAGGAAATACAATGAAAACTACACGTCACTGTTTAGCAACAGATTTAAAAAACAATCCAGAGCTAATTAAACAATACAAAGAGTACCATCAACCAGGTAAGGGTTTTCCCGCCGTAGCTAAAAGCATTCGTGATGCCGGCATTGTTGAAATGGAGATTTATCTTATTGAAAATCGCCTATTTATGATCATGGAAGTTGATGACTCGTTTGACGCTGCCGCGAAGGCTAAAGCAGATGCAGAGTGCTCTGAAGTGCAGAAATGGGAAACTCTGATGTGGCAATTTCAACAAGCTTTACCTTGGGCAAAAGCCGGTGAGAAATGGCTACCTATGGAAGAAATATTTAAGCTAACCGAACAACCATAAATGTAGATGAGGGACGTTTCGCCACTCCCTCTTTCTTATGCTTCTTCTTTCTTCCTTCTTCTTTCTTCTTTCTTCCAACACACTCTACAAGCCAATTCTCATACCAGTTAATAAACTCAGCTTATTGCAGAGTGTTTAGCTAAACGCTAACAACCCCTTTTCAACTCAAACAAATACAAAAGCCCCCCTTTACATAACTTTACACTACAAGCCATTCAATAAATTCGTTATTAATCAATAGTAAACGGACATTTCATTTAGAGTTCAACATAACAGTAAACATGACTCTTGACAAAAGACATCACAAGCAGTAATGTTCTTTATAAATAAAAACCACAACAAATAGTAATAATGAATAATTTTAAAAATGCTTTGCTCATTACATTAAGCCTGTGTGCTTCATTAACCATGAGCGCAGCTGTGGCTGATACAAAAGAAAAGATAGAAAAACCCAACATTCTCTTTATCCTAGCGGATGATCTAGGTAAAGAGTGGATCAGTGCTTATGGCGCTGAAGACATTAAAACGCCTAATATTGATGAACTCGCCAATCAGGGGATCCGTTTTGATAATGTCTGGTCACACCCACAGTGCACACCGTCACGTGTTTCTTTAATCACTGGACAATACCCGTATCGTAATGGATGGGTAAACCATTGGGATGCACCTCGCTGGGGCCAAGGTTATTTAGACTGGCAGCAGAACCAAAGCATTGCCAAAATAATGAAAGATGCTGGTTACGCAACGGCTGCTGCAGGTAAATGGCAGGTTAATGATTTTCGAATAGAACCTGAGGCCATGACTAAACACGGCTTTGACGACTATGCGATGTGGACAGGTTATGAAACTGGTGTACCTGCCAGTGCCGAGCGTTATTGGAACCCTTACATTCACACCAAAAAAGGGAGTAAAACTTACCCTGGTGAATTTGGTGAAGATATTTTTTCAGATTTTTTACTTAACTTTGTTGAAAAAAATAAAGCGCAACCTTGGTTTGCTTATTTTGCTATGAACTTGCCTCATTCACCTTATACAACGACACCTCATAAGAGCAAACTCGATAATAACCTCGATAAACATAAGGCTATGGTTGAATACGCTGATTTTATTTTAGCTAAAATGATCAAACGTCTTGAAGAGATGGGAGAACGAGAAAATACCATTATCATTTGGACCACAGACAATGGCACCAATAAAAGTCTAGTGGGCACCCTTAATGGTCGTAAAGTACGCGGTGGAAAACAAAAAACCACTGAAAATGGTATTAACTCCCCTTTTATTATTAGTTCACCAGGTTTAGTTCCTACAGGTGTGATTAGCGATACCCTGATTGATTTTACTGATATGTTGCCAACTTTTGCAGACTTAGCTGACACAGAAATTCCAGATGACTATAAGCTAGACGGTAAATCTTTTGCGCCATATATTCTTGACGAACAACAAGACGGCTCACGAAGCTCTATACTTTCTATGGGTGGCATGAATGAAGCGCAAGTTTCAGAGCAAGGCATTGAAAACAAGTTTGCTTTTAGAGACCGTGTAATTCGTGATAAGAGGTACAAACTCTACGTTAATGCAACACAACCACTCTCTTATGAAAAGCTCGTTGATTTGCAAACAGACCCAGAAGAAAAAATTAATTTAATTAATAGTAAAGACCCTAAAATTATTGCCGCAAAAGATGCATTAATTAAGGTTGCACAAGCACAACCAGAACGAGATAACGATCCTAAATATCGTAAAAGGCAAGAATTAAACTGGGATAAACCTGTCACAGTGAAATCACAAGTGTGGAAGCAGTAATAATTAAACATTCATGTACTAACGAATAAGTATTAATTTTTTAAAGTTGATTAAATATCCAAATAAAGGAATCAAGATGTACTTTCTAAAGAGAGCCTTAACAAACATTGCCGCTTTAATGCTAGGTCTGTGTGCAATTTTTGCTCAAGCCAGTGATTCTCGTCCTAACATTGTTCTGATATTGGCTGACGATGTTAGTCCAGATATGTTTAGTGCATATGGTCAAGAAGGTGCAGCAAACACCCCTAATATTGATAAACTGGCTCAACAAGGTGTACGCTTTAAAACCACCTACGCTACCGCAAAATGTGCTTCTTCACGTGTTGAAATTATGACAGGTCGCTATGCACAAACTACCGGCGTATATACCAACGAAATTTGGCTAGGCAATACCCGTAAAGAGGTATACAGCGACAACATACCTTTTAGCCGTATTTTAAAAGATGCCGGTTATGCAACGGCTATTACGGGTAAGTGGCATGCAGGCATGCAAATGCCTTATGATGATGTCTTAGCATTTGATGAACATGCGTTATGGGAAGGACCAAAAGAAATAGCCAAACTCAAAGGTTCGCCAAAATTCACTGGTTTAATGGAAGATAAAAAAACCACCTCTCGCTACTGGCACCCTGGTTATGTTAAAAATGGCAAGGTACTTGATACCAAGCCTTTAGATTTCAGCCTTGATATTGAAGCTGATTTTATTATTGAGTTTATGGAAAAAAATGCCAAAGTTGGCAAACCATTTTTAGCCTACTGGCCTACTGTCGCACCACATGGCACTCGTACTGGTATGCCAACTAACCCTCTAAGAGGTAAACCCGGCCTTTTAGGCCAAGGTAGAGGTAATAAGAAAAATCGAGTTCCGGGTGAGAACCAAGCAAGGTTTGTTTCCCTTATTGAATACCTTGACTTAAAAGTCGGTGAAGTGGTTAACAAAATTGATGAACTGGGCATAGCTGATAACACCGTTATTATTTTCTTATCTGATAACGGTACTGCGGTAACGGCTAAAACACGTGGTGTAGAGCGTGGCTCTCATGTAGTTCAAATTGCTGCGGGCGCGGGCATTAAAAAACGTGGCGTTACCGATGAGTTATCAGACTTTTCAGATATTGCTCCTACCCTAATTGATTATGCTAACGCATGGGATTTTGTACCCAAGGGGCATACATTTAACGGCAAAAGCTTAGTACCATTTTATCAGGGTGAAACAGATGAACACCGTGAGTGGATTTACGGTTATGCCGCAACATCACAACTATTGCGTAGCAAAAATTACATGCTTGAAGTGGTAAACCCTGTAATGAACATGCCACGTGGTCGTTTCTATTTTACTGATGACAACCGTTTTGGATTTGGTTATGAGTTAGCTGACGGTAAGCCTGAGCATGCTAAAGCGAGAGCAGAGTTTGATATTATTTTAAAGAACTTGCCACCACTTACCCGTGAACATGAGCACTGGCATACAAAATCAGGAAAGCGTGTATTGAAATCATTAGCGAAGCCAAAAGTTATCGAAAAGCACTTATATAATCATGAAGATTATAAACGTTATGACGAGACTTACCTTGGTGGGTAAACTCTCCTTTACTTAATAAGTAACAGATTAAATTCCTGACTTAATTTCTTGTATAATTAGGTCAGGATTTGGTCAGAAAAGTCCTCTCTCTAAGTTAGCTTTTACACTATTCAAGTTTATCTATATCGGAAAAAGACTCAAGTAATTTAGGTACCAACCAATCTTCAAACAGCTTAATTTTACTCCATAAAAACTGCTGTTCAGGTGCGACAAGATAAAGTGAATAAGGGCTCTTGCATGAGTAATTAAGTAGCTTAACTAGTCGACCAGCACGTATATGCTCTACAACTAAACTGCTGTTTACCAACAAAAAACCACGATCATGCACGGCACTATCAATCAATGGTAGTGCGTCATTGGTCTGAATTATGGGTACTAGAGATTCATAGTTAATGTTCAGGTTTTGACAATAAGCTTCAATGGTTTCTTGTATTCCTACACTGGTATCTTCTAACCAAGGTAAACTAAATACTTGTTCAGGATCATCCTTATTAATACCCGCGATAAGCTTTGGACTAGCAACAAATATTAGGCTGTCATCGAAGATTTTTTTCTGGATGACGTCAGCAGAAGAGCCGCCTCTGCCCATACGGATTGCTAAATCTACATTGGATTGCTTGAAATCAATGAGTTCGCTAGATGGCGCAAGTTGCACGGTGATTTCTGGATGTAACTTTTGAAATTCGTCCAGCCTTGGGGTCAGCCATAGTGAGCTAAACGAATGAACAATAGAAATACGTAATATATTTGGGTTTGGGTCATCAATGACAACTTGAATACCAGAGGTTAATTCTTTAAATGCTCTCTGTATGTAAGGTAGTAGTTTCCTTCCTTTTTCGGTAAGCACTGTTTGCTTATTTGAACGTTCAAACAATTTTGACTGTAGGTTATCTTCCAGTAATCGAATTTGTTGGCTAACAGCCGCTTGTGTCACATTGAGTTGTGTAGCTGCTTCTTTGAAATTTTTAGACTGCCCTGCTACCAAGAAAAACTGTAGCGACTTCAGTGGGGGTAAATATCTCATACTTAAGTTTTTCTTAACAACAGTTAATTTTATATCGTTTGTTTTACAACACTATCATAACTAACCTGTTATCAACACCTAAGATATGAGCTGAGAACTATTATGAAAAACACATTAAATGAACTAGTTAAAAAAATGATCTTCGTTATTGCAGTACTGTTTTGCAACCTAGCAAGCGCCGAAAATATTACGATACGTTCCGCAGATACTTACCCTTATAACAACCTACTTGAGCGCACTGACGATATTAAAGTTATTTATGTCACGGACGATAAAAACCTAACCTGCAGAGTTGAGGTAGTATTAGACAAAATGAAATGGACTTCAGCGGCAAATATAATAAGCAAAAAGAATGATAATGATAACCTGCTTGCGAATTGTCTGCCTGAAGAAAAAGCTGAACAGATCTTATTGCAAACTTTTCTACAATTTGGACAAGGCTTGTAATTAGAGTATCTTTAAGCATGTGCTAGCGACTGCATAATTAATTGGTTTTATTATTGACACAAAAAAAGGGCTAACGCCCTTTTCTTTATAAGTAACTAACTGATCAGTTGACTGATTAGCTCACTAGGTGCTACTCCAAACCATGAGCTGAACGAAGCAATGTTTTCTTAGCGGTATTTAGATGGGTCTCCATCGCAATAATAACACCTGAAGTATTATGGGCTAACAATTGGGTAATGATTTCGACGTGCTCTTCTAACGCGACTTTATTTCGATCTAACTCGTCACCTTTGTTCCATTGGTAGTGATAATGACAAATCAGCGATACGACATCAAAAAACTGCATGAAGAAGCGATTATCAGAAGCGCGTTGTACAATAAAATGGAACTTTCGATCTAATTCACTTAATTCAGTGTAACGATTTTCAACATCTTCAAGCACTTCAAGGTGCATATCCAATAAGTCCCTCAATTCTGCCCAAACATCATCACCTTCAGCTACAGCAAGTAATTTAGTGATAGAACTCATTTCAAGTATGCGTCTAA
>Ga0114909_1001211_pt1 | contig 15057 bp, 15 predicted proteins | sample MalvireepMed_906_FD_87290 | JGI IMG/M metagenome (GOLD analysis project Ga0114909, IMG submission 87290) | Marine viral communities from the Global Malaspina Expedition - Malaspina viral metaG DeepMed_906 | ecosystem: Environmental > Aquatic > Marine > Oceanic | place: Mediterranean Sea...
AGGAGCGATTGCTCCTTTTAGTATTCTACTTTGTAACACGGCATAAAAGTGGCTGTTTTAGCTAACGTTACCTATTGCTACTCACCTCTTTTGTACCTTTTATATCCTAGGGCGTATCGCTAATTGGGCGCGATAAAGCCGAAAAGCATAGGCGTGGTGGCTTTACTAGAATAATACGCGTTAGTGTGTACAGCACGACGTTTGCCAATAGACGCCCATGTCGTTAGGTGGTGCACCAAAATATAGGCCGTAATAACGCATACCCCTATCCCCCAGGTTATGAACAAAGGCGCGGCGTCGCGAGTGGTCAAAGTAGGGGTGATCCCTACCACATATCGGCTGAAGTCATTCGATGGAATTGCTACTATCGACATAGGGATGTTGTTAAGCAGCAAGCAAACGGGGACCAATATCCATAATTTATACGTAAGTGATGCGCCGAGCTTCTGTGTAAAAAATGCTCTGTAATTATAAGCAGTGTAAGTGTTACAGAAAGCATGCCCTGTTGAGCAATAATCCAATCAATCATTGTTCTGTTCCCACTTTTTTATTAGGGCCTTGAGCTCGTCCACATCTTGCTGTGAAAGTGAGTTTTGGTTGGCGAAGCCCGCTACCATTGGGGCTATTTTTCCTTTGAAAAGTCGACTAACGAAGCTTGTGGTTTCTTTCTTCGTGTAATCTTCTCGCGCTATTAAGGGGTGGTATAGATATTGGCGGTGTTGCTTTTCAAACCCCAGTACCTCTTTTTTAACCAGCCTTCCTAACAGTGTTTTTACGGTTTTTTCATGCCAGCTTTTTTTATTGTTAAGGCGTGCGATAACTTCATTCGATGTGGCAGGATGGTCTTCCCATAACACGTCGAGTACTTCAAATTCCGCATTAGAAATTTCAGGTTTGTCCGTCGATTTATTCATAATAATAATGTCTAATTAATGGATTACATTTGTAGTCTATGACTTTAGATTATACTTGTAATTCTAAAGTGCAAGTTTTATTGCGTATTTTTTAGACGGGATATACAGAAAGTGGGAGAGAGCTAGTATAAAACGGTGAAGTTAAGTTCATGGGCCTCTAAAAATTCACCTAAAATACGAGCCTGTTGATTACCTCTTGGCACCATAACGTAGCAAGGTGGGGCTGGCGAGACTTCTTGCAAGTCGTACCATAGTGTATCAAGTACTTCACTGCCGCTTTTTAGAAATGTTTCGCCCCAAGACGTGCTGTAGATAACAGATACGTCCTCTACTGTGGCTTTTTGCCGTAGTGTAGGAAAGTTTACAATTGCAAAGCAGGCGGTGATCCGTTCTGGAGCGAGCAGGTTATTTCGCGGAAGTGCTGAAACCTTTACCGGTGGAAAATACTTGCATAAGTGCTTAAGTAAGTCGTTTAAATCAAGTTCGCTGACTTCGCCGTAGTTGTAGTCGAGGTAAACTTTACTGTGTGTATCGATGATTTTGCTTGATACACACCACACCATGAGTGCGATAGCGCTTGATGCCTGCGTAATTTTTTGCGACTCGTCGATGATACCCGACTTACTCAATAAATCTCCTGCATAGGCCGACCATACTTCCTCACCGTTTTTGAGCTGGCGCATGGCAATAGTGACCTTTTCACAATAAAGGCTTTCGTCAAACGCACGGCGAAGGAATTCAATTTTATCGGCTTTTTTCGCATAGTACGTGCTTAAACGTCTGCCCAATACCGTCATGTCTTTTTCATCCATGACTTGCTGGTGGTGACTAAGCTCTTTGGAAATACGACGGTAGCATTTCAATAAGAAACGATGAATGCGACGACTTAATTGCACTCGCTCGCTGAAATTCCATTCTTGCTGATTATCAAAATGACTAAGCTGCTTTCGATTCCATCCCCATTGTCTGGCATAAGACGCCATAATTCTGCGTTTGAAGTTGGGTTTCTCATCTTCCATCAGCGGTTGACTAAGGGCACAGCCGCATTTCAAATACAAACACTCTCTTAGTACGGCAATGTCTTCGGCTTGCCCATGCTCACTGTAGTGGGTAATTAGCTCATCAAACATAAGCGAGTAGGGGTCGATGTCTGCCACATGCCCCGGTGCTTCAGCGCCTCGGTGTACATGCTTTTTAAGCAGGTTGCACAGTGGTTGTCCCTCGGCGATATTAGCAAGGTAAACCTCTAACTTTGCCATTTTTAGCACCGACTTAAACGGCGAGTCCATCGCTTTTCCTAACTGCCAGATAGCTGCCCCAAAAAGCTCGCTGGCATCTAACTTTTCTAAATGGCCTAAATCCATAAACCAATCTAGATCTGGTGAACCACCTTTTTCAAGGCTGTTGTATATGGCTTGATACTGTTTTTCTGATGTTTTTTCTGGGGTTAGCCACCAAAAGGGGGCTTTACCTGCCACCACGATATTGGTGTTATAAAACTCGGCTTTGAGAAATAACGCTTGGGCGGAACCCGCACTTTCTCCTTCGGCAACGCCAAAGTCGTTTTGTTTTACTTTGTCTATTTCAGACAAAAAGAAATGCACTTCTATACCAAAGGTTTGGTCGGCCCACTTTTCTATAGCGGTAAGCTTTTGTTGCAATAGCGAAAGTGCGGTGGAAGTGAATTGTTTTCCGTCTATGCATACCCAGAAATCAAAATCGGAATCATCGGTTTGAGCGATAGTGCCTACACTGCCCATAAGTACCAAAGCATCGACGGCGCGTTGTCGCGGCCATATCTGCTTTATGTCTGCAAACAAATGGCTTTCTGAAGGGAAGCATCGTAACAGGGCTTTTTCTATATCAGTCCTAAAGGAATAATTACTGATCCCAAAAGGTACACTTTCGCCCGTTGAGAGGGGCGCGACAAAGCCGGGAAGCGACTCGTGATTGACGTGCACCAGAAAAGGAAGCACGTGAAAAAGAGGTCTGTGCTTTTCAGGCATGAGTGTAAGGGCACGCTCAATACGCGCTTTGTTGTATCTCAGTACCCGCAACAAGCGAATAGTGAGGTTTTGCTGAACGGAAAGCGGCTGTTGCGCTGCCATTATTTAAATCTGCACTTCATCATTACGTCAAGCATAGCGTTATTTTACGTCGACTTCCTTACATTTCGTCTTCACAGAGTGAAAGTTTATCGGCTTTTAGCCGTTTTTTTACCATGCCTAGGTAGCGACACCTCTACGCACAAACCGCCTTCACTAGGGCTTTGCATAGTTAGGCTACCGCCATGTTTTTTAATCGCTTTTAACGCAATGCTAAGTCCCAAACCAAAGCCTTCAGTATGCATTTGGTTTCCTGCCCGGTAAAAAGGTTGCATCAACTTCTCGATTTCCTTTTCATCAACGCCGGGGCCTTTATCCGTAACCTTAATGAGCATAGCTGCGCTAGTCGACTCAATAGCCACACTCACAGGCTGCCTTTTATCTGAGTACTTACAGGCGTTGCCAATAATATTATCCAGCGCTTGATGGATAGCTTCGGGGTAACAGCGAATCAATCGTTGTTTTTGCGTGCCTTTCGGCGGTGTCAAAACCGTTGGAATGCCAGGATAGTTTATTGCCATGTCATCCAAAATCCGCTCACACAAGGCTGCTATATCGCAAACTTGTTCCTCGGGTTGGGCGTTTTCCAATGTTGAAAAATTTAATATCTGTTGGATGAGCTGGTCTATACGATGGCAGTCATTATGAATTTGCTTTACATGGCGATTGTCAGGTTGATTTTGTTCTATCAGTGCTGCAGAAGCCTGTAAACGAGCCAGCGGGGCGCGCAATTCGTGAGAGACATCGTGAAGAAGCCTTTGCTGGGCGCTCGCCGCTTCATGGGTTTTACCCACCATAAAGTTTATATCTGTCGCTAAGTCACCAAGCTCGTCACCGCGAGCAAGCAAAGGGGTAGGTAACGGCGCGATGGTTTGGTCATTGGCGTAGCGGCGACTAAATGCCCCTAAATACGTTATTGGTTTAACGATAGTCCAACTGAGTAGGGCACTGACAAGGGCACATGCCACAAAAATTAAAACAAATTGTATGGATTGAAAACGGTACAGCACTTGTTTATACATACGAGGTGCCTGCGGTTGGCGAACCAATACCGTATAGCGAGTATTTGAAGGCCCATAAACATGCTGTTCAATACGCTGCTCAAAGGGCACCTTATTCATTCTATAATGATAAATAGATTCACCTTTAGCATTGTAAACTAGCATGGGAATAAGCTGGCCACCGCGGTTTTCTCGCTGCCGTATCCACTCTTTTATCTTTCTTTTGGCCTTGCCGTCAACAAGCACTTCATGCTCGTAACGCCACACAATTCTTTCAGCTTGGGCGGTAACGTCGTTAAAAAAGCGTTGATTGTATTCGGTGGAGGTATATTCGTTTATTAATACGTAGCCTGTAGTGGCCATTACCGCGAGGCTAGCAATCCAGAAGGTAAGGAAAATACGCCAAAATAAGCGCTTGAATCCGAGCCCTTTTTTTATGTTTTTCCACGTAGTGCCTGCAGCCATATCACGTACCTTATTATTTTTGTGACTGAGGTGAGGTCAACATCTGATAGCCTACTTTGCGAATAGACTTAATCACACTATTCACACCCACAGCAGATAGCTTTTGTCGAATTCTACTGATGTGTACATCCATGGCTCTGTCATAGGCTTCCAGCGGACGGCTTAGCACCTCTTGCGTCATTTCCTGTTTCGAAATGGTTTGCCCTGCACGCTCCATCAACAAGCAAAGTGCGTTAAATTCTGCGCCAGTCAAAGTAATAGGTCTTCCCTTTACCGAGGCTGTTCGCGCGCCAATATCTAGTGAGATGCCATGTAGTTCGGTTATCACAGTCGCGGGCGCTTTAAGCTGTTGTGTTCTGCGTATTATTGCGCGAATGCGCGCGCCAAGTTCTCTTGGGTTACACGGCTTAGGTAAGTAATCGTCTGCACCCATTTCTAAGCCGACAATGCGATCAATATCATCACCCCGCCCGGTTAACATAAGAATGGGCGTTTGCTTTTCAGCTCTAACGGCTCTAAGCACATCAAGCCCCGACATACCTGGCATCATAATGTCTAGCACTACGGTGTCGTACTGATTACTGTTTAGCAGCGTGTTGACGGCCTCTTCGCCGCTGTGAATAGCATGCACACTAAAACCATCGCCTTCTAAGAATTCGCTTAGCAGCGCACAAAGGTCGACATCGTCGTCGACAAGTAATACGTTAATTTTTTCATTTTCCATTGTTTAAGCTTACCCTTTTACGCTGGGTGTTTTTTTCAACTTTACCGAACTTTACACTAGCTTAACCCTACTTATCGATTGATTCACGCATACTTCATTTCGTTGATGAGACAACATTATTTTTAACGTCATGCATTATCATGACAAAACAAGTAGGAAGATTAAGATGAAAAAATTAATTACCGGTGTTTTATTAAGTGCATGTATCGCAACGACTGCCTATGCAGGCGGTAAGCATTCTGATGAGCGCAGAGGCGGGAGCGTTTTTCCGCTGCATAAAATGGAAAAAGTACTTGCCCTTACCGACGAGCAAATAGCACAATTTCAAACGTTAAAGGAAGAGCTTAAAGCGGAACGCCGAGCTAAAAAATCGGAAATGCGTGAGAGGGCATGCGTAAAAATAGAAACCTTTTGGCTGGCCTAAATCCAGATGATGCAGACTATCAGGATAAAGTGAATGCCATTGCCGAGGAAAAAGCGCAGCAAGTAAAAGCGCGCTTTCTAAAACGCGCGGAGATTCGTGCAAAAGTTGCTGATATCCTTACCGATGAACAGCTAGAAAAATTTGATGAAATGAAAGGGAAGCGTGGAAAAAAGCAGCGTAAGCACAGCTAATTAGCCGCCGCTTCTCGATAACATTGTAGGTAAAATGCTTAAAATAAATGCCCCCTTCATTGACAAAACTCAACGAAGGGGGGGGGGTAATTCCCACGCATTTTTGATTTTAAAAGTCTTAAAAAAAGGCTCAAAATAGCGAAAGGGCCGGCTCAACCTATTGGGTATTTAGCGTTGTATTTGGGTAAGGGTTGAGTAACTCACTAACAAGTTCGTTCAGACTATTTTGTATACTGATACTGTCTTTCCCATCTAGTTCAGTGCTTCCAGCTGCGCTATAAATAAACTTTCCGTCTTTTACCATATCAATTTGCAGCCCTTGCTGAAGCGACGTTTGCTCTCCCACGGGAATGCTGAAAATGCTGCCTAGTGAAATACCGCCAGAGCGGCCATAGCTACCAGTACCTAACCCTAAATTTAGCGTAGTGCCGTCTTCTTTCGTGCTTGTGGAAGGCACGTATCCCACAGCGATATCGGCGTCTTCTTCAGACGCCGGTTTAAGACCCTTTGCGATGAGGTTCTCAGTGATAGCCGTTGATAGATGGTTGGCAAGCGTTGCGTTAATGGGGTTCAACGGAGGCTGAATGTAAAACGTTTTGATGTCAGCAAAGTTTTGGTTTTCATCAACATTTATCTGAGGCTTATTACTACTGCAGGCGCTTACGATAGCGACGCACATTAACGCTAATAGGGTTGTTTTAATTTTGCTCAGTTGATGCGTTATTCTGCTCATCACATTTTTCGAAGTGCTGCTATACATAATATACCCACTGTAAAATACTGCTTTATTGAAGACATGCTTAACAAAGCAAAGTTCGACTCGTTGTATCTTTAACGTGTTTTTCCCAGGTTTTGGATCGCATAGGCCTTACTATCGAAATAAGATTTGGAAATGTTGATAGCATTTCTGCAACTAAGTGCGAAAGGTGGCTGAGACTGGTGCACCAGATGGCATGATTTATCACGAAGGCAATGTCTATTTAGCTTTACTTAGAAAAGCAAGAAGTGCAGTACCTCACGCCAAGTCTTGACTTTCGAACCCTGTGAAAGGCGAGGTGGTAATTTGGCCCAACACCTTTAGTATTATAACGGCTCGCTTTACTATACCAACAGCAAGATACAAGATGCGGGTGATGATGTAAGCGACATGACGTTTGAAGTTTACAAGTCAACGCTTCCAACTCAATATAATTAGAGGGCAGAACAATGAGAATAGCTAATCGAATAGGCAGTGCTTCGCTTGCTGTAGCGGTGTCACTTTTGATGACAGGGCTCGCTTCAGCCAAATCAGATTTTGAATATGGCCCCGTGTTTGAAGATTTCGGAAAACATGCCGCTGTAGAAGGCGTTAGCTTTGCTAAAAATCAAAGCTTCAAGATAGCGTTCGATGTTGCCACAGCAACAGAACCCGGTGAGGTAAACCGTAAGTTTGAGTCGCTGGCGCGGTTTATCAATATGCACGTAGCTAATGGCGTGAAGCGGGAAAACCTTTCACTAGCGTTAGTGGTTCACGGATCTGCTACAGAAGAAATGCTTAAGGCTGAGCACTTTAATAAGCGCAAAGGCCAACCAAACGGCAACGAAATACTGCTAAGTGCTTTGATGGAGCAAGGCGTTGAAGTGATAGTGTGTGGGCAGTCTGCCGCAGCCCATGGCGTTGAAAAAAGTGCATTGATTGATGGGGTGAAAATGGATTTATCTGCCATGACAGCACATGCGCGTTTGGCGCAAAAAGGGTATTCGGTTAACCCGTTTTAAAAGGCCGTTTTCTTTTGTGATAAACATTTGTGCATTGCAGATATCCAATGCACTTCATCAGCGCACTAATCCACGAATGCGGAGCTGCTTATTACTCTCATTGCTTGTTACATTCTTTATAAAGTACGTGGCGTGATTAGTAACATCAAGCGACCTTAATTTCATTCTCGGGCGAGAGCATTTTAGTTTTAGGGTTGAAGTTCATATCGTAGTGACGCGATTGCTTCATGTCTTCAATGAACTTTGGCGAGAATAGTGCAATACACTCTGCATTGGCACTTCGTACCGATCGATATCTTACACCGACCGTATCTTTTTTTGTCAGTCCTTTAATCACCTTGTCGCGTGTAGCCGCCCACATTATTGCGCCATACGCCTGCGGAGCGCTGTAGTCATCAGGCAGGTGATATTCTTGCACACCCGTCACATCCTCTAACGGGGCAGCGTAATTAAACACATATTCCCTTAGCTGAATGTTTTCAAAAGCAAAGCCATTCACTTGAGACAGGTGCTTCACAATATGGTGGCGCACTTCATCTAACCCAGCATGGACAGTACTTGCACCGTAAAGCACACCGAATCCGCCTGTACTAAATCGAGAAGGCGTTACAGGTATATGCACGAACGGCGCAATGGCTGAGTGCACTTGCTGAGCGCCTATGGGTATCTCGCTGGTACTGATCGCACCTTCCCCTGTATTGAGTAGCCGTAAGCGTGGGTTCACCTTCGCTTGCATGGCGTAAATCGCGTCAAAGGCTTCTGGCGAAGCAATATCGTCGAAAATATCAATCGTAGGGTATTTGCTGTTAATCAATCGGTGCCAACGCACTACCACATTCCTCCACGCATGCCATCGAGGGTGTCATGTACACGAACTAAGCCCATAAAATCGCGACAGGCAATTTCAATTGGTTTTTGACCGTTAAAAGGGGGATTGTTATTGACCATCGACAGATATCCATACACGTTGTCAGGGTTGCTAAACAGCGTCCTCAAGGCTTGATGAATATTTAGTAGCAAACCTATCCGCGTTTCCAAATCAGGGCGCACAGATACCTTTTCTGGCTCGTTCTCAAATCTGTGCAGCATGGATGTTGATGTAAAGCCAAGTAGCTGCATACGCTGCTTTTGGTTTAACTGCCACTTTTCGAACAAGTTGTGAATTGCATTAGCAACATGGGCAAACTGCCCTTTGTCTGTTGTTGAAGATTGCGCTTGCATAGAACACCTAACGCGTGACCGACCATATCCTCATTGTAGTTAATTCTATATAGAGCGCAAATTGAAAAATAATTCTATATGAAATGGCTGGGCAGGTGACGTTATCAATGACGGTTAAATATGTCTAAAAGCTTCAGTTCAAACCCGTTAAATTTAGCGCGCTGATAATCGAGCTGAACGAAATAATTCAATCATTACACATATAATCTCAAAGCTATTTCAAGATAGGGTTTAGCTAGAAGAAACCTGCCCCAGCGCGATAATTTTTTCAAACGGTGTCGTATCGGGGAGTGTACCTAAAGCGAAACCGCACGCATTGCCGAGCCGTGATTCACAGAATGTGTGAGCAATGTCGTTATGGACGTTTTCTTTAGCAAGAAAGGTGCATGTAGCAAGTAACGTGCATGCTTGGAGCGCTAGCGCCATTTGCTCTGTTAAATAACGGCTGCGCGTTTCCATATTCTGCGTATTTGATAACTCGTCTAATAGTTTACTAAGGTGAATATCGTAATGTTTATTTTTGCCGGTTTGCGTTTTAAGTTCGTTAAACAACGCTTCTTTTACATTGGGCTCTTTAGCGAGTGCGCGAAGTACGTCTAAGCATTGCACGTTTCCACTGCCTTCCCAAATTGAGTTAAGCGGTGCCTGACGGTAGTATCGGGGCATGGGGTTTTCTTCAACGTAACCAATACCGCCTAAACACTCCTGAGTTTCGTTCACAAACATAGGCGTGCGTTTACAAATCCAGTATTTTCCAATCGCCGTGGCCAGCCTTGCTAATGCTGCTTCATAGCTATTACGTGATGCGTTGTCGACTGCTTTTGCAACGCGCATAGTGAGCGCAGTAGCGGCAGCGCACTCGATGGTAAGGTCTGTTAGAACGTTTTGCATTAAGGGCTGGTTGACTAAGGTTTTGCCGAACGCGTCGCGATGACTTACGTGGTGTAATGCGTGTACCAGTGATTGCCGCATTAGCGCTGATGAACCAATCATGCAGTCTAAACGGGTTAACGACACCATATCGATGATCACCGGTACGCCACGGCCTTCTTCACCAATTAAGTATGCCGTGGCTTCTTGAAACTCTACTTCAGAGGATGCATTGCTCCAGTCGCCTAGCTTGTCTTTCAAACGCTGAATTCGCACGTTATTCAGTTCACCATTTTCGAGTATTCTGGGCAGCAGGAAGCAGCTAAGCCCGCCTTCGGCTTGGGCAAGAATGAGGTGGGCATCACACATGGGGGCAGAGAAGAAGAACTTATGACCTACGATACTATAGCTGCCATCGCGCTGCTTTGTCGCAGTAGTGGTGTTGCGCCTTACGTCTGAACCGCCTTGTTTTTCGGTCATTCCCATACCGATAGTAACCCCGTTTTTTTGACTTGCGGGCAGGGAGCGAGGGTCATAAACACCGTTAATGAGTTTATCTAACCAGTAAGAGGGAAGCGACTTACCATAGCGCATTGCCGGCACAGCAGCATGTGTCATGGTAAGGGGGCAAGACGTACCAGATTCGGCTTGATAGTGCATGTACATTAACACCGCGCGAAGGGTATGTGCGCCATCTTGTTGTTCATTTTGCCATGAATAGTTGTGTACGTTGTGTTTCATCGCACTTTGCATTAGCGCGTGATAGCTTGGATGAAAGTCAACGTGATCAATACGCCTGCCGTAGCGATCAAAGGTACGAAGCTCGGGTTTATTTTTATTAGCGAGCTCGCCATGCTCCATGAGTTCATTGCCTGCAAGCGCGCCAAAGCATCCTAAGAGTTCTGCAATCCAATGCTGCTTCTCGGGTAATTGCTGAGTAACGTATGTCTTTAGTAGTTTGTCATCGCGCCACAAGTTGTATGAATTTAGAATAGACGGCTGGTTGTCTACAGTATGTGTATCAAAGCGGTTAAGTGAGGTCATAATGTGGTGCCAAAAATAACAATATTAAGATCATTACACTGAATGTTTTAATTAGTCAAATTATGTAATGTTTGTGCTCGACAACCCTTTGTATAATGATGGTTTTTAACGTTGACAGAAACACAGACACGTAATTAAGCCACATGAAGAAGTAGTTATACGGTGCAACAAGCAATAGTGAAAAAGCCAGTGGCGAGAAAGCTACTGTTGAAACTTCTCGGTTCGCGAGAAAATATACAAATGAATGCTGCTTCTGCAGTGAGGGTAGGCGCGTTATTTGGCATTTCTGAAAATAACATTCGCGTTACGCTAACGCGTTTACAGTCTATGCAGCTGATCACCTTAGTTGAGCGTGGTTATTACGCGCTTGGGGAAAACGGTAAGCAGTTTGCTAAAGAAATTAGTCAATGGCGCAACGCCGAAGACAGCCTTATGTCGTGGGGTAACGATTGGGTGGTTGCGCAGACCAATACGCTACCAAAAAGTGATAAGAAGCAGCAAAGAACTAACGAACGTGCGCTAAAGCTAGTGGGAATGAGAAAGCTAGTAAGCGACATGTATATTAGACCGAACAACATTCTTGATGGTGCGAAAGGGGTAAGAGGAAAACTTCAGACACTAGGGTTGTCCAAGAAAGTCATGGTTTTTAGTGCCACTGACTTTGAAGACAAAATGCATAACAAGGCAATGGAGTTGTGGCGTCAGGATGATCTTGAAGGGCTTTATCGCAACGGATGCGAGGAAATTGAACAGTCGCTGAAGCATCTGCATCGCTTACCCCTTGAAGAAGCCACCAAAGAGTCATATGTCGTAGGTGATAGCGCGTTATATCGACTGGTATTCGACCCTTTATTACCATCGCCACTGGTGGATGTCGCTTTGCGTAAGCGCTATCGAGATTTGGTAAAACACTATGACGATGTAGGCGCAGAAATATGGCATCGCTTTTTATCAAAGAATTAGGTCAATAGACCCCTGAATTAAAATGGAAGTAGCCGAACTGGAAGTAAATATGACCGCATCAAGACCGTTATTTAAACATATTCGCAATCACACCGCGCTTTTTAGTGAACTATCGCAATATAGAAATGCAGCGGTAAAAACAATGGGGTTTAACGGTTATGAGTTTCACAAAACGCCAAAGTTTATTACTGAAGATGGCAGCAGGTTAACCATAGAGCCAGAGCGCAGTATCGTTCTACCAAAAGTGAATACATTGTCGGGTTTGAAAAGAAAGCTGACGCAAGCTATTCCCACTTTACATATGGTTGAGCACAGCGAAATTGGTTATCGGTACCCGACAGCCGCGCTTGCGGGTTTAGATGCCCCTTTTATTAAGCGTATGCGCTCTGAATATTTTCACAAAGTAGATGAAGATCGCAGTATCTGTAGACCAGTAAATTTATCTTATGGCATAAAAAGCCGGGGAAAGGCCGATAACCGTCAAGAATACGAAGTATGGATGCCAGATGAAGCACCGGATCAAAACCCGTTGCCCTTACTCATCGATCTTTACGGTGAAGACCTGCCAGATGACGTACGTCACTTTGTAGAGCAGCCCTCTAAAGTTCACGGTTGGATGGGCGTTAAACGGGCTGCGTTTGAAGCCCTGTATACCAACCCTCAATATTGCGGTGATCTCATTGTTTGTGTTGCTATGAGTGTTGATGCATACAATATTGGGGCTAAGCCGGATTTAGCCTATTCGCCCGAAGCAGAAAGCTCTATTGCAGTAAGTAACGCGGAATTTGAGTGGGAAATAGAAGGTTACTACGCACCGCGTGGATGGGCGTTTGATCACGACGATGTGTGGTCTGCAATCAATCATACGTTAGAAGCGGTTAATGCGCCATTAGACGAGCTGTACGGTAACCAGATTATTCCCATCGCAGAGAGTAAGACTGAGCGTATCCTCTCTACCCTGAAGTCTCTTGGTGTAGAACAGCAAGAGGTTGATGATTTAAATTTACAGCCTTGGGAATTTATGCGTACTGAAAGTGCGCACAGAATGAAAGCACACGATCCAAGTCGGTCGGTAAATTTACTGGGTAGGTTAAATAGACTGTTTTACCAACCTGAGCAGCAACTACCTTCCATCAATTGGATGCATGATTTAATTTCATAGTTCTGTGAACAAGACTCTGCATTATTGCTCAAAGAGTCTTCCAATAGATTTTTTGTTTCAGACGCGCTGAGCTCTCTTGCCAGCGCGTTTTTGTATCTACCGCTCAACCGCATCTGCCAGCATTATACCCAACTTATAAATAGCCAAAGCTGTAACGAAAAAGACTTATATGTAAATGTTTATACAAAACTTGTTATTTTTTGTAAATAACTTTCAGTTTCGGCGTGATCTGTCTGTTTATTTTGTTTTTTCTGTAATTTAATTACGAAAATTGCTTTATTTTTTGAAAGTATTGTTCATAATGTACACATCACTTAGGTGATATCTAATTTAGTTACAAAATAGGAATTCAAAAAATGAAACTGTCTACTTTCGCTATTGCTTTAACGCTATCTGTTGCTGCAACTCAGTCTTTCGCAAAAGACATCGCACTTAAGCCAATTAACGATAATATTGAAACACAAGCGTGTTTGACTGCAGCTAAAGATGGTTTTGGTCCTGCATTGCGCCTTATTCGCTCAAAAGGTTTTAATGCGGAAGAGTTTAGTGCATCAGTTCGCTGTAACGGCGAGTCACTTCGCACGTTCGCTTACATGTACAAAAACAACAAAGCCTCTGACAACGCTAAAACTGTTGCTCTTGTTGCTAAAAACAAAGATGTAGCTTCGCAAGCATGTTTAGAAGCGCTGTCTGTAGGTAAAGAAGCGGCACTAGCAAAGTTTGATTTGGAAGGTGAAAACATTATCTGTAACCACAAAGCAATTTCTGACTTTGTTCGTGAATACAAAGCGGAAAACGTGGTTGTTCGCACTGCAGCTGAATAAGCCTGCGAAAAGGGTAGCAACCTACTGCTAATTCTATGTACAGTTTCATGGCCTTTCGCTTAAAAGGCGAAAGGCCTGACACTTTACAAATTTTATCTCTCAGTCTCTTTTCCCGTACTGGCTATTCTTGCCACACGTTAGCGCTTATATTTCAAAATAAACTCAACGCCTCACGTATAGTTATTGCGCTTCTCCCGAATGAATTAAGTGAAACTCAGTCTGCCTATTATCTAAATACGTCACTGACTTACCGTCAAAAAACGCATCTTCTTCCAGCATAATTCTTATCTTTTTGTTCCACTTCTCAATAAAACTCGCTGCATTAAGTTCTATAGAGTACGCCGTTTGTGCAAACATTGGGTAATCACCTTTAATAGGCACTCCTTCTTGTGCATCCCACATTCCTATAGTTGGGCCAGCTGCATGCCCATGAAAACCAAGCGGGTGAGTGTAAATAGCGGGCGTGATACCCTGTTCTATAGCCTGCTGTCGCGACATATTTAAAATAGTGTTACCTGTTCTTCCTACTTTAAAATTACTGGTTAGTATGTCTTGCAACTGGTTACCGGCTTTGAGCGCATTTTTGAGTGACGCTGGTGCGTCTTTTTCTCCGGGCTTTAGCACGTAAGCATGCTGTTGTTGATCAGTGTTAAGCCGAAGGTAAGTAATGCCAAAATCAACGTGAATTAAATCACCAGGTCGAATAATATTTTCGCCAGGGCGCTTACTAAACGCACTGATTTGATCAAAAACTTCGCTGTCTTTACGTTGGATAGAAACAGTAGGGTGGAACCAGTTGGTTAAGCCTAGTGCGCGAGTTTGATCGCGAAGCCACCAAACCACGTCATCGGTTGTAGTGACATTAGGGGTAATGACTTCATTAGAAAATGCCGTGGCGATAAGCGAATGGCCAATTTGCGCAAGAGCAGGGTAGTGCTTCATCTCTAACTCACTACGCGTCTCTAGCCAACCAATAGCAAGCATTTCACCGCTTACCACTCGACGTTTGAATTGATCAGATAGTGTGGCCATAAACCTATTGTATTCGGTTGATGTCATACCGTCTGCAAGGGCAAAAGCATCGGAAGTATTGATGGCAATTTTCGTTGGGTTTCGCGATTCTATAATGTGCTTCAACGCTTGCCATTGATCAGGTTGGGCTTCTTTGTCCCACGCCTTTTCAAATAGTGAACCTACTGCGTATCGCGCTACTGCCAACTTTTCAAGGGGGCGACCATCCCCAGGATTATAAATGACCAACATGGTACGGCGCCTAGCAGCTAGCCATGTAGAGGGCAGCATGGTCTTTAAAACAGGATCTTCATTGTACTCTCGTGACATCAGCACCCACATGTCGATGCCTTCACGCTCCATAATTTCAGGGAGTACAT
>Ga0114909_1001214_pt1 | contig 15027 bp, 11 predicted proteins | sample MalvireepMed_906_FD_87290 | JGI IMG/M metagenome (GOLD analysis project Ga0114909, IMG submission 87290) | Marine viral communities from the Global Malaspina Expedition - Malaspina viral metaG DeepMed_906 | ecosystem: Environmental > Aquatic > Marine > Oceanic | place: Mediterranean Sea...
AGTTATTGTTTTGAATTATTTATCGTTGCTGTTAACTAAGATACATCGATGTGTAAAAAGGTTTAAAGCAGGATAAAGTTTTTATCGCTCTTATGCATAAATCGATTATTTACAAAATGTTACCTTTGTTAGCTTTGCTAACTTCGCTAAAACTGGTTATTTTTTAACTTCATTGCTAAATTAACATACCTGTAACAATAACTCAGCTTACGAGTACAAGGAATCTTCAATGAAACTCACCAGTATCGCACTATCTTTAACCTTAGCGCTGGCTTTTAGCCAAAACACCTTCGCTTATGACGATAAGAAGTCTAAAACTAAAGATAAAAAGAAAGACCAGACACTTGCGCAAATGATCGAAAAGAAAACGGCCACTTTAGGTTTGTTCAATTTTTATCAAGATAAAAAAACTGGTGATACTTTAATGGTGATAAAAGAGGACCAGCTCAACACGCCTTTTTTACACTTTGCTCAAACTATTGATGGTTTAGCTGAGGCGGGGCATTTTAGAGGTGGTTACCGTGGCGGTAAAGTTATTGAATTTAGGCGTTACTTTGATCGCATTGATATAGTCACCAAAACAGCACGTTATCAGTTTGATGAGAATAATCCGATCAGTCGCGCTAAAGATGCCAACATTAGCGAAGCAGTATTAGCTAGCGTGAAAATTGAAAAAGAACAAGACGGTGAAATTGCCTTAAAAGTAAATAAACTGTTTTTAAGTGAAGCACTTCATAAAGTATCTCCTTGGGCGCGTGTTAATGACAAAAAGGCGAAAAAACGCTTCAAATTAGGCAAGCTTAATGACAAGAAATCTCGCATTCTTGATAAGCGAGCCTACGATAACAATGTTGATGTTGTAGTTGATTATGTTTTCAATAATAGCAATCCAAGTGTTTACGGCTCAAAAGCCGTTACAGATCCTCGCTCTGTTTCAGTTAAATTACAGCACTCGTTTATTGAACTTCCTAAAGAGGACTTTACCCCTCGTTTTGATGATGCCCGCATTGGGTATTTCACTCATCAATATGATCAGATGACCTCAAGTAGCTGGGCGCCTTATCAAGATGTCATTAAACGTTGGAATTTAGTGAAGCAAGATCCTCTTGCTGAACTTTCTGAGCCCGTTGAACCTATTGTTTGGTGGATTGAGAATACTACCCCTGTAGAGTGGCGAGATACAATTAAAGAAGGGGCATTGGCTTGGAATAGTTCTTTTGAAAAAGCTGGTTTCAAAAATGCCATACAAGTTAAAGTTCAGCCTGACGATGCCACTTGGGATGCAGCCGATATTAATTATAACGTTTTACGTTGGACATCTTCACCACAACCACGCTTTGGTGGTTATGGTCCGTCACTCGCAAACCCTTTAACGGGTGAAATGCTTGGCGCAGATATTATGTTAGAGTTTGTCTTTATGAAGAATCGCTGGATATACAGTAGTTTGTATAGCCAAGGCGCAAGTAGTATGAGTTTTGACGGTATTAATTTAGCCCATGCTAACAACGATGCTTTACATTGCAGTGCCGGCCATGAAATGCAGCAGGGCTTTATTTTAGGCCAAACCATGGTAAATAATGGCGACATTGAACATAAGGCCTTGCTGAAAGAAGGCTTGCGTATGCTAATTCTACATGAAGTGGGTCATACTCTTGGCTTAAACCATAATATGAAAGCTTCTATTTTGTGGGATGAAAAAGAAGTTCATGATAACACCCTAACAAAAGGCATCTTGACGGGTTCAGTAATGGATTACTCACCAATTAACGTTGCCCCAAAAGGCACAACACAAGGTGATTACTTTCAAACAAAACCAGGTCCTTATGATGATTGGGCAATAACTTATGGTTATTCAACTGCACTAGCAGATAGTGAGCAAGAGAGAGCCAGGCTAGACAAAATTTTAGCTCGTTCTGGTGAAAAAGGTTTAGCGTTTGGTAATGATGCTGATGATATGCGCGCGCCTGGTCGTCATATAGATCCGCGTATTATGACTGGCGATTTATCGTCGGATCCCGTTGCTTATGCTGTTGACCGTATGGGTTTAATCAATAGTTTATTAACAGAGTTAAAAGAGAAAACGCTTGTTGACGGTAAGTCATATCAACAGCTATTAATTTCAGCCAACTCACTCTATGGTCAATATAGTCGCCAAGCACAAGTCATTTCTCGTCAAATTGGTGGTGTCTACATAGAAAGAGACTTTGTTACTGACAGTTCAGGTAATGATAAAACTAAGCAGCCTTATACTCCTGTACCTCAAACAGTTCAAAAAAGTGCAATGCAAGCGTTAACTAAGCATGTATTTTCGAGCGATACTCTGACAAGCATGCAACCGCTTTATAATTATATGCAACACCAACGCCGTGGCTTTAATCACTTTCAAAAAAATGAAGATCCCAAAGCTCATATGATGGTGCTTAATATGCAAAAGTCGGTGCTCGACCAGTTGCTACACAAAAATGTCTTAACACGTATTTCTGATACCAGTCTGTATGGCAATAACTATTCACTTAATGAAGTATTAACGGACTTAACCGCAGCTATCTTTGTTGAAACAAAGGAGCTCAGTTCAACAAGTCAAAATATTCAGATTGAGTACGTTAATCGATTGATTGCTATTGCAGGAGTTAATAAACCATCAGGTTATGACAACCTTGCTAAAGCTGCGGCATTAGGTCAGTTAACTGAGATTCTTGATAATGCCGCATCAATGGGCTTTGGTAAAAACTCAACGAAAAAAGCACAAGATGCTTATATTAGTTTGATGATTAATAAGGCATTGAAAGTATAAAAGCGTAACTAAGGCCTTGCTCAAAATATTAAGGCCTTAGTTACAAATAACCGTTAATAAACCCAAACACTTTTGAAAACATAAGCCTTAAATAACAGGCATAAAAAAAGCGCCAATAGGCGCTTTTTTTCGTTTACTGTTAAGTAAGTAGAATTACTTCTTACCAAGTACAGCAAAACGTTTGTTGAATTTATCAACGCGACCACCAGACTCAGCAGCTTTTTGCTTGCCAGTGTAGAACGGGTGACATGCTGAACATACGTCTAGGTGAATATTTTTACCTAAAGTAGAACGAGTCGCTATAACATTACCACAAGAACAATTTGCTTTGATCTCAACGTACTTAGGGTGAATACCTTCTTTCATGGGAACCTCTATCTCTTTATGAGAATTTGGGCGCATCGCCACTTAGCCATTCAAACGCCCTTATTAGTTAATACTAACAAGCATTAAAATGCTAAGCACCATACGGTGTTAAAATTAATGGGGGCGAATAATAAATGATCGCCGCATGAACTGCAAGATAAACACGAAACAAATAATATAAAGCGTCAATATAGCGCTCACGTAAATTATATTTAGCTAAAAATAGTCATTGGTGCTTGGCAGTTATCACCACACAAGGCAAAATAGTTAATATTATCTCGGTTAGCTAATGAAACTCTGTGTCGAATCAATATATTCAAGTTGCCATACCTGTTCCCATGCGGCAACTATTTACTTATCAAGTACCTTATGAGCTGCAAAGTCCTGCAATTCAAATAGGGGAGCGCATTGCTGTGCCCTTTGGTGCTCGAAAAGTGATTGGCATTGTTCTTAACATTGATGAGCACTGCGATATTGAAGAAAAAAAACTTAAAAAGGTTAGCCAAAGGTTAAATGACAGCTTTCATCTAAGTAAGCCTTTAGTGAGTTTTCTTCAACTGTGCGCGCATTATTATCACCACCCAATAGGAGATGTTTTTCAGCAAGCATTACCTTTATTATTAAGAAAGATAGAAAAAGTTACCCTAACTCCACCAATGGTATGGCAGGTTAAAGAAAGTACTGACTTATCTCACCAAGAGTTACTTTTGGCATTAGAAAAAAAAGCCGCTAAACAGTTTTCTCTGCATCAATTAATTAGCAGTCATCAAGGTATCAGTTGGGCTGAGCTGCGCACTTTAGGTTATAGCAAAGCGCAATTAAACGCCTTGGTAAATAAAGACCTGATAGAAGAGGTTAAACAAGGTAATAAAGTATTTACTTGGCAGAAGAGCTCGTTAAACCAAGAAAACAAACTGCAGTTATCCACTGAACAAGCCATTATTGTCAGTAGCATCAGTCAGTCATTAGAAAGCTTTTCGTGTCATTTAATCGATGGGGTAACAGGCAGTGGTAAAACCGAAGTATATTTGCAAACCATGGAGGCGGTATTAGCCAATAATCAGCAAGTTTTAGTGATAGTGCCTGAAATAGGGCTAACACCGCAAACGCTTAGCCGCTTTGAACAAAGATTTAATGTCCCCATTGCCCTTCATCATTCAGCCTTAAATGATAATGAGCGCTTAACGACTTGGCTAAATGCACAGCAAAGCAGTGCTGCTATCATCATTGGCACACGTTCCGCTATATTTAGTCCATTACACCACTTAGGTCTGATTATTATTGATGAAGAGCATGATAGCTCACTTAAGCAACAAGATAGCTTTCGTTATCATGGTCGAGACATGGCTATTTTACGCGCTAGACAATTAGACATTCCGATTGTATTAGGTAGTGCAACGCCCAGCTTTGAAAGTTTACAAAATGCACTTTCGGGTAAATATAACTATCATCAATTACATCAAAGAGCGGGAAAAAGCCAAAAAGCAAAAATTTCTTTGATTGATATGAACCAGCAACAAGTCGAATTCGGTTTATCTGGTACATTAAAACAAGAAATTAAAGCCACTATAAACCGTGGTGAGCAAGTATTATTATTTTTAAATCGCCGTGGTTATGCACCAGCAATCAACTGTCAAGAGTGTCATTGGTTAGCCGACTGTCAACGTTGTGATAAACCTTATACTTTACACCAGAAGCAACAATTACTTATTTGCCACCATTGTGGCAGCCAAAAACGTATACCACCACAATGTCCAAGCTGCGGCAGTATTCGTATTGCACCATTAGGACAAGGTACTGAACAACTAGAATATCGGTTAGAAGAGCTATTTCCAGATTGCAGCATTGTTCGAATTGACCGAGATAGTACGCGAAGAAAAGGTGAGTTAGCAAAATTATTGCAAGAAGTCAGCGATAAAAAACACCAACTTTTAGTTGGCACGCAGATGTTAGCTAAAGGACACCACTTCCCTGATGTTACTTTAGTAGCAGTACTGGATGTTGACGGTGCTTTATTTAGTTTTGATTTTCGTGCCAGTGAACAAATGGCACAACTGCTGATCCAAGTAGCAGGTCGAGCTGGCCGAGCCAGCAAGCCAGGCAAAGTATTAGTACAAACCCATTATTCTGATCATCCTTTGCTACAAGATTTAGTACACAATGGTTACCATCACTTTGCTCATCAGGCGCTTATTGAGCGTAAACAAGCCCTATTACCTCCTTTTAGCTTTCAAGCCCTTATACGCGCAGAGGCTAACTACCCTTCCTACCCTGAGAAGTTTTTACGAGCCTTAACTGAACAGTCGATAGAACATTGTGAGTTTGCTGGCCCTGTACCCGCTGCAATGGAAAAAAAAGCCGGAAAATTTCGTTATCACTTGATAATTCAGGCAAAATCAAGAAAGCATTTACACAGTGCTATCTTGCAACTATTGATGCAAATAACGGTCAACGAATGGCAGAAAAAAGTACGTTGGAGCTTAGATATCGATCCCATTGATTTAAATTGGTAAGCAATTTTACTCTTTTTACTATCAACACTGATTTTTTACGCTTGCTAAGTTAGAATAGCTGAACTTTTTCCTGTGATAATAAACTTTCTCATGTCTAACCAAGATTACATTTCCCGCTCTCCAGCAAAGAAAAAAAATAATACTAAAAAAAATAAAACGTCAAAACAAAAAAAATCAGCATCTACTTCTCCAACAGTTCCCTTAAAAACAAAAGTAGTCTCCTTACTTGTTTTGGTATTAATCTGTGTTTTTGCTTATGGCTTATGGGCTTTGAAAACAGCTTCAAGTACTAAAGAGCCGCTATCAACCACCCCGCCAATTAAACAAACAGAAAAAACAGATAAGCAAACCAATACATTACCTGAACCGCCGAAAGAAAAATGGACTTATGTTAAAGATTTGGAGAACAAGAAAATAGAAGTCGGGGAATATGAAGTCAAGGAAAAAGGCCCTTACCAAATGCAATGCGGATCTTTTAGAACGCAGAAGCAAGCACAAGTGCTTAAAGCAAATATAGCCTTTACCGGTATCGTCTCACAAATTAAAACGGCAAAAGGAAAAAATGGTACATGGTACAAAGTTGTATTAGGTCCTTATGCTCGCAAACGTTTAGCCGAAAAAGACAAACATAAATTAAAGCGAAACAATATAAATTATTGTCAAATTTGGCTATGGCGTTAATGACTTGCTTAGCGAAATTGAATGAATCTGTTCAACGTTAGCTAAGCAATAAAATAATTAGCCAATTTCCTTGAAAAACTGGCATTAATCCCAACTTAATTAACATTAAATAATTAAGTAAATTTGAGGTTAATGTGACTACTATCGTTTCAGTTAGGCGCAACGGCAAAGTTGCCATTGGCGGCGACGGCCAAGTATCGTTAGGCAATACCGTAATGAAAGGTAATGCCCGTAAAGTTCGCCGTTTATATAACAATAAAGTACTCGCAGGTTTTGCTGGTGGCACTGCCGATGCTTTTACCTTGTTTGAACGTTTCGAAAGTAAGCTAGAACAACATCAAGGTCATCTTACCAAAGCAGCCGTAGAACTAGCCAAAGACTGGCGTAGCGATAGAGCATTACGAAAGCTTGAAGCTTTACTCGCGGTTGCTGATGAAACTGCTTCCTTAATCATTACCGGCAATGGCGATGTTGTGCAACCTGAGCATGATTTAATTGCGATTGGCAGTGGTGGTAATTTTGCCCAGTCTGCAGCTACAGCACTATTAGAAAATACAGAACTGAGCGCTAAAGAAATTGTTGAGAAATCACTTACTATCGCTGGCAACATTTGTGTTTTTACCAACCAAGATCACACCATAGACGAGTTATAAGCTCTTCTACAAAGTAATAAACTCCTATAGCTAAAAAATATGCATGGTGAGTGTAAAAAATTGAGGAATAAATAATGTCAGATATGACTCCACGTGAAATTGTTCATGAATTAGATAGCCATATAGTTGGCCAAAGCGATGCTAAACGTGCCGTTGCAATTGCTTTACGTAATCGCTGGCGTCGTATGCAGCTAGATAAAGAGTTGCGCACTGAAGTATCACCAAAAAATATCTTGATGATAGGACCTACAGGTGTAGGTAAAACCGAAATAGCCCGCCGTTTAGCAAAACTTGCGCGCTCACCATTTATCAAGGTAGAGGCAACCAAGTTTACTGAAGTAGGTTATGTCGGCAAAGAAGTAGAAACTATTATTCGCGACTTGGCTGATATGGCCATTAAAATGGTAAAAGAAGATGAAATGTCACGTGTACAACATCTTGCTGAAGAAGCCGCTGAAGAACGCATTTTAGATGTTTTATTACCTCCAGCTCGTGATGGTTTCGGTAATGATGAGAAGCAGGAAGACACTAGTACTAGGCAAGTTTTCCGTAAGAAATTACGTGAAGGTAAATTAGACGATAAAGAAGTTGAATTAGACCTAGTAGCTCCACAAGTTGGTGTTGAAATAATGGCTCCTCCAGGTATGGAAGACATGACCTCACAATTGCAAAGCATGTTTCAAAACATGTCGAGTGATAAAACTAAAAAGCGTAAATTGAAAATAAAAGATGCCTTAAAAGCATTGCAAGAAGAAGAAGCGGCAAAAATAGTTAATCAAGACGATATCAAGCAAAAAGCTATTGATGCTGTAGAGCAAAATGGCATAGTTTTCATCGATGAAATTGACAAAATTTGTAAACGTGCTGATGCTTCAGGCGGCGGTGACGTTTCACGTGAAGGTGTACAACGTGACTTGCTGCCATTGGTTGAAGGCTCAACGGTCAGCACTAAGCATGGCATGATCAAAACAGATCATATCTTGTTTATTGCTTCTGGAGCTTTCCAAATGGCGAAACCTTCAGACTTAATACCTGAGCTGCAAGGTCGCTTACCAATTCGTGTTGAATTAAAAGCCTTAAGCGCTGATGATTTTGTTCGTATCTTAACAGAACCGTTTGCTTCTTTAACAGAGCAATATAGTGCCTTGCTTGCCACTGAAGGCGTTAATATTGAATTTAGTGACGATGGCATTAAAGCTATTGCTAATGCAGCCTGGCAAGTAAATGAAAGCACTGAAAACATAGGTGCACGACGTTTACATACCATGATGGAGCGTTTAGTCGAAGACTTATCTTTCAACGCAGATCAGCGCAGTGGTGAAACTATCACTATAGATGAAGCTTATGTATCTAAAACGTTAAATGATGTCGTTAAGGATGAAGATTTAAGTCGCTTTATTCTTTAAGTATTTCAATAGAGTTGATTAATAGGGGAGCATAATGTCAATACAGCGCTTTATCATCAATAAAACAGATAAAAACCTTAGCCTGATTATTGCTCAGACTGAGGCAGCAAGCGAAACATTTGTATTACCATTTGAGTATTTGCGTATTAGCTCGCCGGTTAGCTCTACGGGAAAGAAACAAACTGTGGTTAGTCACAAAAAACAAGTGCAATTACTTGCTATTGAAAGTGTTGCCAAACATGGCTATCGCTTTCTTTTTGATGACCAACACAGTGCCATTTACAGTACTGACTTTTTGCAAAAGTTAATCATAGAGCAAGAAGTTCGTTGGCAAGATTACTTAAGCGAATTAAAAGATAGTGGTCACTCACGTGAAGCAATGATAACGATTAAACAAGTTTAATTGAGATTAAATGAGCGCCTAAAGTAAAGGTTTAGGCAGCTCTTTTTAAGTATCCACGGTTATACACTTCAAAGATTAACCAATAGAGTTAAGCATTTCATCTCGATCTATCTTTTCTGGAAAAAGTGGTTAGGTTCAACCCCATTGATTTGAGAGTTATTTTCTCTCAAGGTAGCGTACTAGCTTTTCTTCAGGCATAGGTTTATCGATAAAGTATCCCTGTACCGCATCACAACCTAAGTGACGTAACACATTAAGTTGCTCTACAGTTTCAACACCTTCAGCCAAAACCCTCTTTCCTAAACCATGTGAGAGCTCTATCATCGATTTAACTATAGTCAGATCAGAGTCGTTGCTTGCCACTTCTTGAATAAAACTTCGATCTATTTTTATCTTATCAATTGGTAGCTCACGTAAATATGCTAAGGATGAATAGCCTGTGCCGAAGTCATCAATAGAGACTTTTATGCCCATGTTTTGTAATTTAACAATACTGTCCATTGCCCTCTCTATATCTGTCATTACCACATTTTCAGTGATCTCTAGTTCAATATATTTAGAAGGAATTTTATGCTCTAGTAATAAACATTGAATATTAGAAACTAAGTTTTCATCTTGAAACTCAACTGCCGTCACATTAACCGCGATAGCAATGCGCCTTTGATAGATATCGAACCAACGAGCACTCGTTTGACAAGCTTTTGTTAAGATATAATTATCAAAAAGACTGTGCATACCCAAAGCTTCAATATCATCCAAAAACTCTACTGGTGACAAAAGACCTTTTTCGGGATGTTGCCAACGTACTAATGCTTCAACACCCTCAAGTTTATTAGTTAATAAGTTCAGCTGCGGTTGGTAATATAAAACAAATTCATCATTAGCTAAGGCTGACTTCAGCGCCTTTTCCATTATCAACAAACGTCGTCCTTGGGCTTGCATGCCCTCTGAAAAAAACACCGATGGAATATTGTTAGTTTCAGCATGATGTAAGGCTAAGTTAGCCTTCTGTAAAAGATCTTCTGCTTTATCGGCATTATCAGGATAAAAACAATAACCTAAACTGGCTTGTATCAGTATTTCTTGGCTTTGATAAGTGTAAGGACGTGATATAAGTTCATGAAGGTGCTGGACAGCACGCTCGACTTGCGATAATTGCTCGAACTCAATAACGAACATAAAAGAATCACCACTTAACCGTCCTACAGCTTGTGGTATAAAAACACTATGATTTAGACGATTAGCTATTTCTCCAAGGATATAGTCACCAATTTTCAAACCGTAGGTATCATTAATAAACTTAAATTGCTTTATATCGATGAGAAATATAGCCAATTTAACCTGTTTCTTCTTTTTGTTAACATCATTAGCAAGGGCAAGCATTTTTTCAGATAACTTCTCCATTACCTGGCCACGGTTTAGTGCCCCTGTCAAACTATCATGCTTACCCAGATATTGTGCTTTATTAATGGCATTTAGTGCTGCAAAACGCTCCGCGCCCTGTAACCAAATAAGTAATGTAAAACCCAAAATGCTGTACGCAGCAATATCAAAATAAAGTAAAAACAATTCAAACTGTCGAAACCAGGTTTCAGTTAAAGCAACAATAGAAATAAACGAATGAAATAAATAACGTAAGCCGACAGTAAAACAAAACCACATTAAGACTTTACTGGAAAAATAGCTCTTTTTATCCACTAAAAGGTAGATAGCTAAGGATAAAAACCCACAAGAAAAAATAAAACTTGGCAGGCTAACGTTTAAATAAAAATGTAAAAAAACATGCTCTTGCTGAAAGGCAAAGAGTGTTGAAGAAGTTAGAGCCACGATAAAAATCAGAGGCAAAGTATAAATGAATACTCGTTTCGGTATCTGTTGTCGGGTTTTCGCATTAAAGACCCCCAACAGCAGAAAGAACAATACTAAGTATTGACTGACTTGCTGTAAAAAGTCAGGCACAACCTGTAGCAACTCCATGGTTGTACTTGAAGCCGTAACGTTATGACTATAAAGGGTTACTGCCTTTACAAAATAACTGAAGGTTAAAGCAAGTAAACTAATTAGCCAATATTGCACATATTGGCGAGAGAAAGTACGGTAGTACATAAAAAAAACAAATGACAATGCCGAAAATGCAACTGTTTGCATAGCAAAGAGAAAAATATGTGGGATTGCATATTCAATCATTAATTGTCATTACTCTAAAAAACAGCTGTTTGTACGCCGACGATAACTTATTGTGTTAACCCTCCTATTAAAGAGCCTTTTACCTTTAAATTCAAGTATTACCAACGAATAAATAAACTGGAGTCAACTAGTTTAAATTTAATTGCAAAAGGTTATACTGATATCAATGATAGTGCCTAAAGAGACCGTTAATATGCAATACAATACTTCTGAACTATGTGATTTTTATGCCGACTTAGTCGACGTGATAGACCCTATTTTTTGTAACTACGGTGGTTTAAGTTCATTTGGCGGCAAAGTTGTCACCTTAAAATGTTTCGAAAATTTAGGCCTTATTTCTCAGCTGGTTTCTTTAGAAGGCCAAGGAAAAATATTGGTTATTGATGGTGGTGGTTCAACCAGACGTGCGCTCATTGATGCTAGTATCGCTCAAACTGCTGCAGATAATGGTTGGCAAGGTATTGTTTGTTACGGTAGCGTTCGTGATGTTGATGCGCTAGAAGAGATAGAGATTGGCATTCAAGCATTAGTCGCTATTCCTGTTGGCGCTAGCGACCAGACAATTGGTGAAACAGATATTGCCATCAACTTTGCAGGAGTAACCGTATTACCTGACGATCATATTTATGCAGATAATACTGGTATTATATTATCTCCTGAACCATTGGATATTGAGTAGCTCTCTTTTAAGAGGGTTGAGCACTTGGGTGTTGAATAAACCATTTATTTAACCAAATATCTAATTCATCTGGTACCACACCAGCGTTAATAATATCACCCTGTATGAATTTACCTCCCATGGCAATATAAGCTTTTGCAGCATCATGTTTATCAATATGGGTACCAATTAAGGGTATTTTCATACTACGTGTTAAAGTGATAAGAGCATTAGTAATCGCTTTATCCACCCTGTTTTCACTATCATTGGTTAATTGTTGGCAGTTTATTTTTACTTGCTGAATGGCCATTTTTCTAATGTAACGTAACGATTCATAACTGCCAGAAAAGTCAGCGATGGCAATGGTAATATCGAGAGACTTAAGTTGGTCTATAGTCTCCTTTGCTCGTTGCCCAGCGCTTAAAATAACGTCTTCAGTTAATTCAATCATTAAGTACTTGCCAGCCATGCTATATTTAGTCATTTGCTGCTCAATAAAGTCAACCAGATCTGCTTCAAAAAGGTTCTTGCTTGAAAGACTAACCGATACGGTTTGATATAACCCCCTTTGCTGTAAAGCAAACAAGGTAGTAAATGCTTGCTGCAACATTTGTTTAGTAAGCAAGTAAACTTCACCGCTGTATTCAGCCAAGTTAGCGAAGTCGATTAACTCTAAGGGTTTATCTCCATGCTCATACCAGTGCACTTTTAGCTGAAAACCAATAATACTATTATCATTTACATTGACTTGCGGTTGTAAATACCAAGATAGGCTTTCATTAACAATATCATCACTTAACTGCTCCATACGTGCTAGCTGCTTATGGGTATTTCGCACAATATCTTTATCAAAATAATTAATGACTTGTTGAGACTTTAAGCCATTTAGCAGCGCATCTTCTGCATAAGAAATAACTTCATTAACATTGTGACCACTCTCGTCGGAAATGGCGACACCAAAAGCGAGCTCAAAATTTAAAGAAAAGCTTTTAAAGCTCATAGCATCAGGCACGCCACTGGTTAGCTGTTTACACACTTCATCTAGGAAATTTTTCTCATCATCTTTTATATTGGTTAAATCAAATACCACCAAAAAATTCAAACTTTGCAAACGAGCAATTCGTATTGGGGCATTATCCGTAGAGAAATTTAATAACAGAGTGTTATTAACCATTTTTTGCTGTAAACAATAAGCTAACTGTAACAACAGAAGATCAGAATTATGATGCCCTAGCAGAGAGTTAACATGTTGAAAATTTATGGGTTTAAAAGTGATAGCCGCAAGACGTTTACCTTGTGATGACTTAAGTGCCTGCTCAAAGACCTTCAAAGCTTGCTGTGCGGTAGGTAAATTAGTCGCAGGATCATGGGTATAGGAAAATAATTCATCCGCACTGATGCTTTGCTCTTCTTCTGCAGATTTCGGCGTAATAAATAATTGTTTAGTTAGCCGCCAGCAAAGCATAATGGCAATAGAAACAGTGATAACATAAGCAGCTATAGCAATATAACTAACAGGTAGCTGGTCTCGATATAGCTGTGCAAATAGCAAAGAAAGAGCACTAACGACAATAATCACCGCAAGTAAGAAAAATTGTCTAACGTTAAAACTGCTCATATTTAACCATATATTAAAAAGTAACTATTCAAACCATTAACATCAGGTTAATAAATATAAGCCGTTTTGTACAGTAATACTGCTGGTAATACGACCTTAACTAAAGTTTAAATTTTGCTAACTGTAGGTTCAACTCATAAGCAAGCGAAAGTAAATTTTCACTTATCTCTTTACCACGAATCGCATCATCGCTTGATTTTTGCGCTACGTTGCTAATGTTAACCACATTAACATTAATTTCATCGGCGGCTAAATTTTGCTGTTTTGCTGCACTCGATATTTGACAGTTAAGTTCATCTAACTCTTGTATTTCACCGCTAATATCAACCAATAAGCTAGCAACATTTGCCACATCATCAGCTTTATCATTTGCTTGTTGGCTAACGTCATTCATAGAGTTAACCGCGCCTTGCGCGCCAACTTGTAAAGTGTGGATGGTGGCATGTATTTGCTCTATAGACTCCCTTGTGCGAGTGGCTAGCGAGCGAACTTCATCGGCAACAACAGCAAAGCCTCTACCTTGCTCTCCAGCTCTTGCAGCTTCTATGGCAGCATTAAGGGCTAATAAATTAGTTTGCTCGGCAATAGCTGTTATCACTTCTAAAACACTGCCAACTTCATTCGTTTTATTACTAAGCTCTGTAATCATAGTCGTATTTTCAATGACCTTATCACGTAAGTCGTTGATACCAACTTTTGCTTGTTCAACAAGGACTAAACCTTCACCCGTTCGTTCATTGGCTGAAACCGATTTATCTGCAGCACTCTGGGTATTATGTTGAACTTCATTTGCTGATGCATCGAGCTCGTTAATAGCTGCCGCAACTGAGTCTGTGCCATTTTTTTGCTCTAATACGGCAGAGCGAGTTAGACTAGAAATTTCATCAACCGCTTTGGCTGATTCGATTAACTGCTCGGTTGCACCAGAAATTGAAAGGAAACTACTTCTAAACTTGGCCATCATGTCATTCAATGCACTACTGACAGCACCAAGTTCATCATGGTAGTTCACTTTGATTTTTTTATTTAAATCTAAGTCAGTGGCAACAGCTTCAATAGTATTACTCAACCTTTTCAGTCTAAAAAAGATGAGTTTTTTTAATGTATAGCTTAATAATGCAAAGCAAATGACTGTAATGATAAATTGCAAAATTGTCGCTTTCGTTATTGATTCTACAATGTCTTTATCCACGCTTGATAGGTCATAAGTTAACTTTACTGCACCAAGAATTTCATTATCGTTAACCTGATGACACGTTAAACAATTAGTACCTCGATAGTCCGCACTGGCTTTTATTGGCATAATAAAGCTCATCATACGCTTGCCATCTTGGCTAAAGTGTTGAAAAGCTTTTTTGCCTGCCAAACCTTGTTGCTCAAATACGTTTTTAGGACTTTGATCGCTATTTCCTTGGCCAAATACTTTAGTAAGGGCTGGTGCTCTCAATATACGTGCTTCGACAATATCATCTTGGCTAAGAATTTTATTTTGTATTATTTGACGGTTTGCAATCGTTCCTGTCAACATCATGGTATTTACGGAGTCAAAATAGTTTAAGGCTAAACTTTCTAAATTACGTTCAACAAAGTGCTCGGCTAATTGCTTTTCATCGTCATAAAAAAAGAAGATTGTAGTACTTAAAAAAATGATACCGATAAGCACTAAAGCTATGTTTATTTTTTTAGCTAACGATAACTGTTGCAGCATAATATTTCCCAAATGATGACTATTTCAATACAAAAAAAGC
>Ga0114909_1001219_pt1 | contig 14981 bp, 14 predicted proteins | sample MalvireepMed_906_FD_87290 | JGI IMG/M metagenome (GOLD analysis project Ga0114909, IMG submission 87290) | Marine viral communities from the Global Malaspina Expedition - Malaspina viral metaG DeepMed_906 | ecosystem: Environmental > Aquatic > Marine > Oceanic | place: Mediterranean Sea...
GAAGGCGTGATGCACTGCATGGTCCCCAAGACCATCCACGAAAGCTGATTTTTTAGAAAAGGGGGGCCAGTCGCCCCCCTTTTTTCTTGAGCGGCGGGCCGCAATTCATGCCGCTTCCTCAACTGGCCGGTTTGGTGTATTGCACGCCATGGCTTTCACGGAGCATCCCTTGCGGCGTGAACTGGTGCACGAGATGCACCTGCGCCGCTTTGCCCCGGTCCACGCCCCCGCCCGCATCGTGCAGATGGTCTACCTCATCGACGAGGATCGGCGCGGGGAGGAACAGCGCCACCTTTCCTCGCTGCCGCTGAAGCCGATTTCGATCGAACAGGAAAGCCGCCACGCGGTGCTCCGTTTCGCGGGCGACCTGACCGTTCTGTGGGAACGCCACACCGAAGCGACCACCATTACCCTGATCGCCCCGCGCGAGGGGCAGGACGCGATGGCCCCGCTGACCGAATGGTTCGGCGCGTGGCCGGGATCGGTTCTGCGCGCGACCAGGGTCTTCGTCGAACCGGGCGAGGCGCAGGCAGAGGCGCTGCTGCCCGAAATGGGCTTCGAAGACGCTGATCTGGTATCGTGCCACGTGTGTTCGGGCGTGCGCGTATGGTCCGATTTCCGCATTCGCGAGGATGGCTATGGCCGCCTGCTGGTCTCCGCCCCGGGTCGCCAGCCCGACGATCTCGGGCGGATCGTCCAGCGGCTGCAGGAGCTGGGCAATTACCGCAATCTCGCGCTGGTCGGCCTGCCGCGCGTCCAGCTGCTGATGCCCGAACTGAACGCGCTGGAGGAGCGGCTCGCCGCCTATGCGCAGGCGCTGGTCAATGAAGCGGAACGCGGGGACGAGCGGCTGCTGCACGACCTCTCGCAGGTCTCTGCCGAGCTGGCGCAGATCCGCGCGGAAAACTCCTATCGCACCAGTGCCAGCCAGGCCTATGCCCAGATCGCCGCCGACCGGCTTGGCGCGCTCGATGTCCAGCCGATCGATGGATACCAGAGCCTGACCGATTTTACCGAGCGCCGCCTGGTGCCCGCGACTCGCACGATCGAAACCTTCGTCAATCGGTTGCGACGCCTGTCGGAGCGCAGCGGCGATGTGATCGCGCTGCTCAACACGCGGATCGATACGCGGATCAAGGCGCAAAACCTCGAACTGCTGCGATCGATGGAAAGTAGCTTCAACCTCCAGCTGCGGCTGCAGAACCTGGTCGAGGCGCTGTCTGTCATCGCCGCCAGCTACTACGCGGTCGCGCTGATCGCCTACATGGCCAAGGGCGTGGTCGGCTTCGGCGAGGAAGGACACGAAGTCGATGTGGCGATTGCTCTGATCGCTCCAGTGGTGATCCTGACGATCTTTCTGCTGGTGTCACGCATCCGCCATCGTTTCATCAAGGAAACCGAAAACGCCGCCGCTCGTTCAGACAAACGTCATCCTTTGAATGACGACTGAAAAGGTTTATACCGAGTCTGTTAAGTGAGTTGGTTCGGCTGAGGAGAGAATTAAATGCAGAAATCTCATGGTTTTGTAGGCAGCATGGCTCTGGCGTGCCTGCTCGTCTCCGCAGGCTGCAACAGCCGCGCCGACGAAGAACCGGCCGCTCCGGCGACCACCACCACCGAAGCGCCTGCGACCACCGCGGCCGCCGACACTGCGGCCCCCGCAGCCGACGTCGAATTCGCCAGCCTGACCGGCGATCCCGCCGCGGGTGAAAAGGCGTTTGCGGTCTGCACCACGTGCCACTCGGTCGAAGCGGGCGTGAACAAGACCGGCCCGTCGCTGCACGGCGTTGTCGGCCGCGAAGCCGGCACGGTCGCTGACTTCAACTACACCGAAGCGAACAAGACCAGCGGCATCACCTGGACGCCGGAAGAACTGTTCACCTACCTCGCCGATCCGCAGGGCACTATTCCGGGCACCAAGATGATCTTCCCGGGAATCAAGGACCCGCAGAAGCGCGCGGACGTGGTCGCCTATCTCGAGACCCAGTCGTAAGGCCGGGCTTCACTATCGACACACAAAAAGGGCGCTGCCGCGATATGCGGCGGCGCCTTTTTCTTTGTCCTGAGAGAGCGCTCGATCTCGGCGCTAGACCCGATCGACCTCAGTCGACCTTTGGCCGCCCTTCCTTGCGCCGTTCCTCTTCCGCTTCACGACGACGCATCTCTTCGGCAGCCTTGCCTTCGGGCGTGTCCATCGGATGGCGGTTGGACCGCTTGCGCATGAAGATGAAGAACACCAGCGCGATGATCGCGAACACGATCACCAGCGTCATGATGTTGAGCGGTGCGGCCACCGCCAGCAACGGCATGTTTGAAACGGACATGAGGGATTTCTCGCTTTCTCCCTCCAGCCCTTTTAATTCAACGTCTTAGCGCGGCGATCGGTTCCGGATGCGCGCCTGTGCCATCAGGCGACTGCGTCCATCCGCGCCAGTTCGCACTGCGACCAGATCTCGCTCAGCGCGTCGATCAGCCGTCCGATGTCGCCATCGGAATGGACCGGTGAAGGAGTGATCCGCAGCCTTTCCGTCCCCACCGGCACGGTCGGGTAATTGATCGGCTGCACATAGATCCCGTGGTTGTCCATCAGCCAGTCGCTGATCATTTTGCACTTCTTGGCATCGCCGACCATCACCGGGATGATGTGGCTCGGATTGTCGAGATGCGGGATCCCGATCGCATCCAGCCGCCGCCGCACCTGCGACACGCGGTCGCGGTGCCGCGCGCGTTCCATCTCGCTCGCCTTTAGATGACGGATGCTCGCCGCTGCACCCGCTGCGATGGCGGGGGGCAGCGCGGTCGAGAAGATGAACCCGCTGGCAAAGGTGCGGACATAGTCGATCAGGTCCGCGCTCGCCGCGATATAGCCGCCCATCACGCCGAACGCCTTGCCCAGCGTGCCTTCGATCACGGTGATCCGGTCCATCAGCCCTTCGCGTTCGGCCACGCCGCCGCCGCGCGGGCCGTAGAGACCGACGCCGTGAACCTCGTCGATATAGCTCATCGCGCCGTGGCGTTCGCACACGTCGAGAATATCGGCGATCGGCGCGATGTCGCCATCCATCGAATAGACGCTTTCGAACGCGACCAGCTTGGGCACGTCCGGCCCGTAGTCGGACAGTTTGCGGTCGAGATCCTCGACGTCGTTGTGCGACCAGATCTTGTACGGCGCGCGGCTGTGGCGAATGCCCTCGATCATGCTGGCGTGGTTGAGCGCGTCGGAGAACACGACGCAGCCGGGGATCTTCGCCGCCAGCGTGCCCAGCCCCGCCCAGTTGGAGACATAGCCGCTGGTGAACAGCAGCGCCGCTTCCTTGCCGTGCAGGTCCGCCAGCTCGCGCTCCAACTCGACATGATAGTGGTTGGTGCCCGAGATATTGCGCGTGCCGCCCGCGCCCGCACCGCATTCGTCCAGCGCGGCGTGCATCGCGTCGACCACCACCGGATGCTGGCCCATGCCCAGGTAATCGTTGGAACACCACACGGTGACGGGCTGCGTCTCGTCGCCGATGAAGCGCGTCGCCTGCGGGAAGGAGCCGCGATGGCGCTTGATGTCGGTGAACACACGATAACGCCCCTCTTCGCGCACGCCGTCGAGCTCGTCCTTGAAGAAGGCATTGTAGTCCATCGGGGAAATCTCCGTCTCGTGCATTATAGACCCCTCATCGCATTCGTGTGCGCCCGCTTGTCCCGCGCGGCGATTGCCCAGCCCCATAGCGCACCATCGCGCATGGGAAGGGCGAAAAACAGATGTTCGAGTGCGCCCAGCGCCGCCATCGCGAACAGCAGGCTTGCCGCAACCGACGCGCCCGGCGCGGCCATACCCGCTGCAAGCGCGCCGAGCCAGCCCGCCAGCAACAGCGTGCCAGCGATGCTCAGCGCCAGCAGAACGGTGAACCTGTTGGGCCCGAAATAGCTGGTCAGATAGGCGAGGTGGCGCGGCAGGATATCGGTGCTGGCATTGGGCACGCCCGCAAACAGGTTCAGCTTGGCGACCAGCCGCAGCGCGAACAACAGCACGAAGACCTGCGCGCCGATCGGATTGGGCTGGCCCCAGCACAGCGCGATCAGGATCGCAGCGGTCGCCGCCAGCGCGATCTCGTGATGCAGCACCGCCGCGCTCGCCTTGGCGAAGCGCACGATGCCGTGCGCGCCCGGTGGGCACGGCTCGCGCCTAGGGCCCGTGACACCGCCGGTCAGGAAAGCGAATTCGTGCCAGCCCCAGATCGCCATTGCGCCTGCAAAGCCTAGGTAGGCCCCGCCCACACCGGCAATCCGCGCCGAGGCGATCACGCACAGCATCCCGCCCGCGCCCACTACACCCGCCCATACCAGGCTGCGGCCATAGCTTTCGCGCGGGGCATTCGCCGCCCAGGCGATCAGCCCGGTGGCGAAGAACCACACCGCGATGGTCGCCAGCACCGGCAGGACATGGCCGGTAAAGCTCACCATGCCGGTTGCAGCCTGACGCTCTGCGGCAGTTCGTTGGTCCGCGTGCGGTGGAAATACATGCTGGCAAAGGCAGCGCCCGCGCCGGCCATTCCGCCGACACGCTTCAGCAGACCACCGAGCCCGCCCTCGGCCTTGCCCGCATCGATCCGGTCTGCCGCGCGGCGCAGCCGGGCCATCTTGGCTCGGAAGGCGGGATCGTCCGTCTCCAGCTCCACCGGGAAGACCTGCCGGGCGATCTGGTTGCAGACCGAGAATACCTCGTAATCATATTCGGTCGGATCGACGCCCAGCGCCTCATGGAACACCGGGCGATTGTGATCGCGCACGAACATGGTCGCGTAGACCGACAGCAGGAAGAAGCGGATCCACAGCTTGTTCTTGCCCTGCAGCAGCTTGGGATCGGAGCGCAGCAGCATGGCGAAGGCCTCGCCATGGCGGAACTCGTCGTTGCACCACTCTTCGAACCAGTCGAAGATCGGGTGGAACTTGTGCTGCGGGTTCGCGGCCAGATGCCGGTAGATCGTGATGTAGCGCGCGTAGCCGATCTTCTCCGACAGATAGACCGCGTAGAAAATGAACTTCGGTTTGAAGAAGGTGTATTTCTTGGTCTTTGTCAGGAAGCCCAGATCGACGCCGATCCCCGCATCCTTCAGGCTCTCGTTGATGAAGCCCGCGTGCCGGCTCTCGTCGCGGGCAAGCAGCTTGAACAGCTGCTTCACGTCCGGGTTCTTCGTCCGCTTGGCGATCTCGGCATAGAGCACGCAGCCGGAAAATTCCGAGGTCATCGAGCTGACGAGGAAATCGGTGAACTCCTTGCGCAGCGCGGGCGGCAGGTTCTCGATCACGCCGGTGAAGCTGTCATTGTGCTTGAAATGCGTCTTGTTGGGATCGCCGATCATCTCTTCGATCAGCGCGTCCCACTCATCGCGTACCGGCGACACGTCGATCGCATCGAGCGCGTCGAAATCGGTGGTGTAGAAGCGCGGGGTCAGGATCGTGTCCTGCGTGGCGAGAGCCATCGCCTCTTCGCTGGTCATCGGCTTGTAGGCGTTCATTTGATCCTCCCGGCGTTGAAGCTGACCTCGTAGAGTTCGGCGAGGTCGAAATAGGCCGCGATCCGGGTCAGGCCGCGCACGACCGGCCCTGCCCGGGTAACGGTGGCGGTGCGCTCGAAAACCTCGCGGCTGCCAAAGGGGATCGAGATCGGATCGCCCTGCACCCGAACCCTGTCGCCCGCTTCCATCGCGACCGTTTCGGGCAGTTCGACATGCGCGTGGAAATGCTCCGAGCTTTGCTCGACCAGTATCCGGCACGGAATCTCGAAGGTCTGACGCGCCATCACGCGGCCTCCTCTGGCAGCAGGGCGGCGAACACTGCGCGGTTATCGTCGCCGAACCCGCCCAGTTCGAGCGCGCGGCCGGTCGCAGGATCGCTCAGCGTGAGCGATCCGTCGTCCCACCGCGTCAGGGTGAAGGGCGTGCGCGCGGAAATGCCTTGGCTGCGACGGATATGGACGAGGCTGCGCACGGTGGAGCGGATGAAGCCGCCGGTGCCCGGCTCGACCCGCACAATCCGCTCGCCTGTCGTGCCGTCGTCGATCAGCACCGCACCATCGGGTGCGTCGGCAAAGGTCAGGCTGCGGATCGCGTTGGCCTGGGTCCCGGCAGCGGCGCGCGACACATTGGGCACCGCGTCGCGCTCGACCAGACCGAAGCTGGCCGACGCCGCCAGCGCGAGCGACAATGCGGCGATCGCAGCGATCACCAGCAGCGGCGCCTTGGGAGAGGGTTCGGCGTGATCGTGATGCAGGCTCATGCCAGCGCGCCCTCCATCGCAGGCGTGCGCGCCTGTGCAGGTCGCTCCTGCGCCTGTCCGCGTTCGATCGCCTCATGCGCCGCGACCGCGCGGGCCAGCTGCTCGGCGACATCGGCCGCCCCCGGCAGCGCGCGCAGCATCGGCTGCGGCTTGGCGAGACGCCACGGGCGCGCGTGCGGCCACAGCAGCAGGTAGCCAAGCGTACGCTCTCCATTCGGCTCGAGCGCGATTTCCCCGAAGCCGTGGCCGCGCTCGCTGAGATGCGCGGCACCGATCTGCTTCAGCGGGATATTGACCGTCTTCTCGATCGCGATGCCGATATGCAGGATCACCCGCCGGTCGGTCAGGATGTAGCGGGTGGTCCGCGCCGAGGCGAAGGCGGTCGCATAGAGGATCGAGAGCACCGCCGCGCCTGCGGCAACCGTGGTCGCAATACCGCCCGGTCCGCTGCCCATTACCACGGCGATCAGGGCGAGCAGCGCGAAATAGCCGGCGATCAGCGGGGTATGAAACGCGCTGCGGGCAAGCACCATCGGATCGGGCCTTCCCTGCCACAGCACCGCTTCGTCCGCCTGCGGATGCCACAGCACATCGATCTGAGTCGGACTGAGCGAAGGAGATTTGCGTGCCGTCACAACGCAGGCTCCTGCCGCTCGGGCGTGGCGTAGAGATAGCCGCCGCCGAAATAGGCGACGATCCGCTCTTCCTCATAGAAAGTGATCTGGTCCGGCGCTGCGGGAACGGGAGCGCCCGTGAACTGATCGGCAGTCAGCGCATCTATCACGATCCGGCCCTGCCGTTCGCGCACCAGCGCCATCGCCATGGGCGCAAGCACGGTCCTGCCCATGCCGAGCTCGACCGAGAGATAACGGATCACATGCTCGGCGCGGTCGATCCACACTTCGCTGACCGTGCCTGCGACCTTCCCATCCGCCCCGATGACGCTCATCCCGATCGGATTGGGATCGCGTGCGGCGATGGCGATGTGTGCGTCGAGGCTCAGCGGCACGATCCGCGGGCGACCATCCGCCGCCAGATCGGGCAGATCCTTGCGGTTCGCCCACGCTGCGGGGCCAAGGCCGTCGATCAGCGGATTGCCGGTCGGGATATAGGGCGCGCCGGAGGCGGCAAAGCTGCGCACCGCGGCCACGTCGAAGCTGTCGCGTCCCCCGGTCGGGGCGGTTACCGTGCCCCGGCCGTGCGGCAGGATGAAGGTCTTGGTAGGTGCTCGGCTGAGCGCGCCGCCGGGCGATTCCACCAGGCCGGTGCTCTCGTCCTCCAGCGGATATCCCTCGCGCCGGTCTTCGCGCCGCAGGTAGAAAATCAGGCCGATGAAGAACAGCACGAAGGCCAGAAATACCAGCTCCGCGATGTCGATCGAACCCACGATTGTCGGGTCGCTCATTGGGATTCTCCTTGGGTGGCCATCATGTCGGGAACTCGCACAGGCCGAAGGGGCCCGCGATGGGCTGCGGGCTGTCGGCGCGACGCCGCGCGACAAGCGGGCCGAGCGCCACGAGCGCGGCCAGCAAGAGCATGATTTCGATGATATAGACCCCGGCATAACCGGCAGCAGGCGTGTTGAGCGCGCCCGACAATCCGCCGGCAGACGCGGTGTGCGACAGCGCATCGCGCAAGGCCCCGCCGATCGCGATCGCAAGGCCCGCACAGCTCGCCTGCACCGCGCCCCATGCGCCCAGCGCAAGGCCTGCGCCTTCGCCCCGCGCGCGAACCATGGTTTCGGTCAGCGTGCCGACCGAAAACAGGCCGAGACCAAGCCCGATCGCGAAGGCTCCGGCATAGAGCAGCAGGATCGAGGCGAAGGGCGCGGCGAACAGCACCAGCAGGAATGCGGCGATCCCGGCGACCAGACCAGTGCCTGCGAGCCGCAGCGGATCGCCTCCGTGCGACAGGCTGCGCCCGGCAAGGCAGAAACCCGCCAGCGCGCCCGCCGCCCATGCCCCGGTCAGCATCGTCGTGCTGCCCACCGACAGGCCCAGGATCTCGCCCCCGTAGGGCTCCAGCAGCGCATCCTGCATCGCAAAGGCCGCCGCACCGATGCCGATCGCGGCGAGCAGACGCGCAGTGCGCTCCTCGGCGACAAACGCACGCCACAGGGTCGCAAAGTTCGGGCCTTCGGGGTCGCAGGGTATGCGCGAAGAGCCGCGCGGCTCCTGCTTCCACAGTGCCACCAGATTGAGCACCAGCGTCAGCGCGGCGGCACCCTGAATCACCTGCACCAGCCGCGTGGGCGAGAAATCGACCAGCAGCGATCCGATCGCCAACGCGGCCAGCATCGTGCCCGCGAGCAGCATGACATAAAGCAGCGCGACCGCGCGTGGGCGCTTGTCCTGCGGGGCAAGATCGGTCGCCAGTGCCAGCCCGGCGGTCTGCGTGGTGTGCAGCCCCAGCCCGGTGAGCAGGAAGGCGATGGCGCTGAAAGCGATCCCCAGCCGGACATGATCGGGGTCGGACATCAGCAGCAGCGCGAAGGGCATGATCGCCAGACCGCCGAACTGCATCAGCGTCCCCAGCCAGATATAAGGCACCCGCCGCCAGCCGAGCACTGAGCGATGCGTGTCCGACTTGTGGCCGATCAGCGCGCGCAAGGGCGCCACTAGCAGCGGGATCGCAATGATCGTGGCGACCAGCCCGGCGGGGATAGACAGCTCGACGATCATCACCCGGTTGAGCGTGCCGGTCAGCAACACCGCCGCCATCCCCACGCTCACCTGAAACAGCGCCAGCCGCAACAGGCGCGACAGCGGCAGCTCCGCACTCGCCGCATCGGCGAAGGGCAGCCACGCCGTGGCCACCTGCATCCATTTGGCAGCAAGAGGCGCGCTCTGGCTCATCCGCGCCGGACCAGTTCGATCGCGTGGCTGATGTAGAACCCGCTGGAAACCCGCTCGCTGCGGGCCACGCGCCAGTCGGGCAGGTGGTTTTCCAGCTGCGCGCGCAACCTGTCTTCCAGGATCGGGACCAGCCGGGGCGACCGGTCGCTACGCGGGAACAGCTTGCCCGCCTGATACATCGCGAACAGCAGCGGCGTCCGCGGCACGAAGGTGAACAGCATCGAGTGCGAGGTCCGCTCACCCAGCTCGGCCAGCGCCGCGACCAGATCCGCCTCGCGGTAGTGGATCAGCGAGTCCATCGCCACGACATGCGCGAACTCGCCCAGCGCGGGGTCGAGCATGTCTCCCGCGCGCCAAGCGATCCTGCCATGGCCGAGGAACGAGGGCTCGCGCCGCCGTGCCACCTCGACCAGCCCGGCGGCAACGTCGACCGCGGTCATTTCCGCGCCGCGGAACGCCGCTTCGACACTCAAGGCACCGGTGCCGCACCCGGCATCGAGCACGCGGGTGCGCCGCAGGTCTTGCGGCAACCATGACAGCAGAGTCTGACGCATCGCATCGCGCCCTGCCCTCACCGTCGCGCGAATTCCGCTTACCGGCGCGTCCGACGTCAGGTCGATCCACGCCTTCTGCGCGGTGCTGTCGAAGTAGGTCGCCAGCCGATCGCGGTTGAGATCGTAGGGGGTCGCCCCTCCCTGCTGAATTGCATGACTTGCCATTACTCGAACCCCAGAAAATCGAAGATATCGCGGTCCTTCATCGCGGTCGCTTCGGAAGGGTCGACCCCATCCCACAGCAGTTGCGCGAGACGGATATATTCGAGCTGCGCGGCGAGCACCTCGGGGCACTCCTCCATCTCGAACAAAGTGCACTTCTTCAGGCGGCTGCGGCGGATCGCGTCGAGATCCTGAAAATGCGCCAGCCGCTGCATCCCGATCTCGTCGCAGAAGCGGTCGATCTCGTCGGTCTCGCGGCTACGATTGGCGACCACCCCGGCGAGGCGAACATCGTAGTTCTTGGCCTTCGCGCCGATCGCGGCAACGATCCGGTTCATCGCGAAGATGCTGTCGAAATCGTTCGCGGCGACCACCAGCGCCCGCTCGGCATGTTGCAGCGGCGCGGCAAACCCGCCGCACACCACATCGCCCAGCACATCGAAGATCACCACGTCGGTGTCTTCGAGCAGGTGGTGCTGTTTCAGCAGCTTGACCGTCTGCCCGACCACGTAGCCACCGCAGCCCGTACCCGCAGGCGGCCCGCCCGCCTCGACGCACATCACGCCGTTGTATCCTTCGAACATGAAGTCCTCGGTCCGCAGTTCCTCGCTGTGGAACTCGACCTGCTCCAGCGCATCGATCACCGTCGGCATCAGCTTCTTGGTTAGCGTGAAGGTGCTGTCGTGCTTGGGATCGCAGCCGATCTGCAGCACCCGGTGGCCGAGCTTGGAAAACGCGGCGGAGAGGTTGGACGAGGTCGTCGACTTGCCGATCCCACCCTTGCCGTAGACCGCGAAGACCTTCGCGCCCTTGATCTTGTCGCTCGGGTCGAGCTGGACCTGGACGGAGCCGTCGCCATCCGGCGGTGCCTGTGTCGCTGCGTCTAGCATCATAGTCTCCTCATTCGGCCGCGACCACGCCTTCGAGCCGATCTTCCAGATCGTCGCTCGCCGCGCGCAGGGCTGCCAGTGTGTCGTCGTCGGGTTCCCAGAGCTTGCGCTCGCAGGCTTCGAGCAGGCGGTTCGCCACCCGCACGGATGATTTCGGATTGAGCGCGGAAAGCCGCGCGCGCATCGCTTCGTCGAGCACGAAGGTCTCGCTGATCTGCTGATAGACCCACGGCTTCACATCGCCGGTCGTCGCCGACCAGCCGAGCGTGTTGGTCACGTGCATTTCAACATGACGCACGCCTTCGAAGCCGTGCTTGAGCATGCCTTCGTACCATTTGGGGTTGAGCGTGCGGGTGCGTGTTTCGAGGTCGATCTGTTCGCCCAGCGTGCGGACCTTGGCCGCCCCGTGCGTCGCGTCGAGGATATAGACCGGCGCTTCTTCGCCACCCTTGGCCCGCGCGATGGCGCGGTTCATGCCGCCGAGCCCGTCGACATACTGGTCGAGATCGGTGATCCCGACCTCCACGCTCTCGAGGTTCTGGTAAGTGAAATCGACGGATGCGAGCGCGGCGGCGAACAGCTCGCGCCGCTGCACCGGCGCGCCCTTGGGCCCGTAGGCATAGCCCTTGTGCGTCTCGAACGCATTGGCCAGCTCGTCCGGATCGGTCCACACACCGCCGTCGATCAGCTGGTTGACGTTCGCGCCGTAGGCACCCTCGGCATTGGAGAAGACGCGGAGGCTGGCGGTTTCGACGTCGCAGCCATGCGCCTCGGCAAAGGCGAGGCTGTGCTTGCGCACGAAGTTCTGCTCGACCGGCTCGTCTGCGATGGTCGCGAGCCACGCGGCTTCGGCAAGCATCCGGGTCTGCAGCGGCAGCAGGTCGCGGAAGATGCCCGAGAGCGTTGCGACCACGTCGATCCGCGCGCGGCCCAGCTCGTCCAGCGGGATCAGTTCGGCCCCGCTGAGGCGACCATAGGAATCGAGCCGGGGACGCGCGCCGATCAGCGCCATCGCCTGCGCCAGCTGCGTGCCCTCGCTCTTGAGGTTGTCGGTGCCCCACAGCACCATCGCGATACTCTCGGGCGCTTTGTCTTTCGTCGCGCGGTGACGGGCGAGCAGTTGCTCGGCCTGCCGTGCGCCTTCGGCAACCGCGAAGCTGCTGGGGATGCGGAAGGGATCGAACCCGTGGATGTTGCGCCCGGTCGGCAAGACATCCGGGTTGCGCAGCAGATCGCCACCCGGCGAGGGCAGCACGTATCCACCGTCGAGCGCGTGGATGAGCGCGGACATCTCGTCATTGGCGTCGAGCTTGTCTTCGAACGCGTCACGGTCGGCGTCGGCGTCGGCGCACTCGATCGCGTCGAGCAGGGTTTCGCGTTCCTCCCCTTCGGGGTTGGTGCCGAACACGTGGAGCCCGTGCGGGATCAGCGTGCGCTCCAGCTCATACAAGCGGCCCGAGAGGTCCTCGATATCGCCCATGAAAATCTCGAGCGTGTCGCAGGCATCGGCGATCATCGCCTCGACCGATGTGCGTTCCTCCGCGTCGGTCGACCCGCGCCAGCGCTCGGTCAGCGCCTTGAGGTCGGCAAAGCCCTTGTACAGGCCCGCCTCGGCCAGCGGCGGGGTGAGGTAGCTGACCAGCGTGGCCGAAGCGCGCCGCTTGGCGAGGATTCCTTCGGACGGGTTGTTGGCCGCGTAGAGATTGAAGTTGGGCAGTTCGCCCAGCAGCCGCTCGGGCCAGCAATCCCCGCTCAGCCCCGACTGCTTGCCGGGCATGAATTCGAGCGCTCCGTGGGTGCCGAAATGCAGCACCGCGTCCGCGCCGAAATCGCGCCGGATCCAGCGGTAGAAAGCGGAGAACGCATGCGTCGGGGCGAAGCCGCCCTCGAACAACAGCCGCATCGGATCGCCCTCGTACCCGAAGGCGGGCTGTACGCCGACGAAGACGTTGCCCAGCTCGATGCCGTAGATGTGGATCGCAGAGCCATCGGCCTGCTGCTTGCCCGGCGCGGGGCCCCACTGCGCCTCGATCTCCTTGAGATGCGGCTCCGCCCGGACATGCTCGTCGGCGGGAATGCGCGCGGCGACATTGGCGTCGGCGCAGAACATATCCGCATTGCCATGCAGCACCGCGTCGCGCAGCGCGTCGATGCTCTCGGGCACCTCGACCGCGTAGCCCTCTGCGGCAAGCCGGACGAGCGTGGCGTGGAGCGATTCGAAGACCGCGAGGTGCGCCGCCGTGCCGGTCGCGCCCGAATTGGGCGGGAAGTTGAAGATCACGATGGCGAGCTTGCGCTGCGCCCGCGCGGACTTGCGCAGCGTGACCAGCTTCGCGGTCTTGGCGGCAAGCGCTGCAGCGCGTTCGGGATGGCCACGCATCGCGCGCACCGGGCCTTCGGCATCGTCGCTGCGCCCACCGAACAGGCTCGGTGCGATCGCCCCGTCCAGCTCGGGTATGGCGACCATCATCGTGGTTTCCAGCGGCAGCAGGCCCAACCGCCCCTCGGCCCAGGATTCGAGCGACTGGAACTCGATTGGGTGCGCAGCAATGTAGGGCAGGTCGAGGCCCGAGAGCGTCTGCACCGCAGCTTCGGTGTCGTTGTAGGCAGGCCCGCCGACGAGCGAGAAACCGGTCAGATTGATGATCGCATCGACCGTCGGCTTGCCGTCTTTCACAAAGAATGTCTCGATCGCGGGCCGCGCGTCGAGGCCGGAAGCGAAAGCCGGAACCACCTCCAGCCCGGCGGCCTCCATCGCCGCGATCACGCCGTCGTAATGCGCGGTGTCGCGGCCCAGCAGGTAGGAGCGCAGCATCAGCAGGCCGACCCGGCCCTGCGCGCCTTTCAGGCGCGGCAGCAGGCGCGCGCTTTCCGAAATCAGCTGGTCGGTGCGCGGGTGATAGACGCCGACCTCGGGATATTCCTGCGGGGCCTCGGCATGGGTCGCGCCGCGCCGCGCCTCGCGCTCACCCGCCGCATACCGGTCGATCAGCGCGCGCGCCATCGCGACCACGTTGTCGTCCGACCCGGCGAGCCAGTATTGCAGCGTGAGGAAATAGGCGCGCACATCCTGCGCGGTGCCGGGGATGAACTTGAGGATCTTGGGCAGGCGGCGCAGCATCTTCATCTGCCCCGCGCCCGAGCTGGCCCCCGGCTTGCCATTTTTTCCGTTCTGGCCGCGCAGTTTCTTGAGCAGCGCGAGCGGGCCCTTGGCAGGTGCATCCATCCGGTAGCCGCCCATCCGGGTCAGCTTCACCACCTCACCCGCCGACATGAGGCCAAGCATCGCGTCGCACTGCTCGCGCCGCGCCTCGAGCGCGGGCATGATCGCGCGCACGTGATCGTCGAGGAACAGCATGGTCGCGATGACGATATCGGCCTGCGCGACGTCCTTCTCGGTCTGCTCCAACGATCCGGGCACCCGGTCCCAGTCGGACGCTGCGTGGAGCACGATTTCGATATTCTCGTCCGCCAGCCGTGCGCTCGCCCGCTCGACCGCACCCTTCAGGTGGTTGTCGAGCGTCACGATCACGACGCGCGTCTGGGGGAGCGCACTAGCGGGCATAATGCGCCTTCGCGTCGTACAGCGTTTCGAGGTCGATCGCGGCGCGGCCCTGCTCGGCGGCGAAGCTCTCGGTATTCCGCTTCGCCTTGCCGCGCACGAAGAAGGGGATCTTCTTCAGCTCGGCCTCGGCCTCGGCGGTCCAGAGCGTATCTTCATCGTCACCCCGGACTTGTTCCGGGGTCCAGTCCTCCTCCTGGATGGCCGGAGCCGTTGGCGCACTGGATGCTGAAACAAGTTCAGCATGACGAGAAGGCGAATGAGCGGCCAGGTGCGAGGCCCCGGCATCGTCGGAGAACTCGAAGTCCTCGCGGAACATGGTCAGCAGGTGCTCTTCGAGCCCCATGACCAGCGGGTGGACCCAGGTATCGAACAGCACGTTCGCGCCTTCGAAGCCCATCTGCGGGCTGTGGCGCGCGGGGAAATCCTGCACGTGGACCGGTGCGGAGATCACCGCGCAGGGGACGCCCTGCCGCTTGGCGATGTGCCGCTCCATCTGCGTGCCCAGCACCAGCTCGGGCGCAGCGGCGGCGATCGCGTCCTCGACCTCAAGATGGTCATCGGTGATCAGCGGCTCGACGCCGTAGAGCTTCGCGGCATCGCGTACCTCGCGGGCGAATTCGCGGTTGTAGCAGCCGAGCCCGACCACCTCGAAGCCCAGCTCCTCATGCGCGACCCGCGCGGCGGCGAC